>Ga0102592_1000075_pt1 | contig 313399 bp, 255 predicted proteins | sample AraplaCol_mMF_r2_FD_76861 | JGI IMG/M metagenome (GOLD analysis project Ga0102592, IMG submission 76861) | Arabidopsis root microbial communities from North Carolina, USA - plate scrape MF_Col_mMF_r2 (SPADES assembly) (version 2) | ecosystem: Host-associated > Plants > Roots > Endosphere...
CACCGCGACCACCAGCGATTCGTCGCGCGGCAAGCTGATCGCCACGCGGTCGTCGGCTCCGACGCCCAGCGCGATCAAGCGATGCGCGATGCGATTGGCGCGGCGATTGAGTTCGGCGTAGCTCAGGTTCCGCTCGCCGCACACCAGCGCGACCGCATCGGGCGTCGAACGAACCTGCGCCTCGAAGCCCTGATGCAGCAAACGCCCGCGCGGATACTCCAGCGCCGTTGCGTTGAACGCTTCCAGCACCTGCGCCCGTTCCGCTTCCGGCAGCATCGGCAGGCGACCCACCGCGCAGCCCGGATCGGCCACCATGCCCTCCAGCAGCCGCACGAAATAGCCGGCATAACGCTCCACCGTCGCGCGATCGAACCGATCCGCCTCGTAAACGAAATCGCAACGCAACCCGCCTTCGTGCTCGATGGCCTGCAGGCTCAGCGCCATGCGGTCGCCCGCCACCCGCTGCGGCAAAGCGAAGCGGTGCAGTTCGATCCCGCCCCACCGCGCGACCGCGCCGTCCGCGTCGGTTCCATCCCACAGCGCCGCCAGCGCCCGGCCGCGGCGCGCGTTCTGGAACACGAACGACGTCTGGAACAGCGGATGCGCGCCCTCGCCGACTAGCTTCAGCCGTTCGACCAAACGCGCGAACGGATACTCCTGGTTCGCCATGCCCTTGAGCGCGGCCCGGCGCGCCTGCCGCAGCAGCGCCGCGCTGTCCTGCGGCGCGTCGAAATCCGCGCTCAGCGCGACCATGTTGACGAAGTCGCCAACCACGCCGTCCCAGCGCGCATCGGCGCGCCCGGGCATCGGCGCGCCGACGACGATGCGGCTTTGCCCGCTGAGCCGGTGCAGCAACAGTTGGTAGCCGGCCAGCAGGGTCGAAAACAGGGTGCCGCCGTGCGCGGCCGCCAGCGCGGCCAGGCCCTCGGCCAGCGCGCGCGGCAGCTCGACGCCGGCCACGCCCTGCTCGCCGCTGGGACGCGCCGGCGCCGGCCGGTCGGCGGGCAGATCGAGCACCGGCGCTGCGCCGGAATACTGGCTCGTCCAGTACCCGGCCTGACGCTCGGCCTCGTCGCCGCGCAGCCATTCGCGCTGATGCGACACGTAATCGCGGTAACCGCCCGGCGACGCCGCGCCGGGCGCCGAGCCCGACAGCAGCGCGCCGAGCTCTTCCAGCAACAGCCAGTAAGACCAACCGTCGCAAATCAAATGATCCAGCGCCAGCACGAAGACCGCTTCGTCCTCGCCGCATTCGAACAGGGCCGCGCGCCACAGCGGGCCGTCGTGGTCGAACGGCCGCCAGGCCTGCGCCGCGACGGCTTCGTTCAGCGCCGCCGGCGTCCAGGCGCGAGCGTCGATAGACGCCAGCGGCGCCGCCATCTCCTCGGCGATCCGCTGTTCCGGCGATCCGCCATCGAGGCAACGGACGCGGGCGCGCAGCATCGGATGCCGCGCGCCCAGGGCGCCGAGCGCGCGCGCGACCGCATCGGCCTCGACCCGCCCGCGCAACCGCGCCGAAAACACGTTGTTGTGATTGCCGCGTCCCTCCGGATCGAAGCGATACAGAAACCAACGTCCCTGTTGCGCCACCGATAGCGCGAACCACTGCTCGTCCTGCTCGCCGTGCATATCCCTGCCCGTTGATCGTTGCCTGATACTCGTCGCGACCGTCCGCCGCGCCGTATTCAGCCGCGCCGCATCCAGTGCGCGGACGCCGCGACCACGTCGCTGAGCACCCCGGCGGCGGTGATTTCCACGCCCGCGCCCGGCCCGCTGACGCACAAGGGCATGCGGTCCTGCAGTTCAGTGCGGATCGAAATCAGGTTCTGGCCGGGTTCGAGCTGGGCGAAACCCGAATGCGCCGGGACCCGGCGCAGGCTGATCCGGCCGCCTTCGCGGCTGGCTTCGGCCAAGGCCACCCAGCGCTCGCCGTGTTCGCGCGCTTCGGCGATGCGGGTCTTCCAGCCGGTGTCGGCCAGTTGCAACGCCGGAATCAAGTCGTCGCAACCCAGTTCCAGGTCGACGAACGGCTCGATGCTCAGGTCTTCCAGTTCCATCGAGAAACCGGCCTCGCGCGCCAGCACCAGCAGCTTGCGGCTCAGATCGATGGCGCGCAGATCCTCCATCGGATCGGGCTCGGTATAGCCCAGCGCGCGCGCCTCGGCGACCGAGGCCGAGAACAGGCAGCCCTCGTGCATGCGATGCAGGATGTAGCTCAGCGACCCCGACAGCACGCCTTGCACCGAGATCACCCGCTCGCCGCGCAGGCGCAGGTCGCGCAGCGGCCCGAGCAGGGGAATCGCCGAGCCGACCGTGGTTTCGTAGCGGTACGGCACGCCGCGCTCGCGCGCGGTGCGCTGCAGGTCGTGATAGCTCGTCAGGCTGCGCGCGTTGGCGCGCTTGTTGGCGGCGACGATGCCCATGCCGCCGCGCAGCAGGCGCGGATAGATGTCGGCGATCTCGTCGCTGGCGGTGCAGTCCACGACCAGGGTGCGCTCGCCGTCGCGGCGGGCCACGTGCGCCATCAGGCGTTCGATATCGTCCGGGCCGCGCTCGGGAATATGCGAATCGATCGACTCCGGCACCAGGCCGTCGGCGTCGAACGCGAAGCCGCGGCGGTCGAAGCCCGCCAGCAGGCGCAGGTCCAGGTTCGCGTCGCTCAGCAGCGAGGGCTGGCGATCGCCGAGCTGGCGGCGGAACGCGCTGCCGACCTTGCCGCGCGCGCCGATCAGGATCAGATCGATGCGGTGCGCCTGGTTCGGTCCGCGCCGGGGCGGGATCGCTACGGGTGCCAAATCAGCCAACATAACTTGCGACCTCCGTCGCGTTGATGAAGCGGGCCTCGTGGCCCGTATGCGCCGCGTCGCCGCGGAATTGGGCGATGCTGCGTTCCATCGCGGCGGCATCGATGAGGAATCCGTCGTGCCCGTTGGCCGAGTCGATCTGCAGGTAGCGCGCGTTGGGGATCGACTCGTACAGCAGTTCCTGTTCGCTCGGCGGATACAGGCCGTCGCTGGACACCGCCACGATCAAGGCGGGTTGGCGCAATCCGGCCAGGGCCGCGCCGACCCCGCCGCGGCCGCGGCCGACGTCGTGCTGGTCCATCGCATCGATCAGCGCCACATAGCAATTGGCGTCGAACCGGCGAACGAAATTTTCGGCGTGGTGCTGCATCCAGCCGCGCACGGCGAAATCGTCCGGGCGCTTGGCCTGGCCCTTGAACACCGTCGCGCCGTCGGCGCGGCCGTAACGGTCGTCGAGCGAGGACGGGCTGCGATACGTCGCCATCGCGATCGCGCGCGCCGCGCCGAGGCCGGCGTCGGGCGTGTCGTCGAGCGGATAGTGGCCGTCGCGGAACTTGGGATCGGCGCGCAAGGACAGACGCTGCGCTTCGCTCCAGCTGATGCACCAGGCCGAATGGCGCGCGCTGGCCGCGATCACCGCGATCGATTCGACCCGCTTGGGATCGAGCAAGGCCCACTCCAGGGTCTGCAATCCGCCCATCGAGCCGCCGATGACCAGCTTGATGCGGCGGATGCCGAGCGCATCGGCCAGGGCCATCTGCGCACGCACCTGGTCGCGGATGGTGAGCTTGGGAAAACGCGCGCCCCAATGCCCGCCGTCGGGATGCGGCGAGGCCGGGCCGGTGCTGCCGTAGCAGCTGCCGAGCGCGTTGCTGCAGACGATGAAGTCGCGCTCGGGATCGATCGCCTTGCCGGCGCCGAACAACGGCTGCCACCACTCGTCGGCGTTGGCCGAGCCGGTCAGCGCATGGCACACGATCACCGCGTTGTCGCGCTGCGCCGACAAGCGGCCCCAGCTGCGATAACCCAGGGTGTATTCCGGCAGCGTCTGCCCCAGCTCCAACGCCATCGGCGTTTCGCAACGCCACAGGCGCGTGCCCGGCGACAGATCGATGGATGGCCCGCGTGCTTCGCTCATGTCCGCAATTCCTTTGTGACCAAGTGAGTCGGCCCGTCGATCCCGTGGCGCGGGAACGTGGCAGGGTCGGAGGGGATCGATCCGCTAAGCGGCGGCGCCGGCCGCCGCCGGCGCGGCAGCGTCCATGTCGCCGAAGCGTTGATCCAGGAAGCGCGCCAGCTCGCGCGCGGTGGGGTGGTCGAACATCCACTCCAGATCGACCTCGACGCCCAACTGATCCTGCAGTTGCCGGGTCAGGCGCAGTCCCAGCAGGGAATCCACGCCCATTTCGGCGAACGACTGCGTCGCCGACAGCTGCGAACGCTCGACTTCGAGCACCCGCGCCAGCGCGTCCAGCAACCAGGTTTCACGCTTGCTCATCGCACACCCCCTAACGCCGATACGAGTCTTCCGATACGGACGAACGGTTCGAACCGTCGTCGCGCTTTTTTCTTCGTCGCTTTTCGCGGGTCGCCCCGCTTCGCCCTCTGCCGGGGCTTGAGTCAGCCGGCGCGCTGCAGAGCGCCGGCGAGATAATCCTGTCGGCACTGCGAGCGCCGGACCTTGCCGCTGGACGTGCGCGGCAGGGTTCCGGGCTTGATCAGCACCACCTCCGACAACGGCAGTCCGTACGCGGAACTGACCCGCGCGCGCATCGAACCGATCACCTCGTTCCACTGCGGGTCGCGCCGCAGCCATTCGCGCTTGAGCTCGAACACCACCACCAGGCGCCCGCTCTCGCCGTCGACGACGTCGAACGCCGCGCCGCAGGACTGGCGCAAGGCGTCGTGGCTGCGCTCGCATTCGTCCTCGATGTCCTGCGGCACGTACTTGCGGCCGTTGACGATGATCAGGTCCTTGAGCCGGCCGGTGACGAACAGCTGGCCGTCGTGCCAATAGCCCAGGTCGCCGGTGCGCAGATAGCGCAGGTCCTCGCCGTCGCCGGCGATGCGCGCGCGGAACAGCCGCTCGCTGAGTTCCTCGCGCCGCCAATAGCCTTGCGCGACGCTGGCGCCGCTGACCCAGATTTCGCCCTGTTCGCCGTCGCCGACCCGCGCCAGCGTGTCGGGATCGACGATCGCTATGCGCATGCCGGCGCGCGGCGTGCCGCAACCGACGAAGGCGCCGCCGTCGCGGCGGTCGACCCGGGTCGCTTCGCCGCGCGTCGCGCCGGTGATCAGCAAGGTCGACTCGGCCATGCCATAGCACGGGTAAAACGCGTTCGCGTCGAATCCGTACGCGGCGAAGCGCTCGACGAACCGCGCCACGGTGGCGGCGCGGATCGGCTCGGCGCCGCAGAACGCGACCCGCCACGAAGACAGGTCGACGCCCTCGATCTGCTCGTCCTGGACCGCGCGCGCGGCCAGGTCGTACATGAAGTTCGGCCCGCCGCTGACGGTCACGCCGAAGCGCGACACGATGCGCAGCCAGCGCTCGGGGTACTGCACGAATTCGCTCGGCGACAGGAAGCCCGCCGAGCATCCGCTGAACATCAGTTGCAGCACGCCGCCGACCAGGCCCATGTCGTGGAACATCGGCAACGCGGTGAACAGCACCGACTGCGACGACAGCTCCATCGCCTCGGCGATCGCGCCGCAGTTGTGGACCAGATTGCCGTGGCTCACCACGACGCCCTTGGGCTCGCCGGTGGAGCCGGAGGTGTACTGGAAAAACGCCGGATCGGCCGGATTCGGAAATCCGCCGTCCCAGGCCGGCGCGGCGGCGCGCAGCGCGTCGGCGTCGAAGCCGCGCAGGTCGATCGTGCGCAGGCGCTCGCCGTCCAGGCGCAGATCGGCGTCGAGCAAGTCGTCGTTGTCGACGATCAGCGCGCGCGCTTGCGCGTCGCCGACGATCAGCTGCAAGCGTTCCTGCGCGACCTGGCGCCGCGGCGGCGCCGCCGGCACCGCGACCACGCCGGCCAGCAGGCAGGCGTAGAAGGCGACGACGAACGTCGGCTGCTGCTTGCACACCAGCACCGCGCGTTGGCCGCTGAGGCCTTGCTCGCGCAGCGACAACGCCAATCCGACGGCGCGCGCATACAGGTCGGCGAAGGTGAACACCTCCGGCTCCAGCGTCGCGCCCTTGAAGAAACGGCAGGCGATCGCCTCGGGCGTCGCGCGGCTGCGATGCAGCATGATCTCGGGAAAACTGTCCACACTGACTTCCTTGAGCAAACCATTGCCTGACTGCTGCTTCCGTTCGAAGCCACGATGTCCCGTCGCGCTCCGTTTGTTGCCGCTTCGCCGCCGTCGAACCCGTCCGGGCGATCGAAGGCCGACACTCCCCCGCTCCCCGCGCGCCAACGCTCGAGGCTCGAATCGACTGCTTTAGCCTTCCCCCAGACCCCGTCGCGGACCGCGTCGGGTATCGCGATGTTGAGGCACCACCATCGCGCCAATTGAGACGCTAGACGGCGCATCAAATGCGCAGTGCGAGCTGATGACACTCTTCACTTTACTTTGCTCGATCAGCTCGCAGATGGCTTATACGCTCGGCCTCAGAAGGGCGTCAAGTTTTCGTCTTCGAAGTGTGAGAAGTATCACTTCATGCACTTAAAGCTGATACGCAATCACACAATTAATGCGGACAAGTGCTCGTGATGCAATCACGCAACGAACACATACGCGTCCGTTTTCCATGTGCGCTGAAGCGTGAAAAACCCTTGAAAACCGCCACTTTCGCTTGCGCCGCGCATCGTCTCGCGCAACTGCGTTCACGATACTCAGCTACGCGGTCTTCGTTGACTCGTCATCTTCATTAAGCTATTGCTGTGTGACGCGAGTCTTGCACCGAAATTGTTCATGTTGGACGCAACGACGCGCTAGCAACAAAACAGAGGGGACGCCATAGGCGATCTGGATGTTGCGAAACCAGGCAACGTGATACGCATCTAAGTTCGGAGCATCGACGCAAATCCCCTTCGGAACGGGGAAATCCGCTGGCGGCGCCGATACCGGGCAGGGCCGCCGCGGATCGCGCGACGGGGCGATGGCCTGATTCGTGTGCCTGCGACGTTCACTGTCTGAATCGGCGGGTCGCTACGGGAACCGTACTAATACGTATCTGAACCAGATCGCGCGTGTCTCATCGGATGCGTCGCGACACAAGAAACATCGGCGATACGCACCGGCGCTCCGTGGGGACGGGCACCGACGACGCGGACATGGAGTTGTCCCCTACTCGACCTTGATGGATCGCCGGTGAAGTTGCTCTCGTTCTTCCGCTCGTTTCCGCTCGCTTCGCGCTTTCTCGCCGTGGTGTTGGTCCCGCTGCTGGCCGCCTCGGCGTGGATGTGGTCGTCGTTGAAGGCCAGTCTGCCGCCCGACGGCAGCCAAACCCTGACCCGCGGCGTCGCTTCGCCGGTCACATTGCGACGCGATGCGGACGGTCTGGTGCACGTCACCGCGGCCAACGACGCCGATGCTTACTACGCGGTCGGCTATGCGCAGGCGCAGGACCGGCTGTGGCAATTGGAAGTGCAGCGGCGCATGGCGCGCGGCCGCCTCAGCGAAATCTTCGGCCGCAAGAGCATCGAAACCGACGTCTGGTTCCGCACGCTCGGCCTGTACGAAGCCACCCAAAGCGCGTGGCCCGCGCTGTCGCCGCAGGCGCAGGCCTCGCTGCGCGCGTATACCGCCGGCATCAACGCCTTCATCGCCGAAAAGCATCCGCTGCCGCCGGAATTCCGCGTGTTCGCGGTCGAGCCCGAAGCCTGGACCGAGCGCGACAGCCTGACCTGGATCAAGGTGTTCGCGTTCGACCTGGGCGGCAATTTCCAGCGCGAGCTCGCGCGCTACGTCGCCGGACGCCAGCTCGACGCGGCGCAGCTGCGCACCTTCTTCCCCGACTATCCCGACGACGCGCCGACCACGGTGGCCGCGCTGTCCAAGCGCGACGCCGCGCCGATGGCGTCGCTGCACGGGCTGCAAGCGCGGCTGCAACGCGAACACGCGCTGGCCGTGCCCGGCACCGGCAGCAACGCCTGGGTGGTGTCGGGGCGCCTGACCACCGACGGCTCCGCCCTGCTCGCCAACGATCCGCACCTGGGCCTGCAGATTCCGTCGCTGTGGTATCCGGTCAGCGTCCACACCCCGACCCTGCAAGTCTCCGGCATGAGCCTGGTCGGCCTGCCGGTGGTGGTGTTCGGCCGCAATTCGCAGATCGCCTGGGGCGGCACCAACATGATGGCCGACACCCAGGACCTGTTCTTCGAACGCGTCGACGACAGCGGCGCGCGCTACGACAGCGGCGCGGGCTGGCAGCCGTTCGGCGTACGCGACGAGTCGATCCAGGTGCGCGCCGACTTCCCGCGCGGCTTGCGCCCGCAGTACGCGCCGGTCGAACTGAAGGTGCGGTCGAGCGCGCACGGGCCGATCATCAGCGACCGCTTCGGCGTGTTCGACCAACCCGTCGCCTTGCGCTGGACCGGCCTGGACCCGGGCGACACCAGCTACGAGGCGTTCTACCGCCTGGGTTACGCCCACGATTGGGACAGCTTCCGCGAAGCCTTGGGCCGCCATGTCGCGCCGGCGATGAACATGGTCTACGCCGACCGTTCCGGCAACATCGGTTACCTCGGCAGCGGGCGCCTGCCGCTGCGCAAGCGAGGCGAAGGCACCCTGCCCTCGCCCGGCTGGGACGGCGCCTACGGCTGGGCCGGCGAAGTGCCGAGCGCGCAGTGGCCGCAAAGCTACAACCCGGAGTCGGGCTACATCGTCACCGCCAACAACAAGGTTGCCGGCGACGATTATCCGTACTTCGTTTCCCACGATTGGGCCTCGCCGGCGCGCGCGCGGCGGATCGAGTCGCTGCTGCGCGAAAGCATCGATGCCGGCCGCCGCCTCGATGCCGCCGACATGCAGCGCATCCAGGGCGACACGCTCGACCTGGAAGCCGCGCAGACCATGGCGCTGCTGCGGGGGCGCCTGCCGCGCGGCGAACATGCGGCGCAGGCCGCGCAGTACCTGAAGGACTGGAACGGCGAGATGAGCGCCGACAGCCAGGGCGCGGCGATCTTCCAATCGTGGATGCGCCAGCTGCGCAAGGGCGTGTACGGCCGGCGGCTGCGCGCGGGCTGGAACCAGAGCCAGTCAGAGGACGTGCTCGACAGCCTCGTCGACGGCGTCGCCCTGCCGCAGCTGCGCGAACTGCTGAGCGGCGATGCGCAAGGCTGGTGCGATCAGCGCGCGACCCAGCCGCGCGAGAACTGCGACGCCGCGCTCGCCGCGGCGCAGGACCGCGCCCTGTGGGAGCTGTACAAACTCAAGGGCGACTGGAGCATGAGCGATTGGCGCTGGGGCGAGGTGCAAAGCACCGTGTACCGGCACACGCCCTTCAGCCAGTGGAAGCCGATGACCAAGCTGTTCGAGCGGCGCATCGGCAACGGCGGCTCGGACAACACGGTCAACGTCGCCGGCGCCAGCTACGCCGGCTCCGACGGCTACCTGCAATCCTTCGGCGCCGGCTTCCGCCAGGTGATGGCGCTGTGTCCGGACAAGATCGATCACTACTACATGAACTCGACCGGACAATCGGGCAATGCGCTGAGCGCGCATTACGACGACGCGGTGCGCGGCTTCCGCGACGTGCGCTACCGCAAGCTCGACACCGGCCATCCGCTGCCGGCGCCGACCTCCAACCCGCCCGCGGGCCAACGGGAGAACGCGCGATGAAACTGTTCGCCGAGTATTCGCGCCGCGCGCCGAACAAGGTCTTCTTCTCGATCCTGCTCGGCGGCTTGTCGGGCATCTGCTATTCGATGCTGATTCCGCTGGTGATGAGCGTGCTGGAGGAAGGCGACCCGCGCCTGTCGACCATCGCGGTCGCGCCGACCCGGCTGTTGTCGGTGGAGATCGCCAACGCGCCGTTCGCGCTGGTGTTCACCGCGGTGTGCGTGTTCATTCTGATCACCCGCACGCTGTCGCAGGTGGTGCTGACGCGGGTCGCGATCGACGTCGCCTCGAGCCTGCGCACGCGCCTGTACGAGCGCATCGCGCGCGCGCCGCTGGCCTCGCTGGAGCGGATCGGCTCCTCGCGCCTGATCGCCGCGCTGACTTCGGACGTGCCGCGCATCGTGCTCGGCGCGCGCATGTTCCCGGACATGCTGATCAATCTGGTGATGCTGCTGGGCATGCTCGGCTTCCTGCTGGTGCTCAACGCCGACCTGTTCTGGTTCGTGCTGGGCTGCATCGGCTTCGGCGTGGTCAGCTATCAGATCCCGATGCTGATCGGCGGGCGTTATTTCACCAGCGCGCGCCAGCACTTCGACCATCTGCAGGAGTCGATCCAGGGCCTGATCCACGGGATCAAGGAGCTCAAGCTCGACGACGCCAAGCGCGCCGCCTATTTCGAGCAGATCCTGATGCAGTGCGAGCGGTCGGTGCAGAAGGACGAGAAGACCGGCTACACCATCCTGCGCGCGGCCAGCAACTACGGCGATCTGCTGAGCTTCTTCGTGATCGGCTGCATCGTGTTCATCGTGGTCAACTACCGCACCATCAGCAACGAGCAGCTGATCGGCGTGATCATGGCCTTGCTCTACATCGCCGGCCCGATCTCGGCGATTCTCGGCTTCCTGCCGCAGCTGTCGATCTCGCGCGTGTCGATCCAGCGCGTGGCCAAGCTGTACGAGGAGATCCCGCAGGAATCGGTGGCGGCGGCGCAACAGCCGGCGCGCGAATGGGACCGGGTGCGTTTCGAGAAGGTCCGCTACCGCCACGGCGGCAAGGACGACAAGGACGACAAGGACGGCGGCTTCGGCGTCGGCCCGCTGGACCTGGAGTTCCGCAAGGGCGAGATCTCCTTCATCGTCGGCGGCAACGGCTCGGGCAAATCGACCCTGAGCAAGCTGTTGACCCTGCACTACCGCGCCAATGCCGGCGCCATCCGCTTCGGCGACCACGCCGTCGACGACGAAACCATCGGCACCTACCGGCAAGCGATCAGCGCGATCTATTCCGATTACCACCTGTTCGAACGCATTCTCGGCGCCGACGACGCGCGCCTGGGCGAGAGCGTCGACCATTACCTCAAGGCGCTGCGGCTGGACCGCAAGGTGACCTACCGCGACGGCCGCTTCTCGACCCTGGCGCTGTCCGACGGCCAGCGCCGGCGCATGGCCTTGCTGGCGTCGATCATCGACGACAAGGAGTTGTACCTGTTCGACGAATGGGCGGCCGACCAGGACCCGACCTTCAAGGCCGTGTTCTATCACGAGATCCTGCCGGCGCTGCGCGCGCGCGGCAAGGCGGTGGTGGCGATCACCCACGACGACCGCTACTTCGAGGTCGCCGACCAGATCGTGGTGATGGAAGAAGGCAAGGTCGCGCGGATCGAACGGCCGCGCGCCGGGCGCGCCGAAGCGCAGGAGCGCGCGCCCTCGTTCGTGATGGCGGGCTGAGCGCGCGGGCGCGCTGCTACAGCGCCTCGCGGCGCACGAGCTGCTGCGCGACGCGCCGCAAGCGAAGCAGGCCGTCTGCGGATTCCTGCGCAGCGGCCGCGACAACGGCTGGCCGGCGGGGATCGACGCGCCTTGCCGAAGTGCGACGTGGCTGATTTCCGGCGCCGGCGCGCGCAGCGATCAAGCCGCCTCGGCCTTTGCCCGCGCGCGCTGATTCGACGCATACGGCGTATCGATGTCGAACGTCGCGCCGCTGCGCAACGCCGCGACCCACGCCTCGGTGCTGACCACCGCGGCGAAACGGCTTTGGAACACCACGCTGAACACCCGGTGGATTTCCTCGGCGCTGGCCGCGCCGGCGCTGTTCCGGTACGACAGCGTGCCGCTGGCGTCGTGCAGGAACTCGACCCGGTAGCCGCGGTGCGCGGCTTCGAACACGGTCGAGGCGTCGCAGTTGTGGGTCATGTAGCCGGTCACGCTGAGGGTGTCGATGCCGCGCTCGCGCAGCCAGGCGTCGAAGTCGGTGCCGGCGAACACGCTCGGCAGTTGCTTTTCGATGTAGTGGTCGCGCGGACGCGCGGCGATGCTGTCGTGCAGTTCCCAGCCGGGCTGGCCTTTGTCGAACACCGGCGCGCCACTGCGCGCGGTGTTCTGCACGACCACCACCGGCACGCCGGCGGCGCGGGCGGCGTCCATCGCGCGGGCGATGTTGGGCAGGCTGCGCGACGGCGGCGGGTATTCGATCGGCAGGCCGCCGCCGAAGTAATCGTTCTGCACGTCGATGACGACCAGGGCGCGCTTGGGGGTCGGTTGCATGGCGAACTCCACGGGTGGGGTTGTGGCGCTCATTGTTCGCCCGCGGGCGGATCGCCGACAGTGGCCCGAACGACAATATTCGCCAGAATCGGGCCATGTACAATCGAGCCATGAGCGCCGATCTCCCCCTGAGCCGTCTGGCCGTGGTCGCCTTCGACCGCATCAGCCCGTTCCACCTGTCCGTGCCGTGGCTGGTGTTCGAACGCCGCGACGACCCCGCGCTGCCGGCGTTCGAGCTGCGCGTGTGCGCGGCCGAGCCCGGGCCGCTGCGGGTGCGCGCCGGCTTCGGCATCAGCGCCGATCACGGGCTCAAGTCGCTGGCCTGGGCCGACACGGTGATCGTGCCGTCCTGGCGCGACGGCAACGAGCGCCCGCCCGAGCCTTTGCTGCGCGCGCTGGTGCGCGCGCACGCGCGCGGCGCGCGCATCGTCGGCCTGTGCCTGGGCGCGTACGTGCTGGCCGAGGCCGGCCTGCTCGACGGCCGCCGCGCCACCACCCACTGGATGTGGAGCGAGCATTTCGGCGCGCGCTATCCGCAGGTGGAGCTGCAACGCGATGTGCTGTACGTCGACGACGGCCGCATCACCACCTCGGCCGGCACCGCCGCGGCGCTGGACTGCTGCCTGCATCTGGTCCGCGGCGCGTACGGCGCCGACGCCGCCAACCGGCTGGCGCGGCGGCTGGTGGTGGCGCCGCACCGCCAGGGCGGGCAGGCCCAGTACATCGAACAGCCGCTCGCGGCGACCGCGCGCGACGACCGCCTCGGCGAAGTCCTGGCCTGGGCGCTGGCGCACCTGGACCGGCCGCACAGCCTGGACGCGCTGGCCCAGCGCGCGCTGATGAGCCGGCGCACCTTCACCCGGCGCTTCCGCGACGCCACCGGCATCACGGTCGGGCAGTGGCTGGCCGGGCAAAGGCTGGCGCGGGCGCAACGGCTGCTGGAAACCAGCGACCTGGGCCTGGACGCGATCGCCGGCGACACCGGCTTCGGCACCGCCGCCTCGCTGCGCCAGCACTTCGCCGCGCAGCTGGGGGTCTCGCCCTCGGCCTACCGGCGCGGCTTCCGCGGCGCCCCGCCCGCGGGCTGAGCCGGCCGCGGCGCAACGCAGCGGTGCGCGCCCCGCGACGCCGCGCCCACCCGGCCACGGCCCCGCAGCCGCTACAATCGGCCGGTGCGCCTACTCCTCCAACAACGGCCCGACGGCCACGAAGCCCCGCGCTTCGTGCAACTGATGCTGCAGCCCGACTTGCTCGGCGGCTGGACCCTGGTGCGCGAAAGCGGCCAGATCGGCGGCCGCAGCACGGTCCGGCGCGAGCAGTTCCTCGACCGCGACAGCGCCTTCGTCGCGCTGGAGCAGGCCCGCGACCAACAGCTCAAGCGCGGCTTCCAGCTGATGTTCATCCAGGGCGCCGAAGCGCCGCGATGAACGCAGGCGCGGCGCCGCCGGCGCGGGTGGGACAAACGGCCACTGCTGCCCGCGCCGGGCGCGGCCCAGACTGCCGGCCCGACCGCCGCGCGCCGAACGCGCGCTGAGCGCCCCCGACTTCCAGACAACCGCAACCACGGCCCACGCCCGACCCTATGTCCAGCCAGCCTCTCGCCAACGACCGCTTCCTGCGCGCCCTGCGCCGCCAACCCGTCGACCGCACTCCGGTGTGGCTGATGCGCCAAGCCGGCCGCTACCTGCCCGAGTACCGCGCCACCCGCGCCCAGGCCGGCAGCTTCCTCAACCTGGCCAAGAATCCGGAACTGGCCTGCGAAGTGACCCTGCAGCCGCTGCGCCGCTTCCCGCTCGACGCGGCGATCCTGTTCTCCGACATCCTGACCGTGCCCGATGCGATGGGCCTGGGCCTGTACTTCGCCGACGGCGAAGGCCCGAAGTTCGAGCGGCCGATCCGCAGCGCCGCCGACATCGACCGGCTCGGCGTGCCGGACATGGAAACCGACCTGCGCTACGTGATGGACGCGGTGCGCACCATCCGCCGCGAGCTCAACGGTTCGGTGCCGCTGATCGGCTTCTCCGGCAGCCCGTGGACGCTGGCCTGCTACATGATCGAAGGCGGCGGCAGCGACAACTATTCCAAGGTCAAGTCGCTCGCGCTCAACGATCCCGCGGCGATGCACAAGCTGCTCGGCGTGGTCACCGACGCGGTGATCGCGTATCTGAAGGCCCAGCACATCGCCGGCGCGCAGGCGCTGCAGGTGTTCGACACCTGGGGCGGGGTGTTGTCGCCGTCGATGTACCGCGAATTCTCGCTGCGCTATCTGCAACGCATCGCCGCCGAGCTGCCGCGCGGCGACGGCGAGCAGCGCGCGCCGCTGATCCTGTTCGGCAAGGGCAACGATCCCTACCTCGAAGACCTCGCCGCCAGCGGCGCCGAAGGCGTCGGCGTGGACTGGACCGTCGGCCTCGGCGAAGCCGCGCGCCGCGTCGGCGGGCGCGCCGCGGTGCAGGGCAATCTGGATCCGGTGACGCTGTACGCCTCGCCCGAGGCGATCCGCCGCGAGGTCGGCCGCGCGCTCGACGATTACCGCGACGGCAACGGCGGTTCGCGCGAAGGGCACGTGTTCAACCTCGGCCACGGCATGTCGCCGGACATGTCGCCCGAGCATGTGGCGGTGCTGGTCGATGCGGTGCATGGGTTGAGCGCGCGCTGAGCCGGCGACGCGGCGCAACCGAAAAAACCGGCGCCTGGCGCCGGTTTTTTCGTCGAAACGTCCGCAGCGGCCGCGCCGGGCGATCGCGCCGCGCTCAGTGCAGATGCACCGCCAGCCACAGCGAGCCTTCGGCGACGCGCAACACCGTGTGCGGCGTGCCGGCGGGCAGGAACAGGTGATCGCCGGCGCGCAGGCTCACGGTTTCGCCGTCGACATCGAGTTCGGCCTCGCCTTGCAGCAGCGCCACCCATTCGTCCTGCGGCTGGACGTACAAGGTCGACTCGATCTTCGCGGAACTGAGGATGCGTTCGATGGTGAGATTCTTGTGGGTCAGCAGGGCTTCGAAGCGTTCGCCCTCGGCCGGCGGAGCGGCGTCGGCGAACAGGTTGTCGATGCGCATGATCTGGAGCCGGCAGTGGGAACGCCGGCAGCATATCGCGGCGATGCTTCGACGGTTCCCTGTAGGAGCGGCGCGAGCCGCGACCGCGCCAATGCGACTACGGCGCCGCCTTGCTGACGCGGAGAAAAATCAAAATGGGTTCCGGCTTTCGCCGGAATGACGGTGGTGGGGGTGGCGGTGGCGGTGTTCGCTGGAACTATGCTTGCGTCGTGGTTGCGTTGGCGCGGTCGCGGCTTGCGCCGCTCCTACAGGGGGTTACCGGGCCGAAGAATCAGGTGCGCGGCGCGGTCAGCTCGTCCAACGCATCGGCCAGCATCGCGCCGGTCACCGGCTTGCGCACGAAGCGGTCGAAACCCGCATCCGCGGCCTGCGGTTCGGCGTCGGCGTCGGCGCGCGCGGTCACCGCGACCAAGGGCTGGACGAAGCCCTGCGCGCGCAGTTGCCGCGCCAGGTCCAGGCCGTTGATGCCGGGCAGGTCCAGGTCCAGCAGGGCGATGTCGTAGCGCGCGGTCGCGGTTTCCGCCAGCGCCGCCAGACCGTTGCCGACATGGGTGACGCGGTGGCCCTGGGTGCGCAGCAGGCCGGCGATGACTTCGGCCACGGTGGCGTCGTCTTCGACCAGCAGGATCGCCAGCGGCCCCGCATGCGGGCGCGGCGGCACCCGAGCGCCCGCGGCGCCGGCGCCGGCCGGCGGTTCGGCGTAGGCCAGCGGCAGGTCGAACACGAAGCGCGCGCCCAGGCCGGGCTCGCTGTAGACCCTGATTTCGCCTTCCATCGCCGCAGCCAGTTCCTGGCTGATCGCCAGGCCGAGCCCGCTGCCGCCGTAGCGCGCCGCGGTGCGCGCGCCTTCGGCCTGTTCGAAGCGGCGGAACAGCCGCTGTTTCTGTTCTTCGTCGATGCCCGGGCCGGTGTCGGCGACCTGGAAGCGCACGCCTTGCGGGGTCAGCCGCTCGACCCGCAGGCTGACCGAGCCGTGGTCGGTGAACTTGATCGCGTTGCCGAGCAGGTTCAGCAGGATCTGGCACACCCGGCTGGCGTCGCCGCGCAGGCCGCGCGGCGCGTCGGCGGCGATGTCCACGTCGAAGCGCAGGCCGCGCTGCTGCGCCAGCGGTTGCATCAGATCCGCCGCCTGCGCGACCAGCGCGCGCAGGTCGAACGGTTCGTGCGCGAGTTCGAGCTTGCCCGATTCGATCCGGGCCAGGTCCAGCGCATCGTTGACCAACCGCAAGAGGTGTTCGCCAGCGCGTCTAATAGATTCCGTGTAGCCCCGCTGCTTTTGATCCAAAGGCGTATCCAGCAACAACTCGCTCATGCCGAGCACACCCGTCATCGGCGTACGCACCTCATGCCCCAGCGTCGCCAAAAACCGCGTCTTCGCCAGCGACGCTTGCTTGGCCACTTCGCGCTCGTGTTCGGCGCGCTGCCACGCCAGCCGCCGTTGCAGACGGTTGCGATGCGCCATCAGGATCCACGCCAACGCCAGCGCCAGCAGCGCGACCGCGGCGACCACCGCCCACCAGCTCCACCACCACGGCGAGTCCACGTGCAGGTGGATCGTCAGCGGCGGCGTCCACACGTTGTCGGCGGTCTTGGCCATCACCTGCAGGCGGTAGTCGCCCGGCGAGAGCTGCGAGAACACGCGCTCGCCGCTGGCGCCGACGTCGACCCAGCCCGGGTCGAAGCGGCTCAGGCGGAAACGGTAGCGGTTGCTCTGCGAGTTGTTGAACGACAGCAGCCGCGCGACCACGCGCAGGTCGCGGTCGCCGTCGGCGACGGTCACCGCCGGGATCTTGCCCGGCAAGGCCTTGCGCGCATCGGCGTCTTCGGTGGCGAAGGCGACCTTGCGGCTGCCGCGGCGCACTTCGATGCTTTCCACGATCAGCGTCGGCGCCGCGCGGATCGGCTTGACCATCGCCGGATCGAACAGCACCACGCCTTCGGGGCTGCCGATCAGCAGGCGGCCGTCGCCGCGGCGCGCGACCGGCGCGCGCGAGAATTCCTGGCTCGGCAGGCCGTCCTTGACCCCGTACACCCGCGCCGTGCGCGCGAACGGATCGACCCGGACCAGACCGCGCTTGCTGGTCATCCACACCAGGCCGTTGGCGTCGACGCTGAGGCCGCGCGCTTCCGCTGCCGGCAGGCCGTCGCGCTGGTCCATGCCGAACTCGCGTTGCAGGCGCTGGCCGTCCCAGCGGTAGGCGTCGAGCGTGCCGAAGCCGCCGACCCACATGCGTTCGCGGTCGGCGAACACGAAGTGCTGCACCGCGGTGCCGCGCGGCAATCCGGGCACAGGCACGAACCGGCGTTCGCGCGCGTCCCAGCGCAACAGCGCGGGGCCGGCGGCCAGCCACAGTTCGCCGTCGGGGCCGTGGCCGCCGACCGGCACCACCACGCTGGCCGGCAGTCCGCGCTCGCCGGCGCGCAGGGTTTCGCGGATCCGGCCTTCGCCGTCGCGCGCCTGCAACACCCCGGCGCTGCCGATCAGCCAGATCAGGTCGCCGCTTTCGATCAGGTCGATCGAGCCGTCGATCATGCGGTCTTCGCCGCGGTCCAGGCGCCAGGTGCGGGTCGCGCGTGTGGCCGGATCGATCCGCACCAGACCGCTGTAGTAGCTGATCCAGACCTTGCCGCGGCGGTCGGCGAGCACGTGCGCCGGAATGAAGCCGTCGCTGAAATTCTTGGCGAAATGCTCGACCGCGCCGGTTTCCGGATTGAGCTTGTCGAGCACCGCGCCGGAACCGACCAGCCACATGTCGCCGTCGGCGGCCGGCGCGATCGCGCGCACGTCGCCGTTGGCGAGGCTGGCCGGGTCGCCGAGGCGCCGGCTCAGCACCGAGAACTGGCGCCAGTTCGGCGGCAGATACCACAGGCCGTAGCCGCTGCTGCCGAACCACAGGCCGCCTTCGCGGTCCTCGTAGGCGCCGGTCCAGTTCGGCCGCACCACGCCCTGGCTCGTCGCGCTGAACAACGGCACCACCTCGATGCCGTCGGGCCCGCCGACGCCGAGGCCTTGCGGCAGATCGAACCAATACTGCCCGGTGCGGTCGCGGTGCAGCACGCCCATGACCCGCGTCTTGGGCGCGAACGCCGCCCACGGGTCGGCGCGGTAGCGGCCGTCGGGCAGGCGCACGCCGGCGCCGCCGGTGGTCGAGAACCAGACCGTGCCGTCGCGTTCGAAGCCGACCGAATTGATCAGATTGGTCTTCAGCGCGCCGTCGGGCACGCGTTCGAAATCGTGGCCGGTCCAGCGCGCCGCGCCGCCGCGGGTGCCGGCCCACAAGGCGCCGTCGGGGGCGACGCTGAGGCTGATGACGCCCTCGCCGGGCAGGCTGCGCGGGTCGTCCGCGCGCGGCATGAAGCGCTGCACCTGGCCGTTGTCGTCCATGCGGTACAGGCCGCCGCGTTCGGTGCCGAACCACAGCGCGCCGTCGGGCGTGGACGCGATCGACCACACGCAGTCGTCGGCCAGGCCCGGGGTGTTGCTGCGGTCGAAATAGGTCCAGCGCTTGCGCTGCGGATCGAGCATCGCCAGACCGGCCTGGGCGGTGCCGACCCAGACCCGGTTGCGCGCGTCGACGTGCACCGCCCACACGAAGTTGTCGCGCAGGCCCTGTTCGCGCTGCCAGATCCGGTAGCCGGTGCCGTCGTAACGCGCCAGGCCTTCGCTGGTGGCGATCCACAGATAGCCGTGGCGGTCCTCGGCGATGCGGTTGATGGTGTTCGACGGCAAGCCGTCGGCGACGGTGAGCTGGCGCGGACGCGGCGTTTCCGGCAGGCCGGCGCTGGCCGGCGCGGCGCAAAGCGCCCACGCCAGCGCCGCCGCGCCTGCGCACGCGCGCAGGCCGCGGCCGAGCCGCGTCAACGCTGCGACGCCGGCGCCTGCGGTCACGGCTCGTCCGCCTGCGTCAGCACGGTCTCGATCGCTTCGGCCAGCATCGCGCCGGTGACCGGCTTGCGCAGGAACAGGTCGAACCCGGCGCGGCGCGCCTGCGGTTCGGCGTCGGCGTCGGCGCGCGCGGTCACCGCGACCAACGGCCGCGAGAAGCCCTGCACGCGCAGTTGCCGGGCCAGATCCAGGCCGTTGATGCCGGGCAGGTCGAGATCGAGCAGGGCCAGGTCGAACCGCGCGGTCGCGGTTTCCGCCAGCGCCGCCAGACCGTTGGCGACATGGGCGACGCGGTGGCCCTGGGTGCGCAGCAGACCGGCGATCACTTCGGCCACGGTGGCGTCGTCCTCGACCAGCAGGATCGCGCGCGGCACGCTGCGCTCCGGCGCGACCGGCACGCGCGGCGAATAGCGGTCGCGCGCTTGCGACGGCGACGGCGCCGGCGGCTCGGCCGACGGCAGCGGCAGGTCGAGCACGAAGCGCGCGCCCTGCCCGGCCTGACTGACCACGCTGACCTGCCCGTCCATCGCCGCGGCCAGTTCCTGGCAGATCGCCAGCCCCAACCCGCTGCCGCCGTAGCGCGCCGCGGTGCGCGCGCCTTCGGCCTGTTCGAAGCGGCGGAACAGCCGCGCCTTTTGTTCGTCGTTGAGGCCCGGGCCGGTGTCGCTGACTTCGAAGCGCACGCCCTGCGGCGACAGCGCGCTGACCCGCAGGCCGACCCGGCCTTCCTCGGTGAACTTGATCGCGTTGCCGAGCAGGTTCATCAGGATCTGGCTGACCCGGTGCGGATCGCCGCGCAGGCCGGCCGGCGCGTCGGCGGTGATCTTGACCGCGAACTCGAGCCCGCGCTGGCGCGCCAGCGGCTGCATCAGCCCGGCGGCTTCCTCGACCAGCGCGTGCAGGTCGAACGGGCGGTCCTGCAGTTCGAGCTTGCCCGATTCGATCCGGGCCAGGTCCAGCGCGTCGTTGACCAACCGCAAGAGGTGTTCGCCGGCGCGCTTGATGGATTCCGTATAACCGCGCTGCTTTTCGTCCAGCGACGTATCCAGCAACAGCTCGCTCATCCCCAGCACGCCGGTCATCGGCGTGCGCACCTCATGCCCCAGCGTCGCCAGGAACCGGGTCTTGGCCAGCGACGCCTGCTCGGCCACTTCGCGCTTGTGCACCGCCAGCTGCCACGCGCTGCGCCGGCCCAGGCGGCGGCGGTACGCGACCGCGGCGATGCCGATCAGGGCGATGCCGATCACGGTGAACACCAGCTGCGCCCAGGTCGAGCGCCACCACGGCGGCTTGACGTGCAGGTCGAAGCCGACCGGTTCCGACCAGATGCCGTCGGCGCCGGCGGCCTTGACCAGCAAGCGGTACTCGCCCGGATCCAGGCGCGAGAACATGCGCTCGCCGTTGGCGCGCTGCTCGATCCAGTCCGGGTCGTAGCCTTCCAGCTTGAAGCGGTAGATGTGCGAGCGCGGATCCAGGAACGACATCAGCCGCGCGACCACGCGGAAGTCGCGGTCGTCGGATTCCAGTTCGACCGCGCCGCCGGCCGGCGACAGCGACCAGTCGTCTTCCTCGCGGCGCACGCTGAGGCTTTCCAGCGACAGCCGCGGCGGCCGCGCGCTCGGGAACGGCGTGTCCAGGTCGAACAGCACCATGCCGTCGAGCGACAGCGCCGCGGCCACGCCGTCGGCGTTGCGGTGCGGGCTGGTGCGGGTCAGCTCGACGTTGGGGATGCCGTCGCCGAGGCCGAACAGGCGCAGCCGGCGGCCGTCGGGCGACACCATCAGCAGGCCGCGCGAGGTGGTCGCCCAGACCGTGCCGTTGCGGCTCACCACCAGCCCCGAGACGTTGGCGTCGGGATATTCGTTGGTGTTGTCGATGCGCCGTTCCAGGGTCAGCAGGCCGTCCTTCCAGCGATAGGCCTCGAGCGCGCCGGTGCGCGCCAGCCACAGCCGCTGCGGGCCGGCGAAGCTCATCGCCTGGATGTCGCCGAGTTCGCCGCCCGGCACGGCGACGAAGCCGTCGCCGTCCCAGCGTTGCAGGCCGGTGCCGCCGGCGAACCAGGGCTGGCCGTCGGGGCCGGGGCGGAACGTCGCCGGGCTGGTCAGGAACGCGGCGGTGCCGAGGGTCTTTTCGATCTCGCCCGCCGGCAAGGGATCGCCGTCGCGGGTGTAGCGATGCACGGTGCCGTCGGAGAACCACAGCCACAGCCCGCCGTCGGGCAGTTCGTGCAGGAACCAGACCATGCCGTCGACGCGCGGCTTGTGCGGATCCAGCGGCCAGCTGCGGGCCTGTCCCGAGACCGGATCGAACAGGCTCAGACCGTTGGAATGGCCGATCCACAGCCGCCCGTCGGGGCGCGCGAACACGGTGTGCATCCACTTCAGGCCGAAGCCGCGGCTGTCGGCGACCGATTCCAGCGTGCCGCTGCCGGCGCGCAAGCGGTACAGGTCGGTGGCGCTGAGCATCCAGAAGCCGCCGTCGCCGTCGGAGGCGATGTCGCGCGCGTCGAGCCGGTCGATCTGGCGGCCGCCGACCGAAGTCACCGAGGCGAAGCGGTTCCAGTCCGGCGGCAGGTAGATCAAGCCCTGCGAATAGGTCACCACCCAGATGCCGCCTTCTTCGTCGCGCAGCATCTGCAGCACGCCGCTGCGGCGGTCCCACACGCCGTCGCCGGCGTCGTCCTGGAGCAGGCGCACGTTGTCTTCGGCGTCGACCCGGTACAGGCCGGCGGTGGTGCCGATCCAGCGGCCGCCGGACAGGTCGCTGACCACGATGCCGTTGTTGGCGTCCTCGCCGAGCTTCCAAGGCGCCGGGGTCATGCGGTCGTTGCCGTCGAGGCGGAACAGGCCGTGGTCGGTGCCGACCCAGATCGAACCGTCGGCGTCCTGCGACAGTTCGCCGACGGTGAAGCCGGCGGTTTCGTCGCGGCCGATGCGTTCGAAGCGGCTGCCGTCGTAGCGCGCCAGCCCGCCCGTCGCGCCGACCAGCAGGCGCCCGCGCGGGTCGGCCATCAGCGCGGTGATCGGCCCGCGCGGCAGGCGCTCGCCGGCGCCGACGCCGGAGCGGAAACGCTCGACGCCGCGGCCGTCGGGCGAGATCCGGCACAGGTGGCCGTCGTAGGTCGCGGTCCAGATCGCCGCGTCCGGGGTGCCGGTGACGAAGGTGACGTTGTCGCTGCAATCGGCGTTGACGCCGGTGAAGGAGATCCGCTCGAACTCCTTGCGGTCGGCGCCGAGCACGCTCAGGCCGTTGCGGCTGGCGACCCAGACGCGGTCGCCGGCATCGATGAAGAGGTCTTCGAGCATGTTGTCCGGCAGCGAACCGGACAGGCCGATGGTGTGGCGCCACAGGCTGAATTCGACGCCGTCGTAGCGCGCCAGCCCGTCCTCGGTGGCCATCCACAGATAGCCCTGGTGGTCGAGCTCGGCCGCCACCACCGACTTGGGCAAGCCCTGTTCCTGGCCGAAACGGCGGAAGCGCGGCGTTTCCGGCAGGCGCGCGTCGGCCGGTTCGATGCACGCCATCGCGCACAGCAGCACCAGGAGCAGACAGCAACAACGTCCCAGCACGGGGCTCCTCCTGGACTGCGAGCGATTGAGTCCCGGCCAGGCGGGTGCGCGTATCGTCGCAACGGGCCGGACCCGGCGCAAGCGCCGGTGGGGGAGTGGGCGGGCGATCACAGGGCGAGGAGCGAGCGTGGAGGAGTGAGGAGTGAGAAAGAGCCGCTTTCGCTCACTCCTCACTCCTCCACGCTCACTCCTCGCTCTCCAGCATCTCGCCAAGCGCCTCGGCCAGCATCGCGCCGGTCACCGGCTTGCGCAGGAAGCGGTCGAAGCCGGCCTGCCGCGCCTGCGGTTCGGCTTCGGCGTCGGCGCGCGCGGTCACCGCGACCAAGGGTTGGGCGAAACCCTGCGCGCGCAGTTGCCGGGCGAGGTCCAGGCCGTTGATGCCGGGCAGATCGAGATCGAGCAGGGCCAGGTCGAACCGCGCCGTCGCGGTTTCCGCCAGCGCCGCCAGGCCGTTGGCGACATGCGCGACGCGATGGCCCTGGGTGCGCAGCAGACCGGCAATGACTTCGGCCACGGTCGGATCGTCCTCGACCAGCAGCACCGCGCGCGGGCCGATCCGCGGCCGCGCCAGCGCCGGCTCGGCCGCGGTCGCGGCCGGCATCGGCGCTTGCGCCTCGTGCAACGGCAGGTCGAACACGAAGCGCGCGCCCTGGCCGGGTTCGCTGTGCACGGCGATCTGCCCTTCCATCGCCGCGGCCAGTTCCTGGCAGATCGCCAGGCCCAGCCCGCTGCCGCCGTAACGCGCCGCGGTGCGCGCGCCTTCGGCCTGTTCGAAGCGGCGGAACAGGCGCTGCTTTTGTTCTTCGTTGAGGCCCGGGCCGGTGTCGCTGACTTCGAAGCGCACGCCGTGCGGGCTCAGCCGCTCCACGCGCAGCGTGACCGAACCCTGGTCGGTGAACTTGATCGCGTTGCCGAGCAGGTTCAGCAGCACCTGACAGACCCGGCTGGCGTCGCCGCGCAGGCCGTCCGGCGCGTCGGCGGCCACCTCCACGTCGAAACGCAGACCGCGCTGCTGCGCCAGCGGCCGCATCAGGTCCGCGGCCTGCGCGACCAGCGCGCGCAGGTCGAAGGGTTCGTGCGCGAGTTCGAGCTTGCCCGATTCGATCCGGGCCAGGTCCAGCGCGTCGTTGACCAACCGCAAGAGGTGTTCGCCAGCGCGTCTGATCGATTCCGTATAGCCGCGCTGCTTTTGATCCAACGGCGTCTCGAGCAACAGCTCGCTCATCCCCAACACGCCCGTCATCGGCGTGCGCACCTCATGCCCCAGCGTCGCCAAAAACCGCGTCTTCGCCAGCGACGCCTGCTTGGCCACCTCGCGCTCGTGCTCGGCGCGCTGCCAGTTGAGCCGCCGCGCCAATCGCCGCCGGTACAGCATCGTGCCCCACCAGCCCGCCAGCGCCAGCAGGCCCAGCAGCGCCGCCAGCGCCGGCGGCGTGCGCCACCACGGCGGGCGCACGTTGAATTCCAGCAAGCGCTCGGCCGCGGTGTTGCCGCTGGCGTCGATCGCGCGCGCGTGCAGCACGTAGCTGCCCGACGGCAGGCCGGCGAACACCCGCTCGCCGCTCTCGCCGACCGCGACCCAGTCGCTGTCGTAGCCTTCCAGCCGGGTGTAATAGCGATTGGCCTGCGGATCGTCGAACGACAGCAGGCGCATCTGCACGCGCATCTCGCGGTCGTCCGGGGCCAAGGTCGGCAGCGCTTCGTAGCGCGACGCGCGCTCGGAGCCCGACGGCCGCACCGGCTTGCTCAACGGCAACGGCACCCAGCGGCCGTGGCGGCGCACGTCGAGTTGGTGCCAGACCAGCCGCGGCTGGCGCGGCGTCGGGTCAGGCCAGGCGGTGTCGATCAGCACCACGCTGCCGTCCGACAGCGACGCGGCCAAGGTGCCGTCGGCGGTCAGCACGCTGGCGCGGCGCAGGAACTCCTGGCTGCTCATGCCGTCCTGCACGCCGAAGCGGCGCAGGCGCAGTTGCCGCGGATCCCAGCGGAACAGGCCGCGCGCGGTCGGCAGCCACAACCGTCCGGCGCGGTCGCGGAACAGGCCGCTGCCTTCGACCGCGGGAATGCCGCGCTCCACGCCGGCGCGGTCGCGCAGTTCCCAGCGGCCGCGTTCGCGCTGGTAGCGCTCCAGGCCGTTGAGCCGTTGCAGCCACAGGCTGTCCTTGTTCTCGAACACGAAGCCGAACACGCGGTCGCGCGGCAGCCCGGGCACCGGCGCCATGACGTTGCGCCTGGCATCGCGGCTCAGCAGCCCTTCGCCGGAAGCGATCCACAGCGTGCCGTCGGGGGCGAAGCCGATGTTGTCGAAATCGCCGTTGCCGATGCCTTGCTCGGGGCCGACCGCGATCGTGGCCAGGACCCGGCCGCTGTCGGGGTCGCGCTGTTGCAAGCCTTGGGTCAGGTAGGAAATCCACAGCGTGCCGTCGGGCGCGATCGCCATGCGGTCGGGCTCGCCGGGCAGGACCGGGTCGGGCGCGGTCTCGTCCCAGTCGCGCCAGGCGCCGGACGGATCGATCCGGATCAGATTGTTGCGGCTGGTCGCGACCCACAGCCGGCCGTGCCGGTCCTCGACCGCGGTATTCGGAATGCCGCCCTTGCCGAGCGCGTCGTGCGGGCCGTCGCTGACCGGCTCGACCACGCCGTCCTGGCCGAGCCGCTCGATCTCGCCGCGCGCGCCGATCAGCCAGAAGCCGCCGCGCGCCGACGGCGCCAGCGCGGTGTACAACTCGCTGCTGAGGCTGCCGCGTTCGCGCGAGTACTGGGCGATGCGGCGCCAGTCCGGGCGCAGGTAACCGACGCCGACGCCGGCCAGCGGGAACCAGAACGAACCGTCGTCCTGGCCGACGATCTGCTGCACCGGCCGCGCCGGCCGCGCCGGGCCCAGCGCCATCGGCGCCGGCACCGTCTGCGGCGTGGCCCGCCAGATGCTGCGCTGGGTGCCGAGCCAGAAGCTGCCGTCGCGGTCCGGCGCCAGGCTCAGCACCGCGTTGAGCTGGGCGAACATGCCGCTGTAGTCCGGATCGCTGAAACGCCCGTCGCGCTCGCGCCGGTGCAGGCCGGTCTTGCTGCCGATCCACAGCTGCTCGGCGACCGGCGCGATCGAGAACACCCACGGCGCCGGGTCGTCGCCGGGCAGGGCGATGCGTTCGAAATCGTGGCCGGTCCAGCGCGCCAGACCTTTGAACGTGCCGATCCACAGCTCGCCGCGCGCGTCGAAGCTCAGGGTCAGCACGGTCGGCGACGGCAGGCTGCGCGGGTCGCCGTCCTTCGGCATGAAGCGTTCGATCCGGCCGTTGCGGTCGATCCGGTGCAGGCCGCCGCCGTAAGTGCCGAACCAGACCTCGCCGTTGCGGCTGGCGACGGTGAAGGTGTCGTCGCTGCCGATCTGCGCATGCTCGGCGCGGCGGTAATGGACGAAGCCCTCGCGATGCGCGTCCATCATGCTCAGGCCGCGGCCCTCGGCGGCGACCCAGATGCGGTCGCGGTCGTCGACGTTGACCAGGGTCAGGTCGTTGCCGGGCAGCGAGCCGGGGTCGCCGGGCACGTGCCGCCACACCTTCATGCCGACGCCGTCGTAGCGGGCCAGGCCGTCGGTGGTCGCCAGCCACAGGTAGCCGGCGTGGTCGAACGCCATGCCGTTGACCTTGCTCGACGGCAGCCCGTCGGCGACGCCGATGATGCGCGCGCGCGGCGCCTCGGGCACGCCGGCGGCCGCCGGCGGCGCGGCGAGCCAGGACGCGGCGGCGGCCAGGCCGGCGCACAGCAGCGCCCGCAGTCGCGCGCGCGGGCGCGGCGCGCCCGACCGCGGCGGCGCGCGTAACAGCCTTGCCTGCATCCGGTTCCCTCCCGCTGTGAAACAAGCCGTCCTGGCGGCGCACCGACGGCGCCGCGGACAGCGAAACTGACGCCTCGCTGACAAACGGCTGACCGCATCGTGGCCGCCGGATTACGGTTTCCGTGACCGCATCCGGCACTTTCCCCGGGCATTAGGCTCGGCGATAGCGGCGCGCTAGGCAAGTCGCGAAACTTTCCGCCCGTGGCCGGCCTCGTTGTCCTCAGTACGCCGGAACGCCGAAACGGATCGTTGCGCGCGCCTGGACACGGCCTTGCGCCGCTGTGCCTAGAATCCCTGCCGAACCTTGCCGGAGCTGCCATGTCTCTCAACCGCCCTTGCGCCATCGTCCTGGCCGCGCTCGCCGCGCTGCCCGGCGCGAGCGCGGCCGAGCCGCCGCCCGGCGCCGACGCGGCGCCGGGCGCGCAGGCGGCGGCGCCGGACCCCAAGGGCGCGGCGGACTACGGCTTCGACCCGGTCCACACTCGGGTCATGTTCGCCCTGTCCCACGCCGGCTTCTCCCAGGCCATCGGCACCGTCTCCGGCGCCGCCGGCCGGCTGCGCTTCGACCCGGCCGACTGGCGCAGCGCCCGCCTCGACGTGCAGGTCCCGCTGACCCGGCTCGACCTGGGCGACGGCAAATGGAACAAGGCCGCGCTGGCGCGCAACCTGCTCGACGGCAAGCGCTGGCCGACTGCGCGCTTCGTCTCCGCGACGGTCGAGCCCAGCGCCGGCGACCCGCAGCGCTTCAAGGTCTGCGGCACCCTGAGCCTGCACGGCGTCGACGGCCCGCTGTGCCTGGACGTGAAGTTCAACGCGCTCAAGCGCCATCCGCTGCCGCCGTTCCACCGCACCGCCGGCTTCTCCGCGACCGCCACGCTGAGCCGCGCCGCGTTCGGCATCGACGCCTGGAAGTCGGTGATCGGCGACGAGGTGGAACTGCGCATCGAAGCCGAGGCGCTGCGCGACAAATACGTCGGCGACTCGCCCAAGGCCGCGGCCGACGCCGCCGCCGGCGACGAGGCCGACAACGAATCCGTGCGACCCGCACCCGCCCAGCCTGCCCGCGCTCGCCCGCAGCAGGCCCAGCCAACCCAGGAACCCCGCCCATGACCCTGAAGAACACCGCCGACCGCTGGGGCGCCGTCAGCCAGACCCTGCACTGGCTGATCCTGGTGATGATCGCGGGCCTGGCCATCGTCGGCCTGACCATGACCGACATGAGCAACGGGCCGTCGAAGATCAAGATCTACGCCCTGCACAAGTCCTTCGGCCTGACCTTGCTGGTGCTGGTGACGCTGCGCCTGGCCTGGCGCGTGTACGCCGGCGCGCCCAAGCCGGTGGCGGGCACGCCGCACTGGCAGGAACGCATCGCTTCGCTGACCCACTGGGCGCTGTACGCGCTGATGTTCGCGCTGCCGCTGTCGGGCTGGCTGTTCAATTCCACCGCCGGCTATCCGTTGCAGTACTTCGGCCTGTTCAACCTGCCCAAGCTGGCCGCGCGCAACGAAGAGCTCGCCCAGCTCAGCCGCAACCTGCACGAATACGGCTTCTGGCTGCTGCTGGCGCTGGTGCTGGCGCACGCCGCGGCCGCGTTCTACCACCACCTGTTCCAGAACGACGACACCCTGACCCGGATGCTGCCGGGCCGGCGCCGCGCCGCCGCGGCGGCGTCTTCCGAACCCGCTTCCCTGCCCCCCATTTCCCCGGAGAACCCCGATGCGCCTTAATTCCCTGGCCCTGGCCGCCGCCCTGCTCGTCGCCGCCGCGCCGGCGTTCGCCGCCGACTACGTCCAGCAGCCCGGCTCGACCCTGACCTTCGCCACCAAGTACCAGGGCGAAGTCTTCGCCGGCAACTTCCCCGGCTTCACCGCGCGGCTCAGCTTCGACCCGGCCAAGCTCGACGGCTCCAAGCTCGACGTGGTGATCCCGCTGGCCGGCGCCAACTCCAAGAACGCCGAGCGCGACGACACCCTGAAGGGCGGCGATTTCTTCGACATCGCCAAGTTCCCGCAGGCGCGCTACAGCGCGACCAAGTTCCGCAGCCTCGGCGGCAACAACTACGCCGCCGACGGCAGCCTGACCCTGCGCGGCGTCAGCAAGCCGGTGACCCTGACCTTCACCTGGACCGCGGGCGACAAGCCGGTGCTGGCCGGCAAGGCCACGGTCAAGCGCCTGGACTACAACGTCGGCGGCGGCGACTGGGCCGACACCTCGATCATTCCGAACGAAGTCGCGGTCAGCACCAAGGTGACGTTCGCGCCGGCGAAGTAAGCCTGCGCCGCAAACCGAAACGGGGCCTCACGGCCCCGTTTTCTTTGCGATCTACCTGTAGGAGCGGCGCGAGCCGCGACCGCGACAACGCAACTACGCCGCAACCTTCGTCGCAGTTGCGTTGTCGCGGTCGCGGCTCGCGCCGCTCCTACAGGGGTTTACGGATCGCCCAACCACGCCGCCAGCTTCGCCGCATCGAACGGCCAATCCAGCTCGACCCCGCGCGCCTCGTCGCGCAACACCGGCACGCGCACGCCGTAACGCTGCTCCAGCCCCGCGTCCTCGTCGATGAAGACGCTCTCGAACTCCGGCGCGCGCGCCTGCGCCAGCACCGCCAGGGCCAGGTCGCACAGGTGGCAGTCGTCGCGTTGGAACAAAGTCAGCACAGTCGCTCCCCGATGAGTTCGCCGGCGCGCCTTCAATGCGCCCGGGTATGGCCGAACCGCGCGCTTGGCGGCGAAAACCGCGCCGCGTAGCGCCATCGGCCGCGCGTAGAATAAGCGTATACACCCCCCGCGGTGCGGACGCCGCCGGCGCCGCCCGCGCGGGACGCCAAGCAACGTCCGACCCCAGTTGGAGCAGCCAAACGTGGCAGTCAGCAGTTTCGACCTGTTCAAGATCGGCATCGGCCCGAGTTCCTCGCACACCGTCGGCCCGATGCGCGCCGCCGCGCGCTTCATCGAGCGCTGGCTGGTGGAAGGCTGCGGCAACGGCGAGCCCGGCGCCGATCTGGCCCGCACCGCACGCGTGCGCGCCGAGGTGTTCGGCTCGCTGGCGTTGACCGGCCGCGGCCACGGCACCGACAAGGCGGTGCTGATGGGCCTGGAAGGGCATTGGCCGAACCAGATCGACCCGGACATCATTCCGGCGGCGCTCGAACGCATCCGCAAGAGCAAGCGCATCACCTTGTTCGGCCGCCACGAGATCGGCTTCGACGAGAAGCACGACCTCATCATGAACAAGCGCCAGAAGCTGCCGTTCCACACCAACGGCATGCGCTTCACCGCGTTCGACGGCGACGGCGAAGTCATCGCCACGCGCGATTACTACTCGGTCGGCGGCGGCTTCGTGGTCAACCAGGACGAAGCGGCCGAAGACCGCATCGTCGCCGACACCACCGACCTGCCGTATCCGTTCCACTCCGGCGACGAGCTGCTGGCGCAATGCGCGCGCAGCGGGCTGTCGATCGCCGAGCTGATGATGGCCAACGAGCGGGTCTGGCGCAGCGACGCCGAAATCAACGCCGGCCTCGACGAAATCTGGGCGGCGATGCAGTCCTGCGTGAACCGCGGCATCCGCGAGACCGGCACCCTGCCCGGCGGCCTGCATGTCTCGCGCCGCGCGCCGACGCTGCACGCCGAGCTGTCGGCCAAGCCCGAGGCGGCGATGCGCGATCCGCTGACCGTGCTCGACTGGGTCAACCTGTACGCGCTCGCGGTCAACGAAGAGAACGCCGCCGGCGGCCGCGTCGTCACCGCGCCGACCAACGGCGCGGCCGGCATCATCCCGGCGGTGCTGCACTACTACGACCGCTTCTGCCCCGGCGCCAACTTGCAGGGCGTGCGCAACTTCCTGCTGACCGCGGCCGCGGTCGGCATCCTCTACAAAGAGAACGCCTCGATCAGCGGCGCCGAAGTCGGCTGCCAGGGCGAAGTCGGCGTGGCCTGTTCGATGGCCGCCGCCGGTCTGGTCGGCGCGCTCGGCGGCACTGCGAGCCAGATCGAAAACGCCGCCGAAATCGGCATGGAGCACAACCTCGGCCTGACTTGCGACCCGATCGGCGGGCTGGTGCAGATTCCGTGCATCGAGCGCAATGCGATGGGCGCGGTCAAGGCGATCAACGCCTACCGCATGGCCATGCGCGGCGACGGCAAGCACAAGGTCAGCCTGGACAAGGTCATCAAGACCATGCGCGACACCGGCCGCGACATGCAGGACAAGTACAAGGAAACCTCGCGCGGCGGCCTGGCGGTCAACGTCATCGAGTGCTGAGGACGCCGCCGGCATGGACGCGCCGCTGCGGCATATCGACGACGGCCACGGGCTGTGGCGCTACGCCGGCCTGATCGAAGTGCGTTGCCCGCGCTGCGCGCGGCCGGGGCAAGTGCGCGCGCCGCGCGAAGACGGCCAGCGCGAAGCGCGCTTCGCCTGCGCCGGCTGCGGCCTGCATGCGGCGACGGCCTCGTGCTGCGGGCTGCATTCTGCGCAGGGCGACTGGTACGGGCCGGTGCGCGTGTACGGGCGGCGCCCTTGCGGATATTGCGGGCATCAGTGGCTCAGCGTGAACCTGGTGTTCGAAGGTCGACCGGCGCATACGCCGCCGCGGGTCGACGCGCGCTGCCCATCGTGCGCGCGCGAAAGCGCGGTCGACGTGCAGGCGCACCCGCATCGCGGCCATGAGCCGCGCGATCCGCACCTCGGCCTGCCGCTGCGCCTGCTCGAACCGACCCGTTGCGGCCTGCTGTGGGCGTACAACGCGCAACACCTGGACGAACTGTGCCGCTACGTCGCCGCGAGCCAGCGCGAACGCATGCGCAGCGCCGGTAACGCGTCGATGATTTCGCGGCTGCCGGCGTGGATGAAGCTGGCGCGGCATCGCACGCTGATGCTCAAGGCGCTGGAGCGGATGAGCGCGCGCCTGGACGGCGACGACCGCGGCCCGCGCGCCGACGGCGCACGCGACAACGGCAGCGGCGCGCGCCGCCGGCGCGGCTGACGATGCGCTGCCTGGTCCTGCCGGGGCTCGACGGCGGGGGCGAGTGGCTCGACGAGTTCCTCGCCGCGATGGCGCCGCGCTTCGACGCGCGGGCGCTGGCGTATCCGAACGATCCGACGCTGGGCTACGACGCCCTGACCGAGTGGACGTGGCCGCAGTTGCCGGCGCACGAACCGTTCGCGCTGATCGCCGAATCGTTCTCCGGTCCGGTCGCGATCCGCCTCGCCGCGCGGCGGCCGCCGCAGTTGAAAGCGCTGATGCTGTGCGCCTCGTTCGCGTGCGCGCCGCGGCCGCCGTGGTCGCCGCTAGGGCTGGCAGCGCTGCCGGCGTGGTTGCTGCATGCGGCGCCGCTGCGGCAGGCGCCGCTGCCGTGGGTCGAGCGCGCGGTGCTGGGCCGATGGTCGAACCCGCAGCGGCGCGAACGCTTGCGCGCGACGCTGGCGGCGCTCGATCCGGCGGTGTTGCGCAAGCGTCTGAACGAAGTCGCGCGCGTCGATGCGCGCGCGGCGCTGGGCGAGGTGGCAACGCCGATGCTTTATCTGCGAGCGGCCGGCGATCGGTTGGTGTCGGAGGACAGTTGCGAGGAGATTCGCCGCGTCCGGCCGCAAACCGAGTGCATCGCGCTGGAGGGGCCACATTTTCTGTTGCAGGCCCGCGCCGAGGAAGCCGCGACGCAGATCGGGCGCTGGCTGCAGCGGTTGAAGATCGCGGCGAGCTGAGCGGACGGCATCGGGCCCGAAGGCCGTCCCACAAAGGCGGGATGAAGTTCCTGGCTTTCTGTGGGAAGGCGTTCAGGCCCGCGCTTTGCGCTTTGAAACCACCGACTCGGCACAAGCGCAAACCCTCCGCTCACACTCGTTCATCCTGGCCGTACCCATACCGGCACAGCATCCGCGCCGCCGCGATTTTCACCGCGTTTTGCCCTGCAGCATGCGCTTACTATGGTCCGGAGCCCGCCGGAGCCAGCCGCTTATGCCAGCCCGCCTCAGCCGCCGCGACTTCCTCAAGTGCAGCGTGATCGCAGGCATCGGCGTGTACGTCGCCGCGCCCGGCAACGCCGCGCTGGCCGCGTTGTTCGAGACCGAACGCCTGCGGCCGGCCGCGTGGGATCCGGCCAGCGGCCGCATCCGCTACCGCACCGACGCCACCGCGAAAGTCAGCGGCGAAAAAGTCTTCAGCTTCGACATGCGCTCGCGCGACCTGCCCGGCTGGCCGCGCGAGCAAGCCCACGCGATGCTGCTGCGCGCGACCCTGGCCGACCGCGTCTACCAGGGCTTCGACTTGTCTTCGCTGCCGGCCGACCTGCAGCCCGACCGCATCGTCGCCGCCGAAGACCTCGCCCGCGACGGCGTCGCGTTCCCCGCGTTCTACGGCGACGACCTGCTGCTGCCGCCCGGCAAGACCCCGGCCTATCTAGGCCAGGCCGTGGCGTTGCTGATCTGGAACGACTTCGCCCGCTTTCGCGCCGCCAAGAGCCGGCTCAAGTTCCGTCCCGAGCTGATCCGCTGGGGCGAGGCCACCGGCCCGGTCGAGCGCGCACCGTGGGCGACGTTCCGCTATGTGCGCGTCGGCGGCGAAGACGCCTACGCCGACGATGTCTATTCCAGCTACAAGGACACGGTGCTGTTCCCCACCGGCTATCGCAAGCACAACCCCGAGTGGGTCAAGGGCGACGCCGGCGGCAAGCTCGACGCGCAAGGCGTGGCCTACGCCGATGCGATGGACGCCGAACTCGCCGCGCCCGCGCCGGGCAAGCTGGTGATCGAGCGCGAATTCTTCTCGCAATCCATCGACACCGCGGCGATGGAACTGGACAACGCCAATGCTTGGTTCGATACCGAAACAGGCACCGTTCACATGGTCAGCGCGACCCAATCGCCGAACGAAATCGCCGAAGACGGCGCGCGCATGCTCGCCGCGACCCGATTCGGCGTGAAGCGGCTGGTGCTGCATCCGTGCTACACCGTCGGCTACGGTTCCAAGGACCACAGCCCGTTCCCGTTCATCGCGCTGATGGCCGCGCTGTACGGCGACGGCCGGCCGGTGCGGCTGGCCAACGACCGCTACGAGCAGTTCCAGTCCAGCCTCAAGCGCCACAGCTTCCGCATGCATTACCGGCTGCAGGCCGACCGCGCCAGCGGCAAGTTCGAGATCTTCCACGGCCGCATGACCGGCGACGGCGGCGGGCGGATGAACTTCTCGCCGTCGGTGTGTCTGGTTGCGGCGACCGCGGCGCAATCGATCTATTACTTCCCGCGCAGCGACCTCAGCAGCACCGTGATCGCCTCGCGCGCGCTCGACGCCGGCTCGGCGCGCGGCTACGGCACCTTGCAGAGCATGAGCGCGACCGAGATGCTGATCGACGAGATCGCCGCCGAACTCAAGCTCGATCCGATCGAACTGCGCCTGCGCAACGTGTTCGCCACCGGCATGAAGAACACCCAGGGCGCGATCCCGGCCGGCGCCCAGCGCGCCGACGAGGTGCTGCGCAAATCGCGCGAGCATCCGCTGTGGGCCCGGCGCGAGCAGCGCAAGCGCGAGTACGAAGCCGCGCATCCCGGCCGGCGTTACGGCGTCGGCTACGGCTGCGTGCAGAAGGACTACGGCACCGGCGGCGAAGCCGCGTTCGCCGAAGTCGCGCTGACGCCGCAGGGCCGCATCCGCCTGCGCCATATCGGCATCGAGATGGGCACCGGCATGGCCACCAGCCAGGCCGTGGTCTGCGCGAAGTGGTTGGGCCGCCCGGCCGACGAGGTGCTGACCGGCGAAACCGACTGGTCGGCGCTGCCGCTGCACGCCACCGACGACACCTGGCTGATGACCCAGGCGACGCAGGACGCGCACGTCGGCGATCCGCGCTGGACGCCGAACTACACCAGCCCGTCCAGCGCCAGCAACTCGGCGTTCTTCTTCAGCCACGCCACCCGCGAAGCGGCGCGGCTGGTGTTCACCCAAGGCCTGTGGCCGGCGGCGCTGGCGCTGTGGGGTCAGGGCTTCGGCGGCGGCCAGCTGGCGCCGCTGGCGGTGCGGCGCGAGGAGGCGCGCTGGGTCGACGGCAAGCTGACCGCGGGCGGCTTGCAACCGCTGGCCTTGGAGCGGCTCGCGGCCAAGGCGTTCGATCTGGGCTTGGCCACCGGCGCGACCGTGCACGGCTTCAATCGCTGGCAATGGGCCGAAGCCGAATACCCGTTGTCCGGCGACGATGCGCGCCTGCCGCTCGACGGCGTCGCGCTGCGCTGGGGCGACGGCAGCCGCGCCGGCGCCGGCACGCCGACCGCCGACGGTTACCGCATGATCGAGCGCAGCCGCGCGCATTACCCGCCGGTCCAGCGCAACAACGCCGGCGTGACCTATTACTCGGCCATCGGCACGATCGCCGAAGTCGCGGTCGACACCGCGACCGGCAAGGTCGAGCTGCTGAACCATCATTCGATCCTCGAATGCGGCACGCCGATCGTCGAGCAATTGGTGTCGAGCCAATTGCAGGGCGGACTGGCGATGGGCATCGGCCATGCGCTGCACGAGTTCCTGCCGCTGTACGAGGACGGCCCCGGCGACGGCACCTGGAATTTCAACCGCTACACCCTGCCGCGCGCGCGCGACGTGGCGGTGTGGGCGCAGAGCGGCGAACTCCTGCCGCCGCTGTCGCCGACCGACGCGCCCAAGGGCATCGCCGAGGTGGTGATGATCTCGGTGGTGCCGGCCATCGCCAACGCGGTGGCCCACGCCACCGGCCTGCGCCTGCGCGAGTTGCCGATCACGCCCGACAAAGTGCTGGCCGCGCTCGCGGCCGCGCCGTCCGCGCCGCGCGCGCAGGAGGCCCACGCATGAGCCAGAGCAGCCTGCGCCTGAAACCGTTGACGCTGCGGATCAACGGCCGCAGTTACGGCCCGGTCGAGGTGCCCGACGACATGATGCTGGTCGACGTGCTGCACGAGTACCTCGGCCTCACCGGCACCCGCTTCGGCTGCGGCCAGGGCGTGTGCCGGGCCTGCACGGTGATCGTCGACGACGAACAGGGGCCGCGCGAGGTGCGCAGTTGCATCACTGGCGCGCATTACTTCGAAGGCAAGGCGATCCGCACCGTCGAAGGCCACGCCAAACATGGCGCGGACGGCGGGTTGCAGGAACTGTCGGCGGTGCAGCAGGCGTTCCTGGATCACTTCAGCTTCCAGTGCGGGTATTGCACGCCGGGGTTCGTCAACGCCGCGACGGTGCTGCTCGAACGCCTCGGCAAGCAGCCGGCGCGCGATTACGAACGCGAGGAAGTGCGCGCGCTGGTGCTGGAAGCGCTGAATCCGCATCTGTGCCGCTGCACCGGCTACGTGCGCTATTACCAGGCGGTCGAGGAACTGGCGCTCAAGCTGCCCAACGTGAGGGTGCGCGCCGCCGCGGAGACGCCGCGATGAGAAAGCGCCGGCTCAAACGCCTGATCCTGTGGCTGGCGCTGATCGCGCTGGCGTGGTTCGCGCTGGATGCCTTGGTCGGCTGGTGGTATCGCCGCGGCCCCGCGGTGCAGGTGACCGCGACGCCCGCGCAGATCGAACGCGGCCGCTACCTCGTCGCCGCCGCCGACTGCGCCGCCTGCCACACCGCCGACGGCGGCGCGCCGTTCGCCGGCGGGGTGCCGCTGGCCTCGCCGTTCGGCGTCATCCACGGCACCAACATCACCCCCGACGCCGAGACCGGCATCGGCCGCTACAGCGCCGACGACTTCTTCCACACCATCACCCGCGGCGAAGCGCGCGACGGCCATCAGCTGTATCCGGCCATGCCGTACGTGTCGTACAAGACGATCCGGCGCGAGGACAGCGACGCGATCTACGCCTACCTGATGACGCGTCCGGCGGTGAAGCAGGCCAACCTCGCCAACGGCGTCGGCTTTCCGTTCAATATCCGCACCGGCATCCACGCGTGGAACCTGTTGTTCGCCGGCGCGCAGGCGCGGCCGGCGTCGCAGGGGGAATCGCCGGCATGGAAGCACGGCGAATACTTGGTAGAAACCCTGGGCCATTGCGGCGAATGCCACAGCCCGCGCGGCTGGCTCGGACAGGTGGACCGTTCGCGGCCGCTGGCCGGCAACGACACGCTCGGCCGCATCGCCGCGCCGGACATCACGCCGCAAGGCCTGGCCCAGCGCGGTTGGGATCGCGACGCGTTGCAGGCCTACCTCGCCCGCGGCCTCGCCGCGCACGCGGTGGCTTCCGACGAAATGCTCAAGGTGGTGAACCTGTCGACCAGCCGGCTCGAGCCGGACGACATCGGCGCGATCGCGACGTATCTGCTCGGCGACCGTCCGCCCGCGCCAAAGGCCTTGGCCGCGGCCGATGCCTCCGGCGACGGCACGCCCGCGCAGTCGCGCTACTTCGCCCTATGCGCCGGCTGTCACGGCCGCGACGGCCAGGGCGTGCCGCATGTAGCGCCGGCCTTGCGCGGCAACACCAGCGTGCGCGATCCCAATCCGCACAACCTCATCGTCGCGATCCTGGACGGATTGCCTGAGCACGATCTGCCGGGGCTGGAGCGGATGCAGGAGATGCCCGGCTTCGCCGACCAGCTCAGCGATGCGCAGGTCGCGGAACTGTCGCAATGGTTGCGCGCTCGCTACGGCGGGCAGAGCGCGCAGGTATCGGGCGCCCAGGTGAAGGGCTTGCGCGAGAGCGGCGGCGAGTACTGAAACGGCGCGCAGGGCCGCAAGGCGTCGGGCCTGAAGGCCGGACGCCCTGCGCGCCCTTCGCCAGAATCCAACACCGCGCAACAGGTACGATCCCTGCGTCCCCATCGCACCGAGCCCGCCATGCGCCGCTACATCCTCGCCTCGCTGCTGCTCCTGCTGGCTCCCGCACTGCACGCCGAGCCGGCACCCAAGCCCGCCGCCTACGGCGCCGAACTCGAAGGTTTCGACTATCCCTACCCCGTGCAACGCTACCGCTTCGACTCGCAGGGCGAATCGGTGCAGATGGCCTACCTCGACGTGCGCCCCGAACGCGGCAACGGCCGCACCGTGGTGCTGCTGCACGGCAAGAACTTCTGCGCCGCGACCTGGCAGTCGGCGATCGCCGCGCTGCGCGGCGCCGGCTACCGGGTGATCGCGCCGGACCAGCTCGGCTTCTGCAAATCCAGCAAGCCCGCCCATCATCAGTACAGCCTGCACGAGTTGGCCGCCAACACCCACGGCCTGCTCGCCTCGCTCGGCATCGAGCGCGCCGACATCGTCGGCCACTCGATGGGCGGCATGCTCGCCGCGCGCTACGCGCTGATGTATCCGCAATCGACCCGGCGCCTGCTGATGGTCAACCCGATCGGGCTGGAAGACTGGAAGGCGCTCGGCGTGCCGTGGCGCAGCGTCGACGAGAACTACGCGCGCGAGCTCAAGACCACGGCGGCGACGATCCGCAAGTATCAGCAGGACGTTTACTACGGCGGGCAATGGAAACCGGAATATCAGCGCTGGGTCGACATGCTCGCCGGCCTCTATGTCGGGCCGGGGCGCGAGCGCGTGGCCTGGAACCAGGCGCTGACCTCGGAGATGGTGTTCACCCAGCCGGTCGTGCACGAATTCGCGCGCCTGCGCGTGCCGACGACCTTGTTCATCGGCCAGCGCGACCGCACCGCGATCAATCGCGATCTGGCCGACGACACGCTCAAGGCCAAACTCGGCCTGTATCCCGAACTCGGCCGCGCCGCCGCACGCGCGATCGCGTCGGCGCAGCTGGTGGAGTTCGAGGACCTGGGGCATTCGCCGCAGGTGGAAGCGCCGCAGCGCTTCGAAGCGGCGCTGCTGGATGCGCTGCGCGAGTGAGGGCCTTACTGCGCCGTCATCGCATGCTGAGCGAACAGCGTCGGGCCTGACGGCCCTCCCACAACAAACCTCGTCGCCGCTCGTAACGACGGCAGCTCCGAGCGAGCGGCCTTCGGTTTGGGCGGGTCGGGGCTGAAGCCCTCCCACAACCCAAACCGCTCTCGCGCAGAACGCCGGGAGGGTTTCGCTCTGGGAGCGGCTTCAGTCCCGACGCTGTCCGATCCATTCGTCGCGCGGCCACCCCAGCCAAGAGCGTCCGGCCGCAAGACCCTCGCGCAGCCTTGCCCCGCAGCGCAGCATCCGCGGCGCGCATTTTTGACTCGCGAGCCTACTTCCCTGTCCATTGGACATCGAACCAAGTCACTGTTTTTCCAAGACCTCTTGCGCCACCACCGCGTTGCGCCGCAGCAAACGACGCCAATTCGCGCAAACGTTGTCACGAGGTTCTGTGAACCAGCGCGCAAAGACTCGGACAGTTGGTTGACAACGTTGTCACGCGCGGCCAGTTTCCCCATCGCAACGGCGGGCCGACCGGTTCGCCGGCGCGGCCGGTGGAGGGACAGCAAGCGCAATACGACGAGATCGCGGCCCGGCCGCGCTCGTCGCCGAAGAATTTCGTGCACGGCCGGTTTATCGCACCGGCCCGGCCGCCTCGGGCGGCGGTGCGCCGCACTACCGCAACACCCCACGACGGCGCGACGACGCCGATCGACGAGGAGGCCCGAGCCTCCCATGCACATCGGAAGGTTCGACGACCTTCCTTCGACACGGGCGGGAAATCGCCGTCGGCCGAGTGCGGCCGGCGAAGTCTTGACTATGCATCGGGAGAGAGGAAGCACCATGAGACACGCACGGTCCGCCAACCTGCTGTTGCTGACGGGCATGCTCGCCGCGTCGTCCATATCGACGGCCTACGCGCAAGCCGCCTGCAGCGGCGTTCCCGCCTGGAACGCCTCCGCCATCTATGCCGCCGGCGACAAGATGACGTACCAGAACCGCCTGTACCAAGCCAACGGGCCGATCTGGAACACGCCGCCGAACTATTGCCCGAGCTGCAACTACTACGCCGACCTCGGCGCGTGCAGCACCGGCCCGGTCAACCAGCCGCCGACGGTGAGCCTGACCGCGCCGAGCAACGGCGCGACCTACAACGTCGGCGCCAACATCGCCGTCAGCGCCAACGCCGCCGACAGCGACGGCAGCGTCGCCAGCGTCGAATTCTTCCGCGGCGGCGCCTCGCTCGGCGTCGACACCACCGCGCCGTACAGCGTGACCTGGAACAACGCCACCGCCGGCAGCCACAGCTTCACCGCCGTGGCCAAGGACAACCAGAACGCGACCACCACCTCGGCCGCGGTCAGCATCACCGTCAGCGGCGGTTCCAGCGACACCACCCCGCCGAGCGTGCCGGGCGGCCTCGCCTCGCCGTCGCAGACCTCCAGCAGCGTGTCGCTGAGCTGGAACGCCTCGACCGACAACGCCGGCGGCAGCGGCGTGGCCGGCTACGACGTGTACCGCAACGGCAGCCTCGCCGGCTCGCCGAGCGCGACCAACTACACCGTCAACGGCCTCAACGCCAGCACCAGCTACACCTTCACCGTGCGCGCGCGCGACAACGCCGGCAACGCGTCGGCGCAGAGCGCATCGATCAGCGCTACCACCAAGCCGGCCACGCCGGGCGGCAGCAAGAAGGTGATCGGCTACTTCGCCCAGTGGGGCATCTACGGCCGCAACTACCGGGTCAAGAACATCGACACCAGCGGCACCGCGGCCAAGCTGACCCACATCAACTACGCCTTCGGCAACGTGCGCAACAACCGCTGCGAAGTCGGCGTGACCGTTCCGTCCGATCCCAACACGGGCGCCGGCGGCGACGCGTTTGCCGACTACACCAAGGCCTTCCAGGCCGGCGAGAGCGTCAGCGGCGCGAGCGACACCTGGGACCAGCCGCTGCGCGGCAACTGGAACCAGCTCAAGCAGCTCAAGGCCAAGTACCCGGGCCTGAAGGTGCTGATCTCGCTCGGCGGCTGGACCTGGTCGCGCGGCTTCCCGAGCGCGGCGAGCGCGGCGAACCGCCAGGCCTTCGTGGCTTCGTGCGTCGACGCCTACATCAAGGGCAACCTGCCGGTCACCGACGGCGCCGGCGGCGCGGGCGCGGCGGCGGGCGTGTTCGACGGCATCGACATCGACTGGGAATACCCGGTGGTGTGCGGCATCGACTGCCCGGCGGCGCAACGTCCCGAAGACAACGCCAACTTCACCGCGCTGATGGCCGAGTTCCGCCGCCAGCTCGATGCGGTGCGTCCGGGCCTGTTGCTGACCGTCGCCGTCGGCGCCGGCATCGACAAGATCCGCGTGACCAATCCGGGTGCGTACCACCAGTACCTGGATTACATCAACGTGATGACCTACGACTTCCACGGCGGCTGGGATCCGGGCACCAACCACCATTCGGCGCTGTTCGCTTCGCCGAACGATCCCTCCACCGGCGACGTCAAGCTGTACAACTCCAACGACGCGCTGGAAGCCTTCCTCTCGCGCGGCGTGCCGGCGGCCAAGCTCAACCTCGGCATCGGCTTCTACGGCCGCGGCTGGACCGGCGTGAGCAACGTCAACAACGGCCTGTACCGCCCGGGCAGCGGCCCGGCCCCGGGTACGTATGAGGCGGGCATCGAAGACTACAAGGTGCTCAAGAACAAGGCCGGCACGATCTACACCGACAACACCGCGGTGGCGACCTGGAAGTACGACGGCAACACCTTCTGGAGCTACGACACCCCGGCGCTGATCGGCCAGAAGATGCAGTACGTCAAGACCCAGAACCTCGGCGGCGCGTTCTTCTGGGAGTTCAGCGGCGACGACGAGCAGGGCTCGCTGGCGACTGCGATCAGCAATGGTTTGAAGTAATCCGGCTGCGCTGCTCAAGAGCCTCTGTCCCGCTGGCGGGACAGAGGTTGGGGTGGGGGTGCACGCGTGCCCTCATCCGCCCCTCCGGGGCACCTTCTCCCGCGAGCGGGAGAAGGAACAGCCAGCACGCTTGCGCTTTGAAGCCCCTCTCCCGCTTGCGGGAGAGGGGTTGGGGTGAGGGCAACCCACCCACCGAATTCTGCTGAAACGCCGCACGCGTTTCGAAGTCCAAGTTTTGCAAAGCCCTGGCGAGCGATACGCCCTGGCGATCTGCAGCGGAGCGCCGGTCATCCCCCCGATCGGCGCTCCGATTTCGTTTTCGCGATCCGCAAGGCCGGCCCGCCGCTCCGGCTCAATCCACCGGCCGCCATACCGGCTTGCCGTTGCGGCCGGGCACGCGCCGCATCAGCGCCGGCAGCACGTACAACTCGTCCAACATCAATTCCTCGGGCAGATGCTCGATCCGGTCGGCGACATCGTCGTATTCCGGCGGAAGCCGGAACGCGGCGCTGCACTCGCGATCCAGGTACAGGAACTCGTCGCGCAGCGACATCGTCTTGAGCAAGGCGCTCGAGGCGCCGGCGATCAGCTCGCGCAAGCGCATGCCCGGGCCGATGTAGCCGAACAAGCGGCCGCGATAGCCCGGCCGCGCGGCCAGATTGACCACGACGAAATCGCGGTTGTCGACGATCAGCAGCAAGGCTTCGTCGATGCTCACGCAGGTGTAGCGCGGATCCAGCGCCGGCCGCTGCGCCACGCGGTGGCCCGGTTGCAGCGCAAGCACGCGCTCCAGCGCAGCCTCTCCCAGGACGAAGCCGCCGAGGCTGCGGCCGGGGACGATATCGGCATCGAGGTCGATCATCGCGGCAGTCTAGCGCCGCCGCAGCGCCCGGGCGGGGCCGGCCAGCGGCGCGACCGCCTGCGGGTCAGCGCGTGCGCGGCTTGCTGCGCGCCTTGGGCTGCGGCGCCGCCGGCGCGGCGACGGGACTGTGGGTCAACGCCGCCACCCGCTGCGCCGCGTTGGCGCGGATGTCCATGTAGAACAGCTGATAGTCGTTGACGTGCTGGTCGCCGCCGAACCACCACTGCCGCCATTCGCCGTCGGGCAGCGTGGTCTGCAACAGGCCGTCGTCGTCGCAGCGCGCGCTGACCCGCCGCGGCTGCGGCTCGGGCAGCGGACGGTTGCGTTCGGCGTGCAGCGCGCCCCGGTGCGCGGACAAGGGGCTGGCTTCGCCGTCGGCGCGCCAGGTCACCGGGTTCACGCACAGCAGGCGCGGCCGCTCGACGCTGCGGAAGCCGCCGGGATACCACGCCCGCACCCGCTCGAAGCGCTTGGGCCGCTCGCCCGGATCGAACGCGCCGGACTCGATCGTGTTGTAGAACACCGCGCAGCCGGTCTGCTGCGGCGTCGCGCACAGCGCGATGCCCGGCACGGTCTGCTGCAACGCGTCCTGCGGCACCGCCGCGCCGATCAGATAGGCCGCGACCAGGCGCTTGCGCAGCGCCGGGTCGGGGGCGAGGTCGGACATCAGCTCCGATAGCAGGCGCAAGCCGTGGCCGCTGCCCTGGCTGTGCGCGGCGATGATGAACGGCCGGCCGTGCGAGCGCTGACTGAGGAACTCGTCGAACGCCGCGCGCACATCGCGATACGCCAGATCCAAGGCCTTGTCGCGGTCGGAGTCGGACGCGGACAGATAGCCGTTGAGGGTCATCTGCCGATAGCGCGGCGCATAGATCCGGCCGACCTCGTTGAAGGCGCTGGCCTGCGCGCGCAGGGCGAACTCGGTGCCGCGGTTGGCGTCTTCGTCGTCGAGCGGCTGGTTCCAGCCGGCGCGGCTGAAATACGTGGTGGGGTGGATGTAGAACACGTCGACCGCGGCGTCGGCCTGACGGTTGCGCATGCCGATGGGGGTGGCGTCGGCGCCGTCGCGCTTGTCCGGCAGCGCCGCCCAGTAGCGCGCGTCGCGGTAGTCGGGCGCGGCCGGTTCGGCCGTGCGGTCGAACTCGCGCTTGGGGTCCAGCACCATCCGCTTCACCGGCGCGACCACCCGCTGCATCGGCGAACAGCCTGCGCTGCATGCCAAAGCGACCGCCACCAGCCAACCCGCGCCGTTCTTCATGCCCACCTGCCCGTGTCGGAGTGCCGATCCGGCCGGAACGATTCCGGCCGGGCCGCGCGGCATTCTAGGACGACCGCGCGGCGCTTGTCGGCCGATTTGCGCGGATTATGTGGTGCCCGGATGTAGCCGCCGCGTCGGAACGCTTCGCAGTGTGTAACAAAGAGTGACGGCCTGCGGATTAGCGGCGTGCGCTGTGGCAGGCGCGGTCGCGAAGGCCCACTCGCACGGCGCCGCGGACGCTCGCCTCGCAGCGCGGATCCGAAAGCCGGCGCCGCGGCGCGGTTTCGGATTCCGGCCCGGCCGGCGTCAACCGACCAGACGCAGCACGTCGTCGAGCAAGCCCGCCGCGGTGACCTCGGCGCCGGCGCCGGGGCCCTGGATCGCCAACGGCTGGGTGCGGTAACGGTCGGACCAGATCGCGACCTTGTTGTCGGTGCCGGCGCCGGCGGCGAGCGGGTGGTCGCCCGGCAGCGACTGCAGGCCGACCTGCGCGCGCACGCGGCCATCGTCGCCGCGCTCCAAGCGGGCGATGAAGCGCAGCTTCTCGCCGTTCTTGTAGGCCTGCGCGTAGCGCTCGCGCAGCGGCGCGTCGAGCGCGGGCAGCGCGGCGTCGACGCCTTCGCGGCTGAGGATCGCCAGTTCCGGCGGCACCAGCGAGGCGACCTCGACCTCGCCCGCCTCCAGCGCCACCCCGGCCGCGCGCGCCAGGATCAGCAGCTTGCGCCGCACGTCTTCGCCGGACAGGTCGTCGCGCGGGTCCGGCTCGGTGTAGCCGGCGTCGCGCGCCTGCCGCACCAGCGCCGAGAACGGGCGCATGCCGTCGTATTGGTTGAACAACCACGCCAGCGAGCCCGACAGCACCCCGGCGATGGCGTGGATGCGGTCGCCGCCGGCCTGCAGCTCGCGCAAGCTACGCAACAGCGGCAGGCCCGCGCCGACCGTGGCGCTGTCGCCGTAGCCGGCGCCGCCGAGCGCGCAGGCCTCGCGGATCGCGCGCCAGCGCGCCAGTGTGGTGCCCTGGCCGATCTTGCACGCGGTGACCACGTGGATGCCTTGCGCCAACCATTGCGCATGGCGTTCGGCGACCGCTTCGCTGGCGGTGGCGTCGATCACCACGCGCGCGCCGCGGCCGTCGGCCAAGGCTTCGGCGACGGCGTCGAGCGAACTGCGTTGATCCGAAGCGGCCAGCGCGCTGGCCGCGTGCTCGGGCACGATGCCGCCGGCGTCGGCCGCGGCGCGGCGCGAATTGGCCACGTGCACCAGTTGCAGGCGTTCGCCGAGCGGACCGCCGCGCCAGCCGCCGAGCCGCGCCAGCACCGCGCCGCCGACCGTGCCGGTGCCGAGCAAGGCCACCCGCGCAGGCGCCGCGCCGACCGTTGGGGAGGGACGCAGCGCCGGCGCCTGCGCGACGGCTTCGGACCCGTGCAGGGCGCTGGCGACGGCGCTCATCGTTTCGCGCGCGCCGTCGTCGCCACCGCCGCGCTGGCGCGGTCGAGGGCGGCGCTGAGGTCGGCGATCAGGTCGTCGAGGTGTTCGATGCCGACCGACAGGCGCAGCAGGCCGTCGCCGATGCCGGCGGCGGCGCGCGCTTCCGGCGACATCGCCGCATGGGTCATGGTGGCCGGATGGGCGACCAGGCTTTCCACGCCGCCGAGCGATTCGGCCAGGGTGAAACAGGTAAGCCCTTCGACGAACGCGCGCACGGCTTCTTCGCCGCCTTCGATCTCGACGCTGAGCATGGCGCCGAAGCCCTTCTGCTGGCGCGCGGCCAGGGCGTGGCCCGGATGCGAGGCCAGGCCCGGGTAATGCACCACGCGCACTGCCGGGTGGTTGTCGAGCAGTTCGGCGATGGCCTGGGTGTTTTCCTGGTGCACGCGCAGGCGCGCGTCGAGCGTACGCAGGCCGCGCAGGGTCAGGAAGGCGTCGAACGGCGAACCGGTCAGGCCCAGCGCGTTGGCCCACCAGATCAGCTGCTGATGGTGCTCGGCGGTCTTGGCGACCACCGCGCCGCCGACCACGTCGCTGTGGCCGTTGATGTACTTGGTGGTCGAATGCACGACCAGATCCGCGCCGAACGCAATCGGCCGCTGCAACGCCGGCGACAGGAAGGTGTTGTCGACCACGGTCAGCGCGCCGGTGGCGTGCGCGGCTTCGATCACGAAGCGCAGGTCGGTGATGCGCAGCAGCGGATTCGACGGGGTTTCGATCCAGACCACGGCCGGATTCGTCGCCAGCGCCTCGGTCAGCGAGCGCGGGTCGGTCAGGTCGGCGGTGATCAGTTCGAACGCGCCCTTGGCGGCCAGCGCGTTGAACAGGCGCCAGCTGCCGCCGTAGCCGTCGTGCGGCACCACGATGCGGTCGCCGGGCTTGAGGAAGGCGTGCAACACCAGGGTGATCGCCGACATGCCGGTCGAGGTGATGACGCCGCCGGCGCCGCCTTCGAGTTCGGCCAGCGCTTCGCCGAGCAGGTCGCGGGTCGGGTTACCGCTGCGGGTGTAGTCGTACTGGCGCTTGTCGTTGAAGCCGGCGAAGCTGAAGTTCGACGACAGCACGATCGGCGGCGTCACCGCGCCGTACGCGGCGTCGCGGTCGATGCCGGCGCGCACCGCGGCGGTGCAGGCGTTGCGGGCGAGGGTCGGGTTCGATTCGATGGTCATTGCAGCCGCTCCGTAAAAGTGAATGCTCAGGCGGCCACCGACGTGCAGTCGGCCAACGCTTCGCGAAGAATGGTGTCGATCTGGGACTGTTCTTTCAGGCAGGCGTCGTGCCCGTAGATCGAGCGCAGCACGCGCAGGCGGGTTTCGCCGCGCAGGCGCTCGATCAGGTCGTAGGACTCGCTCAGCGGTATCAGCCGGTCTTCGCTGACCGCGACCACGGTGACCGGCACGCGCACCGACGCCGGGTCGAGCTGCTGCAGGTCGATGGATTCGGACAGGCGCAGGAACGCGGTCGGCGAGGTGCGGGCGACGTACTTGTTGCCGCAATGGTCGAGGTAGTCCTCGGCGTCGACGCGCACGCGGCCGTCGACGACTTGCGCGGCGCCGAAGCGCTCGGCGAATTCTTCCGGGGTGCGGTAGCTCAGCACCGCCAGTTCGCGCGCCAGCGCCAGGCCCTGGGCTTCGTCGCATTGCAGCGCGCCGAGCGCGACCGCGCGGCGTTGCAGCGCGCGCCAGGCGGCGGCGTAGGGATGGGCGCGGTGGGTGCCGCTGATCGAGACCAGCGCGTCGAGCCGCTGCGGATGGCGCGCGGCGAACTGCAGGCCGACCATCGCGCCGTAGGAATAGCCGACGAAGGCCTGCAGGCGCTCGATCCGCAGCGCATCGAGCAATGCGGCGACGGCGTCGGCCTGGTCGGCCGGGTCGATCGCGAAATCGAGCGTGCCGTCGGCGCCGAGCCAGTCGAACGACACCAGGCAATGCCGCGCCGGATCCAGCGAGCGGCCGGCGCCGACCTGGCATTCCCACCAACCGCCCTCGCCGAACTCGCGGCTCGGCGCCAGATGGCGGTGCGCGGAGATGCCGCCGGCCACGAACAGCGCCGGCAGCGCGCGATCGCCCTGGATTTCGTAGCGCAGGCGCAGCGCGCGGCGGCCGGCGTGGCGCAGTTCCAGTTCGATCGCGATTTCGCCGCGGACCGCGCCGGGGCGCGTCGCCGGCGCACGCTCGAACGCGGCGGCCGAAGCGGCGAAGGACACATAGGAATCGCTGCGCTCGGCGCTGGCGGTACGGCTGTCGGCGGTGCTGGGGGCGAAGCTCATGGCGGGCATCCGTGAAGTGAACGGGCCACCGAGCTGCAAGTCGCGCACGCGCTGCTGGGCGCGTGTCCGCAACCATCTTCCGACCGTCGCCCCGACGCCTGAAAGGCGCGGGCGGGCCGCAGGAATTGGCACCTTCACGCAGCTTGCGCTGCGTTGGGTTGCCCCGGCTTCTAAGGGCCTGTCCCTCAGCCGGTCTCGATGGATGGGCACAGTCTGCCGAGCGCGGATGGGCGTGTCAATCGCTTCATCCGCATATAGCGATTTATTATTTCGCCGACCGCGGCCGCGGACCGGCCGCTACCGGACCGACACCCGTTCGCCGCCGTCGCCGCATACACTTGCCCGGATGAACAGCCGCCTCGCCGCCGCCCTGATCGCCAGCGCCCTGCTCTGCTCCTGCGTCTCCGCGCCGCCGCGCGCGCCCGAACCGCGCCGCGTCGGCGCGGTTCCGCCGGGCACGGTCAGCGTGCCCGAGCGCTTCGTTTCCGAACCCAGCGCGCACGACGAGCTGGACTCGCTGGCGACCTGGCCCGCCGCCGACGGCTCGACCTGGCTGATCGCCAGCGCCAAATCCACTCACCGCCTGGCCGTGTACGACGCCGACAGCGGCAAGCGCCTGCGCGAGTTCGGCGGCAAGGGCGAGGCGCTGGGCCAGTTCAAGCGCCCCAACGGCCTGGCTGTGTTCGGCGACTATCTGTTCGTGGCCGAGCGCGACAACCACCGCGTGCAGGTGCTGCGCCTGCCCGACTTCGTGCCGCTCGGCAGCTTCGGCGAAGCCCAGCTGCGCAGCCCGTACGGGCTGTGGCTCAACGAGACCGCGCCGGGCGAGATCGAGGCCTACGTCACCGACAACTTCATGTACGGCGCGCAGTTCGACCGGGTGCCGGCGTTGAACGAACTCGACCAGCGCGTGCGCCGCTACCGCCTGCGCTTCGACGAGGACGGGCGCATGGGCAGCGAGTACCTGGGCGCGTTCGGCGACACCAGCGATGCGGCCGCGCTGCGCATCGTCGAATCCATCGCCGGCGACGCCGCCGGCGACCGCCTGCTGATCGCCGACGAAGACCTCAGCCGCGCCTCGACCCTGCGCGAATACACCCTGGCCGGCCGCTACACCGGCCGCGCGGTGCCGCCGGGCAGCTTCTCCGCCCAGGCCGAGGGCGTGGCGCTGTGGAGCTGCGCGCGCGGCGCCGGCTACTGGGTCGCGGTCGACCAGCTCGACCCGCGCACCGTGTTCCATGTGTTCGAACGCGACAGCCTGCGCCCGGTCGGCAGCTTCCGCGGCGAAGGCACCGCGCACACCGACGGCATCGCCCTGCACGCCGCGGCCACCCACGCCTTCCCTTATGGCGCGCTGTATGCGGTCGACGACGACCGCGCGGTGACCGCCTTCGACCTGGGCGATGTCGCACGCGCCCTGCACTTGCAATCGGATTGCCTCGACTAGCCTGCCGCCCAGCGCCGAACCATGCCGCGTCCGATCTCCCCCGCCCTCCGCCGCACCGCCCTCGCCGCCGCGCTCGCGCTCGCGGCCGGCAGCGCGCTGGCCGGCAAGCTGTACCGCTGGACCGACCGCAACGGCGTCACCCACTACGGCGACCGCGCGCCGAGCGAATCGGTCGCCAGCGCCACCGGCGCGGCCGAAGTCAAGGTGATCCCGTTCCGCTCCGAGCCCAGCTCGATCGCGCGCCTGCGCGTGCAGCAGGACGGCGACCGCTACCTGGCCTGGGCCGACAACAGCCTGGCCGGGCCGATCGAAGTGCGGCTGGACTTCAACCGCAGCAACAACATCGTCGGCAGCCCGCTGCTGCCGGCCAGCCTGACCCTGGACCCGCGCGGCAGCGCCGTGGTCAGCGTGCTCAGCGCGCAGGACCCCAGCCGCGGCGGCGATTTCGAACTGAGCATGCGCTCGGTGCCGGGCGACCCGCGCGCGCGGCCGCAGAACGCCGAGTACCTGCTGCCGCTGCGCCAGCAGCAGTTCCGCATCGACCAGGGCTACGGCGGCCACTTCAGCCACACCGAGCCCGAGCACCGCTACGCGATCGACTTCGCGGCCGAGATCGGCACCCCGGTGCTGGCCGCGCGCGACGGCACGGTGATGCAGGTCGAGTCCGATTTCGACAAGGCCGGGCTCAACCTGGAGAAGTTCGGCGACCGCGCCAACTTCGTGCGCATCCTCCACGACGACGGCACGATGGCCTTGTACGCCCATCTCAAGGCCGACGACGGGGTGCTGGTGCGGGTCGGCCAGCGCGTGCGCGCCGGCCAGCAGATCGGCCTGTCGGGCAACACCGGTTTCAGCACCGGCCCGCACCTGCACTTCACCGTCCAGGTCAACCGCGGCATGCGCCTGGAATCGATCCCATTCCGCATGACCGGCCCGCAAGGCCCGCTGCGCCTGTCCGGCGGCACCCGCTAGCTCCGGATCCCCCTTGTAGGAGCGACGCGAGTCGCGACCGCGGGGTCTCGATCTCGCGCCGGAAGCCGGGTTTCGCGGTCGCACTCGCGTCGCTCCTACAGGGGGCCGCCGAAGCGCCCGCCCGGCCGGCAGGTATAATCCCCGCCCTCTCCTGCCTACCCGACGCGCCCCGGGCGCGCCGTTCCCATGTCCGAAGTCACCCAGCAAGCCCTGCGCCGCCGCACCTTCGCGATCGTTTCGCACCCCGACGCCGGCAAGACCACCCTGACCGAAAAGCTGCTGCTGTTCGGCGGCGCGATCCAGATGGCCGGCTCGGTCAAGGGCCGCAAGGCCGCGCGCCACGCCACCTCGGACTGGATGGCGCTGGAAAAGGAGCGCGGCATCTCGGTGACCTCGTCGGTCATGCAGTTCCCGTACGAGGACTGCATCGTCAACCTGCTCGACACCCCCGGCCACGCCGACTTCGGCGAGGACACCTACCGCGTGTTGACCGCGGTCGACTCGGCGCTGATGGTCATCGACGTGGCCAAGGGCGTGGAGGAGCGCACGATCAAGCTGATGGAGGTGTGCCGCCTGCGCGACACCCCGATCATGACCTTCATCAACAAGCTCGACCGCGAAGGCAAGGACCCGATCGACCTGCTCGACGAAGTCGAGAGCGTGCTCGGCATCCAGTGCGCGCCGATCACCTGGCCGATCGGCATGGGTTCGCGCCTGAAGGGCGTGGTCCACCTGATCACCGGCGAGGTGCACCTGTACGAGCAGGGCCGCAACTTCACCCGCCAGGACTCGACCATCTTCGCCTCGATCGACGACCCGGCCCTGGCCGCGCGCATCGGCGACAACATGCTGGCCGAACTGCGCGAGGAGCTCGAACTGGTCGAAGGCGCCTCGCACCCCTTCGACAAGGCCAAGTACCTGGCCGGCGAGCAGACCCCGGTGTTCTTCGGCTCGGCGGTCAACAACTTCGGCGTGCAGCTGCTGCTGGACTTCTTCGTCGAGCACGCGCCCGCGCCGAAGCCGCGCGAGACCACCGGCCGCCTGATCCAGCCGACCGAGGACAAGCTCACCGGCTTCGTGTTCAAGATCCAGGCCAACATGGACCCGCAGCACCGCGACCGGGTCGCCTTCATGCGCATCTGCTCGGGCAAGTTCAACGCCGGCATGAAGGCGTTCCACACGCGCCTCGGCAAGGAGCTCAAGCTGGCCAACGCGCTGACCTTCATGGCCAGCGACCGCGAGATCGCCGAGACCGCCTTCCCCGGCGACGTGATCGGCATCCACAACCACGGCACGATCTCGATCGGCGACAGCTTCAGCGAAGGCGAGAACCTGTCGTTCACCGGCATTCCCAATTTCGCTCCGGAACTGTTCCGCCGCGCGCGCCTGCGCGACCCGCTCAAGCTCAAGCAGTTGCAGAAGGGCCTGGCGCAGCTGTCGGAAGAAGGCGCGACCCAGTTCTTCCGCCCGCTGATGAGCAACGACCTGATCCTCGGCGCGGTCGGCGTGCTGCAGTTCGACGTGGTCGCTTACCGGCTGAAGGACGAGTACGGCGTCGACGCCAGCTTCGAACAGGTCAGCGTCGCCACCGCGCGCTGGATCCGCTGCGACGACGCCAAGAAGCTCGAGGAGTTCCGCGAGAAGAACGCGATGAACCTGGCCGTCGACGCGGCCGGCCAGTTGGTCTACCTCGCCCCGACCCGGGTCAACCTGCAGCTGGCGCAGGAACGCGCGCCGGGCGTGCAGTTCCTGGCCACGCGCGAACACGCGCACGCCGTCGCGCTCGACTGAAGCCGATGTCGCGCCTGCGCCAATGGTGGTTGTACTTGTTGAGCAAGCGCAGCGAAGTCGCCGCGCTCGACTACAAGGACGCCTACATGGGCAAGGTCGTCATGGACATCCACCGCCTGCGCAGCGACAAGGCGCAGGCGCTGGTGCCGCTCGACGCGCTGCACCCGATCCACCGCATCGACCGCGAATCCGCGCTGCAGGCCACCCGCGCCCGCGCGCAGGCGCTGGCGGCGCGGCGCGAGGAACTGCTGGCGCGCGGCACCCTCGATCTGGCCGCGTTGAGCGAGATCATCCCCTCGGTCTCGCAGATCAAGGTCGTCGCCGACGGCGAACGCTGGCTGGCCTTCGAAGGCAACGGCCGCCTCTACGCCATGCGCGAGGCGTTCGGCGAGGGCTGCGGGCTGTTGGTCGAAGTCGAGGAGTACCGCTTCCCGAAGCCGCACAAGATCCAGCGCCGGTTGCGCCGCATCCGCCGGCTCAACGAACTCGAGTAAGCCGTTTCCCGTCGCGACGCCGCGCCGCCGTCCGGCCCGCACCGGCCGCAGCGGTTGGGCTAGCATGTCGCTGCCGGCAAGGAGCCGGTTTTCCAAAGGGGAAGGACATGAGCGTGTTGGCAATCATTTTGTTGATCGCGGGCGCACTGATTTCCTTGGGCGCCGGGCTATGGCTGCTGGTGCTGGCGTTCCAGGAAGGCATCTGGTGGGGCCTGGGTTCGCTGCTGCTGTCGCCGGTGATGCTGGTGTTCGTGATCCTGCACTGGAGCGTGGCCAAGCGCCCGTTCCTGATCAATCTCGGCGGCGCGGCGCTGATGATCGTCGGCGTCCTGATCGGACAAGCTCAGGGCCCGGCCACGACCGGCTACTGAACCGGCGGCCGTTGGCGGCCCGCACGCGGACCGATCGCATCGGGCCGCTGATCACAACCCGCAGCGGCGCCCTGGCGGCGTCGCTGCGCGGCCTCGCTCGCCCGGCGCGCCAATCCGCGACACCGCGCACTTAACCCCAGCAGTCCGTTCATCGCCGCAGCGGGCATTCGCCCGCGAGCGCGTTAGGATGCAGGGACTATGACCGCCGCCCACGCCCCCGCACACGGCGACCACTCGATCCGCGAGGAAATCGCCAACGCCCTCACCCACGGTCTCGGCGCCACCGCCGCGCTGGCCGGCGGGTCGGTGATGATCACCCTGGCCGCGCTTTACGGCGACGGCTGGCAACTCGGCAGCGCGATCGTGTTCGGCATCAGCTTGCTGCTGCTGTACATCGCCTCGACCCTCTACCACGCGATCCAGCATCCCGTCGCCAAAGGCCGGCTGAAGGTGTTCGACCACTGCGCGATCTATCTGCTGATCGCCGGCACCTACACCCCGTTCACCCTGATCGGCCTGCGCGGATCGTGGGGCTGGGGCCTGTTCGCGGCGATCTGGGGCCTGGCCGCGGCCGGGATCGTGTTCAAGCTGTTCTACACCGGCCGCTTCAAGCTGCTGTCGACCGCGATCTACATCGCGATGGGCTGGCTGGTGCTGGTGGCGATCAAGCCGCTGCTCAACGCGCTCGACGCCTGGGCCCTGGGCTGGCTGCTCGCCGGCGGCCTGTGCTACACCCTCGGCACGGTGTTCTATCACCGCCCCCGGCTGAAGTACTCGCATGCGATCTGGCATCTGTTCGTGATCGCCGGCAGCGTCTGCCATTACGTCGCGGTGCTGTCGCAGGTCGTGCCCGCGCCCGAGGCCTTGACGGCCTGAACGCGTTGCGCGGTCTCCACCGCGCATTCACCCTCGCTTTACCGCGTCGTGGCGATGGTGGGGCCACCGCAGCGAACAGGCCCCTGCGCGGGCCGGCCGCACGCTGAACTTGCCGACGCGGCCGCCCGCGCGCTCTCGCGATGAATTCTCCCACCGCTACCGTCCCCGAATCCCCCGCCGCTTCGCCGCGCGCGTGGCCGCGCCGCCATCCCTGGCTGACCGCACTGGGCGTGCTGGCGCTGGCCTTGGCCGTGCTGGTCGCGCTGTGGGACTGGAACTGGTTCAAAGGCCCGGTCGAACGTCAGGTCGAAGCGCGCACCGGCCGCAAGCTGGAGATCGGCGGCAATCTCGACGTCGAACTCGGCCGGGTGCCGGTGATCCGCGCCGATGCGCTGAGCTTCGCCAACGCACCGTGGGCCAGGCAACCGCTGATGGCCAGCGCGCAGCGGCTGGAACTGGCGATCGAATTCTGGCCCCTGCTTAAGGGCGAAGTGCGCATCCCCGATATCCGCCTGACCCAGCCGCGCGTCTACCTGCAAAGCGACCGCGAGCACGGCGGCAACTGGGTGTTCAAAAGCGGCGGCGGCGGCGAACTGCCGACCTTCCGCCGCATCTGGATCGACGACGGCCGCCTGGAATTCCTCGACCCGGCCGACCAGACCGACATCCGCCTCGACATCGCCAGCCGCGAGCCGCGCCGCGAAGACGCCGCGCCGCCGGTCGAGGTCGAAGGCAAGGGCCACTGGAAGAACAACGCCTTCACCCTGCAAGGCCGCGCCGAATCGCCGTTGGAACTGCGCGATACCCGCAATCCTTATCGCTTGAACCTGCGCGCCGCCGCCGGCGCCACCCGCGCGCACGCGCGCGGCGAACTGGTCGACCCGTTCCATCTGCGCGATTTCGATCTGCAATTCGCGCTCAGCGGCAAGAACCTCGCTGACCTGTACCCGCTGATCGGCGTGGCGATTCCGCCGACCCCGCCGTACGCGCTCGACGGCCGCCTGCGCCGCAGCGATGCGCTGTGGCGCTACGACGGCTTCACCGGCAAGGTCGGCGACAGCGACCTGTCCGGCAACGCCAGCGTCGACACCGCCGGCGAGCGCCCGTACCTGCGCGCCGACCTCGCGTCCAGGCGCCTGGACTTCGACGACCTCGCCGGCTTCGTCGGCGCCGCGCCGCAGCAAGGCCGCGGCGAAAGCACCAATCCCGAACTCGCCGCGCAGCACGCGCGCCAGGACGCCAGCGCGCGGCTGCTGCCGGACACGCCGTACCGCCTGGACAAGCTGCGTTCGATGGACGCCGACGTGAAGCTCAAGGCCGCGCGCATCGAAGCGCCGGGCTGGCCGCTGGACGACATGCACGCGCGGCTGCTGCTCGAAGACGGCCTGCTCAAGCTCGACCCGCTCGACTTCGGCGTCGCCGACGGCGACATCCGCTCCACCGTCACGATGGACGCGCGCGCGCCGACCCTGCGCACCCGCGCCGACATCCGCGCCCAGCGCCTGACCCTGGCCAAGCTGATGCCGACCGTGAAGCTCGGCCAGGACGCGGTCGGCAAGATCGGCGGCCGCATCGCCCTGGCCGGCAGCGGCAATTCCATCGCCAAGATGCTCGGCAGCAGCGACGGCAGCGTCGCCGTCGGCATGGGCCAGGGCCAGATCAGCAACCTGCTGATGGAATTCACCGGCATCGACGTGGCCGAGATCCTCAAGTTCAAGCTCACCGGCGACCACAAGATCCCGATCCGCTGCGGCTTCGGCGACTTCGCGGTCAAGGACGGGGTGATGACCGCGAAGTCGCTGGCCTTCGACACCAGCGATACCGTGCTGATCGGCAGCGGCACCATCGATCTGAACCAGGAAAAGCTCGACCTGGTCATCCGCCCGCGCCCCAAGGACCGCAGCCTGCTCGCGCTGCGCACGCCGTTGCTGGTGACCGGCAGCTTCAAGCAACCCAACGCGCGCCCGGACTACAAGCGCCTGGGCCTGCGCGGCGCCGCGGCGCTGGCGCTGGGCGCGATCGCGCCGCCGGCGGCGTTGCTGGCGACGCTGGAGCTGGGGCCGGGCAAGGACACCGGCTGCGCGCAGCACGTGGTGAATTGACGCGGCGCGGGATTTCGTCGGTTTTGAGTCGTCGCGATCGAAAGGTTTCGTATCCGGCTGTAGGAGCGGCGCGAGCCGCGACCGCGAATCGACGACAACGACGAACCGCTCCTACCGCCGCATCGACCGGCGCCGCCTCAACTGGCGATATACCGCTGCAACTGATCCAACTCCACCTGCTGATCCTCGATCACCGCCTTGACCAGATCGCCGATCGACACCACCCCGACCACCTGCCCGCCGTCCAGCACCGGCAAATGACGGATGCGCTTGTCGGTGACGAGTTGCATGCAGCGCTCGGCGGTATCGCCCAGGCCCACGCTGACGACCTGCGCGGTCATGATGTCGCGCACCGGCGTATCCGCCGAGGAACGCCCCTGCAGCACGATCTTGCGCGCGTAATCGCGCTCGGACAGGATCCCGGCCAGACGCGCGCCGTCCATCACCAGCACCGCGCCGATGCGTTTTTCGGCCATCAGGCGGATCGCCTCGATCACCGGCGCGTCCGGGCCGATCGCGAAAACCTCAGCGGCTTTCGCCTCCAACAGCTGTCTGACTGTGCGCACGACCGTCTCCTTCCGCGAGCGTGGGGAACGTGGGAACGGTAAGGGTGGGCGATGGAGCCTGGTCCGAGGATACTCCGGCCGCCGGCTGCCAGGTGTCGACGAGATATAAAGGCCGCTGCTTGGATTCCTCGTACAGCCGGCCCAGGTACTCGCCGATCAGGCCCAGCGCGATCAGCTGCACGCCGCCGAGGAACAGGATCACCGCCATCATCGTCGGCCAGCCCTGCACCGGGTCGCCGAACAGCAAGGCCTTGACCACGACCTTGAGCGCGAACGCGAACGCCAGCGCCGCGGTCGCCAGGCCCAGGTAGGTCGCCAGCCGCAGCGGCGCGGTCGAAAAGCCGGTGATGCCCTCCAGCGCCAGATTCCACAATCGCCAGAAGCTGAATTTGCTGCGCCCGGCGACCCGCGCGCCGCGGTGGTACGGCAGCGCGACGCGGTTGAAGCCGATCCAGCCGAACAGGCCTTTCATGAACCGGTGGCGTTCGCGCAGTTGCCGCAAAGCCGCCAGCGCGCGCGGCGAGAGCAGGCGGAAATCGCCGGTGTCGGCCGGGATCGGGGTGCGCGAAAGCCGCCCGATCACCCGGTAGAACGCGTGCGCGCTGGAGCGCTTGAGCCAGCCCTCGCCCTCGCGCTCCAGGCGGGTGCCGTAGACGTCGTCGAAGCCTTCGCGCCACTTGGCCACGAACTGCGCAATCAGCTCCGGCGGGTCTTGGCCGTCGGCGTCGAGGATCAGCGCCGCGCCGTCTTCGATCCGGTCCAGTCCCGCGGTCAGCGCCGCTTCCTTGCCGAAATTGCGCGACAGCCGCAGCAGGCCGACGCGCGGGTCGGCCGCGGCGAAGCCCTGCAGGATCGCCCAGGTCGCGTCGCGGCTGCCGTCATCGACGTACAGCACCCGCCCGTCGACGCCGTCGCCGGCCAGCTCGTCCAGCGCCGCGGCGATGCGCGGCTGCAGCAACGGCAGGCTCTGCGCCTCGTCGAAGGCGGCCAACACGACGGTGACGCGTTCGCGGTTCATGCCGCGAATAGTAGCGGCGGCGGCCGTGACGGGCACGGCTTCGGCGGGCAACGCTTCGGTCGCCCCGGCTTCGATGAGCGCGGCTTCGGTAGGCGCGCCGTCGGCAGGCGCGGCTTGCGCAAGCGCGGACTCGGCCGGCGCCGCCGCGCCGTCGTCACTCGATCTGCTTGAGATAGCCGTCGCCGCCGATGTTGCGCATCTGCCGCTGGATCGCCGCCGCGCGCCGCTGCACGTACGGCCCCGGCTTGGCGATGCTGTAGCGCTTGGGATTGGGCAGCACCGCGGCCATGCGCGCGGCCTCGCCCGGACCGAGCCGGCTGGCGTCCTTGCCGAAATACGTGCGCGCCGCGGCCTGCGCGCCGTACACGCCGTCGCCGAACTCGGCGATGTTGGCGTAGACCTCGATGATCCGGTGCTTGGGCCACAAGGTCTCGATCAGCAGCGTGTACCAGGCCTCCAGCCCCTTGCGCGCCCAACTGCGCCCGCCCCACAGGAACAGGTTCTTGGCGGTCTGCTGGCTGATGGTGCTGCCGCCGCGGACCTTGCGCCCGCGTTCGTTGTTCTTGTGCGCCTTCTCGATCGCGGCCAGGTCGAAGCCGAAGTGATCGGCGAACTTCTGGTCCTCCGAGGCCACCAGCGCCACCGGCACGTCGGCCGAAATCTCGTCCAGGCCGCGCCAGTCCTGGGCCAGGCGGAAGCCGAAATCGCCCTCGCCCCAGGCTTCGAACTGGCGGATCAGCATGAACGCCGAGAACGGCGGATCGACGAAGCGCAGCACCGCCACCTGCAGGGTCGAGGCCAGCAGGAACAGGAACGGCAGCGCGATCAGCCAGCGCAGCCAGCGCCGGCCGCGCCGCGGCGGCGCGGCGGGGGCCTCGGCCGGCTCGGGGGTTGGGGCGCTCAAACCTTGCACTGGCGCACCTGCGTCCCCACTCTTGCCGCAGGACGGTTCGCCCGCCGTGTCGGCCTCGCTCGCACCGCTCGCAACCGCATCGTTTTACATCCCCCTGTTCACAGGAACGTGCGCATTATCCGCCAAGCCGCGCCCAGCGCGGCGGCCCGCCGCGCACGCCTTATGCATGAGAGTACGCACCCGATGACCACCGCCGACCCCGCCCCGCCCGCCGCCGACGGCCACGACCGCCTGACCCGCTTCCTGATCGAAACGGCCGGCGTGCGCGGCGTGCACGTGCGCCTGGACGAGACCTGGCGCCAGATCCGCGAGCGCGCCGAATACCCGGCCGCCGCCGCCGAACTGCTCGGCGAAGCCGCCGCCGCGGCGGCCTTGTTCACCGGCCACGCCAAGGTCGACGGCCGCCTGTCGGTGCAGCTGCGCGGCGACGGCGCCCTGCGCACCCTGTTCGCCGAATGCACCGCCGGCGGCACCCTGCGCGGCATCGTCCAGCTGGCCGAAGAAGGCGGCGAAGTCTCGCGCGACCTGGGCCAGCTCGGCGACCAGGCGGTGCTGGCGATCACCATCGAAAACCCCAGCGTCGGCGGGCGCGAGCCGATCCGCTACCAAGGCCTGGTGGCGCTGGAGTCGGACTCGCTGGCCGGCGCGTTCGAAGGCTATTTCCGCCAGTCCGAACAGCTGCCGACCCGGCTGCTGCTGGCCGCCGACGGCGAGCGCGCGGCCGGCTTGATGCTGCAGAAGCTGCCCGGCGACGGCGGCGACGAGGACGGCTGGACCCGGGTCGGCGCGCTGTTCGAGACCGTGCGCGATGGCGAACTGCTCGAGCTGCCGGCGCAAACCCTGCTGCACCGCCTGTTCCACGAGGACGGCGCGCAGCTGCTCGGCGGCAAGCCGCTGACCTTCGCCTGCTCGTGCTCGCGCGGGCGGGTCGAGGCGATGCTGGTCTCGCTGGGCCGCGACGAGGCCCAGGCCGCGGTCGACGCCGCCGGCGGTCAGGCCCAGGTGCGCTGCGAATTCTGCGGCCAGACCTACCGCTTCGACGGCGACGAGGTGGCCGGCCTGTTCGCCGCCGCCGCGGCCGAGATGGACGCCCCGCAACGAGTCCAATAACCCGACCGGCGGTCGTCGCAAGCGCCGTTTCGAGACGATCTGGGACCGTTTTCCGATTGTTAAATAAACATAAACCTTCTATAGTCGATCCGTAATTCCGGGGAACTCGGCCGGCTTCATTCGGTCTTAACGACGGTCCGCGCCACCAAACGATCACGATGCTCAAGCCTCTGCGCCACTTGCCGCTCGCACTCACGCTCGCCCTAGGCGTGGCGGCGGGTGCGCACGCGCAGGCCAAGCGCGATACCACCTACCTGCCGGTGTGGAACCAGAACAACGGCAAGCTGGAGTATCTGCTGCAGCTCGAGCCGGCCGACCGCGCCGGCATGCGCTGGAAGAGCGGCGCCAACACCGTCGACGCCACCCTCGGCCTCGACAGCGGCGATGGCCTGGGCCTGGTGTGCGACCGCAAGTCCGGCCTGGCCGGGGCGATCGGCAACCTCGCCAACCACTGTCTGCTGGCCGCGCTCGACGACGAAGACCGCAACGACAACCGCCAGTTTTCGGCCGGGGCCAGCCTCAGCCGCCCGGGCGGCCGCATCGGCCTGTCCCTCGGCAACGGCCGCGACACCCTGCCGGCCTGGATGAGCCCGAACGGCCGCACCAGCCGGGTCGACCAGAACACCCTCACCGTCTACGGCCAGAAAAACATCGGCCGCGAGGCGATGGTTTCCATCGGCGGCACCTGGGCCCGCGCCAAGCTGATTCCGGCCGGCGAAATGCCCAATCTGGCCGACCACTGGAACAGCAAGAGCATCACCCTGGGCGCGGCGTACGGCAATTTCGGCGCCAACATCGTCGGCCGCGTGGTCGATACGCCCGGCCAGCCGGGCCAGTGGGAAGGCCTCGGCGTCGGCCTGACCTGGCGCACCCCGTGGAGCGGCCAGCTCACCGTCGGCGCGGAAAACGTCGTGACCCGCGGCAAGAACCCGTTCGCGCCGGGCAACGGCGAGAAGGACGAAGGCACCGTGCCTTACGTCCGTTACGAACAAGACCTGTAAGTTCGCGGCGCGCCGCGCCGCCACTGCCTCGCAACTGCCTCCATGCGCCGCCGGCCGGACCGGCCAGCGCCCGTTGCCGCATCCGCCGCTCCCCTTTCGTGCCTGGCCCAGCGCCGAAGGCCGCCGCACGGCCGCGCCTGGGCCCTTGGCCGCGCAACTGCCGTCGTCCGCCCCCCTAAACGGCTCCTTCGCAAGCCCGAAACCGCCGGATCCACTACTCCCGGCCCGCTTGTAAAAATTGTGTGTATTTGTACCGATCGGTCACAGACCTACAACGCGGGTTGCGCTCGGGGCCCCAGCTTGGCCGCCGGGGACGCCATGTAAAAGCTCGCCTGAATGCGGATTACGTCTATAAATTTCGCCGATTCGGTCAAGCTTCGCGACGTGTTGGATCAGGCCGCGACGGCAAAAACATGGCTGGCATGAGCACCTTCCCGCGTCACATCCGGACGCTTAACGACACTTTAATTTTTCCGAGGCCACGGTTAGCATCGGCGAACCTTGCCGGAACTTGGCGTTTCGTTTGACGCCTCCGGCTCGGATTCACGGGGTTAATCAAGACCGATTTCGGAGAGAGAGAGAATGACTTTCAAGACCACCAAGCTCCGCGACGCGATCACCATCGCCATCGCCGTGGGCTCGACGGCCATCGCAGGCGCCGCCGTTGCGCAGGAAGCGAAGACTGAGCAAAAGGCGACGACGCTCGATCGCGTCGAAGTGACCGGTTCGCGCATCCGCAGCGTCGACATCGAATCGTCGCAGCCGGTGCTCGCGATCAGTCGTCAGCAGATCGAGAAGCAGGGCTTCAAGTCGGTCGCCGACATCCTGCAGAACGTCACTGCCGCCGGTACCCCGGCCATCAGCCGCTCGCAGCCGCTGTCCTCCGGCGAACAGGTCGGCGGCACCTTCATCAGCCTGCGCGATCTGGGCTCGCAGCGCACCCTGATCCTGGTCAACGGCCGCCGCCTCGGCATCAGCACCACCGGCCAGCAGGACGTCTCCTCGATCCCGGCTTCGGTGGTCGAGCGCATCGAAATTCTCAAGGACGGCGCGTCCTCGATCTACGGCTCCGACGCGATGGCCGGCGTGGTGAACATCATCACCCGCACCAACTTCGAAGGCGCCCAGGCCAACGCCTACTTCGGCCAGTACGGCGAAGGCGACGGCACCAAGCAGACCTACGACTTCATGCTCGGCTTCGCCGGCGACCGCGGTTCGCTGACCGCCGCCATCGAGTATTCGAAGGAAGATCCGGTGTGGGCCAAGGATCGCGAGTTCTCGCGCTATCCGCAGGGCGCCAACCATCCGTTCCGCGGCTGGACTCCGGTCAGCCAGTGGGGCGGCATCACCGGCATCTCCGGCGGCACCCGCGTGCTCAATCCGGGCGCCGATCCGCGCTTCTACAGCAACTACCACATTGCCGACACCACTTCGGTCGGCGGCGTCAATCCGACCCTGGACGACGCGCTGGACAAGGACGCCAGCAACGCCAACCTGCAGATGCACTTGATCAATCCGATCGAGCGCAAGTCGATCTTCGTCGACGGCCTGCTGAACATCACCGACAACGTCCGCTTCCGCACCAACTTCTCGTACAACAACCGCATCGCGACCCGTCAGATCGCCGGCTATCCGTTCCAGTCGGGCGCGTTCGGCGCGCCGCTGCAGCGCACCAGCTACTTCGCGCCGATCGGCACGCCGGGCACCGGTCCGATCTCCTACCTGCGTCGTACCTGGGAAGTTCCGCGCACGACCGAAAGCGATCTGGACACCTACCGCTTCGTCGGTTCGCTGGAAGGCACCTTCAGCTTCCGCGACAAGTACTACGACTGGGATGCGGGCTATCTGTACAACGAGAACAAGCTCGTCCAGACCAGCAACGGCAATCTGAGCATTCCGCGCGTGTTGCAGGCCGTGGGTCCGTCGTACCTCAACCCGACCACCGGTCGCGTCGAGTGCGGCAGCCTGGGCGCCGCCAACAACCCGCAGTACGGCTCGGGCGTCGGCCAGTGCATGCCGTGGAACCCGCTGCTGCGCCAGGGCCAGGCCGGCCAGGGCAGCCTCGACAACAAGGACCTGCAGCGCTTCCTGATGCCGGAAGGCCACGCCACCGGCCGCACCAAGACCACCAGCTATTTCGTCAACCTGACCGGTCCGATCGTGACCTTGCCGGCCGGCGATCTGGCGTTCGCGGTGGGTTACGAGTACCGCAAGGAAGAAGGCGGCTTCTCGCCCGACGCCCAGGACCAGACCGGCAGCACCACCAACCTCGCTGGCGGTCCGACCTCGGGCAGCTACGACGTCAATGAGCTCTACGCCGAATTGAGCGTGCCGATCCTGGCCGACCTGCCCGGCGCGAAGGAACTGAGCGTCAGCCTGGCTTCGCGTTATTCGGACTTCAACACGTTCGGCAACACCACCAACAGCAAGTTCGGCTTCAAGTGGAAGCCGCTCGACTCGCTGCTGGTCCGCGGCACCTGGGCCGAGGGCTTCCGCGCTCCGACGATCAACGATCTGTACGGCGGCGGTTCGCAGACCTTCGACACCTTCCTCGATCCTTGCGATCGCGCCTTCGGCGCGGCTGCGAGCTCGGCGGCGGTGCTGGCGAACTGCACCGCGTATCGCAATTCGCACGCCGGCACCTACGATCCGAACACCTTCCGCCAGCAGGTCCAGGGCGGCGCGCTGTTGGGCAGTCAGAACGGCGGCCAGACCCCGAATCCGTTCTTCTCGGGTTCCAACACCAAGCTGACTCCTGAAACCTCGACCTCCAAGACCTTGGGCGTGGTGTGGAGCCCGGGCTTCGTGGAAGGCCTGAACGTCAGCCTCGACTGGTGGTGGATCAAGATCGAGAACACCATCGTCGCCGACACGCCGAACCAGATCCTCAACGACTGCTTCAACCGCAACGTCGCCGAGCGCTGCACGAGCGACCTGTTCACCCGCGACCCGGTGACCGGCCTGATCAACTCGCTGAACCGCACCCCGATCAACGCCGGCTTCGTCGAAGCCGAAGGTTACGATCTGGACGCCAGCTACCGCTTCGAAACCGCTATCGGCAAGTTCGATGTCAACTGGCAGAGCACGTACGTCAGCAAGAACATCTTCAAGTCGACCACCAACCCCGCCGACGTTCCGCAAGCCACCATCGGCCTGAGCACCGGTCAGGACATCAACTTCCGCATCCGTTCGAACTTCAACGTGTCGTGGGAGAAGGGTCCGTGGGGCATCACCTACGGTGCGCGCTATTACTCCGGCGTCAAGGAACAGTGCCTGGACAACGCGCGTTATCCGACCGCGTGCAACAGCCCGAACGAGTTCGCTCCGTGGTACGTCGGCCGTCGCGACTGGAACAAGCTGGGCTCCAACACCTTCCACGACCTCCAGGTGCGTTTCGAAGCCCCCTGGAACGCGACTGTCGCGGTCGGTGCGCTTAACGTGTTCGACCACCTCGGCCCGCAGATGTACAGCACGCCGAACTCGAACTTCGCCTACAGCGGTTCGTTCGACGTGGGTCGTTTCATCTACATGAAGTACCAGCAGCGCTTCTGATCCACCCCGCTGCACCGCAACAACGAACAAGGCTCCCCTCGGGGAGCCTTGTTTTTTTATGCGTGGACGGCCGTCTCAGAATGCAATGCGACGACAGCCGGGCTTTAACAACACTTTAATTATTCCTCAGGGGCGTCTACCATCGAGCCGGCTTTGCCAACTTAGGCCTTCATTTTTGCGCCGACTGGCTCAGCTCTATGCACGAAACCCATTCTTTCAGGTACAGACTTGGAGAGAGAGATGACCCTGAAGACCAACAAGCTGCGCGACGCGATCACCTTCGCGCTTTGCGTGGGCGTGACCAGCCTCGCCGGTACCGGTCTGGCCGCCGCCCAGGACGCAGCCCCGGCCGCTGCACCCGCGGCTGCGCAAGACGCGACCACTCTGGATCGCATCCAGGTAACCGGTTCGCGCATTTCGATCCCTGGCCTGACCACCAACAGCCCGGTGATGACCGTCAGCAAGGAAGAAATCGCGCGCACCCAGCCGGTGGCGGCGGAAGACTTCCTCAAGATCGTGCCGGGCGCAGTGCCCTCGATCGGCCCGGGCACCAACAACGGCGCCAACGGCGGCGCCACCGTGAACCTGCGCGGCCTCGGCGACAACCGCACGGTCGTGCTGATGGACGGCCGCCGCGTCGTTCCGTTCAACCTGTTCGGCGTGGTCGACACCAACGTCATTCCGGTCGCGCTGATCGACAGCGTCGATCTGGTCACCGGCGGCGCCTCGGCCGTGTACGGCGCCGACGCGGTCGCCGGCGTGGTCAACTTCGTGCTCAAGCGCAACTTCGAAGGCATCGAAGTCAACTCGAGCTACGGCCAGTCCAGCAAGCAGGACGGCGATCGCCGCAACACCACCGTCACGATGGGCATGAACCTCGACGAGGGCCGCGGCAACTTCGTGCTGAGCCTCGGCAAGACCGACAACGACCCGCTGCTGCAGGGCTCGCGCGGCTTCTCCGAATTCAATCTCGACTCCACCGACGGTTCGCAGGGCGGTTCGGGCACCTCGATTCCGACCAAGGCCGGCAGCCTGGGCCAGATCAATCCGGCCACCGGCCGGTTCGACGGCATCGTCACGCCGTTCAACTACAACCCGTACAACTTCAATCAGACCGCGCTGGACCGCTGGCAGGCCACCGCGCTGGGCCGCTACGAGATCAACAAGCACGCTGAGGCCTACACCCAGCTGCTGTACACCCGTTCCAACGTGTTCTCGCAGATCGCCCCGGGCGGCCTGTTCGGCGGCCGTTTCAACCTCGGCATCGGCAACCCGCTGATTCCGGAACCGGCCCGCCAACAGTTGTGCCAGGCGTTCACCGTGACCGGCGGCCCCTGCGCGGTCGGCAGCGCCGGCACCGTCAGCACCACGCTGAATCGCCGCACCACTGAGCTGGGCACCCGCTCGACCGACTTCCAGAACAAGGTCTTCCAGGCCACCCTGGGCGTTCGCGGCGACATCACCGACAACTGGCGCTACGACGCCTACTGGTCGCACGGCGAAGCCGATCAGCTGACCGTGTCGGCCGGCTTCCTGTCCAAGGCCCGCACCCAGCAGGCGCTGCTGTCGCTCGACGGCAAGACCTGCGTCGATCCGACCGGCGGCTGCGTGCCGCTGAATCTGTGGGGCCCGGAAGGCTCGATCAGCAAGGACTCGAAGAAGTTCCTGGAGGTGCTGACCTTCGCCACCCAGCGCGTCGAACAGGAAGTGTGGTCGGGTTCGATCAACGGCGACCTCGGCGACAACTTCAAGAGCCCGTGGGCCGATTACCCGATCGGTCTGGCGTTCGGCCTGGAAGGCCGCAAGCTCGACGCGCGCAATCAGGCCGACGCGGCCTCGCGCGATCCCAACGAAGTGCAGGGCTCCGGCGGCGCCAACCCGGACGTGGAAGGCAGCTTCACCCTGCGTGAGGCCTACGTCGAAACCATCGTTCCGCTGATCAGCGGCAAGACCGGCGCGCAGACCCTGAATTTCGAAGCCGGCTACCGCCACAGCCAGTTCAAGTCGGGCCAGACCGACACCGACTACGGCAGCTACAAGTACGGCCTGGAGTGGGCGCCGATCGAATCGCTGCGCTTCCGCGGCATGTTCCAGCGCGCGACCCGCGCCCCGAACGTCAACGAGCTGTTCCAGCCGGTCGTGACCGGCCTGGACAACACCGCGGTCGATCCCTGCCAGGCGTCCGAGTTGGCCAAGCACGGCGGCCCGAACGGCCCGGTCGGCCAGCTCTGCGTCGCCACCGGCGTGCCCACCGCGATCATCAACAGCGCCGACGGCGTCGAACCGCCGAGCGCGGGCCAGGCCAACGCCTTCACCGGCGGCAACCCGATCCTGGGCCCGGAAAAGGCCGACACCCAGACCTTGGGCCTGGTGTGGCAGCCGGTCGAAGACCTGTCGATCACCCTGGACTACTGGAAAATCGACATCAAGGACGCGATCACCCGTCCGGTGCTCGGCGACGCCCTGTTCGGTTGCTACGACCAGCGCTACAACCCGACCCTCAGCATTAGCCACCCGATGTGCCAGCTGATGCTCGGCGCGCGCGAACCCAACGACGGCTCGCTCAACGGCGAAGCGCGCGGCCCGTTCCTGGATCGCTCGAACAAGGGCCGCATCACCACCAGCGGCTGGGATCTGGGCGTCCGCTACGGCATCCCGCTGGCCAACGAGTGGGGCCGCCTGGACTTCTCGCTGGATCTGACCAAGACCGACAAGTACGACTACCAGGGCGACCCGCAGGTGCCGAAGCACGACTGCGTCGGCGTCTACGGCGTCTCGTGCAACGTCATCGCCGGCATCGTGTACGACTACAAGTCGAACTTCCGCGCGGTGTGGTCGATCAAGGACTTCGAGCTGGGCGTCAACTGGCGCCACCTGAGCTCGGTGGACGTCGAAGAAGGCCCGATCGAGTGGTTCCCGGCCTACACCTCGATCGATTCCTACGACTACTTCGATCTGACCATGGCCTACGAGCTGCCGTGGAACGCCCGCATCAACTTCACCGTCAACAACATCGCCGACAAGAAGCCGCCGGTCGTGGGCAGCAACATCGGCAGCACCGGCTTCAACAGCGGCAACACCTTCCCGCAGTTCTACGACACCCTGGGTCGTTACTACACCCTGGGCATCACGATGCGGTTCTAATAAGAAACACGGCAATCCGAGTCGTTGGAGGCGGGCTTCGGCCCGCCTCCATTTTTTGGGGTTCTGGATCGCCGATTCGGCGATGAGCCGCTGCGTTGTCTACACGCCGTCATCCCCCGCGAAGGCGGGGATCCAGGGCTTCACCGAAGCATGGCGCTGAAGTCTCTGGATCCCCGCCTTCGCGGGGATGACGGTCATGTAGCTACGCAGGACATTGCAGATGCGGCAACGTCGAGGCCGAAGCCGCTCTCGCAGAAGAACGCGCCCGTCTCAGCTTTGCGCGCCGGCCAAGAATTCGCGGTGCGCCTTCATCATCGCGTCGACCATCGCCCGCTCGGCCAGCGACAGCAGCGGATTCCACACGTCGAAGATCAGCACCACGCGCAGGTCATCGCTGTCGTTGCGCGCTTCGTGCTCGATCGAATCGTCGAAGATCAGGGTTTCGCCGACCTTCCACTCGCGTCGCTCGAAGCCGACCCGGTACGTGCACTTCTCCGGCACCAGCAGCGGCAGGTGCGCGACCAGGCGCGCGTTGGTCTCGCCGTGGTGCGGCGGGATGTGGGTGTGCGGCGCCAGCGCCGAGAACATCGCGTTCGGGCAGACGTCGGCGATGTCGGCCATCTCCACCGCCTCCAGCGCCGCGCGCGTGGCCGGGCAGCGCGCCAGGTGCGCGTCGACCGGTTGCGAATAGCTCCACAGCTTGTAGGTGCTCCAGCGCCGCGAATGGTTGAGCTCGCGCCACTGGTTGACCGGGTCGCCGGGCTGGTACTCGATGTAGGGCGTGAACTCGGCCTGCTCGTCGCGCAGCACTTGGCGCATCTCGCGCAGGATGTCGTAGGTGCGGCTTTCCAGTTCCGGCACCCAGGCGAACTGCTCGCGGTCGAAGAACGGGATCGCCGGCAGCCGCGGCACGCACAACTGGTTGCAGTCCGAGAGGTAAGGCTTGCTGCGTCCGACCATGATCGAGGCCGCTTCCTGCCAGCGCCCGCGCACGCCGAACGCCAGCGCCTCGCGCGGGCCGCCGACGCGGTGTTCGAGGAACGCGCTGAACTCGTCGCGGTATTCGTCGAGCTTGCGCTGGGCGTGTTCGAGCTGAGTACGCAGCATGTCCGGCCAATGCGGCGGCGGCGGCGCCACGGTCAGCGCGTTGCGGTAGGCCTGCGCGGCCGCGCGCGCCTGGCCCTGGCGCTCCAGCCACGAGGCCTTGGCCAGCAGGCCGGCGAGGAAATAGGCATCGCGGCTCAGCGCGGCCTGGATCGCGTTCCACTCGCCTTCGGCGTTGCCGCGCTCGCGTTCGACCACGCCGATCGTCAGCAGGATCATCGGATCCTGCGGCGCGGCGTTGTGCGCGGCCTGCAACAGCTCCTGCGCGCCGGCGGCGTCGCCGCGTTGCAGCGCATGGATGCCCAGGCTGTAGAGCGCCTGCGGATGCTGCGGCGCCAGCGCGCGCACCTGCTGCCACAGCCGCTCGGCCTCCTGCCACTGGCCCGCGCGCGACGCCAATCCGGCGGACTGCGCCAGTTGCTCGATCTGTTGGTTCGAACCGTTCAAAACCCGCCCCCGCGGCCGCCGGCGGCGCCGGCGCAGGCTCCAGCATAAGCACCGCCGCGAGCGTCGGCCAGCCGGGGCGGCAGCGGCCGCGCCGGTTCCGGCGCGATCGCCGCTGCGATCCGATCAGTTCAGATCCAGCACCGCGTCGCCGGAGAACGTCTCCATCCGCACCCGGCCGCTGCCGCTGCCGTAGCGCTGTTCGAAGCTCGAACCCGGGCCGTGCTTGGGCCGCTGGATCTGCGCGTTCGGCGCGCGCAGCTCGCCGCTGAAGCTCTCGCCGCGCACCACCGCCGACAGATCGCGTTGCAGGCCCAGGCGCACGTCGCCGCTGACCGTCTTCAACGCGATCTCGCCGCCGCTGTTGAGCGCGGCGGCGATGCGCAGGTCGCCGGACACCGACTCGCCGGACAGCTTGTTCAAGCTCGACTCGTGCGCGGTCAGGTCGACCGCGCCGGACACGGTTTCCACCGCCACCTCGCCGGTGAGGCGGCCGCGCAGGCTCAAATCGCCGCTGACCGTCTGCGCCGACACCTTGGGGCTGTTGAGGGTCAGGTTCAGATCGCCGCTGACGCTCTCGATCTCGGCTTCGCGCGGCGCGCCGGCGACGACCACATCGCCGCTGACGCTGTCGATCTTGAGCTCGCGCGAGGCCACGCCATTGACGTCGACGCTGGCCGAAACCGCATCGATGTCCAGGCGCGCGCGCAGCGGCACGGTCACCTTCAGGTCGCTGGGCTCGCTCTTGTCGCCGCCGGCGAGGAAGCCGATGCCGCTGCCGCGGTTGGGATAGCGCACCTTGATCGAAATCTGCTGCTTGTCGCCCTCGATCGCCAGCTTCTCGACGCCGTCGCCGAGCGAGCCTTCGATCTTGACCTCGGGACGGTCCCAGACCCGGACCTGGATCGAACCCTTGACGTTGTCGATCTCGACGCTGCCCTGCGGATCGAGCGGACGGGTTTCGTTGATGGGAGTGGCGGCGAACGCCGGCAGCGCTACGGCCAAAGCCAGGGCCAGCGCGGCGGCGGGTGGAACGCTGCGGTTGCGGAAGGCGGAAGTCATCGGAGCGTTCTCCTGGGATCAGGTGTAGGCCAGGCGCTGCGCGAGCGCGAGGCGGCGTGCGTAGGTGCGGCGCAGCTGTTCCAGCAGCATCCGCGAATCGGGGTTGTGCGAGAGCGCGTCGAGGATCAGCGCGGCGTTGCGGTCGAGGTCGTCGAACGCCGGCTTCATCGCCAGCGACGCGGCCGAGGCCGGGTCGACTTCGCGCAGCGCGGCCTGGTACTGCAGGGTCATGCCCTGGGCCTCGCGCTGGAGCAGGCTCGGCGCGGCGCCGGGCTTGTCGGCCGCGGCCGGCGCGGAGGCGTAGCCGCCATCGGCCGGCGCCGTCGGGCCCTGCGCGCGGAAGTGCGCGCTCAGCCCGATCGCCAGCGCGGCCACGCTCGCGGCCAGGGCCAATGGCGCCATCCAGCCGCGCTTGGCGCCGGTGCGGCGCGGCAAGGCGGCGACGGAGGCCGGCAGCTTGGAGGTGTCGGCGGTCGCGGCCGTCGGCTCGACGTGGCCGGCCGGCGCCTGCTCGCCCAGACGCGCGGCGATGCCCGACCACAGGTCGCGCGACGGCGGCTGGTCGCGGCGCAGCGCGCGCAGTTGCCAGCGCAGCGCATCGGGCAGTTCGCCGTCGCCGGCGCGCTCGGGAGCGAGCGGATTGCGTTCGTTGTCGTTCATGCCTGTTCTCCGAGCCGGGTGCGCAGCAGGCTGCGCGCGCGGTGCAATTGCGCCTTGGAACTGCCGACCGCCATGCCGAGTTCGGCCGCGATCTCTTCGTGCTTCCAGCCTTCCACGTCGTACAGCACCAACACGGCGCGGGCGCGCGGCGGCAGGCTGGCGACGGCGCGTTCCAGATCCATCGACAGCGCGGTGACGTGGCCGGCCGAATCGGCGCTGCCGATCGTGTCGAACGCTTCCTCGTCGTTGTCCTCGAACGGACGGCTGCGGCGGCCGCGCAGTTCCATCAGCGCGGTGTTGACCGCGAGCCGGTGCAGCCAGGTGCCGAACGCCGACTCGAAGCGGAAATTCGGCAGCGCCTGCCAGACGCGGACGAAGGCTTCCTGGGTCAGGTCCTCGGCGCGGGCGCCGTGGTAGCCGACCAGGCGCGCGATGACGCCGTGGACGCGGCTGGCGTGGCGGCGGTACAGCGCCTCGAAGGCGGCCACGCCGCCGGCGGCGGCCTGCGCGACCAGGGCTTGGTCGGCGTCGGCATCGAGCGCGGGGGCGGCGTCGGGCATGGTGTCGTTCACGGCGGTCAGCATACTGAGTCCGATGCCGGGTCGGGGCTCAGGGTTTAAGGGTATCGGGGTGTCCAACGCGGCGGCGCGGCAGCCGGCCGGCCCGCTCGTGGCGGAACTCCGGCGGGACTGCGACGGAACTCTGGCAGGACTTCGGCGCGACTTCGGCGCGACTTCGGCGGGAGTCGAACGGGATTCTGAGCCGGCATTTCGAACAGTCGCTGCGCGCCCTCGCCACAAGCCGGCAACGCCCCAGCCGTCATCCCCGCGCAGGCGGGGATCCAGGGCTTCACCGCCGCATGGCTCTGAAGTCTCTGGATCCCCGCCTGCGCGGGGATGACGGCCGGCGAGGGCGCGAGGCCGGAAAGGACTACAGTCCTAACAGTCCCCAAACAACGCGGCCCGGATGCCTGGCATCCGGGCCGCACGGTCGAACCGCAAGGACCGCCCCTATTCCACCCGGAACAGGGACCGCCCGGAGCGACTTAGCCCTTCAGCGCCGCCGCGATGCGCTGCTGCTCGTCGTGCAGCGCCTGCGGCATGCGCGGACCGTACTCGCGCAGGTACTCGCCGATGCTGTCGAACTCGGCGCTCCAGCCGGCATGGTCGAAGCCGAACAGCTTGGCATGAGCCTCATCGCTCAACACGACGCCGTCGAGGTTGAGGTCGGACGCCTTCGGCAAATGGCCGATGGGCGTCTCGGCCGCGCCGGCCTCGCCCTTGACCCGGCCGATCATCCACTCCAGCACGCGCAGGTTGTCGCCGAAGCCCGGCCACAGGAACTTGCCGTCGTCGCCCTTGCGGAACCAGTTGACGTGGAACACCTTCGGCAGCTTCGCCGCGTCCTGGTCGAACGACAGCCAGTGGCTGAAATAGTCGGCGAAGTTGTAGCCGCAGAACGGCTTCATCGCCATCGGATCGCGGCGCATCACCCCGACCGCGCCGGTCGCGGCGGCGGTGGTTTCCGAGCCCATCGCCGCGCCGACCAGCACGCCATGGGTCCAGTCGCGCGCTTCGAACACCAGCGGCACCAGCGACGCGCGGCGGCCGCCGAACACGATCGCCGAAATCGGCACGCCGGCGGGATTCTCCGCTTCCGGCGAATAGCTCGGACACTGCTTGGCCGACACGGTGAAGCGCGCGTTGGGATGCGCGGCCGGGCCCTGGGCGGCGTCGAACGCGTTGCCGCGCCAGTCGGTGACCGGGGTCTGGCCGTTGTCCAGGCCTTCCCACCATGGCTGCGCATCGGCGGTGACGCCGACGTTGGTGAAGATGGTGTTGCTCTGGATCGAGGCCAGCGCGTTCGGATTCGACTTGGCCGAGGTGCCCGGCGCGACGCCGAAATAGCCGGCTTCGGGATTGATCGCGTACAGGCGCCCGTCGGCGCCCGGACGCATCCAGCAGATGTCGTCGCCGACCGTCCACACCTTCCAGCCGGCCTGGCGATAGCCTTCCGGCGGAATCAGCATCGCCAGGTTGGTCTTGCCGCAGGCCGACGGGAACGCGGCGGCGACGTAATGGGTTTCGCCCTGCGGGTTCTCGATGCCGACGATCAGCATGTGCTCGGCCAGCCAGCCTTCATGCCGGGCCTGATGCGAAGCGATGCGCAGCGCGTGGCACTTCTTGCCGAGCAGGGCGTTGCCGCCGTAGCCCGAACCGAACGACTTGATCGCCAGTTCGTCGGGGAAATGCATGATGAAACGGCGTTCGGGATCGAGCTCGCCAATCGAATGCAAACCGCGCACGAACGAGTCGCCGCCCTCGATGCGCTTGAGCGCCGCAGCGCCCATGCGCGTCATCGTGCGCATGTTGGCGACCACGTACGGCGAATCGGTGATCTCCACGCCGCAACGCGCCAACGGCGAGTCGATCGGGCCCATGCAATACGGGATCACGTACATCGTGCGTCCCTTCATGCAGCCTTCGAACAGCGCGTCCATCTTGGCGTGCCCTTCGCGCGGCGCCATCCAATGGTTGTTCGGGCCGGCGTCCTCGGGCTGCTGCGTGCACACGAAGGTCAGGTGCTCCACGCGCGCGACATCCTCCGGATGCGAGCGGTGCAGGTAGCTGCCCGGATGGGTGTCCTGGTTCAAGGTTTCCAGGGTACCGTCGGCGAGCATCTGCTGGACCAGCGCCTGGTACTCCGCATCGCTGCCGTCGCACCAGTGGATCTTGTCGGGACGGGTCAGCGCGGCCGCCTGCGCCACCCACTCGTTGAGCGCCGGCAACGAACTGCCCGCGCTCCCCGGCACGGCAGTCGCGGGGGCGGGATCTTTCAAATTGGCATTCACGGCAGTGCTCTCCGGGGGATCGGAAAAGGAAGCGGTTTACGACGAGGGAATCAGCGTGGCCATCATGTGTTCGACATAGGCCTCGAACTCGTCGTGTTGCATGCGGGTCTGGTGCAGCTGCAGGTTCAGCTGCAGGAACCCGACATAGGCGGCGTAGAGCAACCGCGCGCGGTGCTGCGCGTCGGTGCGGCTCAGGCCGGCCTGGCGGAACGATGCGGTGAGGTAATCCAGGCGGCGTTCGGACACGCGCCCGATCACCGGCTGCACGGCGGGATGGTCCAGCGCCTTGAGCAGCTCGGAATAGATGATGTGCGACTTGACCTCGTGGGCGACGAGGTGGAACAGCGAACGCAGGCGCTGGCGCGGATCGGGGATCGGTTCGAGCTGGCCGAACACGGTTTCCTGCTCGACCTTCTCCCAGCGCTCCAGCGCCGCGACCAGCAACGCGTCGCGCGAAGGGAAGTGCCAGTAGAAGCTGCCCTTGGTCACGCCGAGCCGGCGCGCCAACGGTTCCACCGCGACGGCGGCGACGCCTTGCTCGGCGATCAGATCGAGCGCGGCCTGCGCCCAATCGTCGGCGCTGAGGCGGCCGCTGCGTTCGGGCTTGGCGTCGGCCTTGCCAGTGGGCTTGGCGTCGGCGGACGCGGTGTCGAGCGCGGGCTCGGACTTGTTCGAGGCGGGCTGGTTCATGGATGACAAGTTTATCCATACGCATCGGTCGGGAACAGTACGCAGTGCAGCAAACCGTTCCGAAACGACTCAGGAAGCTGATGCTGCAACGCAACACGAACGCCGGCGAAAACGCGGCTTTTTTGCCCTGTGCGGCCATCGGCGCGGTGCGAACGCCGCATTGCGCGAAAAACCCGGCGGGGTCGGTTGACAGCACTCCGAGGACGAACCCATACTCGACCGTATGTTACGCGTTTGATGCCAGCGTTTGAATGCCGGGCATCACGCGCGGACGACCCCGACGAGTCGTAAATGGGGCTTGGCTCGCAAAAAAGCCCGGCTCCGCACCGTTCTCACCAGCCTGGTCCAGCCGCACCTCCCTGGAGCGCCGTCATGAGCATCGCGATCCCCTTCCTCGCCTTCTTACTTATCGGCGCGATCGCCGCCTACCACCGGCTGCGATTGCCGGTCTGGGCCGCGCTGACCGCGACCGCCCTGGTCGCCTGCTGGCTGCTCGGCGCCAACCCGACCGCGACCATCGTCGCCGCGGTGTTGGTGGCGGTCATCGCGCTGCCGCTGCTGATCCCGGCGATCCGCCTGCCGCTGATCACCAAGCCGCTGCTGGGCTTCTACACCAAGATCCTGCCGCCGCTGTCGGAAACCGAGCGCACCGCGCTGGAAGCCGGCACGGTCGGCTTCGAAGGCGAGCTGTTCTCGGGCAAGCCCGATTGGCAGCAACTGCTGAGCCAGCCCAAGCCGGTGCTGACCGCCGAGGAACAAGCCTTCCTCGACGGCCCGACCGAAGAGCTGTGCAAGATGACCAACGATTGGCAGATCACCCACGTGGATGCCGATCTGTCGCCGCAGCTGTGGGACTACATCAAGAAGAACAAGTTCTTCGGTCTCAACATTCCTAAGGAATACGGCGGCCTGGGCTTCAGCGCGCTGGCCAACCACAAGGTCATCCAGAAGCTGGCGTCGATGTCGAGCGTGGTCAGCTCGACCGTCGGCGTGCCGAACTCGCTGGGCCCGGCCGAACTGCTGATGCACTACGGCACGCAGGAGCAGAAGGACCACTACCTGCCGCGCCTGGCCGACGGCCGCGAAGTGCCCTGCTTCGGTTTGACCGGCCCGTGGGCCGGTTCCGACGCGACCTCAATTCCGGACTACGGCATCGTCACCATGGGCGAGTGGAACGGCGCGCGCGTGGTCGGCGTCAAGCTGACCTTCGACAAGCGCTACATCACCCTGGCCCCGGTCGCGACGCTGATCGGTCTGGCCTTCCGCATGTACGACCCGGACGGCCTGATCGGCGACAAGCGCGACATCGGCATCACCCTGGCGCTGGTGCCGCGCGACACCGCCGGCGTCGAAGTCGGCCGCCGCCACTTCCCGCTGAACTGCACCTTCCAGAACGGCCCGATCCACGGCCGCGAAGTGTTCATCCCGCTGAGCCAGCTGATCGGCGGCGAAGCGTATGCCGGCAAGGGCTGGCAGATGCTGGTCGAATGCCTGTCGATCGGCCGCTCGATCACCCTGCCCTCGTCCGGCAGCGGCGGCGCCAAGATGGGCGCGGTCGTCACCGGCGCGTATGCGCGCATCCGCAAGCAGTTCGGCCTGTCGGTCGGCCGCTTCGAAGGCGTCGAGGAAGCGCTGGCGCGCATCGCCGGCCATGCCTATGCCGTGAGCGCGTTGTCGCAGGCCACCGCCGCGGCCGTGGCGCGCGGCGAAAACCCCGCCGTGCCGTCGACCATCGCCAAGTACCACTGCACCGACATGGCCCGCGACGTGGCCAAGGACGTGATGGACATCCACGGCGGCAAGGGCATCATCCTCGGCCCGAAGAACTACGCCGGCCGCAACTGGCAGGCGGTGCCGATCATGATCACGGTGGAAGGCGCGAACATCATGACGCGCTCGCTGATGATCTTCGGCCAGGGCGCGATCCTGTGCCACCCGTGGGTGCTCAAGGAAATGAAGGCGGCGATGCTGCCCGACAAGGCCGAAGCGCTGCGCGAGTTCGACAAGAACCTGTTCGGCCACATCGGCTTCGCCATTTCCAACGCGGTGCGCAGCCTGTGGTACGGCCTGACCGCCTCGCGCATTGGCGCCGCGCCGGGCGACACCTACACCCGCCGCTACTACCGCAAGCTCAACCGTTATTCGGCGACGCTGGCGCTGATGGCCGACACCTCGATGCTGCTGCTCGGCGGCAAGCTCAAGTTCAAGGAATCGCTGTCCGGCCGTCTGGGCGACGTGCTCAGCCAGCTCTACATCGCAAGCTCCATGCTCAAGCGTTACGAGGACGAAGGCCGTCCGGTCGGCGACCAGCCGCTGCTGGCCTGGGCCTTCCACGACGCCGTGCACAAGATCGAACTGGCGCTGTCGGGCGCGCTGCGCAACTTCCCGATCCGTCCGGTCGGTTATCTGCTGTGGGCGCTGATCTTCCCGTGGGGCCGCCGCGCGCAGGCGCCGAGCGACCGCCTCGGCCACCGCGCCGCGGCGCTGCTGATGTCGCCGAACGACGCCCGCGACCGCCTCGCCGACGGCGTGTTCCTGACTCCGTGCGCGAACAACCCGGCCGGCCGCATCAACAGCTACCTGCAGAAGGTGATCCTGGCCGAGCCGGTCGAGCGCAAGTTCCTCAAGGCGCTGAAGAACAGCGACATCCAGGCTTTGGACTTCGCCGGCCAGCTCGACGAAGGAGTGCGCGAAGGCTGGATCACCGCCGAGGAGCGCAAGCAGCTGGAAGAACTGCGCGAGATGACCATCGACGCGATCAGCGTGGACGACTTCGACGCCGCCGAGTTGCGCTCGGCGGGTTACAAGCCGTATCCGCAGGACAGCGCCGGCCGCGGCGACACGCGCGCGGCGGCGTAAGCGCGTAGCGCCCGCGTATGCGACGCGATGCGTGACTGGAACGGCGGGCCTTCGGGTCCGCCGTTTTGGTATGCGGCGTCGGCAGAAAGCGGCGCCGCTTTAACGCCGTCATCCCGCGCATTTACGCCCGACACCATTCCCGCGTCCTCACCTACCGTCATTCCCGCGAAAGCGGGCTCCGCTTTTATTTCGGCGAAGCCGAACATCCAGAGACTTCAGAGTCATGCAGCGATAAAGCTCTGGATTCCCGCTTTCGCGGGAATGACGGCTGGGGGATGGCGCTGAAGTCGCTGGATTCCCGCCTACGCGGGAAGACGGTAGGAAGGGACGACGCAACTCCAACCATACAAAGACGACCCGCCACCATGAGCGCCAACGTCCTCGCCCTGTACAACAAACTCACCCGCTACCCCGCCGGCCACTGGCTGTTCTCGCGCGCGGTCTGCATGAAAGCGCCCTACTTCGGCAGCATCAAACCGCGCTTCGAATCGCTCGAACCTGGCCGCTGCACCGCCACGATCAAGCACCGCCGCGCCGTCACCAACCACCTCGGCACCGTCCACGCCATCGCCATGTGCAACCTCGCCGAACTGACCGGCGGCGTGATGACCGACGTCAGCATCCCCAAATCGATGCGCTGGATTCCGATCGGCATGCAGGTCGAATACCTCAAGAAAGCCGTAGGCACCCTGCGCGCCGTGGCGACGCCCGCCGCCCCCATCGTAGAATCCGACGCCCCGTACGACCTGCCGGTGAGCGTCGAAATCTCCAACCCCGCCGGCGAGCCCGTGTTCCGCGCCCGCATAGCCATGCGCGTCTCGCCCAAGCCGAAACGCAACTGACCGAAGCGACCTGTAGGAGCGGCGCAAGCCGCGACCGCGCCAACCGCACCACGCCGCCACCCCACCCGAGCCGCGTCGATGACCGCCACCACCTGGATCTATCTCGCCGGCCTGCACAGCCTCGGCTTCGCCGTCTTCCACATGGCCTTCTGGCGAATCTTCGGCTGGCGCAAAACCCTGCGCACCGCGACCATCGCCGACCGCGCGATCATCCAGATCCTCAATCTGCGCCTGATCTACGTCGCCCTGGGCGTCGCCGCGCTGTGCTTCGCATTCGCCGACGAACTGCACACCACCGCGCTCGGCCGCGCCGTGCTGTTGGGGATGTCGTTGTTCTGGGTCGGCCGCACGATCGAGCAGTTCGTATTCCTGCGGATCAACCGGCCGATGGTGCATGCGTTGACGGCGTTGTTCGTGTTGGGCGCGGTGTTGTTCGCGGTGCCGTTGTGGCTTTCGGCTTGACCGGCGGGCGCGTACCGAGGCATTGCGGGCCGCTCATGCCGGCTCGATGGTGCGCAACCTGGACATGCCTTCGTTGCGACAGCTCAGCAAGATCCCGGGATCCGTATGCATGACCCTCCCGATCCGCGGCGGCGCGTGGACGATCCGCTCCGCGCCATCCGCCCACGAGCGCCCCGCCGCGATCGCGGCGCTCACATATCGCCCCCATCGCGCCACACCGCAACCGATAGCAAGGCCGTACCGATCATCAGCGTCGGCGCGAACATAAACGGAAAGAACACCGCGGCATCGGCCCTGATCGACACCCAGGCCATCGCGAGCATGATCGACAAGCACATGGCGGTCGCGACCGCACGCCCCCACCGTGGCGCGTAGTGCGCGGCCAGGCCCACGCCCGTCATCGCCAGTGCCAACGCGGCCACCATCAGCGCGCCGTTGAGCGCGCCCCACCAGACGCAGCCCGACACGAACAACAGCGCATTGAGGCCGAACACGCCGGCGTAGGTGACGAGCAGCAGCCACATGCATGCAGCGAACACGGCCGGGCCCGGGTCCGGCCGGAACAGTGCGGCCAGCAACCCGAAGAACGCGAGCGCGCCCGCTGCGACGAACGCCGCGATCCAGCGAGAGTCGCCGAACGAGTCCCACGCAGCGAAGGCCGACAGAGGTACGAATATCGCGACCAGCAGCGCATGCAGGCTCAACTTCTCGAACAATGCGTAGCCGTGGCCGCGTACGGTTTTCATCCTGGAATCCCCTGTGGCCCGCCGTCGCCGGCCGTCCGCGCGACTGTGCGGCGGCGACAGGCCGCAGACTACAGCAACGGCATCTCCATCTGCTCCACCACCCTCGGCCGCAAGCGCTCCGCCGCGCGCAGCACGCCGTCGATCGCGTACAGCTGCGACTCGAAGCCCGCGACCGGCCGCGCGCTGACGCGCGGGTCCGGATAAGCGCGGATCATAGCGCCAGCGACGATCCGCCAGGCCGGCGCGCGACAGGCGCTCGGCGGCGGCGCGGGCTCAGGCCGCGCACTCCGGCTCCGCCTCCTCGCGCGCCACCGGCTGCCCCACCGACATCAACACCAACCCCACCACCACCGACAACCCGACCAGCGCCGCCGCGGCATACCCCACGCCACCGACGCCGACCGCATCGATCACCCGCCCGCCGACGATCGCGCCGACGCCGATGCCGAGGTTCGCGCCGGACACGTTGAGTGCGGCGGCGAACGCCGGCGCCTGCGGCGCCGACTTCATCACCCGCACGTGGCTGACCGGGAACAGCGCGGCCTGGGTGATGCCCCACAGCGCCAGCGCGACGGCGAACAGCGGCAACGCCTGCACCGACGGCACGACCAGGATCAGGCCCATCGCCAGCGGCACGCTGAAGATCAGCGAGGCGCGCAGCGGGTGGCGGTCGACGATGCGGCCGCCGAGGCTGTTGCCGATCAGGCCCACAGCGCCGAACGCCATCAGCGCCCAGCCGACCACTGCGCCGTTGAAGCCGGCCAGGCGTTCGAACAGGTCGGCGAGATAGGTGTAGGCGGTGAACATACCGGCGAACAGCAGCACCGACATCAGCACGTGGCCGACCACGCGCGGATCGCGCAGCACCCGGAACTGTTCGGCCAGCTTCGGCGGTTGCGCGCCGCGGCTGTCGGGCAGGAAGGCGTAGAGCATGCCGGCCTTGAGCAGCGAGGCCACGGCCAGCGCGACGAATGCCGCGCGCCAGCCGAACGCGTCGGCGATCAGCGTGCCGGTGGGGACGCCGATCACCGTGGCGCAGATCACGCCGAAGGAGATCATCGAGATCGCGCGGCCGGCGCGTTCTTGCCCCGCGATGTCGACCGCGGTTTCGCTGGCCAGCGCCCAGAACACCGGCACGCCGAGCGCCGGGATCAGGCGCGCGAACGCCATCACCCCGAGGTTCGGCGCCATCGCCGCGACGACGTTGGACGCGGCGAACAGCAGCAGCACGACGATGAACAGCCGCTTGCGTTCGAAACGGGCGAAATAGGCGGTCAGGAACGGGCCGCTGGCGGCGACCGCGAAGGCGAACAAGGTGACCAGCAGGCCGGCCTGCGACACGCTGACGCCGAGGTCGCGCGAGAGCGAAGGCAGCAGGCCGACGAGGATGAATTCGGTCGTCAGCACGGTGAAGCCGGCGGCCGACAGCAGGATCAGGGGGAGCAACACGGCGGACTCCAAAGACGGGACGTCGCCGGCGCGCGCGGGCGGCGCACCGGGACGACGATGAGAAGGGGATTCGGCGAGGAAGCGGACCGGTGCGGCGTGCCGGCGAATGGCGTCACTCTAGGCAGCGAAGGCGACGGAATAAACCGCATCGCGACGTTCGCATTGTTTCAGAGCGGGGATGCTGCGCGCAGGCCTTGGCGTTGCGAGGTTTGGCGAAAACGCGGCGGATCGGGACTGACTGTCCCGGATCGCGGGCTAGTCGCGCGCGGTTGCGTGCGGCAAGGTGTCCGACGCTGTTACGGGAGAGGCTTCAGGCTCGAAACTTTCCGCTCCCGCGACGGCGACCCGGAACAACAGCGTCGGGCCTGAAGGCCCTCCCACAACAACGATCGCCGACGCCCGTCACACCGCGTGAAATATCCGCGGCCTAGTCTCATCGCCCTGTCCCAACCCGAGGCGACCGAGATGGCGAAAGTTCTGGTGCTTTACTACTCCGCGTACGGCCATTGCGAAAAAATGGCCGAAGCCGTGGCCGCAGGCGCGCGCGAGGCCGGCGCGCAGGTCGACATCAAGCGCGTGCCCGAGTTGGTGCCGGACGAGGTCGCGCGCAAGTCGCACTACAAGCTCGATCAGGCCGCGCCGGTCGCACAGATCGCCGATCTGGAGCAGTACGACGCCATCGTCGTCGGCACCGGCACGCGCTTCGGCCGGATGTCGTCGCAGATGGCCAACTTCCTCGATCAGGCCGGCGGGCTGTGGGCCAAGGGCGCGCTGCACGGCAAGGTCGGTGCGGCATTCACGTCCACCGCGACCCAGCACGGCGGCCAGGAGACCACGCTGTTCTCGATCATCACCAACCTGCTGCACTTCGGCATGGTCATCGTCGGCTTGAACTACGGCTATGCCGGGCAGATGCGCCTGGACGAGGTCACCGGCGGCTCGCCTTACGGCACCACCACCATCACCGGCGGCGACGGTTCGCGCCAGCCGACCCAGAACGAACTCGACGCGGCGCATTATCAAGGCCGCGAAGTGGCGCAGACGGCGATCAAGCTGCACGGCTGAGCGGGCGCGAGGCCGCGGCCGGCGCTGCAAGGCGCCGGTTGCGGCGATTCGATCCGTCGGCGCGACTCAGTCGCGCCGTTGCGGAAACCGGCCGCGGCCTGCGGCCGCCGCGCTCACAGCAGCCACAGCGCCGCCAGCGCGGCCAGCGCCGGCACCGCCTGCACGTAGAAGATCCGCCGGCTGACGGTCGCCGCGCCGAACCCGCCGGCGACGACCACGCAGGCCAGGAAGAACGTCGCCACGTCGTGACGCGCGCACAACAACGCCCAGACCAGGCCGGCGACGAGGAAGCCGTTGTACAGGCCCTGGTTCGCCGCCAGCACCTTGGTCTGCTCGGCCTTGTCCGCGTTCATGCGGAAGGTCTTCATGCCCAGCGGCTTGGTCCACAGGAACATTTCCAGGACCAGGAACCAGGCGTGGAGCAAGGCGACCACGGCGATCAGGACGACGGCTAGCCAAGGCATGGGCGGGGCTCCGGTGAACGAAGCCGGCAGCATAAGGCCTGCGGCGGCGCTTGCGGCGTGGCGGCGGTCGCGGATGGCGCGGGGTCAGCCGCTCTTCTTCTCCTGCGCATGCCACGCCGCCAGCACCTCGGTCTCGCGCTGCGCCGGCAGCCCGGCCTTCGGTTTGGCCCGACGCTCCTCGGGCAGCTTGCGCCACCACGCCAGCGTGTCGCGCACGGTGTCGCGCAGCGGCCGGTAGCTCAGGCCCGCCGCGCGCGCCTTGCTGACCGAGGTGCGGCCGAAGCCGGCGTATTCGCCGCGCGCCGGAATCCACGCCGGCATGTCGCCCCAGGCCGAGACCTTCTGCGCTTCGAGGAAATCCGCCGGCACCCAGGTCAGGGTCGACTTCTTGCCGGCTGCGCGCTGCGACTCGCGCAACACCGCGCCCATCGTCAACGCGCCCGGCTCGCCGTCGGCGTTGTAGATGCCGACATGGCCGTTCTCGATCGTCGCCAACAGGAACGCGGCCAGATCGCGCACGTCGATGAACTGGGTCGGGTCCTGCGCGCTGCCGGGCGCGAGGATCTCGCCGCCGCGGTCGGCGCGCGCCGGCCAGTAAGTGAAGCGGTCGCTGTTGTCGCCGGGGCCGACGATCAGCCCCGGGCGCACCACCGTCGTGCGGCCCGGCAGCTCGGCTTCGGCGGCCTTCTCGCACAGCGCCTTGAGGCCGCCGTAGGTTTCGTTGCTGACCTTGTCGACGGTCGGATCGGCCAGCACCGCCAGCGGCGAATTCTCGTCGGCGGGTACGTCGTTCTTGGCATAGACCGAAATGGTCGAGACCATGAGGTATTGCTTGACTTTGGGCGCCAGCAATTTGGCCGAGCGCGTCACATCCGCCGGAATATAAGCCGACGTGTCGAGCACCGCATCCCACTTGCGCTCGCCATCCAGCGCCGAAAGATCGGTCTTGCGGTCGCCGTGCAGCTGCTCGATGTCGCGATAGTCCTCGCCGGAAAACTTGTCCGGGTTGGTCTTGCCGCGGTTGAACAGGGTCAGCGTATGCCCGCGCTTGCGCGCGGCCTCGACGAAGTGCGGGCCGAGGAAGCCGGTGCCGCCGAGCACCAGCAACTTCAGCGGTTTCGGTTTGGCCGCGGCGAGCGCGCCGGCGGGCAGCGCGAGCAGGCTCAGGGCGGCCGCGCCGGCGGCGATGAATTCGCGGCGATCGATGGTCATGCGGCACCTCGTGGGTCGGGTTGGATGGAAGAAGTCGGTTCGGCCGCGCCCGGCAGCGCGCGCTGCGCGCGCACGATGCTCCAGGCGCCGGCGGTCATGCCCGCGGCGGCGAGCGCGCCGGCGGCGAACACCGCGGGCGCGCCGAGCACGGCCACGGCTTTGTGGATCCAGACGAAGGCCAGGTCGGTGCCGCGGAACACCGCGGTGTCGATCACCGCCTTGCCTTTGTAGCGCGAAGGCCGGTCCATGCGCGTGTACAGGGTCTCGCGCGCCGGCTTGGACAGGGCGAACTCGCTGGCGCGTTGGGCGATCTGCACCACCGCCACCATCATCGGCAGCGGCGAGGCCATCAGCGCGGCGAAGCCGAGCATCAGCACCAGGCCCGGCATCAGCAGCGCGGGCGCGACGCCGTAGCGGCCCAGCAGCCAGCGCGTGAGCAGCAGTTGGATCAGGATCGCCAGCAGGTTCACCGCGCTGTCGATGCGGGCGAAGTAGCGGGTGGCCGCTTCGGCGCTGGGATAGAACTCGCGCGCGATCGCCGACTGCTGGTTGTACAGCAGGGTCGCCGCGCCGACGCTGAAAAACAGGGTGATCGCCATCGCCCGCAGGGCCGGGCGCTGCCACACCAGCTTGAGCCCGGCCCACACCGAGCCGCCCATCGCGGCTTCGCCGCTGGCCGCGCCGCTGGCGCGTTCGCGCGCGATCGCCCACGGCCGCAGGCGCACCACGCACAGCACGCACACCGACAGGAAACCGGCCGAGACCAACAGCAGGTTCGCCACCCCCAACGGCTGCGCCAGCCACTGCGTCAGCATCGGCCCGATCACCGCACCGGCGGTGCCGCCGGCGCCGATGTAGCCGTAGACGCGGCGCGCCTGGCGGTCGTCGAACACGTCGGCCATGTAGCTCCAGAACACCGTCACCGCGAACAGGTTGAACACCGCGGTCCAGACGAAGAACACCATGCCGCGCCCCGGCACCTGGGCGTGGAAGGCCCAGTGGAAACCGAACAGGCAGGCGATGAACACGGCGTACACCAGCGGCAGCAGCGCGCGCCGCGGGAAACGCGCGACCAGGGCGCCGTACACCGGCTGCAAGGCGAGCATCGCCACGAAGGTGCAGGTGAACAACACCTGCAATACGAAGTCCTTGAGTTCCCAGCCGTGGCCGCGCGCCCAGTCGATCCAGGCGTGCGGGAACACCGTGGCCGCGTCGGCCGAGGCGCCCATCGCGTCGCGCACCGGACGCAGCACGTAGTAGCCGCACAGCAGGCAGAAGAAATACAGCAGCGACCACCACAGCGGCGGCGTTTGCGCGAAGGCCTTGCGCAGGCCACTCATGCGCGCGCTCCGCAGCCGCAGGTTTCACCGTCGCCGCGCGGCGCGCCCGTCGGCGCACGCGCGCAACCGCATCCGCACCGTTCGCACGGCTCGCGCATGGTCGCAGCTCCCTTTTTCCCGCGGCCAAACTAGCGCCGCGGCACGCACGGCGGCGTCTGCGGATGGTCATCCCGACCTTTGGCATGGGACGGCGTGCGGCCTGTTCATCGCAAGCGAAGCGATGATGTGCTCACTGGCTGTGCCACGCCGGCATCGATTCGTTTACGAAGCCGCCCGTTCCGCGACGGACCCCACGCTTCGAACCGGCTACGTTGCCCCACCCGGCCGTGCCCGATAGCCTTGCCGGGAAACCGCCCGAGCAGGATGCCATGCACGCTATCGACGCCGTCGCCTCGCGGTTCCGACCGATCTGGCTGTGCGTGCTGCTGGCGCCGGCCTGTGCCGGTCCGACCTTCACTCACGTGCCGGCCAAGGAGAACGCCGCCATGACCCAACCGCTCGCCGATGCGTCCGCCCCGATCGAATCCGCACAGCTCATTTCCCGGGTGCTCAAGCTGATCGACAGCGTCCACGGCGCCGCCGACCTGGCGCCGGACAACATCGAACGCCAGACCGGCCTGCCGGTCCGCATCCATTCCGCCGACCGCACCGAGTACGGCGCGTCCGGCCGGGTCAGCGCCGACTGGGCGTACAGCCTGGCCTCGGTGTCGTACCGCCAGGGCCAGCCGCCGAGCCGGCTGGATTTCGACTTCATCGACGCGCGCACGGATCGCAGCCAGCCCGCCGACCCGGCCGCGATCTGCGCGCTCGATGTCGACGGTTATCGTCGCGCGCTGTCGAGCCAGGGTTTCGAGCAGACCGCGCTGGCCGAGCACGCGCCCGACCCGGGCTTCGGCTTCCGCGGCATCGAGCCCTTGAGCTTCGTGCGCGGCAAGGTCGAAGTGAGCCTGCGCACCTACGACGACCGCGATCCGGCCGACGGACGCGCCTGCGTTTCCGGCGTGCGCATCAGCGTTCAGTCCTGAGGCGCGCGGCCATGGCCAACCCCGCCGAAACGCTGGAGACGATGCTGACCGACTTCGAGCGCGCCCATCCCGGCGCCGGAGCCAATCTGCGCAGTCTGATCAAGACCACTCCGGAGCTGGAAACGCGGATGCTGACCGCGATCGAAGCCCGCAACCTCGATTCGTTCCAGGCACTGGACCCCACGCTGCGCGCCCGCGGCGTGCTGGGCGGCTTCAACCCAGACAACAATTCGATCGCCTTGCCGATGGACATGCTGGCGGTCTCCGGCACCGATCCGCAGAAGGCCAACACCTTGCGCATGGTGTTCGGACATGAGATCGAGCATTCGGTCAACAAGACCGACATCGCCAGTACCGCCAAATCGACCAAGGACGAAATCGCTCGGATCGCCGCCGGCCCCTCGCCGCACGATTACACCGATGCGCTCAAAAACCACAACGACAGCGCGAGGTTGCGCGAGTCCAACGACCAGATCGCCGGCTTCAACGTGCTGGCCGCGCATGTGCGCCGGGAAAATCCGGATGCCACGCCTGCGCAGTTGTACGAGAAGCTGTATTCGTCCACCAAGCAGATGGAACAGTACTTCGACGTCGGCACGGACGCGCACGGCAAGCGCACGTACGCGCCCAAGGCCGGACTGACCATCGGCGCGAACGGCCAGATCGCGGTCAACGCGGACAACGTCGAGGCGATGGGCAAGTATTTTTACGACAAGAACGGCTATCCGGGCGTCTACACCCATCGCAATCTCAACGAGGCCTACAACGCCGAAGCCGTCGCGGCGAAGGCCAACCCGGGCCGGCCGACGCCGGAAGTGAAGGTGGACCTGCAAGCCTTGAAGCTGCCCGGCTTTCCGTTGCCGCCGGGCTTCTCCGACAGCAGTCCCGGGCTCACTCCACCCGCGCCGCGCGCAGCGCCCGAGGCGGCGCCGCGCGATCCGTCGCCGGGCCGTTCGCCCTTCCTCGACCCGGCCGCGCAAGCGCCGGGCGAGCCCGGCGCCAGCGACCGCGCCTATTTCCAGATGCTGCGCTCGCGGCTGCCCGAAGGAGTCCCCGATCACGCGGTCGCCCACGCCATGCTCGAAGCCAAACGCGGCGGGCTGGAGGCGGAGCGGGTCGATCCCAATCAGATCGGCCTGAGCCACGGCAAGATCTGCATCGGCGGCACCACGCCGGGGTTCCACGTCAGCGTCGACCCGACGAAAGCGCCGCCGATGGAGCAGGTGCAGCGCGAGTTGCAGGCGATGGCGCCGCAACAGGCGCAGGCGCCCGCTGCGATGGCCGAAGAGCTTCAGCCTGCGGCTAGCCGCGGGCGCTGACACCGCGATTCAGCGGCTAAGACTCCGCCGCCTCCTGGCGGCGGCGGAATTCGATGTAATTTTTCACGGTTCCCGCGGACAAGCCCTGCGCCAGGACGATGCTGATCCAGCGTTTCGCAGTTCCCATATCGCCGCCTCGACGTCCCCTGGATGCGCCGAGTTTTTACCTTGCGCTCGCGCCCGGCAGGCCTTCAGCGCGCGGCCTCATCAGGCGCATGCGCCGCGGCACGCAATCTGAGCCGCGAAATCTCCGGCGGCACCCCGAACCGCACCGGCAAGATGCTGGTGCCGATGCCGGTCGACACGAACAGCGATTTGCCGTTCTCGACGATGTAGCCGCCGGCGTAATGTTCCTTCGCCGGCAGCACCGGCGTGCCGAGCCACGGCAGCCGCACCTGGCCGCCGTGGGTGTGGCCGGCGATGGTCAGCGCGGCGCGCGGCGGGATGTCGGGGAGCAGATCGGGGTTGTGGGTCAGCGCGACGACCGGCGCGTCGTCGTTCACCTGCGCGAACGCGGCGGCGACGTCGTGGCGGGTTTCCCACTTGTCGCCGATGCCGACGATCCACAACCGGCATCCGTTCAAGCGCACTTCGCGCGCCTGATCTTCCAGCACGGTCACCCCGGCCGCTTCCAGCGCCGCGCGCACGCGCGCGCCGTCCTTCCACCAGTCGTGGTTGCCGAGCACGGCGTAGACCGGCTTGCGCGCGGTCAGCGGCTTGAGGTGCGGAGCGAGTTCGTCGGCGGAGATGTAGGTGCCGCCGAGCACGCTGAGGATCACGTAGTCGCCCGCCATCAGCACCGCCGGCGCGTCGCTGGCGATCAGCCGGGCGACGATCTCGTCGAGCTTGTCCAGGCCGTTGTGCGGCGAACCGGTGTGGGTGTCGGCGATCACGTCCAGGCGCAGGCCGTCGCAATCGCGCGGCCAAGCCGGCAGGGACAGTTCGTGGTCGCGTTCGACCAGTTGCCGCGGCTCCCAGAAGAACCCCCAGGCCAGGCAGCCCAGCGCGATCAGCACCGCGCCGACGAACAGCCGTTGCAGCCACGGGTTGCGCGGCCACGGCCGCCAACCGCGGCGGGTCATGCGCGCGGGTCCCGCGCGGCCTCGTCGGCGCCGCCGCGCTGCACCCAGCGGGTCAGGTTCCAGCCGACCACGCCGGCGCCGACCGCGACCGCCGCGCTGATGCCGGCCAAGCCGGCCACGCCGGCGCCGGCGCCGCGCAGCGCCACCATCGTGCTGGCGACCATCACGTCGCCGAACCGCCACACCGCGGTGTCGACCGCGTTCTTGCCCTTGTAGCGCAGGGTGCGCGCGGCGCTGGCGAACAGGCTCTCGCGGGCCGGGCCGACCATGCCGTAGGCGAGGCCACGGCTGACCACCAGCGCCAGCGCCACCGCCGGCAGCGGGCCGATCAGGCCGGCCGCGCCCGCCGGCAGTTGCGCGACCAGCGCGCCGTACGCGGGGAACAGTTCGGTCAGCGGCGCATAGGCGTCGGCGACCAGCGCGGCCAGGGCCAGCACCGCCACCGTCACCACCGACCACACCCCGATCACCGCCGCCGCGCCGCGCCGCGACAGCAGCCACGGCGTAATCAATACCTGGGTGCTCAGCGCGACGATGTTGGTCATCAGGTCGAGGTCGGCGGCGAAGCGCGTGCGCGCGACCGCATCGGCGAAGGTGGCTTTGGAATAGTCGACCACCAGCCCGTAGTTGACCGTGCCGATCCAGTCGCCGAGCAGCATCAGGATCGCCATCGAGCGCACGAACGGGTTGGCGAAGATCTGCTTGAGCCCGTCGAACATGCCGCCGCCGATCGCCGCCTCGTGCTGGCCTTCGAAGCGGCGGGTGCCGTGCACGCGCGACCAGTGGCCGAGCGCCAGCACCAGCGCCAGCGCCGCGCACAGCAGCCCGGCCGAGACCAACAGCAGCGGCGCCACGCCGATTTCGCCGACCAGCGCGCGGGTCAGCGCCGGGCCGACCAGCGAGCCCACCGTGCCGCCGACGGCGATGATCGGAAACAACCGCCGCGCCTGCCCTTCGTTCCAGATGTCGGTCATGAAGCTCCAGAACACCGACACCACGAACAGGTTGAACACGCTGATCCAGACGAAGAACACCACCCCGAGCGCGTGCGCGCTGAGCGGGCCGCTGTCGCCGAACAAGGGCGCGAAGCCGATCAGGCAGGCGATGAAGAAGCCGTACACCACCGGCACCACGGTGCGCCGCGGGTAACGCGAGACCAGCGCCGAGAACACCGGCGTCAGCGCCAGCGTGGCCAGGAACGAGGCGGCGTAGAACCACGGCAGCTGGGTCGAACCGACCGCGGCGCTGAGCTGGTCGCGCACCGGGCGGATCACGTAGTACGCGGTCAGCACGCAGAAGAAATAGGCCAGCGACAACGCCACCGCCCGCCACTCTCCGGTGTGGACCCGTCCGCCGGACAGGGTGGCGCCTTGCACTGCCGACATCGCGTCGCTCCGTGAGTGAGCCGGCGGCGCGCCGCCGGCCCTGCAGATCGTGGTCGGCCGGGCGCCGGGTTCGCCCCGGCCGCGCCGCGGCCGCCGCCGCCCCGCGCCGCCATGCCGGCCGCGCGATTGCCGGCACGGTAGCCCAAGGCGGCGGGTACCGCTACCACCGCGCGTGGCGCGAATGCCGGAGCCTTGCCCTGTAGGAGCGGCGCGAGCCGCGACCGCGACATCGCGCCTACGACGCAACCGGCTACCCCGCGGTCGCGGCTCGCGCCGCTCCTACAGGGTGCTGCGCGGTGTCCGCGCGCGTTCGCAAAGGCCGGCCGCGGCGGTTGGGAGCATTTACTCTAGCTACCCCGCTTACGGTCCCCCGATCAGCGCCGCACGCCATGCCGCGCCACAGCGGGAACCGCCAGTGCCCACCGAGTTCGACTACATCATCATCGGCGCCGGTTCGGCCGGCTGCGTCCTCGCCAACCGCCTCAGCGAGGATCCCGACACCCGGGTGCTGTTGATCGAAGCCGGCCCGCGCGACCTGCACCCCTTCATCCACATGCCCGCCGGCCTGGCCAAGCTGGTCAACCAGAAGGGCGTGAACTGGGATTACGACACCGCGCCGGAACCGAACCTCGACGGCCGCACGCTGTGGTGGCCGCGCGGGCGCGTGCTCGGCGGTTCCAGCTCGATCAACGCCATGTGCTACATCCGCGGCGTACCCGGCGACTACGACGACTGGGCCGCGCTCGGCGCCGACGGCTGGGGCTGGAACGACGCCCTGCCCTACTTCAAGCGCGCCGAACGCAACAGCCGCGGCGACGACGCCCTGCACGGCAGCCTCGGCCCGCTGTACGTGTCCGACCTGCGCCACACCAATCCCCTGTCGTCGGCGTTCATCGAAGCCGCCGAACAGGCCGGCTATGCGCGCAACCGCGACTTCAACGGCCCGCAGCAAGCCGGCTTCGGCTTTTATCAGGTGACCCAGAAGAACGGCGCGCGCTGTTCCACCGCGGTGGCCTACCTGGACCCGGCGCGCGAGCGGCGCAACCTGCACGTGGTCACCGGCGCGCTGGTCAACCGCATCACCTTCGAAAACGGCCGCGCCAGCGGCGTGACCTACCGCCACCGCGGCGGCGCGATGCACCAGCGCGCGACCCGCGAGGTGCTGCTGTGCGGCGGCGCGATCAATTCGCCGCAGTTGCTGATGCTGTCCGGCATCGGCCCGGCCGCGCAGCTGCGCCGCCACGGCATCGACGTGGTCGCCGATTCGGCCGAGGTCGGGCAGAACCTGCAGGACCATCTCGACATCTGCACGCTTTACCACTCGACCCAGCGCATCACCTACGACCGCTCCAACGAACTGGGCGTGGTCTTCAACTACTTCCTGCGCGGCCACAGCGGCATCGGCAGCAGCAACATGGCAGAAGCCGGCGGCTTCGTGCGCTCGCGCCACGCGACCGACGAACGCGCCGACATCCAGTTCCACTTCGTTCCGGCGATGCTCGACGACCACGGCCGCAACCGCCTGCCCGGCGACGGCTACACCGTGCACGCCTGCTTCCTGCGCCCGCGCAGCCGCGGCCATCTGGAACTGGCCAGCGCCAGCGCCGGCGACAAGCCGCGCCTGCATCCGAACTACCTCGGCGACGCGGAAGGCTTCGACATGAAGATGATGGTCGAGTGCGCGAAGTTGTCGCGCAGCGTGCTGACGCAAAAGGCCTTCGACGCCTACCGCAGCACGCCGATCTTCCCGGCCCGCGAGGACCTCGACGACGCCGGGCTGGAAGCGTTCGTGCGCGCCAAGGCCGAGAGCGTCTACCACCCGGTCGGCACCTGCCGCATGGGCCGCGACGAGGCCGCGGTGGTGGATCCGCAACTGCGCGTGCGCGGCGTCGACGGCCTGCGCGTGGTCGACGCTTCGGTGATGCCGAAGCTGATCGGCGGCAACACCAACGCGCCGACGATCATGATCGCCGAGCGCGCGGCGGATCTGATTCGCGGACGGATCTGATTCGAGAGCGAATCTGATTCGCGGGCGGATTCGATCCGTCCGCGGCAAGATCCCGGGTTCGCGCGTTCGCGGGAACGACGGATGGCGGGCTCGCCACGCCTCCCCCAAACCGTCATCCCCGCGAATGCGGGGATCCAGAGACTTCAGGGCGGTGTCGCGATAAAGCCCTGGGTTCCCGCCTTCGCGGGAACGACGGTAGGCGGATTCGCCGCGTCCTTCCCAATCCGTCATCCCGCGACGGCAGGTGGGTTCACCGTGTCCCTCCCAATCCCTCATCCCCGCGAATGCGGGGATCCAGAGACTTCAGGGCGGTGTCGCGGTAAAGCCCTGGGTTCACGCCTTCGCGGGAACGACGGTAGACGGGTTCGCCGCTTCCCTCCCAATCCGTCATCCCCGCGAAAGCGGGAATCCAGAGACTTCAGAGCCATGTCGCAATGAAGTCCTGGATCCCCGCTTTTGCGGGGATGACGGCTTGCGGACGGCAGTTCGAGGACCGACGGCCGAGGCTACGGCTCACGCCAAGCGAGGCCCCGCTGCCCCTCCTGCGCGAACTCCCGCCCGCCACCGCCCCCACACGCACTTCCCCGCCACCCAAAAGCCGCCTCCCCACACCATGACCGGCTTTGCCAAAAAACAATTAATCCCTGAAAAAACAGAAACCTGAATGCGCTTGTTGTCCAACTCCCTGAGATCGGAGCTAGAATCGGAACACTCCAGTACTTGCAGGCGCTGAGCGATGAAACGCGATCTTTCCCGACGCTCACTCACCCCTTGGCGCGTGAGTGCGCTCGCGGCCCTGCTGACCCTGACCCTGGGCTCCAGCGCGCAGACTTCGCTGCGCTGGCAGCCGGCCAATCCGTCCCTGCCGACGCCGGTGTCGACCGATGCGGTCGCGCGCGGCCAGGGCAGCGACGGCACCGCGCCGCAAGGCCTGGGCATCGGCGCGCCGGCCAATACCAATGTGCGCGTGCAGCCGCTCGCCGCCGGCTTCGACGTGCAGCAGTTCGAGGCGATGGCGCAGGCGATGGTCGCCGACCAGCGCATCCCGGGCATGGCGATGGCGATCGTCCACAACGGCCAGATCCTCAGCGCGCGCGGCTACGGCATCACCGACGTGCGCAACGCCGAAGCGATCGACGCGCACACCGTGTTCCGCCTGGCCTCGCTGTCCAAGAGCTTCGCCGGCACCCTGACCGGCCTGCTGGTCAACGACGGCACCCTGCGCTGGGACAGCAAGATCGTCGACTACATGCCCGGCTTCCAGTTGCTCGACACCGCCGCCGCGCACAACGTCACCGTCGCCGACGTGCTCAGCCACCGCGTCGGCCTCGGCCACAACACCTACGACCGCGACCTGGAAAACTACGCCGACTACCGCGTACTGACCCAGAAGCTCGCCTACGCGCCGATGACCTGCCAGCCGGGCACCTGCTACGGCTACCAGAACATCGCCTTCAGCCTGATCGGCGACGTGGTGTTCGCCGCCACCGGCGATTTCTACAGCCAGGAAGTGCAGCGCCGCCTGTTCAAGCCGCTCGGCATGAACGACGCCAGCCTCGGCCTGGAAGGCATCACCGCCAGCGCGCGCTGGGCCAAGCCGCACGTGCGCGCGCGCGGCGGCTGGGCGTCGGTGACGCCGAAGCCGACCTATTACCAATTGCCGCCGGCCGCCGGCGTCAACGCCAGCGCCAGCGACATGGCGCAGTGGCTGATCGCGCAGACCGGCCACCGCCCCGACGTGCTGCCGCTGCCTTTGCTGGCGACCCTGCACCAGCCGCTGGTCGACACGCCGAGCGAGATCCGCGGCTCCAGCTGGCGCCGCCAGCGCATCGGTTCGGCCGGCTACGCGCTGGGCTGGCGCGTGTTCGACTACGCCGGCCACCGCGTGGTGTTCCACGCCGGCGCGGTGCAGGGCTACCGCGGCATGGTCGCGATGATTCCCGAACGCGACCTCGGCATCGCGGTGCTGTGGAACAGCGAGAGCGGCCTGCCGACCGGCCTGCTGCCGACCATCCTCGACCGCGCCATCGGCATGCCGGTGCAGCGCTGGCTCGACGTCGACGGCTTCGACGACCCGGGCCTGTACGCGTCCGAAGGCGTGAGCCCGACCCGCGACATCAACGGCAGCAACGCGCAGAAGGCGACCGCGGCGCCGAAGTAAGCGCCGGCCGGATCCACGGCAACGAAAAGGCCCGCAGCATGCGGGCCTTTTCTTTTGCGTTCGATCCCGGCCCGGCGTTCGCTGTTGTTGCGGGAGAGACTTCGATCCCGACGGTCGATCCCGACGCGGCGTTATCTGCGCTTGCGGGAGCGGCCTCAGTCCCGATGATCGATCCCGACCCGGCGTTCGCTGCTCTTTGTGGGAGGGACTTCAGTCCCGACGCTTACGTTCCAGCCCGCAGCGACCCGAGCCGAAAGCGTCGGGACCGAACTTCCTCCCACAGCCAAGCTACGGCCGAGCGCGGCGGTCCGGGTCAGCGGCGAACTCGCGCAGCCCCACGCATCGCGGCCTCAACGCGGATCGTTCTCCAGCACCTGCTTCAACCGCGCCAGCCCCTGCTCGTAGTCCTTGCCGACCATCTTCTCCATCAGCAGGCCGACCCAGCGCCCCATCAGGTTGTAGCCGTGGTCGCTGTCGAGCGCCCAGGTCACCCGGGTGCCTTCGCCTTCGGGAGCGAGGGTGTAGGTCGCGGTGGCCTGGCTGCCGTCGAAGTCCAGCGCGACCGCGATGCGGCTCTGCGGCACTGACTCGGCGATGCGCTGGCTGCCGCGCCCGACCTTCCTGCCTTCCCAGGCCATGCCCGCGCCGACGCCGGATTCCGGGCCGCTGTAGCGGTACTTCGCTTCGGGTTCGAGCTGGTACCACGGCGACCATTCGTTGAAGCGCTTGAACGAGTCGAGCATCGCGTAGACCTGCGCAGGCGGCCGGTCGATCGTGGCGGAGCGTTCGACGTGGCTCTTGTCCGGCAGCAGCAGGCCGCCGCCGGCGAAGACCGCGGCCAGCAGCACGATCAGATAGAACAGACCCTTGAGCAGAGCTTTCACGGCGCGATCCCCGGCGGTGGCGTTGGCCCGATCCTAGCGCCGTCGCGGCGCGCGCGAGCGATTCGCCGACGGGAGGCGCGGCGCGCAGGCGCGGTGAGCCAAGGTGAGCGCCGCCGCCGACGGCCGCGAATGCGCATGCCGGCGGAATCGCCGACGCCGACGAAGACCCCTCGCAACGGCGCCGCCGATGCGGACGCGACCCGCGCGCACCGCACCGGCAAAACCGACCGCCCATAAAAAAACTCTCCCCCCGCCTGGGCTGCGGGGAGAGAGTCGGATTACAGCGGGTGTTACGGCTTAATCAGGGCGCTGATTCAGATCAGCGGCGCCGGGGTCGCCGGCATGGCGGCGGCCTTCGGCTTGCGGGCGCGCTTGGCGGCCTTCTTCGGGGCCTTCTTGGCAGCCTTCTTGGCGGTCTTCTTGGCAGCCTTCTTAGCAGTCTTCTTGGTCGCCTTCTTGGCGGTCTTCTTGGTGGCCTTCTTGGCGGCCTTCTTCGCAGTCTTCTTGGTCGCCTTCTTCGCGGCCTTCTTCACTGCCTTCTTCGCGGTCTTCTTGGTGGCCTTCTTGGCGGCCTTCTTGGCGGTCTTGCGGACGGCCTTCTTGGCGACCTTCTTCACGGCCTTCTTGGCGGTCTTCTTGGTGGCCTTCTTGGCGACCTTCTTAGCGCCGGCCTTCTTGGCGACCTTCTTCGTCGCTTTCTTGGCGGCGGACTTCTTAGCGGCTTTCTTAACGGCCATGGGATGGCTCCTCGTCAGTGGTTGATCAGGGATGATCAGTGGTGTTGCGGTAAGCCCAGTGGATAAAGACTCTGTGGTGGCAGAGCCGCGGGAGTCGGACCCGCGTGCAACCGCCGGCGCGCGAGGCGCGTCGGAACGGATCGGGGATCGCGTCCGGCCGTGGCGGCGACCGGACCGATGGCATGTCCGCCCAAACCCGGGGCGGGGCCGGCCGCGCAACCGCGCGGCCAAACAAAAACCCGGGCCGCCGAACGCGAACCGGGTGGATAGCTGGACGCCGGCGATGTCATCTGGACCTTGGATGTCATCGGCGAAGAGAGCGGGGCCAACATTTCTGCAGAGGAAGCGAACCCGACGTCCACCGGTTTGTTTGTCCGGGCGGAGGTTCGATTTGTGCTGCGTGTTGTCGCGCTGGCTGTTCTCACTCTCGTGGCAGGAAACGTCTGCTGGGCGAAACCTAATCACGCTTTTTCCTACTGTCAACAACCCCGGCGATTTTTTCTTCGCCGCGCCGGCCGCTCCGGCGCGGCCGGCGCGCGCGCGCGCGCCGCGATCGAACGCGCGCGCATCGCGCGCAGCGCGCGAACGAATTTCCATCGCATCGCTGAAACCCAAGCGTGGCGCGGGTTTCAGCGCGTTCGCGTTTTTCTTTTTCGCGCGCCGATCGATGCGCGCGCGCGTTCGCCGACGCCGCCAACGCGTTCGCGACGACCTGTACCGGAAGAAAAAATTCCTTTCCGCCGACGCCGCCGTTTTCGCGTCGCACAAGCCCGAATGCGCGAAAGTGCGCAAACTTTTTTCCGCCGTCGACGACCGTTGGTCGGTCGCTCGCGAGCGCCGACCGCGTCCGCGCGCGGCATCGGCGGATGCGCGCGGCGGCGGCGGCGGGCGCGTTCGCCGCGCGCGCGACCGACGCGACGCGCGCCGGCGACGGGGATGCGCCGCCGCGTTCGGACGCATGCGAACGCGGCGCGCGAACGCCGCGACGGCGGCGCGCGGCGGATGTCGCGAGTCTGTCGGAACGCGCGCGCGGCGCGTGCGCGAAACGCTACGCGAAAGTGGCGGCCGCGCGCGGCGCGCGGCCGCGGCGGAACGTCGGCGCGCATGGTTCGGACGCGACGACGGCGATGGCGCGCGTCATCGCGGCGGCTCGCCCGCAGCGGCGAACGCGCGGGCCCGCGACGGCGCCGCCGTCGCCCGCGCACGCTCGCGCCGCGTCGGCGAATGCGCGCGCCGGCGCGCCGGCGCGCAGCGACGACGAGGTTTTTTCCCGAACGAAATCGATGCGCGCGCGCAATCGCGTCCGCGCCCGACGGCGGCGGCGGGCGTCGGCACCGGTCCGCGCGCGGCCGGCGAAGATGCCGCGAAGCGGCGCGCGCGGCCGCATCCGAAGCCGTCGCGCGCGCCGCCCGAGCGGCAACGACGGCACGCGCGCTCCGCGCGCACGCTCGCCGACGCCGCCGCGCGGGCGCGCGCGGCGACGTTAGGCCGGCGTCAACATCGCGCGGCCAATGCCACCTCGTATTCGCATTCCGACATCGCGCGGCGCGGCGCGAGCGCGCTTGCGGCGTCGCGGCGACGCGCGCCGGGAACGTTTACGGTCCGGCGCGGCGAAGGCGGCGCGCGCGGCGTCGCCAAGGCGAGGCCGGCGGCGAACGCCGGCGCTTGGCCAGGTTCGCGCCAACCGTTGCGCGACCCGACCGCGATGGGAAGGCTGCGGCCCGGATCGCGACGCAGTCGGCAAAGCCGGCGCGCGGCCGCCGCATCGCGCTCGCCGCCGCGGCGCGCGCGCGGCGCGAAGATCGCCGCGCGCAAAACGAAACGGGGAGCGAGTCCCGGTGCCGCATCGCGGTCCGGTCCTGCGCTCCCCGTGGGGCCGTGGCCGACGCGTCGGCCCGGCGGCGGATCAGTGGTCGTCGTCTTCGAGCAGTTCGGCGTAGTCGTCGGGCGAGAGCAGCTCGTTGAGCTGGTCCGGCTCGTCGATGGCGACGGTGTAGATCCAGCCTTCGCCGTAGGCGTCCTCGTTGATGGTCTCCGGCTTGTCGGCCAGCTCGGTGTTGACCGCGGTGACGGTGCCCGAGACCGGCGCGTACACGTCCGAAGCGGCCTTCACCGATTCCACCACGGCCGAGGCGTTGCCGGCTTCGACGCGGTCGCCGACGTTCGGCAGTTCGACGTAGACCAGGTCGCCGAGCAGGCGCTGGGCGTGGTCGGAGATGCCGACGGTGACTTTGCCGTCGCCTTCGACGCGGGCCCACTCGTGGGACTTCATGAACTTCAGATCGCCGGGAATTTCACTCATGGCTGGGGCCTCGGACGTTGCGGGGAGACGCGGATATTGGCGCGTAGTTTAACGATGCCGGCGCGTCGTGGGAGGGGTTGACGACGACCGGCTCGCGCGCTCAGCGCGAGGGCGATGCCGGCGGGGCGAGGAAGGGTTCGCGGCCGCTGCGCAACGCCGCGCCGAGCGCGTCGACGCGATCCTGACCCCAGAACGGCTCGCCGTTCAAGATGTAGCCCGGCAATCCGGGCAGGTCGCAGGCGATCGCCGCGGCGGTGTTGGCCTGGTAGATCGCCGCGACCGCCTCGCTGCCGGCCGCGGCGAGGATCGCATCGGCATCGTGACCGGCGTCGCGCAACGCGCGCGCCAGCAGCGCGCGGTCGGCGATGTCCTCGTCCTGCGCCCAGATCGCGCGCAGCACCGCATCCATGTACTGCGCCGGATCGCGCCCGGCTTCGCACAGCGCGATCGCGCAGCGGTCGGCCAGGCCCGGGTCGACCGGGAAGTGCTTGGGCGTCAGGTTCAGCGGCACGCCGCGTTCGGCGCGCGCGCGTTGCAGCTCGATCAGGCGGTAGCGCTGCCGCGCCGGCGCGCGCTGGCCCAGCGGCAGGCCGCCGTTGGCGGAGAACAGTTCGAAGATGCGCACCGGCTTGTAGGCCAGGCGTGCGCCGGTCTCGCGCGCCAGCGCCAGCAAAGGCGCGTGGCCGAGATAGACGTAGGGCGAGATCAGGCTGAAGTAGTAATCGACGACGACGGTCACGGCGGCAGCTCCATTCAGGTCGGCAGATCGGGGGATGGCGGATCGATGCGGAAGAATCGTTGCGTCGGTTCGAATCGGCAGGCGTCGCGGCGCGAGCCCTTCTGCGAACAGCCGCGAACCGCGGGCGGACCTTGAGGACCGACGCGGTTCGCCCGATCGACCGGCGCTGCGGCGCTCCGGTCCGGCGGCGAAACCGGACCGGCGCCGATGCGTCGCTGCGATCAGCCGAGCACGCCGTCCTGCGCCTGGCCGTCGCGCACGAACGGGAACTTGACCACGCGCACCGGCACTTCCTTGCCGCGGATGTCCACGCGCACGCCGCCTTCGGCGCCGAGCGCGATGTCGCCGGCCGGCACCCGCGCGAACGCGATCGACTTGCCGAGGGTCGGCGAGAACGTGCCGGACAGGATCTCGCCGTCGCCGTACGCGGTCAGCACTTTCTGGCCGTGGCGCAGCACGCCCTTCTCGTCCATGACCAAACCGATCATCTGGCGCGGCGCGCCGGCGGCCTTTTGCTGTTCGAGCGTGCCGCGGCCGATGAAGTCGCGGCCCTCGTCCAAGGCCACCGTCCAGGCCAGCGCGGCTTCGTACGGCGACACGCTGTCGTCCATGTCCTGGCCGTACAAGTTCATGCCCGCTTCCAGGCGCAGCGTGTCGCGCGCGCCGAGGCCGGCCGGCTTCACGCCCGCGGCGAGCAGCGCGTCCCACAGCGCCACCGCGCGGTCTTCGGGCACCACCACTTCGAAGCCGTCTTCGCCGGTGTAGCCGGTGCGGGCCACGAACAGCTCGATGCCGTCGGCGGTTTGCGCCTGCCCGGCGACGAACTTGCCGAGCTTGCCGATGCGCGCGCGGTCGTCTTCGCGCAGCAGGCCGATCAGCTTTTCGCGCGCGTTCGGGCCCTGCACCGCGATCATCGCCAGTTCCGGACGCTCGGTCACGCTGACGCCGAAGGCCGCGGCCTGCTGGCCGATCCACGCCAGATCCTTCTCGCGGGTGGCGGCGTTGACCACCATGCGGAAGTACTCCTCGTCGTGGAAATAGACGATCAGGTCGTCGATCACGCCGCCGTCGGGATTGAGCATGCAGGTGTACAGCGCCTTGCCGGACTTCTGCAGCTTGTCGACCGAGTTGGCGACGAGCCGGCGCAGGAACTCGCGCACGCGCGCGCCGCGCAGGTCGACCACGGTCATGTGGCTGACGTCGAACATGCCGGCGTCGCGGCGGACCTGATGGTGTTCTTCGATCTGCGAGCCGTAGCTGATCGGCATGTCCCAACCGCCGAAGTCGACCATCTTGGCGCCGAGTGCGCGATGGGCGTCGTTGAGGATGGTCTTCTGGCTCATGGGCGCTGCCTGCTCTGCTGGTGGGGGTGGGAGTCGGCGATTATCCCTCATGCGCGCGGCGTGCGGGTTTGCCGGATTTCGGTACCCCGGCGAATGGTGGGAGCGGCGTCGGAAATCGAGGCGGCGCGGCAGTCGGCAGGCGTCGGGACCGAAACGCCTTCGGCACCAACCCGCCCTCGCGCTGCGCAAGGCTATCGCCGAAGAGGCGTCAGCCGCGGGTTTTCGCTGCGGATGCGGTTGCGCTATCGGAAACCGACCCAAACCCAGCGAGGCAGACTCACTCGCCGTCGACGCCTTCGTTGTAGCACCGCACCTCGGCGGCCTTGATCTCGACGAACTTGCCCTTGCCGCGATCCAGCCGCACCGCCCAGCGCACCGCGTCGAAGGTCTCGCGCGCGGCGGCGTCGTCGACCAGGGTGTCGACGATGGCGATCACGCCGGGGTCGCCGGCGCCGTCGAACAAACAGGTGGAAATCGATACGCGTTCGCCGCGTTGCAGCTTGGGATAGGCGACCACGTCGGTGATCTTCCAGCGCGCCTCGTTGCCGGCGCGGCCGACCAGTTCGGCCGCGTACAGCAGCTGCGAGCGGTCTTCGCTGTCGTCGATGGTGCCGATGCTGCGCGCGCAGATCTGCTCGGCGCTGCGGCCGCTGCCGACGCAGCCGCCGGTGTTGGAGCGATAACCGTCCGGATACGGCGGCACCACCCGGCCGATCCAGTCGCGCGGCGCGCTCTTGCCGTCGTCGCGCACGGCCGGCGGGCGGCCGAGGATCGGGCCGGTCTGCGCCGGCGCGCCGGGCTGCGGTTTGTTCGCGGCCGCGTTGCCCGGCGCCGGATTGGCTTGCGCCTGCTTGGCTTGCGCCGGCTTGTTCGAAACCGGCTTGCCCGGCGCCGTCGCGTTTTGCGTCGGCGCGCTTTGGGTCGGCGTGTTCTGCGCCGGCAGATTCTGCGGCGCTGCCGGCTTAACCGGCGCCGGCGTGGTCGGCCCGGCCTGCGCGGCCAGACACAGGCTCAGCGCGCACGCGCCGAGCGCAGCCGATGCGCGCCGACGCGCCGCGCCGCGCGACCAATGCCAGAGGCAACGCGCCGTCACCGTTCAGTCCGCCGCTTCCACGTGCAGCAACAAGGCGTCGGCCCCGACCACGCGCACCAGCGCGCCGGCCGGCAACTCCGGGCCGCTCACGTCCCAGAACGCATCGGCGATCTGCACCCGCCCGCGCCCGGCGACAATGCCGCGTTCCAGCGCCACCACCCGGCCGATCAACTGCTCGGCGCGACGGTTCAACAGCGGCCGGTCGCTGACCGGCTCGCGCTTGCGGAACCAGGTGCGGTAGACCTGGATCGAGACGAAGCTCAGCACCACGAACGCGGCCACCTGGGCCAGCACGGTGACGCCCGGAAACGCCAGCACCAGCACGAACACCGCGGCCGCGGCGAGGCCGAGCCAGAGCATGAACGCACCCGGCGCCAGCGCTTCGGCCGCGAACAGCAGCAAAGCGATCGCGGCCCAGACCACGGTGGGCCCGTTCCAGCTCATGTCAGCCTCCGCTGCGCGGCGGGCGCGCGTTGCCGGCGGCCTGCTGCTGGGCCAGCGCGTCCTTGGCCAGTTCGGCGATGCCGGCGATCGAGCCGATCACCCCGGACGATTCCATCGGCATCATCACGAACTTCTGGTTCGGCGCCTCGGCCAGCGACTTGAACGCTTCGATGTACTTCTGCGCGACGAAGTAGTTGATCGCCTGCACGTTGCCGGCGGCGATCGCGTCGGAGACCAGCTGGGTCGCCTTGGCTTCGGCCTCGGCCAGACGCTCGCGCGCCTCGGCTTCGCGATAGGCGGCTTCGCGCTTGCCCTCGGCTTCCAGGATCGCGGCCTGCTTGTCGCCCTCGGCGCGCAGGATTTCGGACTGGCGGTGGCCCTCGGCCTCGAGGATGTTGGCGCGCTTCTCGCGCTCGGCCTTCATCTGCCGGGCCATCGAATCGACCAGGTCGCGCGGCGGCTGGATGTCCTTGAGCTCGATCCGGTTGACCTTGAGCCCCCACGGGTGGGTCGCCGCGTCGACCGCGTTGAGCACCTTGGTGTTGATCTCGTCGCGCTTGGACAGCGATTCGTCCAGGTCCATCGAACCGATCGCGGTGCGGATGTTGGTCATCACCAAGTTGAGAATCGCAACTTCCAGCTGAGCCACCTCATACGCCGCCTTGGCGGCATCCTGCACCTGGAAGAACACGATCCCGTCGACCTTGACCACCGCGTTGTCCTTGGTGATCACGTCCTGGCTGGGCACCTCGAGCACCTGTTCCATCATGTTGATCTTGCGGCCGACGCCGTAGATCACCGGGACCAGGAAATGCAGGCCGGGGTCCATGGTGTGGGTGTAGCGGCCGAAGCGCTCGACCGTCCATTGATAGCCCTGCGGCACCATGCGCACGGTCTTGAACAGCAGCACGACGCCGGCGACCACCAGCACTATCGCGAGAAAACTGGCTCCCATGACCCCTCTCCTTGACCTTAGTCTTATGCGCGCAGTATAGGCCCAGCCGGCGGCTGCGACCCTTCACGCCCCTGGCGCATCCTTGCCTGGGAATGCCACCCGAACCCATGCCCCTGCCGCCGTCCCCGCCCGCCGCCGACCGGCCCGTGTCGAGCTTCGCGATCGACGTGCCCGAGTCGCTGCTGGCGCGCGCGCGCGCCGGCGAGGACGCGGCGTTCGAGCAGATCTACCGCCGCTTCGAACGGCCAGTGTTCAATCTGGCGGTGCGCATCGCCGGCGACCGCGACGAGGCCACCGAGGTGCTGCAAGAGACCATGCTCAAAGTGCTCACGCGGATCGGCGACTTCCGCGGCCACCGCGACGGCAGCGGCACGCCGTTCTGGGGCTGGCTGCGCCAGATCGCGGTCAACGAGGCGCTGATGCGGTTGCGCAACCGGCGCCGCCACGAGCACGCCGACAGCGAGGACGAACACCTGGCCGACGACCGCGCCCCGCCGCCGCCGGCCGCCGCCGACGCCGCCGCGCTCGGCCGCGCGCTGGCGCAGCTGCCCGAGGCCACGCGCAGCGTGCTGTGGCTGTACCACGCCGAGGGCTACACCCATGAGGAGATCGCCGCGCTGATGCAGCGTTCGATCAGTTTTTCCAAATCGCAGCTCGCGCGCGGCAGCCGCCGCCTGCGCCAGCTGCTGGAACCGGAGCAGGCCCATGCCTGATCGTCACCACCACCCGGCGGGCCCGAACCCGCCGTCCTCGCCATCGACAGGCTGGGCCGACGCGTTCGCCGCGCTGCCCGCGGAAACGCCGCCGGCCGACGGCTGGGCGCGCATGGCCGCGCGCCTGCCGGCCGCGCGCGCGGCGCTGGAACCCACCGCAGCGGCCACATCCGCGGCGCCGCGCAGGGCCTTGCGCCGACGCTGGGCGTTGGCGGCGATGCTGGCCGCGGCGCTGCCGCTGGGCCTGTGGCTGGGCCTGCGCGCGCAACGGCCGCCCGAACAGACCGCGCCGCCGACGCTGGCGACGCAGACCGCGCCCGCGCCGAATCGCGATGCCGCGCCGGCCGAAGTCGCGCCCACCGACACCGCGCCGCCCGCCGCGGCGAACCTCGCCGCGACCGATACCGCCTCGCCGGGCATCGCGACCGGCGAACCGCACGCGGCGCCGGCGGCTGCGCCCGGCTCCCGCCAGGAACGCCGCACGGCCGACCTCGTGACGGCGCCGCAAGCGGTGGCCGCGCTCGATCCGCCGCAGCGCCGGGCGCCGCGGGACGCCAACGCGTCGCGCGCTGTCGCCGCAGCGCCCGCCGCCGCCGCGTCGGTCGCAGCGACGGCCTCGGCCCGTGCCGACGACACCCGCCTGACCGCGCAACTGCGCGAACTGCAAGCCGAGTCGAGCCAGCTCGAAGCCCTGGTCGCCGCCGCCCGCGACGACCGCGTCGCCAGCGCCGCGTCCGCGGTGATGGGCGCCGGCCTCGACCAGCGCCTGCGGCTGATCGACACCGCGCTCGCCGACGCCGCGCTGCCGGCGGACACGCGCGTGGCGCTGTGGCGCGAGCGGGTCGATTCGCTGCGCTCGCTGGCCGGCATGGAAAGCAGCCAGCGCTGGTACGCCGCGCGCGGCGAACGCTACGACGGCGCGCTGGTGCGCGTGGACTGACCGATGCCCGACTTGCCGAACCGCCGCACCCACTTTTCCCTGGAGACCGCCATGTCGTCCCGCTTCCTGCTCCCCGCCCTGCTGGCCGCCGCGATCGGCGGCGCGCTCGCGGTTCCCGCCGCCGGCGCCGCTGTCACCGCCACGCCAGCGGCCGCCGCTGCGGCTCCGGCCGATGCCGTCCGCGCCGGCCCGCTCGCCACGGTCGTCGAACGAATCGAGCTCGTCCCCGCCCGCCCGGTCGATGCGCGCACGCGCGAAACCCGGCCGTTGCGGACGGTCGTCGCCAGCGACGCCGGCAGCTACTTCTTCAGCAGCGACGCTGCCGGCGCGCCGCGGCTGCTCGCGCAGGCGCAGGCGCAGGCGCGGCCGATCGTGCTGGAAATGCGCCGCGACGCGTATCCCGCCGGCGCCGTGCCGCAGCCGCCGCCGTTCGGCCCGGTACTCATCAGCGACGACCTGCGCGGCCCGCAGCTCGGGGTGATCCTCGCCCCGGACGAACGCGGCGGCGTCAACATCCTCGCGGTCACGCCCGGCAGCGCCGCGGCGCGCGCCGGCCTGCGCAGCGGCGACCGGCTGCTCGCGGTCGACGAACGCACGCTCGCCGGCAAGAACGGCGAAGCGCGCCTGAAGGAAGCGCGCGCGCTGGTCGGCAAGCTCGAAGTCGGCAAGCCCGTACGCATCCGCTACCAACGCGACCAGCGCGAGGCCACGGTCGAGGTCGCACCGCAGGTCGGCGAGCGGATCATGGTCTACCGCAATCCCGACGGCACCGAGTACGTCACCAACACCCAGTTGCGCACGATGCGGATCGAACGCGCGGCGCCGGCGGCCGAAGCCGCGGTGGCGCCGGGCATGCGCACCGAGGTCTACCGCATCGGCCCGAATCCGCAGTGCCAGCGCAAGGATCAGGGCAAGTCGCCCGATCCCGCCTGCACCTTGCCGCTGATCAGCGAGGCGATGCGCTGGAGCGGGCTCAACCTGGCCTCGGTCGATCCCAAGCTCGGCCGCTACTTCGGCGCCCAGCGCGGCGTGCTGGTGCTCAGCGCGCCGGCCGCACTGAAGGGGCTGGAAGCCGGCGACGTGATCCAGAGCGTCGACGGCCGCAACGTCGACACTCCGCGCGAGACGATGGACGCGCTGCGCGGCAAGGCCGACGGCGCGCAGGTCGAGATCGGCTATCTGCGCGACCGCAGCAGCGCCAAGCTCAAGCTGAGCGTGCCCAAGGCGGTGGCGTGGGTGCCTCCGCCTCCGCCGCCGCCTCCGCCGCCGCCGGCCCCGCCCGCGCCGCCCGCGCCGCCGGCGCCTGTTCCCCCGCCGCCCGCCCCTCCGCCGCCGCCGCCGCCGCCGCCTCCGCCGAAGGGCAAAGTCGCGGCGGCGCCCGCCGCGCCTGCGCCGTTGGCCGCGTTGACGCGCGGCTACCGGGTCGACTGAGCGACGCGTTTCCCCTGGCCGGGCCGGCGGCAGCACGCGCCGGCGCGGCTTTTCTTCGTCCGCGGGTCCGCGCGGCGGCGCAAAGAAAAAAGGCCGGGCATCCCTGCCCGGCCGTTCCGATCGATCGCTCCGACGCCCGCGCTCCTTCGCCGGCATGGTCGGAAACTGCGCGCCGCTTACTCGGCCGGCGCTGCGGTCACCCACTTGGCGAACACCGCGTCGATGTCCTTGTCGGCGACCTTGCCGCCCTTCTCCAACTGTTCGGCCTGCCCGAACAGCGGAATGATCATCGCCATGCCGTCGATCTTGGTCTTGAGCCGCACGCCGGGCGCCTTGCCGAGATACGCATCCCAGCGCTGGCGCACCTTGCCCCAGAAACCCTGAGTCGCCTTCCAGTAGGTATAGGCCGGCTTGAAGTCCACGTCCTGGGTCTTGACGTAATCGTTGAAGCCGAACTCGCGCGCCAGCGGTTCCTGGCTGCCGTCGGGCTTGCGCAGCACCTTGGTGTTGAACTGCTCGTGGGTCCAGCCGTTCGGGGTCAGGGTGTGGCGGTTGATCGCGACGATGGCGTTGTAGTCGCTGCGCTTGGTGTACTCGCGCCGCGGCAGCGGGCGCCAGCTCGGGTCGCTGGTCCAGGTGGCGGCGCCGCCGGCGTAGTCCCAGCGGCCGGTGCCGCAGTAACGCGGCGCGTCGCTGACTTCGTACACGCATTGGGTCCAGGCGCCGCGGTTGAGCTCGGCCGGGATCTTGCGCACGTGCCAGGTCTGGTCGGCGCTGAATTCGAAACGCTGCGGCGCCTCGTAAGTCCAGTCCTGACGCCAATGCTTGGTCACGTGGCCGCTCTTGCCGTCGACCAGGATGTGCTGCAGCACCAGCTTGGTCGGGCTGTCCTCGACCACGATCACGGTCTCGTTGCCGCCGCTGCGCATGGCCGGCGCGCGCTCGTAGCCGGGCTTGAGCAGCACGGTTTCGTCGAAGGCGAAGTCGACGATGTATTCGCCCTGCATGGCCAGGATCGAGGCGCGGTCGCGGACTGGATCGGCGGCGGTCGCGGCGACGGGCTGGGCCAGGGCCAGCGGGCTGGAGAGCAGGCAGGTGGCCAGCACGCTGGCGCGGAAATGACGGAGGTTCATGAGGTCTCGTTTGGCTCTTTGGCTGTCAACAGATAGAAGGATGAAAATGCCCGGCGCTCAATGCCGGAGCGACTGCGCCGAAGCCGAGGTCAGGCAGCAACACGCATGCGCGCGCTCGTCCAGGCGCGCGCCGGCCGCGGCCGCGATCCGCCGCGCCTGGGTCAGCCCCAGCGGCGACAGCGCCGCCGCATCGGCCAGCAGCACGCAATGCCCGGCCTCGTCGCGCAGCACGCTCAAACGCAGCGCCTGCGCGCGCCAGCCGCCGCGCAGGCGACGCAGCCAGCGCGCGGCCGCGGCCCACGCGCCGGCGTGCGCGGGCGCCGGCGACAACGCCGCGGCGGCATCGTCCCAGGCGAGGAAGTCGCTGTCGGCGAGCAGATACAGCCGCCAGCATTCGCGCCCGGCGGTGTCGCGGAACGACAGCGCTTCGCAGGCGCCGCCGTCGTCGCCCTGGTCCAGGCGCCGCGCGTCGCGCGCCGCCAGCCAGCCCGCGAGGGCGTCGCGTTGGCGGCGCGGATGCAGGCACAGCACCGTCGCCACCGCCGCCAGCCGCTCAGGCGCGGGCAGCGCGGCGCGCGGCCCGGCGTGACCGGGCAGCAAGGCGAACGCGGACGACGGCGCCGCGCGCACGGCTTACCAGCTCACCGCCACGCTGGCGCCGACGTTGCGGCCCGGCGCGGTGTAGCGGTCGAGGATGCGGCTGCTCGCGGTCAGCGCGCCCGGAACATCGCCGTTGTCCCAGTACTTCTTGTCGCCGAGGTTGAACACGCCGACGTTGAATTTGGCGCCCGGGGCGAAGTTCCAGTGCGCCAGCAGGTCGAGCACGCCATAACCCGGCGCGGCGAAACGGCCGGCTTCGGGCAGTTCGGTCTTGTGCCGGGCAAAGCGGCCGGCGAGTTCGACGCCCCAGCTTTCGCGGTCGTAGGCGACGCCGACGGTGGCGGTCAGCGGCGCGATCGATTCCAGCGGACGGCCGTCGCTCTTGTCCTCGCCCTTGCTGTAGGCCGCGGCGAAACGCGTCGACCAACCGGCCAGCGACGGATTCAGCTCGCCGAAGTCCACGCCGCCGCGCAGCTCGACGCCGCGGATGCGCGCCTTGTCGACGTTCTGCGACTGGAACACGATCAGCGGCGTCTGCGGCGGCGCGCTGACCTGGCGGTTGGATTCGATGAAGTCCTTGTAGTCGTTGTAGTAGCCCGACAGCTGCGCGTACCCCGCCTTGCCGCTGTAGCGCAGGCCCAGCTCGTAGCCGTCGCTGGTTTCCGGCTTGAGGTTCGGGTTCGGAATCGCGGTGTAGCCGAACTGCAGGTTGGTGAAGCCGAGGTTGACGTCGCTGTAGGGCGGCGCGCGGAAGCCGCGCTGGTAGCCGCCGTACAGCGACCAGTCTTCGGCGAAATGCCAGACCGCGCCGAGCTTCGGCGATACGCTGGTCTTGCTCAGGTCGCTGATCTTCACGCCGGGGTTGTCGCCGTTCCAGATCGCATCGCTTTGCGGCTTGAGTTCGTAGCGGTCCACGCGCACCGCCGGCACCAGCCGGAACGCGCCGTCGGCGAAGCGGATTTCGTCCTGCACGAACACGCCGGCGTTGCGGGTCTTGCTGATCGGGAAATCGCGCACCGGGAACGCGTCGGGCGAGATCGTGCTGCTGACCGCGCCGGTGCTCAGGTTGACCGAGCGGCCGTCGCGCTTCTGGCGGAATTCGGTCTGCTCGTATTCGAAGCCGTAGGTCAGCGTGTGCTCGACCGAGCCGATGGCGAAGTCCTTGTGCGCGGTGGCTTCGGCGCCGTAGACGCGCTGGTCGAAGTTGAACTCGCGCAGGCGCAGCGACGGGCTGGTGTCGCGGCCGCCGACGACGCTGGCGCGCTGTTCGCGGGTGCGCTGGGTGGTCTCGCTGTCCTGGCGGTAGACCTGCCAGCTCAGCGAATCGGCCAGCGCGCTGTCGAGCGCATCGATTTCGTGCGCGAACGAAACGCGGGCGCGGGTCTGGTGATCGTTGCCGGCCATCGACAGCACCCGCGTGCGCGGCGCGGTCGGCGGCAGGCCCGGGGTCAGCGCGCTGAGGCCGAGCGCGCTGAACACGTCGGTGCTGGTGCGGTCTTCGCTGCCTTCCACGGTCAGGCGGAAGCGCTGGTTCTCGCTCGGCGCGTACACCAGCTTGGTCAGCAGGCTGCGGCCTTCGAAGCTCTGCGGATTGGCGCGGGTGCGGCTGCTGTCGTGGGCGTCGTTGTCGCCCTGGTTCTCGGTTTCCTTGCCCTGGTGGTGGTTGACCACGACCAGGCCGGACCAGCGGTCGCCGGCGAACGCGGCGGTGGCGCTGCCGTAGATGCCTTCGTTCTGGCTTTCGGCGCCGAGCTTCAGGCCGAAATACGACTTGGCGCCGTCTTTCAGGTAGTCCGCCGGGTCCTTGGTCACGAACGAGACCACGCCGCCGAGCGCGTCGGAGCCGTGCAGCGCGCTCGACGGGCCGCGCACGATCTCGACCTCCTTGACCGTGTCCAGATCGACGAAGTTGCGCCCGGCGTTGGAGAAGCTGCCGATCGAGAAGCCGTCCGACACCGACACGCCGTCGACCAGCACGCGCACGCGGTTGCCGCCGAGGCCGCGGATGCGGATGTCGCCGAGGCCGAAGCGCTCGCGGTTGCCGCCGACGTCGATGCCCGGCTCGTAGCGGAACAGGTCGCGGATGTTGCGGCTCAGTTCGTTGTCCATGCGCTCGCGGTCGATCGCGCTGACCGTGGCCGGCACGTCCTGCACGGCGCGCTCGGTGCGGGTGGCGCTGACCACCACGCGGTTGAGTTCGTTGACCTCGCCGCCGGCGGCGTCGGGCGCATCGGCGGCGTGCGCGGCCGGCAGCGCCAGCAACAGGGCGAGGGCCAGCGCGGAGCGCGCGGGGACGGTGGAAGCGGAAACGTGGCGCGTGGACGCAGCCAGGGTATGGACGCGGGACATTCTTCGACTCGGTTGGATGGGAAACGTAAGGACCGAGGCGAGCTGGCATCCGGAGAGAGACGGGGCTGGCAGCCTGGGAGAGAGGTGCTGGCAAGTCGGCGGACCGACGCACCGCACCGCGCCCGGGGCGGGCGCGGTGCGGGTGGTGCTTGCGCGAGGGGGCGGCCGGGTGCGGCGGGCTCGGCAACGCGGTTCGGGTTCCGGGGCTTGCGGCGGTGAGGCCTTGGGCTTGGGGAATCGGGACCGACGTGGGTGAGGGGATGTTGCCGAGCGGGCTGGGCTGGGCGCGCGCCGGGACGCGGGGTTACTTGGTCAGGATCAGCTTGTCGTTGCGGGTGTGGCGCAGGCGATAGACCTCGCCGCCGTGGCGGATCAGGACTTCGCGCGCGCCGCGCAGCAGGGCCGCGCTCTCGACCAGACCGGTCTGGGCGGCCGCGACGACCGCCGCGGCGGCGGCCGGCGCGACCGAGGCGACCGGCGGGGCGACCGCGGTCAGGGAACGATCAGTACGGGGCTTCAGCTGCAGCACGGGATTGCGCAGAGACATGGCGGTGACTCGTTCGGGGGGTGGGCTCCCGAATGATGATAATGATTCTCATTTGCCAGTCAACACGCGATTGCATGATTTTGCGAGCCCGGTCAAACCGCCCGTCGGCGAAAGCCCGCGATCCCCTGTAGGAGCGGCGCAAGCCGCGACCGCGCCATTCCGACTACGCCGCCTGCCCCTACCCTGCGGGAGGCTGCCAGACCTGCAACCCGACGCCGATGACCGGCTCGCGCCGTGATTGGATTGACGCGGTCGCGGCTCGCGCCGCTCCTACAGGGAGATACCGAACGACTCAGGCGGTTACGGCTTCCACCCGCTGCCAGGCCGCGTCGTCGAGCTTCACGTCCACCGCCGCCAGGTTCTGCAGCAACTGCTCCACCCGGCTCGCGCCGAGGATCGCCGTCGACACGTGCGGATTGCGCAGGCACCAGGCGATCGCCAGCGACGCCGGCGCCACGCCCAGTTCGGCCGCCAGCTCGACGAAGGCCGTCACCCGCTCGATCCGGCGCTGGCCGGAATCGCCGACCGCGATCCGCCGCAGCCATTCCTTGTCGGCGTGGCCGAGCCGGTCGCCGCCGTCGAAACCGCCGCGGTACTTGCCGGTCAGCAGGCCCGACGCCAGCGGCGACCAGATCGTCGTGCCCAGTCCCAGTTCGGCGTACAGCGGCGCGTATTCCAGCTCGACCCGTTCGCGGTGCAGCAGGTTGTACTGCGGCTGTTCCATCGTCGGCGCATGCAGGTGCCGGGCGCGGGCGATCTTGTGCGCCTCGCGGATCAGCGCCGCCGGCCATTCCGAGGTGCCCCAGTACAGCACCTTGCCCTGGCGGATCAGCGTGTCCATCGCCCACACGGTTTCTTCGACCGGCGCGTCCGGGTCCGGGCGATGGCAAAAGTACAGATCCAGATAGTCGACCCGCAGCCGCCGCAGCGCCGCGTGGCAGGCTTCGGTCACGTGCTTGCGCGACAGGCCGCGCTGGGTCGGCCGCGGCTCTTCTTCGGCGCCGAAAAACACCTTGCTCGATACGCAGTAACCGTCACGCGGCAGTTTCAGCTGGGCGATCGCCTCGCCCATCACCCGCTCGGCCTCGCCGTTGGCGTAGCCCTCGGCGTTGTCGAAGAAATTGACGCCGTGGTCCCAGGCCGCGGCGATCAGCTCGCGCGCGGTGTCGCGGCCGATCTGCGCGCCGAAGGTGACCCACGCGCCGAAGGACAAGGCGGAAATGCGCAGCCCGGACGAACCCAGTCGACGGTATTGCATAGCAAGGCTCCGAATCCGATGGTCGATTGCGGGCATGCTACGCCGGTGAACGCATCGACGAGGTCAGGCAGCGGACGATGAACGCCGGTATCCGGATTTGGCTCGCAGGTTTGGTCGCGATCGCGGTCGCATTGTTGGGCTGGCAGCTGTGGCGCGGCAGCGACGCGGCGCCGGCAGCGGCGGCGCCGGCGATCGAAGCCGCGCCGGCGCTCGCGCCGAGCTCGCCCGTCGCATCGATGCCGGCTGCACCGGAGCCCGCGCAAACCGACTACCACCAGCGCCGCCAGAACGAACTGCGGCAACGCGCCGATGCCGGCGACAGCCGCGCCGCCTGCCAGCTCGGCGTCGACCTGCTGCGCTGCGCCGACACCTCCGCTGCGCAGCAGTTGCTGGCCTCGGCCGAGCAGAACGCCAGCGCCAGCCTGGCGCCGGACCAACGCGCCTACATGACCCGGATGGAAGACCGCGCGCGCCAGATCCTGGCCGAATGCCGCGACGCGCACAGCGACGCCTGGCGCCAGGGCAACCGTTATCTGCGCCAGGCCGCGCTGGCCGGCGAACCCGAGGCGATGTATCGCTACGCGCGCGGCGATTCGGTGCTGCTGGATTTCTCCCACATCAACACGCCCGAGTTCGACCGCTGGCGCGGCGAGGCCGGCGCCTTGCTGCAACTTTCGTTCGAGGCCGGCTATGTCCCGGCGCTGTTCGATCTGATGGCGGCTTACAGCGACGATTCCTCGCCCACGTCCGGCCTGATCGCCAACGACCCGACCAAAGCGCGGGCGATGCGCCTGCTGGTGGCGCGGCTGACCGCTAAATCCGCCGATCCGCCGGCCGCGCGCGAAGCCGCGCTGGAGCCGGCGGCGGCGGCGTTGGCGGCGCAATGGCAGCGCGATTACTTCGCTGCGGTGAAGCCGCCGATGCAGCGCTCGCCGCGGATCATGCCGGCGAGTTTCGCGGCGTTGTACGGCGAGGATGGGGGCGATACGCCGGCGTGTTCGCAATAAGCGCTGGCGGCGCGATGCGCTTTCCAAGGCCTGCGCGAAACACTGAGGGCGACATGGGTCACGGCGATGCGACTATGCCGAAAGTCTCTGAAAGCTAGGGATTTCCCAGGCTGTCGTTCCGATGGAAGCTGGAATCGTGTGGGCTGTTGCGCTTGCCAAACGACGATTGCGAAGAAGGTTCGTATCTCCCTGTAGGAGCGACGCAAGTCGCGACCGCGAAACCGCAGCCATTGCGCAGGTTTCGGCGTCGTTGCGTTTTCGCGGTCGCGACTTGCGTCGCTCCTACAGGGGATACGAGGCTTCTTCGGATCTCGCAACAACGGGCGAGGACTGGCAAGGATCCAAACTTCCGTAGCATGTGGGTTACGGCTATCGCCGGAATGAGGAGCCTGGGGCTGTGCGCTGAGGGCTGCGGAGCGTGCGCTGCGGTCGCAGAACTTCGAAAGTTGCGGCGGAGCCGCACCGTTGCGGTTGGCCTCCAATGCCGGCGCTCGACCCCATGAGAACGCTCGCAAGCGCGAAAGCCTCTCATTTGCTGCAGGCCTCGTCCGATGTGGCTACAATGCGCGCACTTTCCTCCTCCGGGGAGTAGCCCACCCGCCGGCTTCGGCTCGCGGGGGCATGCGTCAACACACTTGGCCGGCAGGCCATGGCGCATGAGCGGCAGCCAGCGCGAGCGTCCACGGACCTCGAGCCAGCGACCACGGGCAAGACCGAAGGCAGGCGTTGTGCGTACCCGGGTCGGGCCGCGCGGCGTTTGCCTTCGCGTCCACGCGAATGCCCGACCCTGGAGCTCTCATGGATCTGTCCCACCTCCCGGCCTGGGTCGTCGCCTCCGCGGTGTCGACCGGCACCGTCGCGCTCGCCGAAATCGGCGATAAAACCCAGCTGCTGGCGCTGTTGCTGGCCGCGCGCTTCCGCAAGCCGATCCCGATCATCGCCGGCATCCTGCTCGCGACCCTGCTCAACCACGCCCTCGCGGCCTGGTTCGGCACCCTGGTCGCCGCGTTCCTGAAGCCCGAAATCCTGCGCTGGGTGGTCGCCGCGAGCTTCCTGGCGGTGGCGCTGTGGACGCTCAAGCCGGACCAGCTCGACGAGGGCGAAACCCGGTTCTCCGCGCGCGGCGCCTTCATCGCCACCACCATCGCGTTCTTCTTCGCCGAAATCGGCGACAAGACCCAGGTCGCCACGGTCCTGCTGGCGACCCGCTACGAGCCGCTGTGGGCGGTGATCGTCGGCACCACCGTCGGCATGCTGCTGGCGAACGTGCCGGTGGCCCTGCTCGGCGCCCGCTTCGCCGACCGCCTGCCGCTGAAGACCGCGCGCCTGGTCGCCGCCGCGGTGTTCGCCGCGCTGGCGCTGTGGGTGGCGATCCGCGGCATCGGCTGATCGCTCCCGGGCGCCGCGCCTGCCCCGGCGCGGCGCCCGATCGCGCGGAACCGCGCGCTCGCCCACGCAGCGCCGAGCCGCGCTCGCGCTATGCTCGCGCGGGGCCGCCGGGATGGAAGGATGGGGATGTACCAGGGCATAGGCGGGCGGATGCGCAACGTGTTGATCGCGCTGCTGTCGCGCCCGGACGAAATCATGCTCGAGATCGGCGCCGGCGGCGAACTGCTGGTGGCGCGGCTGCGCGCGGTGCTGGCGGCGATGCTGCTGCTGTTGCCGCTGTTCAACGCGCTCGGCGGCGGCAGCGTCAAGGAAACCTTGATCGGCCTGGGCGGCGCGGTCTTCGTCAACGTGTTCTCGCAACTGTGGCTGGGGCTGGCGCGGCGCCAGCGCCGCTACCGCTGGCTGCCGTTCTGCACCGCCGCGTTCGACGTCACCGCGACCACCGCGGTGCTGGCGATGCTGGCCGTGCAGCACCTGCCGGCCGGGCTCAACAGCCTGATCGTGTGGTGCGGCTATCTGCTGGCGATCCTGATGACCGCGCTGCGCAGCGACGGCCGGGTGACCTTGTTCTCCGGCGTGCTGGCGCTGCTGCAATACGGCCTGCTGGTGCTGTGGGTGTTCGCCGCCGCCGGTTCGCCCGAGGACCTGATGTCCAGCGATTACGGCGCGGTCACCATCGGCAGCCAGACCCAGCGCCTGGTGCTGCTGGCGATGATGACCCTGGCCACCTCGATGGTGGTCTACCGCATGCAGCGGCTGATCGAGATGTCCGGCACCGACGGCCTGACCCGGCTGCCGAACCGGACCTGGCTGACCCATCGCATCCCGCGCCTGTTCGACGCGGTGCGCCGCGACGGCGGCAGCCTGACCCTGGCGCTGATCGACCTGGACCATTTCAAACGCATCAACGACGACTACGGCCACCGCCTCGGCGACCGCAGCCTGCGCCATCTGGTCGCGGTGCTGCGCGAGCAGGCCGAGCCCAGCGAATGGCTGGTGCGGCTATCCGGCGGCGAATTCCTGCTGGTGATGCGCAAGCCGCTGGGCACCGCGTTCGAGGAAGTCGACGCGATCCGCCGCAGCGTGGCCGAGCGCCCGTTCGAACCCGGCCGCGGCGCCGAACCGCTGTGGCTGAGCTTCAGCGCCGGGCTGGTGACGTTTCCGCAGGAGGGTGGCGACCTGTCGCGGCTGCTGCGGCGCGCCGACCAGCGCCTGCAACGGGCCAAGCAATCCGGCCGCAACCGGGTGGTCGCGCGCGATCTTTGACCGCCGCGCGGGCCGGATGAACGATTCGGCCCGACTCGGCGCAGTCGCCGCAACCGGCGCGTTTCGCCGCGCTCGCGCCGCGCGCGACCGCGCCAGAGCGCGGTTTTCCCCATGTCCGGCCGTTTCCGCCGCGCCCGCCCGGGCCGCCGCAAGCCGCCGCGAACGCCGGCGAGCCGCCCATCCGGGCCGCCGCACCGCTAAAATCGGCGGTTTTCGCGCCTGCGCTGCGCCGCGGCTTGCCGCTGGCACGCTGTGCCTCTAGGCTGCGCCGACTAACTATTAGACGTTCAAAGCCGCCGGGGCTCCGGCGCCCGGGGAGAGTGGAGTGGATTCGATTTTGCGCGTGGGCTTCGGCCTGTTCGGTCTGGCGGTGCTCGTCGCCATCGCCTGGGTGTTCTCGGTCAACCGCCGCAAGGTCGACTGGAAGCTGGTCGCCACCGGCATCACCCTGCAGATCGCGTTCGCCGCGGTGGTGCTGCTGGTGCCGGGCGGCAAGGACGTGTTCGACGCGATCGGCAAGGGTTTCGTCAAGGTCCTGGAATTCGTCGGCGCCGGTTCGAAGTTCATCTTCGGCGACCTCATGGACGTCAGCAAATTCGGCTTCATCTTCGCCTTCCAGGTGCTGCCGACGATCATCTTCTTCTCCGCGCTGATGGGCGTGCTGTACCACCTGGGCGTGATGCAGGCGGTCGTGCGCGGCATGGCCTGGGCGATCACCAAGGTCATGCGCGTGTCCGGCGCGGAAACCACCAGCGTCTGCGCCAGCGTGTTCATCGGCCAGACCGAGGCGCCGCTGACCGTGCGCCCGTACATTCCGAAGATGACCGAGTCGGAGCTGATCACGATGATGATCGGCGGCATGGCCCACATCGCCGGCGGCGTGCTCGCGGCCTACGTCGGCATGCTCGGCGCCGGCGATCCGGCGGCGCAGGCGTTCTACGCCAAGCACCTGCTCGCGGCCTCGATCATGGCCGCGCCGGCGACGCTGGTGATCGCCAAGATCCTGATTCCGGAAACCGGCGAGCCGCTGACCCGCGGCACGATCAAGATGGAAGTGGAAAAGAACACCGCCAACATCATCGACGCCGCCGCCGCGGGCGCCGGCGACGGCCTGCGCCTGGCACTGAACATCGGCGCGATGCTGCTGGCCTTCATCGCCCTGATGGCGCTGATCAACGCGCCGCTGACCTGGATCGGCGAACAGACCGGCCTGGCCGCGGCGATCGGCAAGCCGACCGACCTGTCGACCATTCTCGGCTTCGTGCTGGCGCCGATCGCCTGGGTCATCGGCACGCCGTGGGCCGACGCCAACGTGGTCGGCGGGCTGATCGGCGAGAAGGTCGTGCTCAACGAATTCGTCGCCTACACCCATCTGGCCGACATCGTGAACGGCAAGGTGGCGGGCGTGAGCCTCAGCGAGGAAGGCCGCCTGATCGCGACCTACGCGCTGTGCGGCTTCGCCAACTTCTCCTCGATCGCGATCCAGATCGGCGGCATCGGCGGGCTCGCCCCGGAACGCCGCCAGGACCTGGCCCGCTTCGGCCTGCGCGCGGTGCTCGGCGGCTCGATCGCCACTTTCATGACCGCGACCATCGCCGGCGTGCTGACCCACTTCGCGTCGTAAGCCATGAGCGATTCTAAGCAAGGCCGCGTCGTCGTCGTCGGCTCGTTCAACGTCGACCACGTGTGGACGCTGGCGCAGTTGCCGCGCCCCGGCGAAACCCTGGCCGGCACTTACCACACCGGCCCCGGCGGCAAGGGCTTCAACCAGGCCACCGCGGCGGCGCGCGCGGGCGCGGCGACCGCGTTCGTGTGCGCGCTCGGCGAGGACGCCGGCGGCCAGCTGGCGCGCGCGCTCGCCGCCGGCGACGGCATCGACCTGCGCGACCTGCGCAGCGCGCAGCCCACCGGCACCGCCGGCATCTACGTCGACGCCGAAGGCCGCAACAGCATCGTGATCGGCCCCGGCGCCAACGCCGAGCTGTCGCCGGCCTTCGTCGGCGAACACGCGGCGGCGCTGGACGCCGCGCAGGTGGTGCTGACCCAACTGGAGACTCCGCTGGAATCGGCCGTCGCCGCGTTCGCGCGCGCGCGCGATGCCGGCGGATCGACCCTGCTCAATCCGGCTCCGGCCGATGCGCTGGCCAGCGACGCGCTGTGGGCGCTGACCGACATCGCCACGCCGAACGAAACCGAGTTCTGCGCGCAGTTGCAGCGGCGCGGCGGCGCGAAGCTGGACCCGGACGCGCTGGCCGGCCTCGACGATGCGGCTTTGCACGCGCACTGCCGGCGCTTGCTGGCGCACGGCAGCGTGGTGATTACCTTGGGCAAGTCGGGCTGCTTCGTTTCGCACGCCGACGGCGCGCTGCGCGGCGATGCGCAGGCGTTCTATCGCTGCGAGGCGGCTGCGGTCAAAGCGATCGACACCACCGGCGCGGGCGATGCCTTCAACGGCGCGCTGGCGGCCTCGCTGGCGCGCGCTGCGCAGGCGGCGTTCGGCGAGCACGTGCGCTATGCGGTGCGCTTCGCCGGCCTGTCGACCGAACGCGCCGGCGCGGCGGCGGCGATGCCGCGCGATGGCGAAGTGCGGGCGCGGTTCGGCTGAGTTCGTGGGTCGCGTTGCGGCCTGACCCCGCATCGGACGTTTCGTCGTCGTTGCGTTGTCGCGGTCGCAGCTTGCGCAGCTCCTACCGCGGCTACGGCCGCTACGCGATCTGCCTGTAGGAGCGGCGCAAGCCGCGACCGCGGGGGCGACCTTCCGCGGCGCAAGCCTCGGTTCCGCGGAACCCACGCACCCGCACCACCCCGGCTAAGCGTCTGAAACGACTCGCCTTTTGACCCCAAGCGGGCCGCTGCGCCGGCCCATCCGATCCCCGGCCCTTGATTTGAGAATGGTTCGCATTAACATGCGAGCCCTGTCGCAGTTCTCAGGCCCGCCCTCCCCATGCTCCGTCCCCAGCTTCTCGCCAGCGCCGTGCTGGCCGTCCTCGTCGCGCCCGTCGCCCACGCCGACGAGGCCAAGGACCTCGATCGCGTCACCGTCTCGGCCAGCACCAGCCGCATGCCCAATTCGGAAGCGGCGCTGGCCAACACCATCACCGTGATCGACGCCGAGCAGCTCAAGCAGCAGTTGGCGGTGACCCAGGACGTGTCGCAGATCCTGGCCAACCTGATCCCCTCGTTCTCGCCCTCGCGGCAGAAGCTGACCAACGCCGGCGAAACCCTGCGCGGGCGCAAGCCGCTGTACCTGGTCGACGGCGTGCCGCAGTCCACGCCGCTGCGCGAAGGCGGCCGCGACGGCCACACCATCGATCCGGCGATGATCGAACGCATCGAAGTCATCCACGGCGCCAACGCGCTGCAGGGCCTGGGCGCGTCCGGCGGCATCATCAACATCATCACCAAGCGCGCCCCGCGCGAAGACGGCGCGATGTTCCAGGACGTCAACGTCGGCGTCAGCAGCGCGCTGCCGAAGCAAAGCGACAGCGTCGGCTACCGCGCGTCGTACGTGTTCGGCACCCGCAGCGGCGAGGTGGACTTCGTCGGCGGCGCGTCCTACGCCAGCGAAGGGCTGTTTTACGACGGCAACGGCAAGGCGATCGCGGTCAACGACGTCCAGGGCGACCTGATGGACGCGCGCAGCTACAACCTGTTCGCCAAGGCCGGCTGGGACATCGACGACGACAAGCGCCTGCAACTGACCGCGAACCGCTACCAGCTGCGCGGCAACAACGACTACATCACCGTCAACGGCGACATCCGCACCGGCAAGCTCGCGACCTCCGCGCGCGGCAGCCGCGAAGGCCGCGGGCCGCAGAACCGCTCGACCTCGGTGGTACTGGACTACACCGACAAGTCGCTGGCCGGCGGCTATCTCAACGCGCAATTGTTCTGGGTCGACTTCAAGGGCCTGTACGGCGCCACCGACTGGGAAGACTTCTGGCGCGACGGTCGCGACCTGCACTGGTGGGACCAGTCGCAGAACGTGTCGGAAAAGGTCGGCGGCAAGTTCAGCTGGTCGCGCGACAACCTGTTCGGCCAGCGCCTGCGCGCGATCGTCGGCCTGGACTGGAACCGCGACAAGACCTACCAGGAACTGGTGGTGTCCCAGCTCAAGTGGGTGCCGCAAACCCAGTACGAATCGTGGTCGCCGTTCCTGCAGGCCGAGTGGTGGGTCGCCGACAAGCTGATGCTGACCGCGGGCGTGCGCCACGAGCGCGGCGAGCTCAAGGTCGCCGACTTCAGCACCATTCCGGCCAACGCCGGCGGCAGCCGCTTCGTCCGCGGCGGCAAGCCCAAGACCCGCGAAACCCTGCCCAATTACGGCATCGTGTTCGAAGCCACCGATGCGCTGAAGTTCTACGCCTCGTACTCGGAGGGCTACACCGTCGCCGACATCGGCCGGGTGCTGCGCGGCATCACCACGCCGAACCAGAGCGTGGACAAGCTGGTCGACCTGTCGCCGGTGGTGTCGGACAACCGCGAAATCGGCGTCGACTTCGACAACGGCCGCTGGCTCGCGCATCTGGCCGCGTACTGGTCCGATTCCGATCTCGGCTCGCGCCTGCAGTTCGACCGCAACACCCAGAGCTATTTCGTCGTGCGCGAGCGCACCGAAATCCGCGGCATCGAGGGCAACGTCGCGTTCCAGTTCTCCGACGCCGGCCGCGTCGGCCTCGGCTACGCGCGCGGCAAGGGCCGCTACGACAGCGACGGCGACGACCGCGTCGACAGCGACCTGCCGGGCGTCAACATCAGCCCCGACCGCGTCACCGCGTTCTGGGACCAAAGCTGGAACGACTGGTTCGCGACCCGCCTGCAAGGCAGCCGCGCGATCGACCGCGACTTCGACGCCAAGGGCGTGCGCGTGGCCAGCGCCGACGGCTACACCACCGTCGACCTGCAAGGCCGCTTCAAGCTGCCGCTGGGCCAGCTCAACGTCGGCGTGGAAAATCTGTTCGACGAGCAGTACGTGACGTATTACTCGCAGAGCACGCCGCGCAACGACACCTACGTGGCCGGCCGCGGCCGCGTGTTCAACCTGAGCTGGTCGCACCGCTTCTGATCGCCGTCCCCACTCCACGCGCCGAGCCATGAACGCCAGCCAGGCCACTGCCGCACCGTCCAAGCCCAAGCCGCGCCGCGCGCGCGCGGCGCTGAAGTGGCTGCACCTGTGGCTGGGCCTGAGCCTGGGCACGCTGTTCGCGCTGGTCGCGTTGTCGGGCACGGTGCTGACGTTCCAGCGCGAACTGGGGCTGTGGGCGTATCCGCAGTTGCAGCGCGATGCGCAGACCAGTCCGCAACAGCGCGCGCAGGCGCTGGAACGGATCATCGCGCACTGGCAAGGCCAGGGCATGAGTTCGCTCGATTTGCCGAGCGACGCGTTCCCGGTGTGGCAAGGCTATTTCCCCAACAACGAGCGGCGCTATTTCGACCCGGCCAGCGGCGAGCTGTTGCTGACCCGCAACACCGGCAACGACCTGATCCTGTGGCTGCGCGACTGGCACACCCATCTGCTGGCCGGCAAGAACGGCGAACAGGTGCTCGGCGCGGTCGGCATCGGCGCGGTGTTCATGCTGCTCAGCGGTCTGTACCTGTGGTGGCCGCGCTGGTCGGCGCTGGCGGCGAGCCTGAAGTGGTACCGCGGCCCGCCGACGCGGCGCTGGCTGAGCTGGCATCGCGGCTTCGGCCTGTGGCTGCTGCCGCTGACCTTGCTGGCGGCGCTGACCGGCACTGCGATGGTCTACGACGAAATCGCGCGCAGCGCCTTGCGCGCGGCGTTCGCCGAACCCAAGCCGCGCAAGCCGCCGAAACTGGCCGCGCGCGCGGACGCGGCGATCGACTGGGCCGCGGTGCTGCGCGCCGCCGACGCCGCAGTCGCGCCCGGCGCGCCGCTCGCCGGCGCGCAGCTGCGCCGGATCGGCTTGCCGAAGAAAGACAGCGGATTGGTGACGATCCGCGCGCGCGCCGTCGGCGAGTGGCATCCGGTCGGGCGCAGCATGGTCTGGATCGATCCCTACCGCGGCGCGGTGCTCGGCAGCTTGGACGCGACCCGGCAAGGGCCCGGCGCGCGCGCGTACGAGGCGATGTATCCGCTGCACGGCGGCTTCGTCGGCGGGCGCGTGTGGCAGGTGTTGATCGCGCTGACCGGGTTGATGCCGCCGTTCCTGCTCGTCACCGGCTTCCTGTTCTGGCGCCGCCGGCGCGGGCGCTGAGCCGGGCTTTTTTCCTCTCACGCACGGCTTTCCGCCGGCGAAAAAAGCTTGTTGCGTCCCCGCATCGCCCGCGCGCGTCCGGTCCGGCTTCACAACCGCGTTCTTAGCTCGTGTACGTCTTATGCGCGTGCATCGCAGGATCGTTCCGCCGCCGCGGCGGCGCCAAACACGAGGGATCGGACATGGCAGGCAAGTACGTCATCAGCAAGCAGAGCAACGGGCAGTACCACTTCGTGCTCAAGGCCGGCAACGGCCAGGTGATCCTCAGCAGCGAGAGCTACAAGCAGAAAGCCTCGGCGCTGGAAGGGATCGAGTCGACGCGCAAGAACAGCCAGATCGACGCGCGCTACGAGCGCAAGCAGGCCGCCGACGGCCGTCTGTACTTCCTGCTGACGGCGAGCAACGGCCTGGTCATCGGCAACAGCCAGATGTACAAGGACGCCAGCGGCCGCGACGGCGGCATCGCCTCGGTCAAGGAAAACGGCCCGTCGCTGAAGGTCGAAGACACCTCGCCCTGAGCCGCGCCGCCCGCGCGCCGGCCGCGCCGGCGCCCGCCCCCGGCCCGCCGCGGCCGGGTGGCTTACAATGCGCGCCATGCGCATCGGCTCCCACACCATCGCCCCCCGGGTGGTCCTCGCCCCGATGGCGGGCGTCACCGACAAACCGTTCCGGGTGCTGTGCAAGCGCCTGGGCGCCGGCTTGTGCGTGTCGGAGATGACCACCAGCGACCCGCGCTTCTGGACCACGGCCAAGTCGCGCCACCGCATGGACCACGCCGGCGAGCCGGACCCGATCAGCGTGCAGATCGCCGGCACCGTGCCGCAGATCATGGCCGACGCGGCGCGCTACAACGTCGATCACGGCGCCCAGATCGTCGACATCAACATGGGCTGCCCGGCCAAGAAGGTCTGCAACGCCTGGGCCGGTTCGGCGCTGATGCGCGAGCCGGACCTGGTGGCGCGGATTCTCGAGGCGGTGGTCGCCGCGGTCGACGTTCCGGTCACGCTCAAGATCCGCACCGGCTGGGACCACGACCAGCGCAACGCACCGACGATCGCGCGCATCGCCGAGCAGTCCGGCATCGCCGCGCTGGCGGTGCACGGGCGCACCCGCGACCAGCAATACACCGGCACCGCCGAGTACGACACCATCGCCGCGATCAAGGCGCAGCTGTCGATTCCGGTGCTGGCCAACGGCGACATCGATTCGCCGCGCAAGGCCGCGTTCGTGCTCGCCCACACCGGCTGCGACGCGGTCATGGTCGGCCGCGCGGCGCAGGGACGGCCGTGGATCTTCCGCGAGATCGCCCACTTCCTCGAACACGGCGAAGAATTGGCGCCGCCGTCGCTGGAGGAAATCCGCGACATCCTGATCGGCCATCTCGAACACCTGCACGCGTTCTACGGCGAAGTCTCGGGCGTGCGCATCGCGCGCAAGCACCTGGGCTGGTATGCCAAGGATCGGCCGGAAAACGCCGCCTTCCGCGCGGTGGTCAACCGCGCCGAATCGGCCGAGCAGCAACTGCGGCTGACCCGCGATTACTTCGACGCGCTGGTCGCCGGCGTGGCGCCGGAACTGCCGGCCGCGGCCTGAGCCGCGCTCAGCGCGCGGATTTTTCCCCGGTCTTTTCCTTGGCCTTGGCCTTGGCTTTTTGCTTGACCCGCGCGTACTCCTCCGGCGTCTGCCCGTGCTCGGGCACCGCCGGGAACGCCGGCACGGTGCAGCCCGGGGATTCCTCCACCAGCAGCACCGCCAGCACGTTCGGGCTCAGGTCCTTGGCCGCGCCGCTGGCCGCATCCACGCCGACCCCGATCAGGCCGCCGATCAGCGCATTGCCGGCCATGCGCACCGCGCCGGCGCTGCCGAGTTCGCTGCGCACCAGGGTCTGTGCGGTGCGGTAGCCGGGCTTGCACAGCTCCACCGCGACCGGGTGCTTGCGCTTGAGCTTGAGCACGCACGGCGTGGTGCAGCGCTCGCCGTTGGACAGCGAGACGGTGGCGCCGGCGGGCAGGCTGTCGACGGTCAGCGACTGGGTCGAGCCGCGGATGAAGGTGGCGCAGCCGCCGAGGCCGAGCGCAAGGGCGACGACGGCCGCAAGCGCGATCCGGCGCCGTGCGATCCGTCGCGAAAACGTGGGGGGCATGGTCTACCTCGGGGTCGGGAGCGCGGCCGTCCGGGGCCGCGGCGGCCCGATTATGCAGATTTGCATGACCGCAGGCATGCGCCAGCGGTCCCGCGCCGCCGGCGCGCCGCGCCCTGGGGACGATCGGTTCAGCGATTCAGCGCTGCGCCGGCGCGTCCGCCGGCTCGCCGCCGCCCGCGCCGGGGCGCAACTCGTTGCGCCAGCGCATCGCCGTGGCGCGTTGCAGCCGGCGCACGTCGGCCACCGTCTGCGCCACCGGCACCGGCGCCGGCTCGTGCCAGATCCGCTGCCACATCGCCGGCAGGCGTTCGGCCGCCGCCCACGGCCATTGCAGCTGCTCCGGCGCGATCTCGCGCCACTGCTGCGGGCCCTGGCGCTGCGCCACCGCGAAGCGGAAGTTGTAGTCGGGCTCGGCGCCCATGCGCAGATCGCTGAGCACCAGCCGGCCGTCGCGCTCCTCGGCCTTCATGAAGCCGTGGTTGAACCACTGCAGGCGGTGCACCGCCGGATAGCCGCTGACCTGCGAATAGGCCAGCGCGTCGGAGGGATACAGGCGGAACTGCATCGGCGCGCGGTCGGCGACCAGCGAACGCTCGCCTTCGACATAGCCTTCCGGTGTCATCGCCACCACCCGCCACAGCGCGATGGTGAACGGCATCGGCACCGAGAAACGCGGCGCGTCCTGCAGCCCCAACGCGGCCAGCGCCGGTTGCGCGGCGGCTTCGACGCGTTGCTTGGCCCACAGCGAGCCGCCCAGGTACAGCGAACTCAAGGCCAGCCCCAGCATCAGCGCCGGTTGCGCCGTGCGCGAGGCGCGCGCGAACCAGGCCCAGACGCAGGCGATCAGCAGCCACACGGTATAGAGCGGGTCGATGATGAAAATGCTCGACCACATCGTCGGCCGCGCCGGCAGCGGCCACCACAGCTGGGTGCCGTAGACGGTAAAGGCGTCGAGCACGGGATGGGTCAGCAAAGCGGCCTGCATCGCCCAGAACCAGCGCTTCGGCGATTGCGCCACGCGTCCGCCGCGCGCGCGGCACCAGCCCCAGATCGCCCAGGCCACGAACGGCAGCACCAACAGCGAGTGGCTGATGCTGCGGTGCCAGGTCATGCGCGCGACCGGGTCGTCGGTCAGCAGGTTGACCGGGATGATGTCGAGGTCCGGCAAGGTGCCCAGCGCCGCGCCGGCCAGCAGGGCCGCGCGGCGGTGTTGCGCAGGAGCGATGGCGGCGCTCAGCGCGGCGCCGAGCACGATCTGGGTCAGGGAATCCATGCGCGCAATGCTAACGGCGACGGCTCGGGCAAGGTGTTCGTTTTTCGTTGCACGGCCGCCGCATGCGGGCTTGCGCGGGCGCGCCGGCGCACGCATGTTGGCGCCTGCGGCATCCGCCGCGCGCTACGGAGCCCGCATGTCCACTGCCCTGCCCCTCGGCATCGTCGCCTGTTCCTCGGAAGGCGCGGCGCTGTGCTACCGCACGATCTGCGCCGAAGCCGCGGCGCGGCTAGGCGCGCACGCGCATCCCGAGATCGCCTTGCACGGCCATTCGCTGGCCGACTACGTGGCGTGCCTGGAACGCGGCGACCTCGACGGCGTCGGCGAGCTGATGCTGTCCTCGGCGCGCAAGCTCGAACGCGCCGGCGCGAAGCTGTTGATCTGCCCGGACAACACCATCCACCAGGCGATGGACTACGTTCGGCCGCGCTCGCCGCTGCCGTGGCTGCACATCGCCGAAGTGGTCGCGCTTGAGGCGCAGGCGCGCGGGTTCCGCCGGATCGGGCTGACCGGCACGCAGTGGCTGGTCGAGAGCGAGGTGTATCCGCAGCAGCTGACCGCGCTGGGATTGGAATACCTGCGCCCGGACGCCGAGCAGCGCGCGCGGATCGGGCAGCTGATCATGGACGAGTTGGTCTATGGCGTGTTCGAGCCCGCGACGGTGGCTTACTTCCAGGGCGTGATCGAAGACCTCAAGGCGCGCGGCTGCGACGCGGTGGTGCTCGGCTGCACCGAGATTCCGCTGATTATCGACGACGCCAATTCGGCGCTGCCGACGCTGGATTCGACCCGGTTGCTGGCGCGCGCGGCGTTGCGCGCTTCGCTGGAGGGTGTGGGTTAGCGCATCTGCCTGGGGGCAGATGCGCCGGCCATTGCGGCTCGGGAGCGAAATCAAAATGGGTTCCGGCGTTCGCCGGAATGACGGAGTGGAGGTTGCCGCCTCAATTCCCGTCATTCCACCGGATGTGCCGGCCATTGCGGCTCGGGAGCGAAATCAAAATGGGTTCCGGCGTTCGCCGGAATGACGGAGTGGAGGTTGCCGCCTCAATTCCCGCCATTCCGGCGGATGTGCCGGCCATTGCGGCTCGGGAGCGAAATCAAAATGGGTTCCGGCGTTCGCCGGAATGACGGAGTGGAGGTTGCCGCCTCAATTCCCGTCATTCCGGCGGATGTGCCGGCCATTGCGGCTCGGGAGCGAGAGCAAAATGGGTTCCGGCGTTCACCGGAATGACGGAGTGGAGGTTGCCGCCTCACCCCGTCATTCCGGCGGATGTGCCGGCCATCGCGGCTCGGGAGCGAGAGCAAAATGGGTTCCGGCGTTCGCCGGAATGACGGAGTGGAGGTTGCCGCCTCAATTCCCGTCATTCCGGCGGATGTGCCGGCCATTGCGGCTTGGGAGCGAGAGCAAAATGGGTTCCGGCGTTCGCCGGAATGACGGGGTGGAGGTTGCCGCCTCAATTCCCATCATTCCGGCGGATGCGCCGGCCATTGCGGCTTGGGAGCGAAATCAAAATGGGTTCCGGCGTTCGCCGGAATGACGGGGTGGAGGTTGCGGCCTCACCCCGTCATTCCGGCGAACGCCGGAACCCATTTTGACTTTCGCCTTTAAACGAACGCCTCACGCCGCGTGCGGCAGCTCCTCGTCGCGCGGCAGCGCCCGCGGCGCGCGCGGCGGCAGCATCGACACGGTTTCGCCGGTGTGGGTCAGCAGGCGCAGGGCGCCGTCGGCTTCCTCGACCAGCGCGGTCAGGCTTTCGACCCAATCGCCGTCGTTGGCGTAGACGCAGCCGTCGCGCTCGAACAGCGAGGCGCGGTGGATGTGCCCGCAAACGATGCCGTCGAGCCCGCGCTTGCGCGCATCGTCGAGGCCGGCCTGGACGAAGCGCGAGATGTAGCGCTCGGCCGCGCCGCTCTGGCGCTTGAGGAAATCGGCCAGCGACCAATAGCGCTTGCCGAACCGCCGCCGCACCTGGTTGGTCAGCTTGTTGCCGGTCAGGATGCGGTCGTACAGCCAGTCGCCGAACTTCTCCTGCATGCCGCCGAACTGGGTGACCGCGTCGTAGTCGTCGCCGTGGGTGACCAGCAGGCGGCGGCCGTCGGCGGTGAGGTGGATGGCGCGGCGGCGGACCTGCATGCGCGGCAGGGTCAGGCCGCAGAAGCGGCGGATCGAACGGTCGTGGTTGCCCGGCACGTAGATCAGCTCGGTGCCGGCGCGGGCCAGCGCGTGCAGCGCCTCGACCACCCGGTACTGGGCCGAACCCCAGGCCGCGCGGCGCTGCGACATCCACCACAGGTCGACGATGTCGCCGACCAGGTAGAGCTTGTCGCAGCGCAGCCCCTGCAGGAAATCGGCGAATTCCGCCGCGTGGCAATGCTTGGACCCCAAATGCACGTCGGAGACGAAGACGGCGCGGCGGCGTAACGGCAACGGCACGATCGAGGCGGGGCTCATGGCACGGTCTCGTGGCGGGGTCAGGTGTCCGGCGCGTGGGCCTGGGCCGGTGCGGGGTTGCGCGCGGCGCCGAGGTAGCGCTCGCGCTTCTTCGGCCGCAGCTGCTGCAGGTCCACTTCGATCAGTCCGTCGACCGCGTCGCTGAACGCCGGGTCGACGCCGAAGGCGAGGAAGCGCGCGCCGCCGGGTTCGCACAGGTCGGTGTACTGCTTGTAGAGCATCGGCACCGCGCTGCCGAGCGCGTCGAGGTTGTCCTTGAGCACGCGGAACGCGGTCGCGGCGTCGACTTCGCCGAACTGCGGCGGCGCGGCGCGGTACACGAACGGCTGCCTGGAGAACGCGTCCGAATCCAGGTTGCCGTAGTAGCGCGCGTAGTAAGCGACGATCTGCTCGCGCGCGTCGGCCGGCAAAGCCGAGCTGATCGAGACCGGGCCGAACAGGTAGCGCACGCCGGGATTGCGCACCAGGTACGCGCCGATGCCCTGCCACAGGTAGTCGATGCTGCGGCTGTTCCAGTATTCCGGGGCGACGAAGCTGCGGCCCAGCTCCATGCCCTGCGCCAGCCGCGGCAGCATGTCGTCGGCGTAGCGGAACAGCGAGGCGGTGTAGAGCCCGGCCAGGCCGCGCTCGGCGATGACCCGGCCGCCGCGCGCGATGCGGTAGGCGCCGGCGATCTTCGCCTCGGCCTCGTCCCACAGCACGATGTGTTCGTACCAGCTGTCGTAGATGTCCACGTCCAGGCGCTGGCCGGTGCCCTCGCCGACCGCGCGGAAGGTGGTTTCGCGCAGGCGGCCGATCTCGCGCAGCAGCGGCGAGCCGGTGCGCAGGGTGCCGACCCGGATCTGCTTGCCGTCGGTGGTGCGGCCGAGCGATTCCATCGCCTCGACCCCGGCGCGGACCAGGGCCGGATCGACCGCATCGATCAGCGGCTCGGGCCCGACCGGCGCGGCGCGCTCGCGCGCGGTGCCGATCGCGTACAGCTCGGCGCGGATCTCGCGCAGCAGATGCTGGGACTCGCCCTGCGCCGGCAGGTGCAAAGGCCGGCCGATGCGCAGCGCGATCCGGCGCGCGCGGCGGGCGAACATCTCGCGCGCCAGCAAGGCGGTGCCGGCCGGCTTGAACAAGGCCGAGGCGCCGTAGAACAGCGCCGAATTGCGCGCCTCGATCCGCACCGGCAGCACCGGCGCGTCGGTCTTGCGGGCGAAGCGCAGGAAACCGCGCTGCCAGCGCCCGTCGGTGACCCCGCGCAGGCCCAGCCGCGCGACTTCGCCGGCCGGGAACACGATCACGCACTGTTCTTCGTTCAACGCCGCTTCGATCGCGTGCAGGCTCTCGGCGCTGGGCCGGCCGCCGAGGATGCGCACCGGCAGCAGCAGGCCCTGCAGCCCGTCCAGCGCGAGCAGCAGGTCGTTGGCGACGATCTTGACGTCGCGCCGCACCTGCCCGACCGCATCGAGCAGGGCCAGCGCGTCGACCGCGCCGGAGGGATGGTTGGCGACGATCAACAGCCGCCCGCTGCGCGGGATGCGCTGCAGTTCGGACGGGTCGACCAGATAACGCGCCTGGACGAAGTCCAGCGACGCGCTGACGAAGTCGAAATCGCGCAGGTGCCGCGTTTCGCTGAGGAACTGGTCGATGTGGTCGAATTTCGACCAGCGGCCGATGGTCCGGATCAGGGGCCGGGTCAGGGCGGCGCGGCGACCGCGGAACCAGTGCGGGAAGCGTTCTTGCAGTCGGCGTTCGAAATGCAGCATCGGAGTCGTCGCATCGAGGGGCGGCGGTATGCCGCGCAGCCTGAGCCGGCGCAGCGACAGCCGCATGGCGGTTTCGGGTCAGTGCGATGACAGCCCTGGCCCGGCGGGAACGGGGCGTTCCTGGAGGACGGTCCGGGCTTCGGCGTGCCCTCCTGGCGCGCCGGCAGAGCTTCCCATGCGCCCCCGCATCCAACCTCCCTCCAAAGTCCTAAGCGCGACCGGCGTTCAGGGGCCGCTTAACGCCCGAACAACCCTCCGGCACGGCACAATGCGCGCTCCCGGCCGAGCCTGTATCATTGGCGGCCATCTTTTTATCCGAATCGAAGGATATTCGACCGATGTCCAGCTACCTGTTCACTTCCGAGTCCGTGTCCGAAGGCCACCCGGACAAGATCGCCGACCAGATTTCCGACGCCGTCCTCGACGCCATCCTCGCCCAGGACAAGCGCGCCCGCGTGGCCTGCGAAACGCTGGTCAAGACCGGCGCGGCCATCGTCGCCGGCGAAGTGACCACCAGCGCATGGGTCGACATCGAAGGCCTCGCCCGCAAGGTCATCAACGAGATCGGCTACAACAATTCCAACGTCGGCTTCGACGGCCACACCTGCGCGATCATCAACATGCTCGGCAAGCAGTCGCCCGACATCGCCGCCGGCGTCGACCGCAAGAAGCCGGAAGAACAGGGCGCGGGCGACCAGGGCCTGATGTTCGGCTACGCCTGCAACGAAGCGCCGGAATACATGCCGGCGCCGATCTACTACTCGCACCGTCTGGTCGAGCAGCAGGCCAAGATCCGCAAGCAGAAGAACTCCAAGCTGCCGTGGCTGCGTCCGGACGCGAAGTCGCAGGTCACCCTGCGCTACGACGACAAGCATCAGGTCGCCGGCCTCGACGCGGTGGTGCTGTCGACCCAGCACGACCCGGGCATCAAGCAGAAGGACCTGGTCGAGGGCGTGTACGAGCACATCCTCAAGCCGGTGCTGCCGAAGGCGTGGCTGGAAAAACTGCCGAAGAACAAGGTCCACATCAACCCGACCGGCATCTTCGTGATCGGCGGCCCGGTCGGCGACTGCGGCCTGACCGGCCGCAAGATCATCGTCGACAGCTACGGCGGCATGGCCCGCCACGGCGGCGGCGCGTTCTCCGGCAAGGATCCGTCCAAGGTCGACCGTTCGGCCGCCTACGCCGCGCGCTACGTGGCCAAGAACATCGTCGCCGCCGGCCTGGCCGACAAGTGCGAAGTGCAGGTCTCCTACGCCATCGGCGTGGCCGAGCCGACCTCGATCTCGGTGACCACCTTCGGCACCGGCAAGATCAGCGACGACAAGATCGAGAAGCTGATCCGCAAGCACTTCGACCTGCGTCCGTACGGCATCGTCAAGATGCTCGACCTGATCCACCCGGTCTACCAGCTGACCGCCGCCTACGGCCACTTCGGCCGCAAGCCGAAGGAAGTCAGCTACGTCGACGGCGCCGGCAAGAAGCAGACCGCCACCGCCTTCTCGTGGGAAAAGACCGACAGGGCCGAGGATCTGCGCAAGGACGCCGGGCTGAAGAAGTAAGCCTGCGCGTTATCGCAGAAAGCGAAAAAGGGCCGCGAAAGCGGCCCTTTTTCTTTGCAGCGGCGCGAGCGCGGCGGATTCGCCGCCGCGGATCGGATCGAAGCCGCCGAGCCTGCGCCTTCGCGGCCACGCTGAATCGCAGGGCCTCGCCGCCTGCGGGCGCACATCCGCTTCACCCTCGCCCCATCGACGGGTGCGAGCCTGCTCACGCCGCGATCCACGACCCGCCGCAACCACGCGAGCGGGCGCTGCGTAGCGGCGGACAGGCCGATCATGTCGCGACTCTTCTCGTTGCCGGGTTTCGCATTGCTGTGCTTCACGCTGGCCGCCGCCTGCGCGGCGGGCTACGCCGCCATCGGCTCGCACGTGGATGCCGACGGCTTTGTGCGCGAACCCTTCGCGCTGATCCCGCTCGCCTACTTATTTTTCGCGCTCGGCGCGACCTGCGCCGCGACGGCCGCCATCCGCGCGCAGCTGCGTCGTCGCCGGCGGCGCGCCTGAGGCGCGGCGCCGACGTTGACGCCGACGCCGCGCATCTCAGTCCTCGCCGACCTTCACCACCAGCTTGCCGAAGTTGCGCCCCTGCAACAGGCCGATGAACGCTTCCGGCGCGTTCTCCAAACCGTCGACGCGGTCTTCGCGCAGCTTCAGCCGGCCGCTGGCGATCCACTGCGCCATGTCGCTGCGGAACGCTTCGTAACGCTCGGCGTAGTGGTCGAAAATGATGAAGCCCTGCACGCGGATGCGCTTTTGCAGGATCGCCGACATCAGCTGCGGCACCCGGTCGGGGCCGGCCGGCGCGCTCTTGTCGTTGTAGTGGGCGATGACGCCGCACACCGGCACGCGCGCGCCGATGTTGAGCAAAGGCAGCACCGCGTCGAACACTTCGCCGCCGACGTTTTCGAAGTAGACGTCGATGCCGTCGGGGCAGGCGTCGATCAGCTGTTGCGCGAACTGCGGATCGCGCCGGTCCAGGCACACGTCGAAGCCGAGTTCGTCGAGCGCGTAGCGGCGCTTGTCCTCGCCGCCGACGATGGCGACCACGCGCGCGCCCTTGAGCTTGGCGATCTGCCCGACCACCGCGCCGACCGCGCCGGTGGCCGCGGCGACGACCACGGTTTCGCCGGGCTTGGGCTGGCCGATGTCGAGCAGGCCGACGTAAGCGGTGAAGCCGGGCATGCCGAGGCCGCCGAGCGCGTGCGAGGGCTCGGCCATGTCGCCGAGCGCGGTCAGGTCGCTGCCGTCGGACAGCGCGTAGTCCTGCCAGCCGGCGGTGCCGAGCACCAGATCGCCGGGCTTGAAGCCCGGGTGGCGCGAGGCGACCACGCGGTTGACCGTGCCGCCGACCATCGCGTCGCCGAGCGGCACCGCGCTGGCGTAGACCGGGCCGATTTCGTCCATCAGGTTGCGCATGTACGGGTCCAGCGACAGGTACAGGGTGCGCAGCAGCACCTGCCCTTCGGCGGGCTCCGGCAGCGGGCTTTGTTCGAGACGGAGGTCGTGCGGCTTCGGCAGGCCCTGCGGGTGGGCGGCGAGGACGAAGCGGCGATTGACGTCGGCGGTTTGCGGCATGGGGCGATGTGTCCTGGGCTGGGTTCGAAGGGACCGGCTTACGATTAGACCGGTCGTCTAGTTTCGGGGCGAAAGAAAGGGCGGGTGCGCGTGCGCGCCCCGCCCCGGGGGGTTTTCAGCTTTGCGCGGGCAGGCCGAGCAGCAGCCGGGTGCCGGCCATCGCCTGCACCATCGGTTCGCTGCCGCGTTGGATCTTGGCCAGCAGGCTGGCGCCGATCCAGTTCTGGTAAAGGGTCCGCGCCGTGGTCTGCGGGTCCGGCGCGGCCGCCAGCGAACCGTCGGCGCGGCCGCGCTCGATGCAGCGCGCGAGCCGGGCGATGACCGCGCCGGTACCGCGATCGAGCGCCGCGCGCATCGGCTCGGACAGGTCGCAGACCTCGGCGCCGAGCTTGACCACCAGGCAGCGGCCTTCCGGGTCGGAACCGGTCTGCGCCTCGCGCCAGTCCTCGAAGTAGGCGATCAGGCGCTGCGCACCGCTGCCGGGCTGCGCCATCAGCGCGTCGACGTGCAGCAGGTAGTCGGAAAAATAGGCTTCCAGCACCGCTTCGCCGAAGGCTTCCTTGGAACCGAAGTAGTGATAGAACGAGCCTTTGGGCACCTGCGCGGTCGACAGCACCTCGGCCAGGCCGACTCCGGTGAAGCCCTTGCGCAGCATCAGCGGGTAGGCGACGTCGAGGATGTGCTTGCGTACGTCGTGGGTGGCGGGAATCGCGTTCATGGAGCGCACTGTACGCGCCATTAGACCGGTCGTCTAGTACTGGAATCATGCTTTCGCACGTCCGGCGCTCGCCTATTGCGGGAGGGCCTTCAGGCCTGACGCCTTTCGCTCGGGTCGCGCCGCGACCTGGAACAAGGGCGCCGGTCCTGAAGGCCGTCCCACAAAGCCCGAGCGAGGCTATGCTCCGCGCACGCCGTCCCCGCCGGCGTCCCGGCTCACACCGCACTACGACGAGGTGCCGCTATGTCCCATGCCCCGCACGCTGCAAGAACCCCCGGCCTGGCCCTGCTGCTCGCCCTGAGCCTGGCCACGGCCGCGCAGGCCCAGACCATCGGCTACAACATCCGCACCGGCGACGTCTGGGTCGACACCCGCCTGGGCGAGATCAACGATTACGGTCGCCGCTACCGCGATCCCTTCGTTGAGGAAATGACCGGCTACTACGGCGCGCCGCGCTCGCTGATCGACGAGTTGCTCGACCGCCGCCGCTGGGCGCCGGGCGACGTCTACTACGCCTGCGCACTCGCCCGCTCGGTCGGCCGTCCTTGCCTGGACGTAGTGCGCGAATACGACCGCAACCCGGGCCAAGGCTGGGGCGCGGTCGCCCAGCGCATGGGCATCAAGCCCGGCTCGCCGGCCTTCCACGCGCTCAAGCGCGGCGCGGTGCAGACCTACGACCATTGGGGCTATCCGATCCGGGTAGACCAAAGCGTGCGGGTGAACTGGGCCGAGCACGGACCGGGCCACGGCAAAGGCAAGGGCCACGGCGACTGGCGCGGCAGCGACGACGGCCACGGCAAAGGCAAGTACAAGGACAAGAACCACGGCAAGGGCCACGGCAACGGCAACGGCCATGGCCATGGCTACGGAAACGGAAACGGAAACGGAAACGGCAAGGGCCATGGCAACGGCAAAGGGCACTGACGCCCGGTTGCCCGCGACCGCACGCGGTCGCCGTTCCGAAACGAAAACGCCGGCCCCGGGGCCGGCGTTTTCGCTTGCGCGAGGCGCGCTTACTTCGCCGCCTTCGCCCCCTGCCCCGCTTCGGCCTCCGCGTCCGCGGCCTTGGCGCTTTCGGGCTTCGCGTTCTTGACGTAAGTCTCCAGCCAGCGATTGGTCTCGGCCAGCAGTTGCAGGATCGATTCGCGCGCGCGATAGGCGTGGGCCTCGTTCGGCAGCATCACCAGCCGCGCCTTGCCGCCCAGGCCCTTGATCGCCGCGTACATGCGTTCGCTCTGGATCGGGAAGGTGCCCGAGTTGTTGTCCTGCTCGCCGTGGATCAGCAGCAACGGGTCCTTGATCTTGTCGGCGAAGTTGAACGGCGACATCGCTTCGTAGGTCGCCTGGGCCTGCCAGTAATTGCGTTCCTCGGCCTGGAAGCCGAACGGCGTCAGGGTGCGGTTGTAGGCGCCGCTGCGGGCGATGCCGGCCTTGAACAAACGAGTGTGCGCGAGCAGGTTGGCGGTCATGAACGCACCGTAGGAATGGCCGCCGACGGCGATGCGGTTGCGGTCGGCGACGCCGCGCCGCACCACTTCGTCGATCGCGGCCTGGGCACTGGCGGTGAGCTGGGCGATGTAGGTGTCGTTGGGTTCGCGCTCGCCCTCGCCGACGATCGGCATGGTCGGGTTGTCGAGCACCGCATAGCCCATCGCCAGATACGGCAGCGGGCCCCAGTAGCTGACCGCGTTGAACTCGTACGGCGAACCGATCACCTGGCTGGCCGCTTCGGCGGTCTTGAACTCGGCCGGATAGGCGTACATCAGCATCGGCAGCGGGCCGTCGCGCTTGGCGTCGTAGCCCGGCGGCAGGTACAGGTTGGCGCTGAGCTCGACGCCGTCGTTGCGCTTGTAGCGGATCAGTTCCTTCTTGATGTCGCGCAGTTGCGGCGTGGGATGCGGGAAATGGGTCAACGCCACCGGCGCGGCGTCGCCGCCGAGTTCGCGCCGTTGCAGGTTGGCCGGTTCGGTCGGCGATTCGCGCAGGGTCAGCACGCGCTGGGCCGCGTCGTCGAGCACCGCGACCGGGCGCTCGAAGTACGGCGCCTGCGAATGGAACAGGCGGGTGCGGCGCTTGTCGGACAAATCCAGACGATCAAGGAACGGGCGATCGCCTTCGGCCGAAGCGCCTTCGCCGATGTAGTACAGGCTGTTGCCGTCGGCGCCGGTCAGCAGGCGTTCGCCGCCGGTCGCATCGGCCACCATCACCGGATTGCCCGGATCGTTGTAACGGTCTTCGCTGCGGCCCTCGCGCAGCAGTTCCGGCGCGCGGTCGCCGTGGTCGGGAGCGATGCGCCACTGCCGCACCTGCCGGGTCTTCCACCAGAACTCGTCGATCAGGGCCAGATCGCCGCTGCCCCAATGCGCGCCTTCGAAACGCGCGGCCAGCCGCGCCAGCGTCTGCGGCGGCTTGTCGAACGGCGCGGACTGCATGAACACCGCGTCGCGGATCGTGGCCGCGCGCGCCGGATCGCCGCCGTCCTGGGCTTCGGCCCACACCAGCGTGGCCGGCGCGTCGCCGCGCCACTGCACATCGCGCGGGCCGGTCGGCACCGCGTCGTTGCCGGTCGGCAGGCCGTCGACCAGCGGCAGGCGCGCGACTTCGTATTCGAAGCGGCCGCCGGCGTCGAGCACCTCGATGCGGCGCGCGAACATGCTCGCCGGCACCAGGTACGAGAACGGCCGTTCCAGCCGCGTGGTCAGCAGGTGGCGGCCGTCGGGCGAGAACGACACGCCCATGTACAGCTCCGGCGCGCCGAGCTTGGCGACCTGTCCGGCCAGGTCCACCGTCGCCAGCTGCGTGCGCAGGTAATACGCGAAGGTGCGCGCGTCGTTCTCGTTGCGCAGCAGGTCCTGATAGGTGCGGATCGCGCGCACGCCGCCGCCGGCCTGGGTTTCCTGCACCGCCGGGCCGCTCGGCACGGCGACCGCGGCCGGCGCCTCGCCCTGGCCTTCGGCTTGCAGGCGCACCAGCAGGCGGCGGCTGTCGGGGGTCCAGTCGTAGCCGCGGCCGACCACGGTGTTGAGGTTGGACACCAGCTTGCGCGCGCGCCGGGTTTCCAGTTCGACCAGCCACAGCTCGTTGGCGCCGCTGGCGGCGTCGACGCGGTTGAACGCGAGCCAGCGCTGGTCGGGCGACCATTGCAGCGTCGCCAGCGACAGCGGCGACGGCAGGTTGTCGACCGGCAGGGTCTTGCCGCTGGCGATATCGAGCACGTCCAGGCCGCTGCCGAAGCTGAAGCGGCTGGCCGCGCGCACGCGCGGGTGGATGCGCAGGCCGGCGAGCTTGAGTTCGGGCTGGGCGACCACGTCGATGCCGGGCAGCGAGGGCGTGCGCACGATCGCCATCAGGTCGCGGCGCGGGCTCAACGTCAGCTGCGGCGCGCGCGGCGCGTCGACGATGGCCTGCAACGGCTTGGGCGGCAGTTGATAGCCCTCGCCCCATACGCTCGCGGCGGCCGGCGCGGCGGCTTTGCCGGACTTGGCCGCGGGTGCGGGTGCGTTCTTGCCCGTCGCGGCCGCGGGTGCGGCCTGGGCCGACAGGCACACGGCCAGCGCCGCCGGCAGCAGCAGGCGCGCGATCAGCGCGGCGCCGGGCGGCGAAACGCGGTGGCCGCGCGGCAGCGCGGAAAGGCGGCGGTCGGTTTGGCGCGCGGGCGGCTTCATGCAGATCGGTCCTCAACAGTGCGAAGTGGTCGGAGCGCGCCGGCGTTCGGCCGCCGATGTCGCAGCCGGCGGCGATGCGCGGGCGCGCTCCCCGCCCCGAGCTTAGCCGGCCGGCAAGCTTCGGCGCCTATGCCGATGGGGCTGTTTCGCGCGCCGGCGCTGCCGGTACGCGTTGCGACGGCCGCCGCGTTCAGTCTCAGCCGGGCCCGCGTTCCGAACCGCGCGGCCCGCGCGATATACTTCGCGCTCAGCCCGCCGAGGGGCGCTGCGACCGTGACGGACACGGCCAGGCTCGGCGAGGCGCAGGTCCCAACGGCGCCCGGTTTGAGTCTTCGCGACTCGCCGGACCCGGCATTCCGCCGGCTCCCACCGCACTGGAGCTAATCCGCATGAACGCTGTACCGAAGACCTTCTCGACCGAAGGCGATTACAAGGTCGCCGACATTTCCCTGGCCGACTGGGGCCGCAAGGAAATCGACATCGCCGAGCACGAAATGCCGGGCCTGATGTCGATCCGCAAGAAGTACGCCGCCGCGCAGTCGCTCAAGGGCGTGCGCGTGACCGGCTCTTTGCACATGACCATCCAGACCGCGGTGCTGATCGAGACCCTGCGCGACCTCGGCGCCGACGTGCGCTGGGCCTCGTGCAACATCTTCTCGACCCAGGACCACGCCGCCGCGGCGATCGCCGCCAGCGGCACCCCGGTGTTCGCCTGGAAGGGCGAGTCGCTGGAAGAGTATTGGGACTGCACCCTGGCCGCGCTGAGCTTCCCCAATGGCCAGGGCCCGGAACTCGTCGTCGACGACGGCGGCGACGTGACCCTGCTGATCCACAAGGGCTACGAGCTCGAAAACGGCGACGGCTGGGTCAACACCCCGTCGGGCAACCACGAAGAACAGGTCATCAAGAACCTGCTCAAGCGCGTCCACGCCGAGCGCCCGGGCTTCTGGCACGAAGTGGTCAAGCACTGGAAGGGCGTCTCGGAAGAGACCACCACCGGCGTGCACCGCCTGTACCAGCTGGCCGAAGCCGGCTCGCTGCTGGTCCCGGCGATCAACGTCAACGACTCGGTCACCAAGTCCAAGTTCGACAACCTGTACGGCTGCCGCGAGTCGCTGGCCGACGGCCTCAAGCGCGCGATGGACGTGATGCTGGCCGGCAAGGTCGCGGTGGTGTGCGGCTACGGCGACGTCGGCAAGGGCTCGGCCCACTCGCTGCGCGCGTACGGCGCCCGCGTCGTGGTCACCGAGATCGACCCGATCAACGCTTTGCAGGCGGCGATGGAAGGCTTTGAGGTCAACACCGTCGAAAGCACCCTCGGCCGCGGCGACATCTACGTCACCACGACCGGCAACAAGGACGTGCTGACCCTGGACCACATGTCGAAGATGAAGGACCAGGCCATCGTCTGCAACATCGGCCACTTCGACAACGAGATCCAGGTCGACGCGCTGAACGCTTCCGGCGCCAAGCGCCTGAACATCAAGCCGCAGGTCGACAAGTACACCTTCGGCAACGGCAACTCGATCTTCCTGCTGGCCGAAGGCCGCCTGGTCAACCTCGGCTGCGCCACCGGCCACCCGAGCTTCGTGATGTCGAACTCGTTCTCGAACCAGACCCTCGCCCAGATCGACCTGTGGGCGAACAAGGAAACCTACGAGCCGAAGGTCTACATCCTGCCGAAGAAGCTCGACGAGGAAGTCGCGCGCCTGCACCTGGAGAAGATCGGCGTGAAGCTGACCACGCTGACCGACGATCAGGCCAAGTACCTCGGCGTGTCGGTCGATGGTCCGTACAAGCCGGATCATTACCGCTATTGATCGGCGTCGCTTTCGGGCGATGCGGCGGTAAAGGAAACGGGCGCCTTCGGGCGCCCGTTTTCGTTGTGCGGGACGGTACGGGGACCTCAATTGCATCGGCGCGTCGTTGGCCGCGTCGCGGCTCGCGCCGCTCCTACAGCGGCTACCTGTAGGAGCGGCGCGAGCCGCGACCGCGACAATCCGAACCACCGCGCCGCCAACACCCTTGGCTACAACGACAACCGCTCGCGCAACTCCCGCGACTGCCGCCGCGACACCTCGACCCGGCTGCGTCCTTGAGCTGCGGTAAAGGAAACGGGCGCCTTCGGGCGCCCGTTTTCGTTGTGCGGTTGGAACGCGGGACTTCGTATTGCATCGGCGCACGATTGGCCGCGTCGCGGCTCGCGCCGCTCCTACAGGTAGCTTTTTGTAGGAGCGGCGCGAGCCGCGACCGCGACAATCCGAACCACCGCGCCGCCAACACCCCTGGCTACAACGACAACCGTTCGCGCAACTCCCGCGACTGCCGCCGCGACACCTCGACCCGGCTGCCGTCCTTGAGTTCCAGCTCGTAGCCGTCGCCGACCGTCAGCTCGACCGACTTCACCGAACGCAGGTTCACCAAGGTGTTGCGGTTGGCGCGGAAGAACAGCGACGGATCCAGCCGCGCCTCCAGCGCGCTGAGGCTGCGCGCCAGCAAAGCGCATTCGCTGCGGAACCACACCCGGGCGTAGTTGCCGTCGACCACGATGCGGTGCACTTCGCGCAAGGCCACGAACCAGCAGCGTTCGCCGTCGCGCAGGAACACCTGATCGTCGGCGCCGAGCGGGCCGCGCGCTTCGGCCGGCGGGGCGTCGCCCGGCAGGCGCTGGCGCGCGCGCTGCAAGGCCGCCGCCAAGCGTTCGGGTTCGACCGGCTTGACCAGATAGTCGAGCGCGTTGGCCTCGAACGCCTGCACCGCGTACTGGTCGTAAGCGGTGGTGAACACCACCAGCGGCGCGCTGTCGAGGCCGGCGATGACGTCGAAGCCGCTGCCGGACGGCATCTGGATGTCGAGCAGCACCAGATCCGGCCGCAGCCGCGCGATCGCGTCCTGCGCCTGCGGCACGTCCTCGGCTTCGCCGAGCACTTCGACCTGCGGCGATTGCACCAGCAAGGTGCGCAGTTCCTGCCGCGCCAGGCGGGTGTCGTCGACGATCAGCACGCTCAGCGGGCGCAGGCTCATTGCGAAATCTCCATGTGCGCCGTCACCCGCGCGCCGTGCTGGCGCAGTTCGAACGCGCCCGGCGGCGAGGCGTGGGCCAGCCGGGTGCGCAAATAGGCCAGGCCGACGCCGCGGCGCACCGATTCGGCTTCGATCCGGCCCGGGTTGGCGACCTCGATCCGCAGCCGCGCGCCGTCGGCGCGCACGCGCAGGCTCAGCTCGCCGCCGCCGGGGGTGCGGGCGATGCCGTGCTTGATCGCGTTCTCCACCAGCAGTTGCAGCGCCATCGGCGGCAGCCGCAGGTCGAGCGCGGCCGGATCGACGTCGCGCACCACCCGCAGCCGGTCTTCGTAATGCACCGATTCGACCGCGAGGTAATCGTCGACCACGCTCAACTCCTCGGCCACGCTGACGCTCTCGCGCTGGCTGTGGTCGAGCGCGTGGCGCAGGGTCGAGGACAGGCGCGTGACCAGCTCGCGCGCGCGCTCGGTGTCCTCGTTGATCAGCGCGCGCAGGTTGTTGAGCGCGTTGAACACGAAGTGCGGGTTCAGGCGCGCGCGCAACGCGTCCAGCTCGGACGCATGGCGCAGCGACTCGGCGTTGAGCCGGGCGATCTCGCCCTCGCGGTAGCGGCGCATCGCCACCGTCCAGCTCCACAGCGCCGCCCACAGCGCCAGGATCACCGCGGTCTGCGCCCAGTACATCAGCAGCATCGGCCAGGCGAAGCCGGCGGTGTTGTCCGGGCCGAGGTAGACCCAGTTCCACTTCGCCGCTACCCACAGCGACGGCACCAGCGCCAGCTGCGCCAGGCCCGAGCCGATCACCACGCAGGCGAACAGACGCGCGGCCAGCCGCAGCGGCCCGAGCTCGAACCAGTGCCGGCGCTGGGCGATCGCGCGCATGACCCGGCCGGCGATCCACAACTCCACCGCCAGCGCGACCGCGATGACCCACGCGCCGGAGGTGATCCGGCCGAACGCCGCCGACATGCTCAGGTTGAAAGCGCAGTAGCCGGTCCAGAACGCGGCGTCGATCAGCGCCGAACGGGTGGTGTTTCGCAACATAGGCCGCTTCGGAATCGGGGAAATGAAAAGCCGCGTGATGCCGTATTCGACGGCCGCTGCCAGCGCGTCCGCTGCGCGGACGCATCGCAGCGACGCAGCGGACGAACGCTCAACCCGCCGGCTTGGGCTCGGCCAGGAAACCGCGCACCTGCCCTTGCAGCCACTGCGGGTCGTCCCACATCAGGAAATGGTAACCGTCCTGGCTCATCTCGATGCGTACGCCGTCGAGTTTGGCGTAGTGCTGCCGGTACATCGCCAGGGTCGACTCGCGGGTCGCGCCGAAGCGCGCGCCGCCGACCCAGCCGGCCAGCACCAGGGTCGGCACCTTGACCTTGTCGAGTTCCGGACGCAGGTCGGTCGTCATCATCTCGACCAGGGCCTGGGCGGTGGTGGCGCGGTCGCTGGCTTCGCCCCAGCGGCGCAGTAGCGCGACCTTGTCGTCGCTCGCGGTCATGCTCTGCGCGGTGACGGCGATGCCGCGGTAGTAATGCGCCTGCGGCTGGTTCAGCACCATCGCGGCCATGTTTTCGGCCATCGGCCGGATCGTCTGCGCGGTCAGGGTCGGGCCGTACAGTGCGCCGAGGAAACCCAGGGTGTCGACGATGACGAGCCTGTCGATCGCCTGCGGTTTGGCGATGCCCATCTTCAGCGCGACGAAACCGCCGAGGCTGTGGCCCATCACCACCGGCCGCTCGAGCTTGCGTTGCTCGATGTAGGCCAGCAGCTCGTCGCGCATGGTGTCGTTGTAGGCGGCGGTCTTGATCGGCGGCGCGCCGGCGAGGCCGGGGAACTGGACCAGGTGGCACTGCACGTGGTCGGCCTGCAATGCGGCGCAGGTCTCGCGCCAGGTGTCGGCGCCGGAGTTGAGGCCGGGGATCATCAGCACCGGCCGGCCCTGGCCGACGACTTCGATGGTCAGATCCTGGAAGCGCTCGGTCGCGGCCTGCGCGGCGCCGGCGGCGAGCAAGGCGCTCAGGGCGACGGCGGCGCGGCGCAGGCGCTTGCGGCGATGGGACTGGGGCATGACGGATTCCTCGGGGGTGGCGGAATGTCGCCACCTTGCCGGGCCGTCGCGGGCGGCGGGGGAGATTCGTGAGCAGTGGCGGCTGGGGCGGTCGAGCGGTGCCCGGCCGGGACGAGCGGCGCCCGTCAGCGGCCGCGTGCGCCGCCCGCGCTCAGCCCGCGCGCCGCAGCGACCAGAACGGAATATCGCGCCGCAGTTCGAAGCCGTTGCGCAGGTACAGCTCGACCGCGCGCGGGTTCTCGTGGCTGACGTGCAGGAACGGGATGCGCCCGCGCGCGTGGTTGTCGTTGGCCAGGAACCCGAGCAGGCGGCGCGCGTGGCCGCGGCCGAGGAAATCCGGATGGGTGCAGATCGCGCTGAGCTCGGTGTAGCCGTCCATGCCCATGCGCTCGCCCGCCATAGCGGCCAGCCGGCCGTCTTCGTAGATGCCGAAGTAGCGGCCCAGTTCCATCGTGCGCGGACGGAAGTAGTGCGGATACACCAGCGCGGTCAGCGCCAGCACGTCGTCGCGCCGGGCCGCGCCGAGTTCGACGATGTCGGCCGCGGGCGCCGGCGCGGGCAGCGGCGCGCGGCAGATCATCTGCGCCAGATCGGTGAGGTGGCGCAGCTCCCAGCCGGCGCCGACCGCGGGCGCGAGACCGAGCACCAGCGCGGTGTCGCCCGGCGGCACCAGCGCGCGCAGCGCCTCGTCCGCGAGCTGCGCGTCGGCCACGCCGAGGAACGGCGCCACCTGCGCCGGATAGCGCGCCGCGCCGGCGGCCGCCTCGGCCAGCGCACGGTGGCGGCTGGCCAGCGAGGCCCAGATCGGATTGTCGAGTACGCCTTCGCTCATGCCGGACGCCTGCAGGGACTGCCTGTTGCAATGGCGCCGCCGGGCCGGCCCGTCAAGGCCGGGCCGAGTGCGACTTTGGTCAAACCCCGGCGCGGACCGCGTCGCGGGCAAGCCGTTCCAATCCATCGCGATAAAGAGATATTATCCCCGTAACCTCTCGCCACGGCCCCGCCCATGCTGCCGATCAGCTTCGAGTTCTACCCGCCCAAGACCGACGAGCAGCGCAGCCAGCTCGACAAGACCGCGGCGAAGCTGCGCGGGTTCGCGCCGAGCTACGTCTCGTGCACCTTCGGCGCCGGCGGCTCGACCCTGAGCTACACCCCCGAGACCATCCGCCGCCTGCGCAAGAAGCACAGCCTCGACGCCGCGCCGCATCTGTCCTGCGTCGGCGGCACCCGCAGCGAGATCCGCGAGCTGCTGGCGCTGTACCGCGAGATCGGCTGCCGCCGCCTGGTCACCCTGCGCGGCGACCTGCCCTCGGGCATGGCCAGCGCCGGCGACCTGCGCTACGCCAACGAGCTGGTCGAATTCATCCGCGCCGAAACCGGCGACCACTTCCACATCGAAGTGGCCGCGTATCCGGAAACCCATCCGCAGGCGCGCGATGCGCTGTCGGACCTGGAGAACTTCAAGCGCAAGGTCCGCGCCGGCGCCGACGGCGCGATCACCCAGTACTTCTACAACCCCGACGCCTACTTCCGTTTCGTCGACGACGTGCGCGCGTCCGGCATCGACATTCCGATCGTGCCGGGGATCATGCCGATCGCCAATTTCAGCCAGCTGCGCCGCTTCTCCGACCTGTGCGGCGCCGAGATCCCGCGCTGGATCGCCCAGCGCATGCACGCCTATGGCGACGACGCCGACAGCGTGCGCGAATTCGGCGCCGAGGTCGTGGCCAAGCTGTGCAGCCGCCTGATCGAAGGCGGCGCGCCGGGATTGCACTTCTATACGCTCAACCTCGCCAAGCCGACGCTGTCGGTGCTCGCGCGCATCGCCTGATCGGGCGGCTGCAACGGCTGCGGCCCGGGCGCCGTGGAAGGGACTTGCGTCGCGACGTCGTCGTTCCAGATCGCTGAGGTCCGGGCGGACAGCGCCGGGACGCAAGTCCCCTACACGGGACAGCCCGACGACACGCGCGAAACACCGGTGCCGGCCGCGTTCACCGAGCTGAAGCAGCCGCGACGAGGCGCACAAAACGTGCGGCATGGTGCCTAGCACCAATGGCGATCTGCATGCGCAGTTCTCAGCTTGCGCTTGCCTTGCGACAAGTTCGGTCTTGAGCTGCGCGACGCCGCGCGCGCCCACTGGCGTCAGGATGCATCGCCGCGACGAGCGATGCCCTCGCGACCGCCTCCGCCGGCCCGGCCACGGGCCTGCGCGACGTGCAGCGGTCCCCAATGGAGAGTGCGCACATGTCCGTCCGCAATCAGCTCTTGCCGTTGAATTTCGCCATCGCCCTTTCGCTGGGGCTGGCCGGCGCCGCTACGGCCGCCGAACCCGCTCCGCTGTTCTCGACCCCGGCCGCCGCGCTCGCGCGCAGCGCCGATGCCGACCTCACCTTCAAGGCGGTCAAGGCCGAGCGCGCGGCGGTGCGCGTCGATCTGGTCCGCGCCGACACCCAGCAGATCACCGACACCCAGGATCAGCTGCTGCTCAACCTCGCTCCCGGCGTGAGCCTGAAGGCGCACAAGCTCAGCGCCCAGACCAAGGCCGACGGCATCGTGATCTGGCAGGGCATGGTCGGCGACCCGAGCAAGCAGCTCAAGCGCATCAACCGGTTCACCGGCGCCGAGCTGATCGACAACCCGGAAGAGTCGGCGATCCTGGTGCGCCAGGGCGACCAGATCTCCGGCACGGTACGCAGCGGCGGCAAGCTCTACCGCATCGATCCGCTCAAGGCCGGCGGCCACGCGATCAGCCTGATCGACGAGTCGAAGATGCCCGAAGACCACCCGTCCTCGTACGCCAGCCTGCCGCTGCCGCCGCTCAAGCTCGATCCCAAGTTCGACGAAGCCAAGGCCGGCGAGAAAGCGCCGACCGTGGTGCGGGTGATGGTGGTCTACACCCAGGCCGCCGCCAACGCGGTCGGCAACACCCTGACCAAGGCCAACCTGGCCATCACCGAGAGCAACCAGAGCTTCACCAACAGCGCGGTCAACGTGAAGTTCGAACTGGCCGGCCAATACACCAACAGCTACGTCAGCGCCGGCTTCGACACCGACCTGAGCCGCTTCGCCGGCACCAGCGACGGCTACCTCGACAGCTACCACGCCACCCGCAACAGCATCGCCGCCGACGTCAACGTGCTGATCATCACCGACCCGGCGTACTGCGGCCTGGGCTACCTCAACTCGAGCGCGTCCAGCGCCTTCAGCGTGGTCGGCGCGAGCTGCATGACCGGCTATTACAGCTTCGCCCACGAGATCGGCCACAACTTCGGCGCGCACCACGATCCCAGCAACGGCACCAACACGATCTACCCCTACGGCCACGGTTACTGGGGCCCGGGCAACGCCTGGCGCACGATCATGGCCTACAGCTGCGGCAGCAACTGCCCGCGACTGAACTATTGGTCGAACCCGAACATCACCTACAACGGTTCGCCGATGGGCACGGCCGCCAAGAGCAACAACGCGCGCGTGCTCAACGAACGCGCGGCGACGGTGGCGGGCTTCCGCTGACCTCGCGCTCCCGCGCGGCGCCTCGGGGCGCCGCGCGGGGGTTTTCGGGCCGCGCGATGCGGCCTGAGATTCGCGCGCGGCGCGCGATAGCCATCCGGGGTTTTCCATCCCCAGCCGTTTTCGCCGTAACCGCGTTGTCGCGGTCGCGGCTCGCGCCGCTCCTACAGAGGGCTACGGCCGGTTTCGTTTGCGGCCGTTCGGGCTTCGATAAAAATCAAAACGGGTTCCGGCGAAAGCCGGAACCCGTTTTTTTAGCTCAGCTTTTCGCTCCCCCCGCCGCTACGAACTCGCCACAGGCAACCGTAGACCCGAAGGGCGCGCGCATGGATGCGCGCGTGTGGGACCGGGCCAGGATGGCCCTTGTCCCGCATCCCTGCGCAGGCATCGAACCTTAGTGGCTCTTGATTCGAAACAGTGAAAGCACTTTCTTTGGTTACTTTCTTTGTTGCTTTGGACAAAGAAAGTGACCGGCCGCTTGCGGACGGAAGCTCTGGATTATCGCTTGTCCTCACTCGTCGCTACAGCAAGCGCGAGAGCAACGGCAAAGTCAAAATGGATTCCAGCTTTCGCTGGAAAGACGATGGCGATGCGGGCTTCGGACAGTCGCGGCAGAGCTACGCGCCTGCGGTTCCCGCGACCACTGCACTGTCCCTCCCCGCTCCCCGGCGCTAGTCTTCGCCGATGCGATCCCCCGTCCGTCTCTGCCTCACCTGGCTGCCGCCGCTCGCCTTGGCCGCAGCCGCGCTCCACCCCAGCGCCGCCCAGGCGCAAATCCGCCGCTGCACGGACGCCCGCGGCAACTCCGTCTACACCGACCGCGACTGCGCCACCGTCGGCGGCGTCGACCGCCTGCCGCGCGGCGCAGCGGCCGCCGCCGCGGCCAAGCCCGAAGCCGCCTACGCCGGCGGCTGCGCGCGCAACCTGCGCGACCTGGTCGGCGCGATCACCACCGCGATCGACGCCCACGACGGCAACAAGCTCGCCGCGGTCTATCACTTCGCCGGCATGTCCGACGACCAGGGCTATGCGGTGATCCAGCGCCTGGACGCGATCGCCCAGCGCCCTTTGCTCGACATCGCGCCGGTCATGGCCGCCGCCGCCGAACCCGCGCCGCAACCGGGCCCGTGGACCACGCTGCCGGCGGCCGCGCCGAACGCCGCGCTGGCGCCGCTGCCGCCCGTCACGCCACCGCCGCCGCCCGCGCCGGCGACCGGGCTCGGCCGCCCCGCCGGCATGGACGGCGACGCCGCGCCCGCCGCGGACACCGCCACCGCCGAAGCGGCCGCCGCGCCGGCGCCGGTACATCGCCGCGCCGCGCCGGTCGCGCTGCGCCTGGAGCAGACCCTGGCCAACGGCATCACCCCGTCGCGCACCGTGTTCGGGCTGACCCGCCATTTCGGTTGCTGGTGGATCAAAGGCGGCTGAAGCCCGCTGAATGGGCGCATCGGACGCGCCCAGCAAGCCCATACGCCGCAGTCGCGTTGGGAAGCCGCCGCGACGCAGGGCACAATAGCGGTTTCCCCTCCCCACGACGGAAGCCGACGATGCAATACCCCGAATGGATCTGGCACAACGGTTCGATCAAGCGTTGGGCCGACGCGACCACCCACGTGATGTCGCACGCGCTGCATTACGGCTCGTCCGTGTTCGAAGGCATCCGCACCTACGACACGCCCAACGGTCCGGTGATCTTCCGCTTGAACGACCACAACCAGCGTCTGTTCGCCTCGGCCAAGATCTACGACATGGCCATGCCGTATTCGCTGGCGCAGATCAACGACGCCTGCCACGAAGTCATCAAGGCCAACGGCCACACCACCGACTACCTGCGCCCGGTCGCCTACCGCGGCCTCGGCGGCTTCGGCCTGTCGGCCGACACCCCGACTGACATGGCGGTGGCGACCTGGAAGATGGGCCAGTACCTCGGCCCGGCCGTGCTCGAAGAAGGCATCGACGCCTGCGTCTCGAGCTGGCAGCGCTTCGCCCCCAACACCATTCCGGCCGGCGCCAAGGCCGGCGGCAACTATCTGTCCGGCCAGCTGGTCGCGCGCGAAGCGCGCCGCCTGGGCTTCGGCGAAGGCATCGCCCTGGCCTCGACCGGCCTGCTCTCGGAAGGCGCCGGCGAAAACCTGTTCCTGGTGTTCAACGGCGCGCTGCACACCACGCCGGTCAGCGCGGCGCTGCTCAACGGCCTGACCCGCAACACCATCATCACCCTGGCCCGCGACGTCGGCATCGAAGTGGTCGAACGCGACCTGCCGCGCGAGTACCTGTACCTGTGCGACGAGTTGTTCATGTGCGGCACCGCCGCCGAGATCACCCCGATCCGTTCGGTCGACGGCCGCCAGGTCGGCAGCGGCCGCCGCGGCCCGGTGACCGAGCGCATCCAGGAGCTGTTCTTCGGCTTGTTCAACGGCAAGACCGCGGACAAGTACGGCTGGCTGGAAGCGGTGAAGTAAGCGCCGATCGAGCAAGCACAACGCGCGCGCCTGCCCGCAACGGCCAGGCGCGCGCCGCGGGGCGCAATGCCCCGCCCGCGGGCGGCCCGGGCGTTTGACAGCCCGCGCGCCGCGCGCGTATGGCTACGGCGCGCATTCCACGGACGCCGACATACCACTTCGCTCGACCGCATTGCTGCTGGGGGCGCTTGCGCTGAGCGCATGCGCGCACTCGCCCGCAAGCCGGTCGCGGGCGTCCGCTCCGGCATCGAACCCGACGCCGTCCGCGCCGAAGCCTTCCGCTCAGGAGCCTCCCGCCATGACCTCCGCCGCCGCACCGCCGGCCGCCGCGCCGCGGCTCGATGCCGAGCAGGTGCTCACCCGCCTGCTGCGCCTGATCCGCGAAACCGAACGGGTCGAACAGTTCACGCCCGAACGCCTGCGCACCGCGTTCGGCGTCGATTTCCGGGTGTTCGAACCCGGCTATTGCGGCTACGGCGAACGCCTCTCGCCGCGCTGGACCTACGGCATGGAGATGCGCGAGAAGATCGCGGTCGGGCCGCGTTTCAATTTCAGCTTCAACGCCTCCGGCGACGACGCGCCGGCCGAGGAAATCTGCGCACTCGATTACGGCCGCTTCGCCGCCGAACTCGAAGCGATGGGATTCCAGCGCCAGGCGCAGCGCGGCGAGCACGGCGCCTTCCTCGCCGACTGGTACGACCGGCCCGGCATGCGTGTGATCGTCAAACAGCAGCGGCTGGCGCCCGGCGAGGATTCGCGCGCCTGCGTCAGGGACGTTTCCATCCCCTGACGACACCGCGCAGGACAAATCGCAGGCAAACGCACGCGCTCAGGGACGCTGAGCGCGCTGCTCAGCGGCGCGCTGCGTTCGCGCTGCGTTCGTGCTGTATTTGGCGCTGCGAACGCGCGCGGACCGCGCACAGGATGGCCGCGCGACGTCGGCGCCGCGGCCTGAGCATCGTTGCGCCGCTTACCCTGCCGGCCGCGAGAACCGCAACGTCGCCACCACGCCGCGCACCTCGCCCGGCTTGACCTTGACGTCCCAACCGTACAGATCGCACAGCCGCCGCACGATCGACAGGCCGATGCCGCCGCCTTGCGAATGCCCGGCATGGGTGCCGCGGTAGCCGCGTTCGAACAGCTTGGCCGCGTCCTCCGCGCTCAGGCCCGGGCCGGAGTCGATCACTTCGACCGAATCGGGCAGCAGCCGCACGACCACGCCGCCCTCGGTGGTGTACTTGACCGCGTTGCCGATCAGATTGCCGAGCGCCACCGCCACCGCCGCTTCCGGCGCGTCCACGTTGAGCCCACGCTCGCCTTCCACGCTCAACGCCAGGTTCTTGCTGCCCAACTGCGCGCGGTGCGCGTCGAGCAGTTGTTCCGACAAGCGGGCGATGTCGGTCGAGCCGTGCCCGCGCTCGTTGCGCGAGAGCAGCAACAGCGCGCTGATCAGGTCGGTGCACTGCTGCTCGGCGCGCTGGATCCGCAACAATCGGTTGCGAGTCTTGTCCTCGATGTCCGGCCGCGACAGCAACAGTTCGACCGCGCCCTTGATCACCGCCAACGGCGTGCGCAACTCGTGGCTGACGTCGGCGTTGAACTCGCGGTCGCGCTGGACCACGTTGGTCAAACGGGTGGCGTAATCGTCGAGCGCCTCGGCCAGCTGGCCGACTTCGTCGTCGGGAAAATGCGCGGCCAGTGCCTCGGACTGGGCGGTGCGGCCGGAACGCTTGATCCGCAGCGCCAGTTCCGACACCGGGCTCATCACCCGCGACGCCGCCCACAGGCCCACCAGCAGCGAGAACAGGGTGAACACCAGCACCGACAGATACAGCGCGCGGTTGAACTGGGCCTCGCTGCGCGCCGAGGAGGTCATGTCGTAGGCGAGGAAGAACCAGGCCTGCGGCGTCTTGCGCACCGCCAGCTTGTAGGCGAACGGCCGGCCGTCCTCGCCGATGCCGTTCATGCCGACGATGCCGTCCTTGAGCTCGTACCACTCCGGCCGGTTGATCCGCACCGATTCGAACTTGTCGGGCGTATAGACGAATGCGCGCACCAGGTCGAACCCGACCTGCGGATTCTTCGGGTCCAGCTCGAACTGCTGCGCGGCCTTCTCGATGTTGCGGTTGATCGCGTCCTCCACCAACTGGTTCTCGACCCGCGTGCGGGTCCAGTTGGTGGCGAAGGCGAACATCGTGGTCAGCCCGAACCCGAGCAGCACGAACGACAGGATGATGCGGCTGCGCAAGCGCCGCCGGAAGCGCTTGCGTTTTTTCAGCCGCGCTGCGGAAGGGTCGGACGAGGCCACGCGTCAGCCGTTTTCGGGGGCCGCGATGCGGTAGCCGATGCCGTGGCGGGTCTGGATCAGCGGCGTGTCGAACGGCTTGTCGACCACCGCGCGCAGGCCGTGGATGTGCACGCGCAGGCTGTCGGAATCCGGCAGCTCCTCGCCCCACACCCGGGTCTCCAGTTCCTGCCGGGTCACCACCGCCGGCGAAGCTTCCATCAGCGCCTGCAGGATCTTCAGCGCGGTCGGGTTGAGTTGCAGCAGCTTGCCCTGGCGGCGCACTTCCAGCGTGTCGAGGTTGTATTCCAGATCGGCCGCGTTGAGCACCCGCGTCTGCACGCCGCGGCCGCGCCGCGACAGCGCGTTGAGGCGCACTTCGACTTCCTGCAAGGCGAACGGCTTGATCAGGTAATCGTCGGCGCCGGAGTCGAAGCCGGCGAGCTTGTTGTCGAGGCTGTCGCGCGCGGTGAGCATCAGCACCGGCGTCTGCTTGCGCGCTTCGTTGCGCAGCTTGCGGCAGACCTCCAGGCCGTCGATGCCCGGCAGGTTGAGGTCGAGCACGATGGCGTCGAAGTCGTGCACCACCGCCAGGTGCAGGCCGGTGATGCCGTCGGCGGCGAAATCGACGGTGTGGCCGCGGTCTTCGAGAAAGTCGCCGAGGTTGGCGGCGATGTCTTGGTTGTCTTCGATTACGAGGATGCGCATGGGCTCGTCCCAGTGGGGTTGGCGGTACGACCATCGGCCGCGCGCCCGGGTTCCTGAGGCGTCGCACGCGAAGCGGCGACGGCAGGCGGAGGATTCTGCCAGAGCGTTTGTAAAATGAACGGGAAACGCCCCCGCCCGCTAGCAGGCGTCATCGCCCCGAAGCGGCGAATGGGCCAGAAGTCACGGCCCTGAATCCCCAATCCCCAATCCCGAATCCCGGCCAAAAACAAAGGCCCAGACGCGGGGCCACCGCGCCTGGGCCAAAAGGTGTTGCCCCGATTACCGTAACCTGCGTTCGCCCAGATGACGTCTGACGAGGAGCGTGATTGGGGGGATCGACAGTGCTTCGGTGCGCCAACGCTACGCGGATTTCGATTAAACCGTCGTTAAAAGTCGTGTTAAATATAAGTTAACAGCAACCTGAAATTGGAGTCGTCCCGGCCCGGCCCTTCCGTGCCGGGGACCTGCCGTTCGGCGGGTCGCCGACAGATGACCTGCCCGGCTTGCCATTTGCCGGGGATCGGGCAAGCCGGCCCCGGTCCGCAGGGCCCGTTCAGCGTCTCGCGACCAGCCGACGCGCCGGTTTTTCCCGCACCCGGCCGGCCACGTAATCGACGATTTCGACCGCCACGTCGACCCCGCTGGCCTCCTCGATGCCCTCCAGGCCGGGCGAGGCGTTGACCTCCAGGACCAGCGGGCCGCGGGCCGAGCGGATCAGGTCGACGCCGGCCACGCCCAGGCCCAGGACCTGGGCCGCGCGCACCGCGACCTCCTGTTCGGCGGCGCTGGCGCGCACGCCCTTGGCGGTGCCGCCGCGGTGCAGGTTGGAGCGGAAGTCGCCCTTCGGCGCCTGCCGCTTCATCGCCGCGACCACCTTGCCGCCGACCACGAAGCAGCGCAGGTCCGCGCCCTTGGCCTCGGCGACGAACTCCTGCACCAGGAAATTCGCGTACAGCCCGCGCAGCGCCTCGATCACGCCCTTCGACGCCGACAGCTTCTCGGTCAGCATGACCCCGGCGCCCTGGGTGCCCTCGTTGAGCTTGATGACGTGCGGCGGCGGGCCGAGCATCGACAGCAGGTCGGCGGTGTCGTCGGGGTTGTCGCCGAACACCGTCGCCGGCAGGCCGATGCCTTGCGCGGCCAGCAACTGGTGGCTGCGCAGCTTGTCGCGCGCGCGCAGGATCGCGTCGGAGGTGTTCGGGGTGTAGCTGTCCATCAGCTCGAACTGGCGCAGCACCGCCGAGCCGTAGCGGGTGACCGAGGCGCCGATGCGCGGGATCACCGCGTGGTAGTCGGCGATCTCGCGGCCCTTGTAGTGCATCTGGAAGCCGTCGGAGGCGATGCGCATGTAGCAGCGCAAAGGATCGAGCACGCGCACGCTGTGGCCGCGGTGGCGGGCGGCCTCGACCAGCCGGCGCGTCGAATAGAGCTTGGTGTTGCGCGACAGGATCGCGAGCTTCATGGCGGGATCGGCTGGAAGGAGGGAAAGGACGGACGGTATGAGGCGGAGTTGGGGCGTATGCGCGCGGCTTCAAGCGCCGCACGCGCGGGTCATGCGCGCGGCGGACGCCGCCGCGCGCGCCCATGCAGGAACGAGCGCGCGGGGTCGATGGTGAATGCGTGCGCGAGCGCGGTGCGGCCGAGCAGCATCGGGAAACGCATGCCGCGACGATCCGCCAGGTTTATGTCAATTTCGCGTTCGCTGCCGGCCAGACTCAGCACGGTGCGGATGAACACGCGACGGGTGCGGTGGCCGCCGGAATCGGTGACCTCGCGCTCGTCGAACACCGGCGCGAGCGCCTCGATTTCGCCGGCGCCGAGCGCGCCCGGACGCAGGCGGAAACCGACCCACGGCGCGCCGGCTTCGACCAGGCGCCATTGCGCGTCCACGTGCAGCGCCGAACTGCGCGCGCCGGTGTCGATCTTGGCGCGCATCGCGGCGATGCCCAGCGACGGCAGCGTCACCAGTTCGCGCCAGCCCAGGACGATCGGCGCCTGCGCGGCTGCGCGCGGCGGGAGCGTGCTATGCAGGATCGGGGAAGACATCGCACCTCCGTTGTGGCGAATGCTGGAAGGATCGGGGGCGACTGAAGCGGCGGGGGCGAACGGTGCAACGAAAAACAGCGGCCTTGCGGCCGCCGTGACGTGGCCGGCGCGGCGGGCGCGGAGCGTGCGGCGGACTTCGTGATCGAAGCTGCTTCAACTATGCGCGACGGTCCGCCTTGCGACCGGGCGCGCAGTCTAACCCGGCCGCCGTGCAAGCGTCGATGCGGCGTTCGCGCGAATGATTTTTTTACATCGGCGCGCGCCAGGCTGACTGGTTCAGGCGGCGCGCGAGCACGCCGGCACGCCTCAACGGCAGTTGCGCCGTTCCTCTTCGACTTCCTGCGCCACCGCTTCGGCGCCGAGCACGGCGAGGTCGCGGATGTTCTTGCGCGTCTCGTCGCAGTCGCTGGGCCCGCCGCCGCCGAACAGGCGGCCGATGCGTTCGACCGTCGCGGCGATCGAGCGCGGCGGGCGCATGCGGAAACGCTGCGCGCCCTGCCCCGGCAACGGCGGCGGACGGCTGGCGAAGGGTTTGGGCGACGGCGCAGGCTGGTCCCACGGCGCGCGCGAGGGCGCAGCGGCGGGTTCGGCGGAGGTTTCGGCGGCAACGGCCGACGCCGCGGCTGCGGGCGCGATTTCGACCGCGGTCAGGCCGCTGTCGGGTTCGGCGGCGGCAACCGCGCGAGGCGGCGATGAACGCGGCGGTGCGGCGGCTTGCGCGCGCGGCGCAGGCGGCGCGACCGCGGCGGGAGGTTCGGCCGCGGGCGGCGGCAGCCAGACCAACGTCAACGCGTCGCCGGACGCGGGCGGACGCTGCGGCATCAAGGCCTGGCTCGCCAACCACAACAGCGCCGCGTGCGCGGCCACCACCACCGCCCAGGCCAGCGCCGAATCGAAGCCGCCCGTGCGCGGCGCATCGCGTCGTCCGCGTCCTGACGACGCCGGCATCCATTGCTCCTGCATCCGTTGCCGTCCTTGAGTGAGGCGAACGGCGCAGAGTTTGCGCACAAGCGCGGCGTCCGGACGAGTACGCGCCAGCCGCGCGGTTGGTTGGCGTTCAAACGGACGGCCGCGGCTTCAGGCCGGCGACGGCGCCGCGCGACCGCGACGCGCCGGCGCTCAGCCGTCCGCCGCGCGCGGCAGGTTGTGGCCGATCCGCCACAGCACGCCGGACGGATCGGTCACGGTGAAATCGCGGATCGCCCACGGCCGGTCCTGCGGCGCGTCGATGCGCGCGCCGAAACCGCCGGCGGCGTCGGCGGCCACGACCTGCGCATGCCAGTCGTCGGCGTTCTCCACCAACAGGTGCATGACGAAGTTGCCGGCGTGCTCGGGCACGAAGAAACGCTGCAACAGGAATGCGACCGAACCGTAGCGGACATAGGCCAGGTCGTGCGACGACCACGGCACCTCGAAGCCCAGGGCCAGATAGAACGCCTTGGAGCGCTCGAAATCGCGCGCGGGGACGAAAGCTTTGAGTTCGACGACGTTGAGGTTCATGGCGCGACGCTGAGCGAGGCCGCTGCGAGCATGCGGCACGCGCGCGCTGCAGGCAACGCCGAGCCTGCCCGGCGTCGCCTGGCGCCGCCCCGTCTCATCCGTCGCAGAACGCCGGCACCGGGAACGTGGTGCCGGCCGGAATCTCGACGCCGGGCGCCTTGGCGTCTTCCATCGCGCGATGCGCCGCAAGCGCCGCGTAGTAATTCTTGAGCGCATCGGCCTGGGTCGCCGCCGTGGCGTCCTCGCCGAGCGCTTCGCACGCCTTGGCCAGGCCGCTCATCGCTCCGAAATAGGCCACGATGGAAGCCTCATAGGCGCGCGCAGCCTTGTCTTTTGCCTGCTTGCGGTCCTGCGGCAGCCAGGCGGTCTTGCCGGTGGTCACGATCGCGTTCCAGGTCTCGTCGTTCAGGTATTCGTCGAGTTGCTTGAAGAACCGGCTGCCGCTCGCGGTCTCGGTCACGGTGGCGGTGAGATTGACCGGGACTTTGCGTCCCGAGGTTTTCTTCTGCTCTTCCGACAGCGTCACCGACGGCGAGGGAAACCAGCCGATCGCGTTCTTGGCCAGCGCGCCGGCGTCGGCGCGCAGCGCGGGCGAGGTCGTCGGCTCGTCCAAGGTCAGGGTGCCGGCGAACAGCGCTTCCTTGCCGCCCGGCACGACGATGGTTGCGGCGATGTTGAGGGCCCGCTCGGCCGAGCCTCGTCCCGGATACAGGTGCACCGGGTAGTACAGATAGATCAGCGCCGCACGCGTGGCCACCTCGTCCTCGGAACGCTCGAACGCCATGCGCGCGTAGAAATCGACCTGCGCCAGCCCGAGCTGCTTGAGGTCCGACTTCACTTCGGTTTTCTGCGCCGAGGTGGCTTGCTCCAGAAACGCCGGCGCGGCGCCGTCGGTGCCGGCGGCGGACGGCTGGCCGCGCGCGATGGCGACGCAGTTGCGCGAGCGCGGTTGGGTGGAGCCGAACGGCAAATCGGCCAGATACGTCGCCTTGACCGCATCGAAGTGCACGGACTTGTCCTGGCCGGCCGCGGTAATGGCGCGACGGACGGTCGAGGCGAGCATGTCGAAGCCCCGCTCCAACAGCACCGCGGCCAATGCCGCGCCGGCGAACTCCTTGACCGGGCCGGCGCCGATCCCGCACGACACGGTCTCGGCCCGCCAAACATAACCCGGCTGAACACGCGCGGCGCCATGCGCCTGACACGCGCAAGCCAACAGCGCAGCGCAGGCGACGCCGTTCCATTTATTGCTCATGACACATTCCCCCCAGTTCCGGATGGTGTTCGTCGATCCACGCGCATATGCGGGTCATCGAGACGGCGACCTGGCTTTCGCCTGCGCAGGCAGCGGGCGCGAATCCGCTGTCGAGACGCGTGTGCAATCCTGCGATCGCCGGCTTGCCGCGGTCGGACACCAGCAGCGGCGCGCCGGAAAGGCCGCCGATCGTCTGGCAGTCGTGCAGCAACGCGCCCGAAGGCAGGCGGCAAACGATCGAGCAGCGGGTGTGATCGGCGGGGCGCCAGAGCCGCAGGCGCGCGCACGCCGGGTCGTCGGCGGAAACGCAGTCGGCGAACCGGACCGCGCCGACGATCGACGCCGGCGTCCGCATCGCGGCCGCAACGGGCGCGGCGATCTTCGACGCCGGCAAGACCGAGACGCCGGCGACCGGCTGGTCCAGCGCCCAGATGTCGAAGTCGCTGGCCGGATCGCTCTCGTCGTACTGGTCGGTCATCAAGCGCGCCAACGCACGCGGCTTGCGGTCCTCGCCAAGCCCGGCGAAGCCCACGGCGCAGTCCTGGTTCTGACCGCGGCAGGCTTCGATCGCGCCGCGGCAATGGCCGGCGGTCAGCACGTGCGAAGGATCGAGGAATACGCCGGTGCATTGCGGGGCGCCGTCGGTCATCAGCACCGCCAGGGCGCGCTCCAGCGCCGGCGCGGACACCGCCGCGACGCCCTGCCCGCCTTGCAGGGAGAATCCGGCCGAATCGACCGCCGTGAAACAATCCGCGCCGTATTGCCGCTTCAGCTGCGGGCACTCGCCCTGCTTGAGCTGGCAGCCCGCTTCGTACACGCGCAGGCCGGAATCCCGACACTGCATCCAGCGTTGATAGGCCGCCGCGCCGGCCGCGGTACCCGCCGCCGACGCCGGCGTGCCGGTCGCTCCGGGCAGCGGCATCTGGCTCTGTTTCAGGCGTTCGCGCCAGTCCAGCGGCTGCAGTCCGGAAACATCGGCCTGCGGCAGGCGCACGGGATTGCGCAACTGCTCCAGCAACTCGTCCAGGGCGACGCGGGTCGGTCGCGGCGCCTGCAACTGCCCGGGTTTCGGCGGGCGCACACGCTGCAGGTCGTTGAGCGCTTCCCGACCCTCGAGCCCGCGCAGTCCCTCGCGCGCGGCAGGCTGCGCGCGCACGCACAGCGTCCACAAGGCCAAGCCGAGCAAGGCGATCCAAGCCGAACGGCGCATGGCCCCACCTCCCTGGGTGCCATTCCCCTAAGTTGTTATAACGGCGGCGAAGGACCCGCTCGGCCAGCCGGACTCGCTGTCAACGCCGGCCGTCGATCTTCAAGATGCTGCGCTCGTCTTTGGACGCGCGTCTCCGCCCCCCTCATTCCGATCGACCCTCATGCCCGCCACGGACCTCACCGACCTGCTGCTCGACGCGCTCGGCAAGCGCATCGACGACCCCGCCGCCGCCGCCCTCGCCCAGGCGCTGGGCAAGAAACCGTTCAAGACCGCGACGCCGGGCAACAGCGTCCACCTCGGCAGCCGCAAGCTCGGCATCGAAGTCGGCGCGAGCATGAACCTGACCAGCCGCGCGCATTTTCCGCCGCGCAAGGATGGGCGCCGCTGGGTCACCTGGGTCTCGCATGCCTTCGTGTATCCGAACTACGCCGGCGCCTTGCCGCCGGGCTTCGACTGGTCGATGGACGACGCCGCGCTGTCGGCGCGCTTCCGCCGCCGGGTCGAAGGCGGCCTGGAGGAAATCCGCTACACCCTGCCGCCGCCGCGCGCGGGCCTGCGGGCCAAGGCCACGCTCGACGAGGACGAGGACCGGCCGCGGCATCTGCTGCTCGGCGTGGCCGAGGAATCGGATTACGCCACGCTCTATCCCGGCACCGATCCCGCGCACCGCGTCGAAGACGCGTTCTTCGCCGCGTGGTGCGCGCTCAACGGCGTGCTGCGCGACGACCGCCTCGGCGCGGACGCGATCGCCGCCCTGCGCGAGCGCCGGACCACGCCGCTGGCGTTCCTGGCCGGGCCGCTCGACGGGCTGTTGTGGGAGAACGACGTGCGGCCCGACCACGCCGCGTTCTGCCACGCCTACAGCAAGCGTCTGATGACGCCGGACCATGCCGCCGCGCTGCCCGACGTGCAGGACGTGTTCGGCGAGGCCAACGACTGGCGCAAACCCGGCGAGGCGATGACCGAGGACCGCTGGGACAACTACGAGCGGATCGCGCCGCGCTACGCGCAGCGGCTGGAGCAGTGGCGGCGCGGCGAGATCCGCTCGATGGTCGACCACGCGCAGGCGGCCGACGCGGCCGGCTGAAGCTTCAGCCGCGATCGGTGGCGAAGCGCAGGCGATTGCCGTCCGGGTCCTTGACCAGCATCTCGCGGGTGTCCCACGGCGTGTCCTGCGGCGGTTCGTCCGCGGTCACGCCGTTGGCGAGGAAGCGGCGGTGGCATTCGTCCACGTCGGGCACCATCAGGTAGACCGCGCCGCCGACTTCGCAATCGTCGACGTGCTCGGTCAGGAACAGGGTCTGGCCTTCGCGGGTGATCTGGACGAACAGCGGGAAGCCCGGTTCGAACCGGTGTTCCCAATCGACGGCGAAGCCCAGCCCGTCGACGTAGAACGGCAGGCTGCGGTCGGCGCGCAGGATGCGCAGTTGCGGAATGACGGTCTGGGGCATGGGCGGCTCCTGGCTACGCCTTGGTATGCGCGTTTTTTGTATACCGAAACCGGCGAAGCGGCGAGCCCGCGGAGGCCGTCCCGGCGGGTGCGGCAAACCGCCTCAGCCGGCGGCCCGCGATGGACGCAGCGTTCATATCAGGCTTTCGCGCGACCACGGCCGTGCGCCGGCACCGGCTGGCCGCCCCGCTTCGCCCGACCGCCCCGGGCCGCGCCGCCCGACCCGCCCCGCGACCCGCATTTCTTTAGCAACAATTGTGAGTTTTAAACCTTTTCCATATGCTGCAACCACACCAATAACGACTCTCTGGACGTGGATCGAACGTGGCGGTAGCGAAGCCGACGCGACCGGCACCGGGGAGCCGGCACCGCCCCAGGCGCCCACGATGCCCGGCGCAGGCGCCGTCCGCGGCGGCGCGCCCACCCTCCCCCCGCCCCGCCGCGACATCGCGCCGACCCACGCCAGCGTCCCCGACGGCCTCCGCACGGAACCGATCATGATCAACATCACCATTCGCCAGCGGATTCTGCTGAGCCTCGCCGTGACCTTCGGCGTGCTCGCCCTGATGGGCGGCATCGCCTGGCAGCGCTTGCTGCACATCGAAGCCGAAGAGGCCGCGCTGCGCGACGACTCGATTCCGGGCATGTACGCCGCGGCGAAGATGGAATCGACGTGGATGACCTACCACGCCAACGTGCGCGCGACGACCATGGCCGCCGCCGACGACGACATCGACCGCCTGGAAGCGCTGGTGGTCAAGCGCCGCGGCGAATTCGAAGCGGCCGCGGCCGCCTACGACCGCACCATCCACGCCGCCGACGACCGCGCCCAGTTCGGCGAGATGATGCGCCAGGCGCAGGCCGCGTTCGTGCTGCAGACCGAACTGTTGCGGATGGCGCACGAACGGTCGCCCGGCCTCGGCGCGGCCTGGCGCGAGCGCGCCGCGCCGGTGTTCGAGCGCAACAACGCGACCTTGTCGAAGATGCTCGGCTACAACCACGGTTACGCGACCGATTCGCTCAAGCGCATAGACGCCGCGATCGCCGCGGCCAAGACCGGCATCGCGCTGTCGTTCCTGACCGCGATGGTGCTGTCGGCGCTGGTCGGCTTCTTCCTGCTGCGCGCGATCACCCAGCCGATGCAGAAGCTGACCCGCGCGGTCGACACCATGGCCAAGGGCGATTTCAGCCAGCGCCTGGCACTGGCGCGCAGCGACGAGTTCGGCACCCTGGCCCAGGGCTACGACCGCATGACCGACGATCTGTCGCAATTGGTCGGGCAGGTCCAGTCCTCCGGCATCCAGGTCAATTCCTCGATCAACGAAATCACCGCGACCCTGCGCGAGCAGCAGGCATCGGCCGCGCAGATCGCCGCGACCACCACCGAGATCGGCGCGACCTCGCGCGAGATCGCCGCGACCTCCAAGGAACTGGTGCGCACGATGGACACCGTCTCGGCCGCGGCCGAGCAGACCTCGGCGCTGGCCGGCAGCGGCCAGGCCGGGCTGGCGGAGATGGAGGATTCGATGCGGCGCATGATCGATGCCACCGCCGCGATCAGCGCCAAGCTCGCGGTGCTGGCCGACAAGGCCAACAACATCAGCCAGGTCGTCACCACCATCACCAAGGTCGCCGACCAGACCAACCTGCTCTCGCTCAACGCGGCGATCGAAGCGGAAAAGGCCGGCGAATACGGCCGCGGCTTCTCCGTGGTCGCCACCGAGATCCGCCGCCTCGCCGACCAGACCGCGGTCGCCACGCTCGACATCGAGCAGATGGTGCGCGAGATCCAGTCGGCGGTCTCGGCCGGCGTGATGGGCATGGACAAGTTCTCCGAGGAAGTGCGGCGCGGAACCCACGACGTGCAGCAGGTCGGCGGCCAGCTGTCGCAGGTGATCGACAACGTGCAGGCGATGGTGCCGCGCTTCGAGGCGGTCAACGAAGGCGTGCAGGCGCAGTCGGCCGGCGCCGAGCAGATCAATCTGGCGCTGAGCCAGCTCAGCGAGGCCGCGCAGCAGACGGTCGAAGCGCTGCGCCAGTCCAACCAGGCCATCGACGAACTGCACCACGTCAGCGCCGGGCTGCGCGACGGCGTGGTCAAGTTCAAGCTGCTGTCCTGAGCGCGGCGGAGTCCGAGACGCGCATGCTGTTCCTGGTCTTCCAACTCGACGCCGAGCGCTACGCGATCGAGGCGGCGACGGTCGCGGCGGTGCTGCCGCGGGTGCAGCTGCGGCGCCTGCCGCAGGCGCACGACGCGGTGGCCGGGGTGTTCGACTACCGCGGCGAAGTGGTGCCGGTGATCGACCTGTGCCGGCTGGCGCTGGCGCGGCCGGCGCGCGAGGCGATGAGCACGCGCATCGTCCTGGCCGATTACGCCGACCGCGCCGGCAACGCGCGCCGGCTCGGCCTGCTGGCCGAGCGCGTGGTCGACACCGTGCGCCTGCAAGCCGAAGCGTTCGCCCCCAGCGGCGTGGAACAGCCGGCGGCGCGCTACCTCGGCCCGGTCGCGCGCGATGCGCACGGCCTGCTGCAACGCATCGGCGTGCGCGAGCTGTTGCCCGACGATGTCCACGACCTGCTGTTCCAGCAGGCGGCGCAGGCCTGATGGACGCGGGCGCGTTCGAACGCTGGCTCAAGACCACGATGGGGCTCGACGCGTCCTCGGTCGGCCCCGGCGTGGTCGCGCGCGCGGTCGCCGGCCGCATGCGCGCGACCGGCCTCAGCGATGCCGGCGCGTACTGGCGCCGGCTGCTGGCCCAGCCGCTGGAACAGCAGGAACTGATCGAAGCGGTGGTGGTGCCGGAAACCTGGTTCTTCCGCGGCGTGGAAGCCTTCGACGCGCTGGCGCGCGCGTTCGCGCCGCTGCGCGAGGACGGCGCGCGCACGCTGCGCCTGCTGAGCCTGCCGTGTTCGACCGGCGAGGAACCCTACACCCTGGCGATGGCCTTGCTGGACGCCGGCTGGACGCCGCAGCGGCTGCGCATCGACGCCTACGACATCAGCGAGCGCGCCCTGGCCAAGGCCGGGCACGCGGTGTACGGCGCCAATTCGTTCCGCGGCCGCGAACTGGCCTACCGCGACCGCCACTTCCGCGCGCTCGGCCACGGCCGCTGGCAGTTGTCGGCGCAGGTGCGGCAGTGCGTGCGCCTGCACCGCGCCAACGTGCTCGATCTCGACTTCCTGCCGGCGCAGGCGACCTACGATGCGGTGTTCTGCCGCAATCTGCTGATCTATTTCGACCCCGACACCCAGGTGCGCACGGTCGGCGTGCTGGCGCGGACGCTGGCCGAAGACGGCCTGCTGTTCGTCGGCGCGGCCGAAACCGGGCTGCTGCTGTCGCTGGGCTACGCCTCGGCGCAGATGCCGATGGCCGCCGCGTTCCGCCGCCAGCGCAGCGCGCCGGCAACGCCCGGCGCGCCCGAACCCTGGCGCGCGCCGGCGCTGGCGCCGTTGCGCGCGCCGCCGGCGCGGCCGGCCGCCCGGCCCGCGGTGCGGCCCGCGCCGACGTCGCCGGCCGCGGCCACGAACACGAACACGAACACCGCAACGCTCGCCGCGACCCTGGAACAAGCGCGCCGCCTCGCCGACAACGGCGCCTTCGAACAGGCCGCCGACATCTGCCAGGCGCATCTGCGCGCGCACGGCCCCAGCGCCGAAGCGCTGTACCTCAGCGGGCTGATCCACGGCGCCACCGGCGACGATGCGCGCGCCGAAGACGCGTTCCGCAAGGCGCTGTACCTGCAACCCGATCACACGGAGAGCCTGATGCATCTGGCCTTGCTGCTCGACGCCAAGGGCGACGCCGCGGGCGCGCGGCTGATGCGCCAGCGCGCGTCGCGCCACCGCGGCAGGAGCGCCTGAGATGAGCGCGAACGAACCGGGCAACGCCGGCTCCGCGGTCGCGCGGCTGCTGGAACGCACGCCGGCGCAGGAGGAACTGGCCGAAGCGGCCGCGCGTCTGGCCGCCGGCGCGCCGCGGCAACTGCGCGCCAGCGCCGGCGCGTTCGTGTTCCGCCTCGGCGAGGAATGGCTGGGCCTGCCGGCCGGGCTGATCGACGAAGTGCTGGAGCTGCGCCCGGTGCACCGCTTGCCGCACCGGCGCGACGCCGCGCTGCGCGGCGTGGTCAACGTGCGCGGCCGGCTTACCGTGTGCGTGGCGCTGCCGGCGCTGTTGCAGACCGGCGCGCCGGTCGCCGCGCGCACCGGCACCGTCGCGCGCCGGCTGGTGGTGCTGGCCGCGCCCGAAGGCGCGTTGGCGTTCGAGGCCGACGAAGTCCACGGCAGCCATCGCTACGACGCCGAAGAAGTGCGCGCGGTGCCGTCCACCGTCGCCCACGCCCTGGCCCGCTTCGCCACCGGCGTGCTGCCGTGGGGCGAACGCCGCATCGGCCTGCTCGACGCCGGCTTGCTGGTGCACGCGCTGAACCGGCAGATCTCATGAGCAACGATTCCCTGCGCGATCTTTCGCTGCACGACCTGTTCCGCATGGAAGCGGACGGCCAGCGCCAGACGCTGACCGAGAACCTGCTCGCGCTCGAACGCAACCCGACCGCGGCGGCGACGCTCGAGGAATGCATGCGCGCGGCGCATTCGCTCAAGGGCGCGGCGCGCATCGTCGGCCTCGGCGCGGCGGTGGCGGTGGCGCATTCGATGGAAGACTGTCTGGTCGAGGCGCAGCACGGCCGCTTGCGCCTGCACCGCGGGATCGTCGACGCGCTGTTGCGCGGCGTCGACCTGCTCGGCCGCGTCGCCGACACGCCGGCCGAAGCGGCCGGCGCCTGGGCCGACGAAGAATCCGCGCCGGTGCTGGAATTCCGCGCCGCGCTCGCCGCGGCGCTGGCCGCGCCGGCAACGGACGAAGCCGCGCCGCCGGCCGTCACTGACGCCGATCCCACGCAGCACGACGCGCCCGCCGAGGAAGGCGAGGAACGTGTGCTGCGGATCGCCGCGCGCAACCTGCACCGCATGCTCGGCCTGGCCAGCGAAGCGCTGGTGGAATCGCGCTGGCTCGATCCCTACATCCGCTCGCTCGCGCGGGTCAAAGAACTGCAACGCCGCAGCGCGCTGGCGCTGGACCGTCTGTCCGAACGCACGTCCGCGCTCGCTTCCGATCCGGCTTCGGCCGAGCTGCTGGCGCGCGCGCAGGCCGACCTGGCCGAAGGCCAGCGCCTGCTCGGCGAACGCGTCGCCGCGCTCGACGCGTTCGACCGGCGCCTGGCCGGCGTCGCCCACGGCCTGTACGACGAAGCGCTGGCGAGCCATATGCGCCCGTTCGCCGACGGCACCCGCGGCTTCAAGCGCATGGTCCGCGACCTCGCCCACGAACTGGGCAAGCAGGCGCGGCTGGAAATCGTCGGCAGCCGCACGCCGGTCGACCGCGACGTGCTGGCGCGGCTGGAAGCGCCGCTGGGGCATCTGCTGCGCAACGCGGTCGATCACGGCCTGGAAGCGCCGGAGCAACGGCTGGCGCGCGGCAAGCCGGCCGAGGGCGTGGTCCGGCTCGAAGCGCACCACGTGTCCGGCCGCCTGGAAATCAAGATCGGCGACGACGGCCAGGGCATCGACGCCGAACGCATCCGCCGCGCGGTGATCGCGCGCGGGCTCGCCGACGAAGACACCGCGCAGCGCTTCGACCAGGACGAGCTGCTGGAATTCCTGTTCCTGCCCGGCTTCAGCCTGCGCGACACCGTCACCGACATCTCCGGCCGCGGGGTCGGCCTGGACGCGGTGCAGAACATGGCCAAGCAGCTGCACGGCAGCGTGCGGGTGTTCTCGCAGCCCGACCAGGGCACCCGCTTCCAGTTGCAGCTGCCGCTGACCACCTCGGTGCTGCGCGCGCTGGCGGTGGACATCGGCGGCGAGGCCTACGCGTTTCCGCTGGCGCGCATCGTCGCCACCGCGCTGGTCTCGCGCGAGCAGGTGCGCTCGCTCGAAGGCCGCCAGTATTTCGAACTCGCCGGCCGCGAGATCGGCCTGGTGTCGGCGCGCCAGGTGCTGGAAGGCGGCGACGGCGCGACCGCCGGCGCGCAGCTGCCGGTGGTGGTGATCGGCGGCGCCCACGGCGAGCACCTGTACGGGCTGGCGGTCGACCGCTTCGGCAGCGTGACCGAACTGGTCGTGCAGGCGCTCGATCCGCGCCTGGGCAAGGTCAAGGACATCGCCGCCGGCGCACTGCTCGACGACGGCGCGCCGGTGCTTATCGTCGACACCGACGACCTGCTGCGTTCGATCGAACGGCTGGTCGCGACCGGCCATCTGGCCCAGGTCCGCCACCAGGACGGCGCCGCCGCGGTCGAACGCAGGCGGGTGCTGGTGGTCGACGATTCGCTGACCGTGCGCGAACTGCAACGCAAGCTGATCGAAACCGCCGGCTACGCGGTGGAAGTCGCGGTCGACGGCATGGACGGCTGGAACGCGGTGCGGCTGAGCCGCTTCGACCTCGTCGTCACCGACGTCGACATGCCGCGCATGGACGGCATCGAACTGGTCGAACTGATCAAGAAAGACCCGCACTTGCGCGAGCTGCCGGTGATGATCGTGTCCTACAAGGACCGCGAGGAAGACCGCCGCCGCGGCCTCGACGCCGGCGCCGACTTCTATCTGAGCAAGGCCGGCTTCGACGAAGAGGCGCTGATCCAGGCGGTCGCCGATCTGATCGGAGGACCGCTGGCATGAGCCGCTTGCAATCGACGCCGCAATCGCACAACGACCCCGGAACCGCCGCGTGAGAATAGGCATCGTCAACGATCTGAGCATCGCCACCGAAGCGCTGCGGCGCGTGCTGGCGCGGCGTCCGGACCACCGCGTGGCCTGGTCCGCGGCCAGCGGCGCCGAGGCGGTGGCGTGCTGCGCGCGCGACACCCCGGACCTGGTGCTGATGGACCTGGTGATGCCCGGCATGAACGGCGTGGAAGCCACTCGCCGGATCATGGCCGAGAGCCCCTGCCCGATCCTGGTGGTGACCGTCAGCGTCGGCGCCAACGCGGCGATGGTGTTCGAAGCGATGGGCCACGGCGCGCTCGACGCCACCGACCTGCCGGCGCTGGCCGGCGACCACGACCGCGGCGCCGACAAGCTGCTGGCCAAGATCGACCTGATCGGCCGCCTGTCCGCCGCGCCGGTGCGCGCATCCACGCCGCGCGCGCCGGTGCAGGCGTCCGAACGCAAGCTGCTGGCGATCGGCGCGTCCGCCGGCGGCCCGTCGGCGGTGGCGCGGGTGCTGGAAGGATTGCCGGCGGACTTTTCCGGCGCGGTCGCGGTGATCCAGCACATCGACGAAAAATTCGCGCCCGGCATGGCCGACTGGCTCGGCCGCTACTCGCGCCTGCCGGTGCGCACCGCCACCGTCGGCGACACCCTGCAATGCGGGCAGGTGCTGCTGGCGGCGACCAACGACCATCTGGCGCTGCGCGCCGACGGCCGCCTGGACTACGTGCACGAACCCGCCGAGCTGCCGTATCGGCCGTCGGTGGACGTGTTCTACAAAAGCGTCGGCGAGCACTGGCGCGGGCCCATCGTCGGCGTGTTGCTGACCGGCATGGGCCGCGACGGCGCCGCCGGACTGCGCGGGCTGCGCCAGCAAGGCCACCACACCATCGCCCAGGACCGCGCCTCCAGCGCGGTCTACGGCATGCCCAAGGCCGCAGCCGAACTCGACGCCGCGGTCGAGATCCTGCCGCTGGACCGCATCGCCGCGCGCTTGCGCGACCTCTTCGTCACGAACCCGAACGCCACCCCATGAGCGACCCGACTTTTTCCGGCTTCAACGAGCCGCATCCCCACTCGCGCCAGCAACGGCTGGTGGTGCTGTTGGTCGACGACCAGCCGATCATCGGCGAGGCCGTGCGCCGCGCGCTGGCCAGCGAGGCCGACATCGACTTCCACTACTGCGCCCAGGCCAACGAAGCGGTCGCCATCGCCGAGGCGCTGCGCCCGAACGTCATCATGCAGGACCTGGTCATGCCCGGCGTCGACGGCATGACCCTGGTCCATCACTACCGCATCCATCCGGTGCTGAAGCACGTGCCGGTGATCGTGCTGTCGAGCAAGGAAGACGCGGTGGTCAAGAGCCAGGCCTTCGCCACCGGCGCGACCGACTATCTGGTCAAGCTGCCCGACTCGATCGAGCTGATCGCGCGCGTGCGCCACCACGCGCGCGCCTACCTCAACCAGATCGAGCGCGACGAAGCCTACCGGGTGCTCAGCGAGCACCAGAAGCGCCTGCTCGAACTCAACGAGACCCTGCGCCGGCTCAGCGACGTCGATGGTCTCACCGGGCTCAACAACCGCCGTTACCTCGACTCCTATCTCGACGCCGAATGGCGCCGCGCGTTGCGCGAAGGCACCGAGTTCTCGGTGCTGATGCTCGACGTCGACAACTTCAAGCTCTACAACGACTACTACGGCCACTTGGCCGGCGACGAAGTGCTCAAGGAAGTCGCCGGCGTCATGCGCCAGACCTTGCAGCGCCCCGCCGACCTCGCCGCGCGCTACGGCGGCGAGGAATTCACCGTGGTGCTGCCGTCCACGCCGGCCAGCGGCGCGCTGCTGATCGCCGAGCAACTGTGCTCCGCGGTGCGCGCGCTGGCCCTGCCGAATCCGGCCGCGCCATCGGGCATCGTCACCGTCAGCGTCGGCGTCGCCACCGCCGCGCCGGCGCATCGCGAAAGCTATGCGCCGTTGTTGCGGGTCGCGGATATGGCCTTGTACGAGGCCAAGCGGGCGGGCAAGGATCAGGCGGTTTATCGGGTGCGCGAGGAGTAAGCGGCTCCGCCTTGGCCTGCCCGCAGGCCGTTCTGCGTTACGCCGCCGACCGCGCCCCCGATGGCCGAAATCGCCTGCCGTCGCGCAACCGGCGCGATCGATGCGGCTTCGCGCTGCTTCAATCCGAACCGCTCGACTGGATCTATAGCGGCACACAAACGACGCCCAATGGCCGATCGGCATTCGAATCTGCGGCGTTTGTCTCGGTAATCGGTCGCCGCGCGCGGCAATAAAAGCCTCGGTGCGCTGGCGAACGATGCGCATCGCGGGGAAACACCGTCTATCGGACAGGTCGGCCGACTCGCAGCGGCGAAGCCGCGCAGCGTCGTCCGCAAGGAGCATGCCTGCATGGAGCGCGCACGCCGCTACCGTTTCTCGACCGCCGCTTACCGCGGCGAACAGGCCTTCGACGCCTGGCGCCGGCAACAGCTGCTGTTCGAGCTCCATTGCTCCGAGCGCGACATCGGCCTGCGTTGCGAATTCGACGGCAGCAACCTCGACGGCCTATTGGTCGGCCGCTGCGTCGCGCGCATCCGTCCCGGCCAGTTCATCCAGGCGCGGCGCGAGGCGCCGCTGCTGAACCACGAACGTTTCGATCATTACTACTTCCATTTGTGTCTGGGCGGCAGCGTCGAGCTGACCACCGATCGCGGCCATGTGCGCGCGCGGCAAGGTCAGATCGTGGTCGCCGACATGACCCAGCCGTCGCACTGGATCTGGCCGCGCGGACGCGCCGCGATGCTGATGGTTCCGCGCGAGCGCCTGCCGGCGCAGGCTCGGTCGATGCACGGCATGCGCCTGGACGCCGATCGTTATCCGCTGCTGCCGGGCTATCTGCGCGCGATCGCGCATCACCAGGACCGTTGGCCGGCATCGGGCGCGAACTGGCTGTCGCATTCGCTCACCGCCTTGCTGACCGCATACGCGCTGGGCGCGCCGGATGCCGCCGAAGCCCGTGGCGGCGAACCTTCGCTGCATCGACAACGCCGTCGCGTCGAGGACTACATCCGCGCGCACTTGCAGACCGCGGAGCTGGGCCCGGCGCAGATCGCCCGCGAGTTGGGCGTATCGCGTTCGGTCCTCTACCGCATCTTCGCCGCCGACGGCGGTGTTCGTCGCTTCCTCCAGGAGTTGCGCCTGCAGGCTGCGCAGCGCGAGCTGTGCGCCAGCCCTGCGCAGGCTCGCCCGCGCCTGGGCGACGTGGCCTGGCGCTACGGCTTCGCCAGCGCCTCGCAGTTCAGCCACAGCTACCGTCGCCGGTTCGGGCATCCGCCGCGCGACGAGGCGCGTCATCCGCGCCTCGCCGCAATCTTCGACGACAACGCCGCAACGGCGACCGGCGACGGCGTCGGCGCGAACGGCGCGCCGACCCAGGACGCCGCCAACGACTTCCGCGGCTGGATACGTTCCGCACGGCCCCAGGCCGGCGGCGCAGCAGCCGTTCGCCGCCACGCCGGCGAACGGATCAGTCCTCCGCCCAGAGCTCATTGAGGATCGGCGAGAGATCGACCACGGTAGCCTTGGCCACCGCAGCGCCCGCATCGAGAATGCCGGCGCCGCAGCCGCCCGGACATCCGCTCGGCCCGGGTCGCGCGGTTTCCTTGATGATTCGTTCGACATTCGCCGGCGACCAGCGGTGCACGCCGCCGATCAACGCCGCTACGCCGGCGACATGCGGCGCGGCCATCGACGTACCCGCCTTGTAGCCGTAGCCTCCGCCCAAGGTGGAGTACACGCCCAGCGAACCGTCGCCACCCGGCGCGGTGATGTCCACCGCCGCGCCGTAGTTGGAATACGAGGCGCGCTTGCCGTCGACCGTATTGGCGGCCACCGAAATGACGTTGTTGCAGCTGGCCGGCTGGAATCCCCCCGCATCCGCGTTGTTGTTGCCGGCCGCCACCACCACCGTGCTGCCGCGCGCCACGGCGAAATCGATCGCCTGCTGATAGGTCGGGCTGCAACTACCGCTTCCGCCAAGGCTCATGTTGATGACCTGGGCGCGGTTCGGATTGGACGGCGCACCGGTCACGTTTCCGCCCGCGGCCCAGATCACCGCGTCGGAGATATCCGACAGCAGGCCATAGCCGCCGTGGCCCAGCACGCGCAGATGCAGCAGCTTGGCCCGGTACGCCACGCCGGCGACGCCTACCCCGTTGTCGGTGACCGCCGCGATGGTGCCGGCCACATGGGTGCCGTGCTGGACGTTGGAAGCGTCGTACGGATCGGGATCGCGGCCATTGCCGTCGTCGGAAGCGCCCGTACCGCTGCTGCGGCTGACGAAGTCGAACCCGCCGACGATGTTGGCGTTCAGATCGTCGTTGCTCAGATAGCCGCTGTCGATGACCGCGACCGTCTCGCCGAGCCCCGCGGCTGCGTTCCACGCCGCCGGCAGATTGGCGCCGCCGACCGGGTGATGGTAATTCCATTGCCGCGAGTACTCGGGATCGTTCGGGTCCATGTACCCGCGCAGCCAAACGTCGGCCTCCACCCACAGCACGCTGCCGTGGGAGAGCACCGCGCGCATCAGCGACTGCGCGAGCGCAGCGTCGATCGGCATGGCCGTGGAAATGACGTCGGCCTGGATCGCCAGCCTGCGCTCGTGCGCGAGCGTCAGCGGCTTGCCGTCGGGGCCGGTCAAACGGGCGGAAATGCGGTCCAGGCTGAGCCGCAGCGCCTGCTCGTCCTTGAACTCGGGACTGTCGGGGCGGAACTGCACGATGAACTGCTGGATCGGCAGTTCTTCGTCCGGTTTATCGGGCGGATCCGACGCCGCATACGCCGGCGACGCCAGCGCGCAAGCAGCCGCGAGCGCGGCGGCGAGCGCGCGGCGACGCGTCGAGCGATTGGGTGAAGAGTTGGCCATCTCGGCCTCCTTTAACGGAAAGTGCTGAGGCGCGGCTCCGCTGGTGCGGACCCATTCGCGTTGCGGATCGGGCTGGCCGGAGTCGGCCGCGATCGGCTCAGTAGTCGTCGGTGACGACGGTGTAGTACGGCTTGGCCACGACCCAGTCGCCCTTGGTCGCGCAGGTCTTGCCGTCGTCGGCAAAGAACAGGCCGACGTTGGGCCGGTTCGGACTGGACTGCGCGGACAACAGCAGGGAATACAGCGCGCGGCAGTTCGCGTCTTCGTTCATCTTGCAAACCACCCAGACCAGGCCGGTGGTGTTGAGCCGGATATGCACTCCCGGCACATTGCCGCTGCCCATGCCGAGCTCGTCGAGCTTGCCCCAGCACGAATAGGTAGCGAAGGCCGGAGTCGCGACCTGGGTCAACACCAGGCCGAGTGCGAACAATGAGGTTTTCACGAGCTTGCTTTTCATGGCCGGTTCCTTGAAAGGGTCGTGGACGGCCGATGCCTGCGGTGCGCAGATCGCATCCGGGATCGGTCCGGCTCCAGCCTTGGCGAGAGCTGCGCAGGCGGGTTATCGGCTCCGTCCCGCTTTGTTGTCGCCGCGTCCTGCCGCGGACAGGCTGCGATCGACCGCACGTGCGACGCGTGATGTCGGGCCATAGCGGCCGGCAGCGGTTTTGCGCCGCGGCCCGGCATGCAAGCCGATACCGTCGAAACCAACACACGGCGGTGCAGACGCAAGCCGATTCGCGCCTGGGCAGTCGGCCCAATCGTGTGGCGCGCGCTTGCGCGCTGGTCGTCCGGGGATACCGCGCCGCAGTCGGACCCGCGCACGGTCGCGGTCCGGCATCCGCGCCGCATCGCGCAATACCGCCGACGGCGGTTCTCCCTCTGCGCTGCGGACAAGCAAGCCACCGGCGCGAACTCTGCATTGATGCCATCTATGTGCATCCGTAGCGCCATTCGCCGCCCAAAAACCCCGATGCCGGCGACCGTTCGTGGCAGGCTCGGCCCCCACTCTGCGTTGTCATGGATGACCGGCTCCCCCTCGAGCCGGCGAACCGGTGCGCGTCCAGCGCGATCCATCGATCACAGGGGTGAGGTATGGGAATTCTCAGGGCGCGCGCCTATCCGACCAAGCTGTTCTTCAATGCCGCCGACCACACCTACGTCGAATGCGGCAGCGGCGGCAAAGCCTGGGGCTGCTGGGGCGGCAAGACCGGCGGGCGAGCGCTGCGCGAAGCGCAAGGCAGCACCCAGCGCGCCGACGCCATCGCCGGCGCGAACGAACGCGCCGGCGTGACCTGCTATCTGATCAACGGCGTCTGCCACCAGGCCGCCAACCGGGTACTGTTTCCGGCCGCGATCACCGTCGCCGGCGCGCGCGGCTACTCGCTGTCGAGCGCGATCTTCGGCGTGTACGGCCGCCCGCGCGGGCCCTTGGGCACGTGCTCGGCGCCGTTCGACCAGCACCCCGGCGTGACCGGCGATCTGAGCGAATGCCTGCAAGGGCCGCAAGAGGATTACGAGGAACCCAGCCGCGTCGAAGAAGCCGAAGCCGAGCACGGCCCGCCCGATTTCGAAGACGCCGCGTACATGGCCGAGGTCGGCGCGCTGTACCAGGACCGTTTCCTGCGCGCGCTCGAAGACAACGTCGACGCCTACGGATTCCAGCTGGAACATTTCTCCTTGTTTGTGCAGCACAAGGAACGCGTCACGCCGCTGTCGTTGCAACGCGCCGAACGCGAGCGACTGTTCGCCGCGCGCAGCGATTTCGAACACAACCGCATCGAGGCCGAACAAGCCTTCGCCGCCACGCGCGACGCCCTGACCTTCGTTGCCTCCTTCGACGCCCTGACCTTGAAATTCCAGGACGACCTCGCCGAAACCTTGCGCGACGAAAATTACCGCTGCTTGCTTGACCTTTCCCCGGAAGAGCGCATCGTGTTGTCGGACCCCGATATCGTGGCGGCGGCGTATGGCCTCAACCTCGCAGGACCGGCGGCTACCTGATTTCGGGCCGAAACTGGCCCGGGACGAATACGAGCGCCGCATCGTCGCGCTGCACGACGGCGCGGCGCCGATGCCGAGCGAGGACGAGGAACGCCGCACGCGGCGCGGCGAGCTCGATTTGCTGATCGACTATCGGCTGGGGCAGCGCTTTCCGGATGCGCGCCGGGAAGCGCTTTGGCAGGCGCAGCAAGGCCTGGACAAGCGGCGGCTGTGGCATTTGCTGGCGGGTGTCGTCGCGCATCCGACCGATCCATCGGCGGGCGTGGCCAAGGCGCAGGTGCGGGCGTTCGCAGAAGTGCTCGACCCGGTCGAGCTTGGCGCGCTGCTGGAATTGTCCGCCGAGGAGTTGCAGCGCCTGCGTTGAGCCCATGCCGCGCCGACGCTGCCGATGCCGCTTGCTTGGTTCGCATCCGCATCTGGATCGGTCCGGCGCGCGGGTGGGCTCAGACCCTTCGACGCAAGCGTTCTGAGAGGCGATGGCGTTCGGAGGAAGCCCGTTCTTGCGCGGTGCCTTGCGCACCGTCGGGAAAAGATGGAGCGGGTGATGGGAATCGAACCCACGCTAGCAGCTTGGGAAGCTGCAGTTCTACCATTGAACTACACCCGCGTCGGGTCGAAGTCTATGACGCGGCGGCGCGGGAGGCAAATCGGAGCGGCATGGGCGGTCCCGTTCTGATCGGAAGGCGCCGGGCCTGGAGGCCCTTCCCCACGAGCAACCGGCCTTGACGCTCGCGCGGGAGGGCCTTCAGGCCCGACGCTGTCGATTCCGGTCGCCGCAAACACCGGCGCAAAAAGAAACCGGGCCTCACGGCCCGGTTTCCGTATCGCTTGTTTCACGATCAAACGCCGACGGCCGTAAAGGCCGCCGCGCCGGCCTCAGAACCCGCCGCCGACCTGCGCGAACACCGTGGTGTTGTTGCCGCCGTCCTGATTGAACGTGACGCTGGCGCCGAGGTTGGCGTCCAGGCCGAACAGCTTGGTCCGCGCGCCGAACAGGAAGGTGCCGTAGTCCTGGTCGAATTCGCGGTTCTTGACCGAGTACCAGCCGAGGTTGCCGACGGTCTGCAGGCGCGCCTGCGCGTTCTTCGGCGCGTCTTCGAACTCGCGGTCCATGGTCAGGCGCGCGTACGGGCGGAAGCTTTCGCTGTACGTGTAGTTGACCTGGTAGCCGATGCTGCCGATCAGCGAATCGAAGCTCTGGTCCGGGTAGGCCAGCGAGGTCGACAGGGTCGGGTCGCTTTCCTTGAAGCCGTCGATGTCGATGCGCTGGGCGACCACGCCGATCACCGGGCCGTGGCGCAGGGCGTCGCCGAACTCGTAGCCGGCGTTCAACGCGGCGGTGACGTTCTTGCCGTCGGCCGAGCCGCTGTGGGTGCGGGTGGCCGGGCCGAGGTTGACCTTGCGGTCGATGTCGAAGTCCAGCTTGGTGTAGCTGAGCTGGCCGTTGACCCAGGCGCGCTCGCCGTACCAGCCGATGAAGCCGCCGATGCTGGTGTCCTTCTGATCGAAGCTGCCGTTGCGCAGGCCGAAGTCCTGCTTCTGCTGGCCGTAGCCGAGGAAGGCGCCGTACACCAGGTTGCCGCTCGTCCAGTCGACGCCGCCGGTCAGCGCCGGGCCGGCGCCGTCGTAAACGTCGCCGTGGCCGTAGCGCTGGAAGTCGCCGCGCACGCTGCTCCACCAGCGCATGCCGTCGCCGTCGCCGCGCTCGGCGTGGCCGGCGACCTGCTCGGCGCGGGCGCGGCCGGTCATCGAGGCCGAGTTCGGCAGCAGGGCGATGAAGCGCGGGGCTTCCAGCACCGAGATCGCGTAGTCGGCCAGGATCTGGTGCGAGCGGCTCGACGGATGCACGCCGTCGGCGAAGGCGTAGGAGTTCGGCGCGTCGGGCGCGGCGTAGGTCAGCGGGCTGCAGGTGACCGAGGATGCGGTGATCTGCGGGTTGCAGCCGGTGCCGGTGACGTTGCTGATGCCGAACGGCGCCGGGTTGTTGACCACTTCGCGGATCAGGTTGTAGGTGTCCAGCGGAATCACCCGCAGGCCGGCCGCGGCGATGCCGTTGTAGAGCGCGTTGTTGTAGGTGGTGGCGAGCTGGCTGCCTGCCGCCATCTGCGCCGCGCCGCCGGCGCGGAACTGCGGGGTCGAGCCCAGATCGGGAATGTTCGGCACCAGGATGTATTCGGCGCCGGCGTTGCGCAGCGCGCCGATCACGCCGATCTGGGCGGTGACCGCGTTGCCGATGGTGGCCTGCGCCGGCGCGCCGCCGGCGACCGCGAACAGGTCGTTGGCGCCGCCCCACACGGTGTACAGCGCGTTGGGATCGGCGCGGCCGCCGTTGGCGGCGAGGTACTTGGTGGTCTGGGTCGCCAGCGAGTCGATCGGGCCGAGCGCGCCGCTGGTGTTGGTGCCGGTGCGCGCGCCGCCGACGGCGTAGTTGGTGCCGCCCTGGTTGTCGCTGTTGGCGTTGGTGCCGTAGTAGTTGGCCAGCCATTCCGACCAGACCAGGCCCGGGTTGGTGGTGAAGCGGCCGATCAGCGCGCCGTTCGGGCCCACCGCCTGGATCAGCGCCGGGCGGAAGTGGCCCGAGTCGGTGAGGCTGTCGCCGATGAACACGGTCTGCGAATAGGGGCCGCCGGCGAAGGCCGGAGCGGCGGCCAGCGCCAGGGCGGCGGCCAGCGCGGTACGAGCGGTTTTCATCAATGGACTTCCTTGCTGAGGACGAGCGGTGGCGGCGCCCGCGGCCCGGGGTCGGGCGCGAACGCCGAAAGGTCTGCCTCCGGCCGACATACGCCGGCGGATGGCGCGAATCGAAACATGCGGGCGGCGAGCCTGGCAAGGCGCAGCGCGGCAAAGCCGCGGGTGCGCGCCGGGCTCCCCGGCGCGGGATTATGCGCCCAAGGCGGCGGGCGTACCGGGGCCGGAGGTCACGCCGCGGAGCCCGGCGTTTGTTGCCGGGCTTGGCGTGTTCGGGCGGTGGCTTCGGCCGCGGGCTTCGCGGCGCGGCCGCCGCGGCGGCGCAAACGCGCGCCCGGCAAGGCGTTCGCGGACATGCGCGCCGGCGTGGGCCGCGCCGCGCGGCGCTGGCCGCGACGCGGCGCAACGGCGACAATGCCGGCATGAATATTTTGCTCAATGGCGAAGCGCGCGCCCTGGCCGCGCCGGTCACGCTCGATCAACTGCTCGTGGCCGAAGGCCTGGGCGAGCGGCGGGTGGCGGTGGAGATCAACGGCGAGATCGTGCCGCGCGGGCGGCATGCGCAGACGGCGCTGGCCGATGGCGACAAGGTCGAGATCGTGCATGCGTTGGGTGGCGGCTGAGGCGAGCGCGCGGCTGAGGTGAAGGTGTCGACGTAGTTGCGGTGTCGCGGTCGCGGCTCGCGCCGCTCCTACATGGGCTCCCTGTAGGAGCGGCGCGAGCCGCGACCGCGACACCACGCTTACGACGCATCCATTCCCGCGCCGCGCAGACGCAGCGCCCTCAACGCCAGTTGAAGTAGACCGGATTCCCCATCAGCGCCAAACGCCCCTGCGCATCGCGCACGTCGATGCGCAACCAATGCCGGCGGCCATCGCTGGACCACTGGAATTCGAACGACTGCTGCGCCGCGCTCACCTGCGGCTGCGCGACCAGATCGCTGCGCACGCCGTCGACGATCGCCTCCACCCGTCCGCCCGCGAGGTTGCGCACGTGCGCGAACACCCGCACGCGTTGGCCGTCGGCGACCGTCAATTCGCCGCCCATCGCCGCCTCGCGGCCGCCGTGCGCTGCGCGCAGCTCCAGCAACCGGTCGCGGCTGCCGAACGCGTCGACGAAGACGTTGCCCTCGCGCAGCCCCTGCAAGATCCCCGCTTCCGACAGTTCGCGCGCATGCACCACCGTGGTGGGCCGGCCGATCCGGCTGGGGCCGAACGGTTCCTCGGCCGCGGTCGGCGCGTCGTGGTTGTCGCTGCCGCCGACGCCGGTGAGGCGATGGCCGGCATTGAGCTGACGCTGCCAGAACGCGATGCCCGAGCCGGGCGTGTCGGCATCGCCGCCGTTGATCGCTTCGACCATGCCGACCCGGCTCAGGTCGGCGGCCGGCAGCGGCGTCCAGCCGCAGCCCATGCAGCGCTCGTCGGACGGGCGGATCGGATGGTTGATCGACACCGGCAGGCCGCGCCGCTGCATCTCGCCGAGCACCGCGTTCCAGTCCGGCACCGCGGCGCTGCCGACGCGGAAATCGACCGGTGCGCCTACGCCGAAGACGTTGGCGTGGCCCTGGAAGGTGGTGATCTCCATGCCGGGGATCAGCAGCAGGCGGTCGAAATGCGGTTGCAGTTCGCGCAGCGCCGGCAGGTGCGAGACGGTGTTGTGCTCGGTGACCGCGACGAAATCCAGGCCGGCGTTCGCCGCGGCTTGCGCGGTCAGGAACAACGGACACGGCGCGCGCGCGCCGCTCTGGGTCGCGCAATTGCCGTCGCTGTGGGCGCTGTGCATGTGCAGGTCGCCGCGGTACCAGCCGGGTTCGGCGCGCAGCGGCGCGCGCTGTTCCTGCGGTATCGCGTCGGGTTGCGCGTCGGGGACCAGGCGGATGCGCGCGGTGTAGGCGGCGCTGCGGCCGGCGCGGATGTTGGGGATGCCGAGCAGCAGCTTCCACTCGCCGGGCGCCAGCGCGCCGGGCGAATACGAAGCGGTGGCGTCGGCCGCGGCGACGGTGAAGCGACGCTTGTTGCCGCCGCTCCAGCCGCGGAAACCGTCGCGGCCGAGGAATTCGCCGGGGCCGGTCAGGCCGAGGTCGATGGTGGTCTTGTCGGCGCGGTCGTAGTCGAACTCGACTTCGATGCGGGCGGTGGCGGCGGGGACCTGGAACGGGAGTTCGCGGTAGGTTTTGTTGTCGGTGCCGGTGATGCGGCCTTGCAGGATCAGGTCGGTGGCGGCGGTGGATTTGGGCTCGGCGCGCGTCGGGGTGTCGCGGGCGGCGCTGGGTTGGGCGGATGCGGGCGCTGCGATCAGTGCGGCCAGCAGTGCGGCTGCTGCGAAGCTTCGAATCGCCGGCTGCCAGAGATGGCGCTCGATCCCGCTTGCCCCTCGCCCCTTCCCGCCGTCATTCCCGCGAACGCGGGAATCCAGAGACTTCAGAGCCATGCCGCGGTGAAGCCCTGGATTCCCGCGTTCGCGGGAATGACGGTGGAAGTGACGCGGGTAAATCGGCAGGTCTGCGCTCATTGGCAACTCGCTGGCGGGCATCGGCAACTCGGTGAAACCTCGGTGGCGCAGTCGCACGGATGCACAGTTGCGCAGGCGTTGGCGCAGTTGCGCGGTTGCGCGGGCGGCAGGCCAGTGGCAAGCACAGCCGACGAAATCACATCGATAACCCGCCTCCCTTAGTCGTGCTTCTCCGGCGCCTCGACCGCACGATGATCGCAACGGCTTTCCGTGCGCACCGGATTGCACCGCACCACTTCGCTGCGCGGGAACGTCACCCGGTAACGGCTGAAACGCAGATCCGGCTTGGGATAATCGGTCGAGATGTACTGCGCGCCGCTGGCGAAAGCCGCCTCGCGCCGGCGCGGGTCGTTGCGGCGCGATTCCACGGTGTCGGCATCGGCGCGGGTGCGCACCAGGAAGCCGGCCTGCACCGCCTTGCGGATGCGCTCGCCGTCGGCGATCGGATCGTTGATCGCCAGGTACGCCGCGTCCGGCGACGTTTCGTCGCCGTTGACGAACATCGCCCGGCCTTGCAGCGAACGCCGCGCGCCGCGATACAGCGCGACCTTGCGCGGCTCCTCGTCGAGCGCGAACAGGATCTTGCCGCGCGACGCCCCGATCCGCGGCCAGCCGCCGGCCAACACCGCTTCGCGCAAGCTCGCGGCCTTGCCGCGTACGTCGTCGGGGGTAATCAACTCGTCGGCCGGGAACACCGAACGCACTTCGGCGTCGAGCGCATCGAAGGCCTTGCCGTCGAACGCCAGCGGCGCGACCGCGCCGGGGCCGCTGCGGCCGTCCTTGGCGTTGATCAGGATCAGGATCGGCGCGTGCTGCGGATGCTGGCGCGACCAGGCGCGGATCTGCTGCAGGCACTCGACGAACAGCATGCACTGGCTGCGGAAGTCGATATCGGCCAGATGCATGACCTTGAACCCCGGCCGCGCCATCTGTGCGGCCACGCCCGGCGGCCACGGCCCCGCTTCGCCGTAGCCTTGGCGCAAGGCGCCGGGCGGATGCGCGTAACGGCCGCCCTTGGGGTCGTAGTACACGTCGAGCTCGAGCTGGCGCATGCCGAGTTCGAGCTGTTCGTGCAGCGGCGCATGCGCGTAGTCGAGCGAATCGGCGCCGGCGGCGTCGCGGGCGCGGTGCGCGGCCAGTTCCTCGGCCGGGATCGCACGCTTGTAGCTGTTGTGGGTGCCGATGGCCTGGACGTCGGCGAGGCTCAGGTTGCGGTCGATCCAAGCCTCGGCGCAGTCCGGCCCGGCCTGCGCGGCATCGGGCGCGGCGAGCTTGCAGGCCGGATCCACGGGCCGCGGCGCGGCCGGCTCGTCGTGCGCGCGCGCCGCGCCCGCCAGCGCGCAGCACAGTCCCAACGACAGCATCGGCAACATCCAGGACTTCATCGCCACACTCCTGCTTCGAAACCCGGCACGATACGCCGGCGACGCGCTGCGCGCCGCAACGATCAGAACTTGTACATCAGCGCCGCGCGATAGCCGCGCCCCAGCAGCGGCCGGGCGATGAAGGTGTTGGCGCCGGCGTCGGCGCTTTGCAGCTCGCCGGCGCGCGGGTTGCCTTCGGTCAGGCCCAGCGAATTGGTCAGGTTGTCGGCGTACAGGAACAGGCTCAGCCCCGGCGCGAACTCGTAGCGCGCGCTGGCGTTGACGACGTGGTACGACGGCAGCCGCACCGAGTTGGCGGTGTCGACGTAGCGCTCGCCCTCGTGCTCGTACGACACCTGCAAGCGCAGCTTGTCGTCGAGCAGGTTCAGGCCCGGCACCACCCGGAAGCTGGTCTTGGGCACGCGGATCAGCTGGTTGTCGACGAAGTCGCGCAGCACCGGCGCGCCGTTGACCAGTTCGGTGTAGCGCAGGCCCTTGTACTTGGGGTCCTGGATCGTCGCGGTCATCTGCAGGTCGAACCAGCGCACCGGCGTCCAAAAGCCTTCCAGCTCCAGCCCGGTGGTCTTGGTGTCGGCGTAGCCCTGCTGCACGGTCGAGGCGCCGTTGCCGAGGTTGAACACGTAGTTGCTGAAGCCGACGTTGTCGTACTTGGTGTAGAACAAGGTCGCGAACAGGTCGAACTGCTCGTTGCTGAACTTGTAGCCGATCTCGCCGAGGTCCATCGTCTGGGTCACCGGACGGCCGTTCGGGTCGTTGACGCAGGCGGCGAGCTTGGCCAGATCGCAGTTGGAATACTTGGTGATGTAGCTCGACAGGCTCGGCAGGCGGAACGCCGGCGTCCAGCGCGCGAACACGCCCTGATGCGGGTCGAACTGCCAGTTGGCGCCGACGGTCCAGCCGATCTTGTCGAACTTGCGGTCGTAGTCGACGAACACGCCCGAGCCGGTGAGGATCTGCGAAGTCGCCGGCGTGCCGAGGTTGATCTGTTTGCGCACCTCGGTCCAACCCTTGACCTTGACCTGCTCCCAACGCACGCCGGCGTCGATGCGCAGCTTGTCGTTGACCTGCCACTCGTCCGACAGGTACACGGCCTGGGTGGTCGAGCGGCCGCTGGCGTTTTCCCACTCGTAACCGTAGCGGTACACGCCCTTGTCGGTCAGCGTCTTCAACGGCCGGCCGGCGGCGTCGACCGCGACCAGATCGAGCAGCCGCGCGTTGTCGCGCACATCGGTCAGCACATTCGACGAATAGCGGTCGAAGTCTTGATCGAACTGCGCGTAGTAATAGCCGAGCGTGACATCGTGGCTCTGCCCGCCGAATTCGAAACGGCGCATCAGCCGGGTGTCGCTGATGAGTTCGTTGACCGGCATGGTGACGCCGCGCAGGCCGGCGATGGTCATCAGGCCGTTGCCGTTCTGGTTGGCCGGGTCGAACACCTGGTTAGGCGCATCGACGTAGCGCAGTTGCGCGCCGGCCGCGCCGGGCACCGAGGCGATCAGCTTCTTGACCGCCGCGTCGTTGAAGAACTTGGCGCCGCTTTGCAGGGTCAGCGGGAACACGCCGTTGCGCTGGGTCCGGGTTTCGCTGTAACGCAGCGACTGGGCCAGCTTGAAGCCGGCGCCGAGTTCGTAGTCGAACTTGACCGTGTACTGGTCGCGCTTGACCTGGGTGCCGAGCGCGTTGTCGAAGTCGTACAGGCTGCCGTCGCCCTGGATCATGCCGATGCGGCGGGTTTCCGGCCCGGCCAGGGTGCCGTCGTTGGCGTCGAAGCCGGGCACGCCGCGGATCTTGCCGTCGGCGTAGCTGCGCATCGGGATGCCGAGGTACAGCGCGACCTTGTCGTCGACGCGCTTGTAGTCGAAGCTGAAATCGCCGCGTTCGAACGCGCGCGACAGGTTGATGCGGTACTGGCCGCCGTCGTTGGCCGGATAGCCCGGATCGCGCAGGCCGTCGTCGCTGCGCCAGAAGCCGCCGAGACCGAGCTTCCAGCCGGCGCCGAGCGGCGTGCCGAAGAACAGGTCGTAGCGGGTCAGGCCGTAGTCGCCGACGGTGAGTTTGGCCACGCCTTCGGCTTGGTCGCCGACGGTGCGCGGGATGAAGTTGATCGCGCCGGCCGGGGCGTTGGAATAGAACACCGACGAAGGGCCGCCACGCACCACTTCGACGCGTTCGATGGTTTCGTCGAGGCGGAAGGCCTGATCGCCGTTGAGATAGCCCAGCGCCGGATCGTGCTGCACCGGAATGCCGTCTTCGAGCAGGGTCACCGAACCGAAGCCGTCGACCGGAATGCCGCGCGCGCGGATGTTGCCGCTGGCTTCGCCGCCACTGGCCTCGACCCAGAAGCCGGGCACCGACTTCATCGCCTCGGTCACCGAGGTCGGCGCCTGCATGCGCAGGCGGTCTTCCTCGATCGCGGTGATCGAATAGCTGGTTTCGGCCTTGCTGCGCTGGCGGATGCCGGAGCGGCCGGTGACGACGACTTTGTCGAGGTCAACCGCCGAGGACTTCGCCTCGCCTGCCGACGCCGAGGCAGACGCTGCGGAGAGCTCGCCCGCGCCGACGCCTGCGGCCGAAGCCGCCTGCTGCGCCTGCGCGACGGTAGAAAAACCAACGGAAACGAAGCTGGCGGCCAGGGCGATGCGGATCGCCCGGGTGAGCTGGCGGGAACGAGAGGTCATGGCGGCGGACGGCTGGATTCGGAAGGAAGGGAGCGCTGCCGTCGGTTCCGTCCGAAGCCGTGCATGGCGCCCGGCAGCCGCGAAGAATGCTGAACGCCGCGGCTTAAAGATTCGTGACACGGGGCGCGCAATTGCCGCCAGATCCGGTCAAGTCGGGCGCCGCCGGCCGCTTCCGGGCAAGCCTCAGCGGGTGTGGGAGGACTTCAGCCCCGACGCTTTGCTCTGGTTTCGCGGCGATCCGGCGCGAGAGCGTCGGGACTGAAGCCCCTCCCACAGCGGCAGATCCGGCAGAAACCTCGGCCAGCCCAGCGAAAACCCGTTCCAGCAAGCCCTGCGGCCTGAAGCCCGCGCCCTCCGCCTCCCACGGCCCGCCCCCCATCGGCCATAATTGTGCGATGACTGACACCGCCTTCTCCGATCCGCTGGTCATCGCCGGCAAGACCTACCGCTCGCGCCTGCTCACCGGCACCGGCAAGTTCAAGGACCTGACCGAAACCCGCTTGGCCACCGAGGCCGCCGCGGCCGAAATCGTCACCGTCGCGATCCGCCGTACCAACATCGGGCAGAACCCCGGCGAGCCGAACCTGCTCGACGTGCTGCCGCCGGACCGCTACACCCTGCTGCCGAACACCGCCGGCTGCTACACCGCCGACGACGCGGTGCGCACCTGCCGGCTGGCGCGCGAGCTGCTCGACGGCCACACCCTGGTCAAGCTGGAAGTGCTCGGCGACCAGCGCACCCTGTTCCCCGACGTGGTCCAGACCCTGGCCGCGGCCGAAACCCTGGTCAAGGACGGCTTCGAGGTCATGGTCTACACCTCCGACGACCCGATCCTGGCCAAGCGCCTGGAGGAGATCGGCTGCGTCGCGGTGATGCCGCTGGCCGCGCCGATCGGCTCGGGCCTGGGCGTGCAGAACAAGTACAACCTGCTGGAAATCGTCGAGAACGCCAAGGTGCCGATCATCGTCGACGCCGGCGTCGGCACCGCCTCGGACGCGGCCATCGCGATGGAGCTGGGCTGCCACGGCGTGCTGATGAACACCGCCATCGCCGGCGCGCGCGATCCGATCCTGATGGCGCACGCGATGAAGCTCGCGGTCGAAGCCGGCCGCGCCGCGTTCAAGGCCGGGCGCATCCCGCGCAAGCGCTACGCCAGCGCGTCGAGCCCGGTCGACGGACTGATCGGCTGACATGACCGACCCGTTCTCCAGCGACGGCCACAAGGCGCCGCCGAAGCCGTTCACGATCGAGGAAGGCCGCCGCCAGGTGCGCAGCTTCGTGCTGCGCCAGGGCCGCTTCACCCCGGCCCAGCAGCGCGCGTTCGACGAGCTGTGGCCGCGTTTCGGCATCGATTACCAGGGCGCGCCGCGCGATTACGATGCGATCTTCGGCCGCAAGGCCAAGCGCGTGCTGGAAATCGGTTTCGGCAACGGCGAGGCGCTGCGCTTCGCCGCGCAGCATTACCGCGACCGCGACCTGATCGGCATCGAAGTCCACGCCCCCGGCGTGGGCCGGCTGCTGAACGCCTTGGCCGAAGACGGCAGCGATCACGTGAAGCTCTACCACCACGACGCGGTGGAAGTGCTGAACCACGAAGTCGCCGACGGCGGCCTCGACGAGGTCCGCATCTATTTCCCGGACCCGTGGCACAAGAAGCGCCACAACAAGCGCCGCCTGGTCCAGCCGGCCTTCGCCGAGCTGCTGGTGCGCAAGCTGGCGCCAGACGGACGCTTGCACCTGGCCACCGATTGGCAGGACTATGCCGAACAGATGTGGGACGTCCTGGACGCGACCAGGGGGCTCGCCAACCGCGCAGGTCCGCGCGGCAGCGTGCCGCGACCGGAATGGCGCCCGCAGACGCACTTCGAGACCCGCGGCCAGAAGCTGGGCCATGGCGTTTGGGACCTGCTGTACGACAGAAGCCGGGAATAGGGAATCGGGAGTCGGGAATCGGATGCGAGCCATCGGACATTCACGACAGCTTGTCGATGCCGGATTCGGTGGTGATGCGGTGTCCTGTCGTCGCTCTTGCTGTTCCGATTCCCCATTCCCAATTCCCGATTCCCAGCCGTAATGGACACCTCCCTCGCGCTCACCACCGACATGATGCTGGTGCTCGGGCTGGTGGTGTTCACGATGGCGATGTTCCTGTTCGAGCGCGTGCGCGCCGACGTGGTCGCCCTGGTGGTGCTGGTGCTGCTGGGCCTGTCGGGGCTGGTCGAGCCGGACGAGTTGTTCAACGGCTTCTCCGGCAACGCGGTCATCAGCATCATCGCGACCATGATCCTCGGCGCCGGCCTGGATCGCACCGGCGCGCTGAACCGCCTGGCCGGCTGGCTGCTGCGGCGCGCGCACGGGGTCGAGCAGCGCCTGCTGCTGCTGACCACGGCGGTGGCCGGGCTCAATTCCTCGTTCATGCAGAACCCGTCGGTGATGGCGCTGTACATGCCGGTCGCCGCGCGCCTGTCCTCGCGCACCGGCCTGTCGCTGCCGCGGCTGCTGCTGCCGATCGCCGCGGCCATCGTCATGGGCGGCGCGCTGACCATGGTCGGCAACTCGCCGCTGATCCTGCTCAACGACTTGCTGCTCAACGCCAACAGCAACCTGCCGTCGGGCGCGGCGACCATCGAGCCGCTGAAGATGTTCGCGCCGCTGCCGATCGGCATCGCTTTGCTGGCCGCGTCGCTGGCGTATTTCCACTTCTTCGGCGACAAGCTGCTGCGCGACGACAGCGACAAGGGCGCCACGCCGGCGCGCACGCAAAGCTATTTCGCCAAGGCCTACGGCATCGACGGCGACGTGTACGAACTCACCGTCACCGCCGACAGCCCGCTGGTCGGCATGTCGCTCGGCGAGGCCGAAACCCTGCGCGGCGCGCCGCTGCTGCTGGCGCTCAAGAGCGACAACGACTCGCGCCTGGCGCCGCCGGCCGACACCCGCATCTGGGTCGGCAGCGTGCTCGGTGCGATGGGGCCGAAGCAGCAGGTCGCCGATTTCGCCCAGAACCATTTCCTGCGCCTGTCCTCGCGCCTGCGCAACTTCGCCGACCTGTTCAATCCCAGCCGCGCCGGCATTTCCGAAGCGGTGGTGCCGGCGACCTCGGGCTACATCGGCAAGACCGCCGGCGACCTGCACCTGCGCAAGCAATCCGGCCTGAGCCTGCTGGCGATCAACCGCGACAAGACCGTGCTGCGCGACAACGTGCGCAGCGTTCCGATGCGCGCCGGCGACATGCTCGTGTTCCACAGCATCTGGACCGACCTGGCCAGCGCCGCGGCGAGCAAGGACCTGGTCGTGGTCACCGACTACCCCAAGGGCGAGCAGCGCCCGCACAAGCTCAAGATCGCGCTGGCGATCTTCGCCGTGGCGATGCTGCTGGCGCTGTCCTCGCGCCTGCCGGTGTCGATCGCGCTGATGACCGGCGTGGTCGGCATGCTGATCACCGGCGTCATCAACATCGACGAGGCCTACTCGGCGATCAACTGGAAGACCGTGTTCCTGATGGCCTGCCTGATTCCGTTGGGGTGGGCGATGGATTCCAGCGGCGCGGCGGCCTGGATTGCGGGGCACAGCATCGAGCGATTGCCGCAGGGGACGCCGGTCTGGTTGCTGGAGATATTGGTCGGGCTTCTGACGACTGCCTTTTCCTTGGTCATCAGCCATGTCGGCGCGACCATCGTGGTGGTGCCGCTCGCGGTCAACCTCGCGCTCGCGGCCGGCGGCAATCCGACCGCGTTCGCGCTGATCGTGGCCTTGTCGGCGTCGAACAACTTCATGACCGCGTCGAATCCGGTGATCTCGATGATCTCCGGCCCGGCTGGCTACAGCGGCAAGGAGTTGTGGAAAATCGGCGGGCCGTTGTCGTTGATCTATACCGTGGTGACGGTGTTGATGATCAATGTGCTGTTTTGGGGGAAGTAAGCAGCGACGTAGCGGCCTGGCCTCCCTGTAGGAGCGGCGCGAGCCGCGACCGCGACAAGGAAACACCCGCGCAAGCCCGACGCGGCCAAGCGCGCGGCCACTCAACAAATCGGAGACGGCGGCCGGACGTCCTGCGTCCGCAGGCGCCCCATTCCCGCAGTCGCGGCTCGCGCCGCTCCTACAGGGAGCTCAGGCGGCTTACGCCAGCCAGACGCCGCCGTCGCGCACGTCGACCGCCACCGCGCGCAACGCCTCGCCGCGACACGGCCCGGCCACGCACTCGCCGCCGGCCAGTTCGAAACTGGCGCCATGCGCCGCGCACACCAGCAGCCCGTCCTTGCTCTTGAGAAATTGCCCGGGGGCCCAATCCAGTCTGCGACCGGCGTGCGGGCAGATGTTGAGCCAGGCGCGCACGGCGTCGCCGTCGCGGTACAGCAGCACGGACTCGGCGTCGCCGTCGATGGTCGCCTCGACCTCGGCGAAACTGCCGTCGGCCAAGCGCTCCAGCGCGATCAAAGGTTCACCGCCGGGGCCGTTGCCGCCGGGCGGGTTTAACGAAGTTCTCACACTATCGTTCATGCCTGGAACGATACTCACCTGTCCGGCCCAGGCCGCATTGTCTCACGACGACCGAAAATGTTCGCCCAAACCTTCCGATTCGCCGATCAACGTTCGCAATGGACTGCGTTCCAGTCGCGCATGCGCAGCGCTTTCGAGCCGCGCAAGCCGCGTCACCGCCTCCTGCGTTTCGTGCTCGGCGTGATCGGGCTGGGCCTGCTCGCGCTGCTGGTGTTCTTCAGCGTGTTCGTCGGCGCGGCGATGATCGCGGTCGGCTTGGCGTACAGGTTATGGCGCCGCCGTGGCCAACCTATGACGGCGCGGGCCAAGGGCCGCGCCGACGTGGTCGAAGGCGAGTTCCGCGTGGTCGCGCCGCGCGCGCTGCCGCGCGACCGCAACGCCGACGCGGCGCGCTGAGCGCATGAGCGACGTCGTCGCGGCCGCGCCGGCCATCCGCATCCCCGTCCGCGGCCAGGGCCTGGCCGCCGATGCCGCTTTCCCGGTCCATCGCGTCTACTGCGTCGGCCGCAACTTCGCCGACCACGCCCGCGAGATGGGCGCGGCCGTGCCGACCTCGGCCGCCGACCGCGGCCGGCCGACCTTCTTCCTCAAGCCGACCGATTCGCTGGAAACCGGCGAGGCCGTGCCGTATCCGCCGGGCACCACCGAGCTGCACCACGAGGTCGAGCTGGTGGTCGCGCTGGGCCGCGACGCGCCCGCGGGCGTGCTGCCGGTCGGCGACGCGCAGGCGCTGGTGTACGGCTACGCGGTCGGCCTCGACCTGACCCGCCGCGACCTGCAGGCCCAGGCCAAGGCCAAGGGCCTGCCGTGGGACACCGGCAAGTCGTTCGACCACGCCGCGCCGATCAGCGCGATCGTGCCGGCCGCCGACGTCGGCGAGCTCGGCGCGCGCACGCTCAGCCTGGAAGTCAACGGCGAGCTGCGCCAGCAAGGCACGCTCGACGACCTGGTCTGGAACGTGCCCGAAATCCTGCACGAGCTCTCGCAGCTCTACGCGCTGCGCGCCGGCGACCTGATCTACATGGGCACCCCGGCCGGCGTCGCCGCGCTGCAACCCGGCGACCGCTACCGGGCGACGCTGGAAGGCGTGGCCGAACTGCACGGACACATCACCCCGCCCCGGCTATAGTCCGGCCCCGGCGACCGGCCTTCGAAGCAGAGCCGGCGCCGTTCAGCGTCCTTCAGTCGCAAACCAGGGAGAGCATGCAATGGGCATGATCAGCGAGTTCAAAGAGTTCATTGCGCGCGGCAACGTGGTCGATCTGGCCGTCGGTGTGGTCATCGGCGCGGCGTTCGGCAAGATCGTCACCGCCCTGGTCGACGGCATCGTCATGCCGGCCATCGGCTACATCACCGGCGGGGTCAGCGTCAGCGACTGGAAGTACGTGCTCAAGCCCTCGCAGCTCGACGCGGCGGGCAAGGAAGTCGCGGCGGAAGTGGCGATCAAGTACGGCATGTTCCTGCAGACCGCGATCGACTTCATCCTGATCGCGTTCGTGATCTTCATCTTCCTCAAGGCCTACAACAAGGTGCGCAAGCCGCACGAGGCCGCGCCGGCGGCGACGCCGGAAGACGTGCTGCTGCTGCGCGAGATCCGCGATTCGCTGAAGAAGTAAGCCAGCCGCGCGTATCCTTCGAAGGCCGCCACATCGTGGCGGCCTTCTTCGTTTCCGAAGCGAACCGCGCATGGCCGACAAGACCGCCGCCACCGACGCCTATTGGCGCGACTATCTCGAACGCGCCGGCGTCGCCGCCGGCGACTACGCGGTGTGCCGCTTCGGCGACAACCCTCGCGACGCCGCCGAACTGGCGGCGCTGGTGCTGGCCGGGACCAAGCGCGCCACCGCGTCGCTGGCGCGCGACTACCCGGACGACGGCCTACCGCGGCCCGGCGATCATGTCGTGGTCGTCGACGGCGACGACCGGCCGTGCTGCATCTGGCGCACGTTGCAGATCGAGGTCAAGCCGATGCGCGAAGTCGATGCGGCGTTCGCCTGGGACGAGGGCGAAGGCGACCGCAGCCGCGAGGATTGGCTGCGCGGGCATCGCGAGTATTTCCAGGCGCAGGCGCGGCGCGAGGGGTTCGGGTTCGACGACGGCATCGCGGTGGTGTTCGAGCGGTTCGGGCTGGTGTGGCCGGCGGAGCTGGCCGACGCGGGTTGATCGTGCGATCGCCAACCGGCGCCGGCGATTGATTGTCGCGGTCGCGGCTCGCGCCGCTCCTACAGGGAGCATCCGCGAATGGCGCCTGGGCCGACTGTAGGAGCGGCGCGAGCCGCGACCGCGACAATCGCCCGACGGCGCAACCTCCGAATCGACAGATGCGGCAAAACCGAACCCTCCAGGCAGCGGCGTTCGCCACCCCGATCGACACGAATCAAATCACGCGATAGCCAGCGACAAATATCCCGCGACCCGGGCGTGACTTTCCTCAGGTAGCGCGCCGGTTCCGGGTTGTTAAGCTCCTCGTTTCGCCTAGCCGCGCGACCTTCCGCGCGGCCGGCCAGCACGAGGAGAGTGGGGATGCGCGCACCGCTGTGGGCAGCGATGGCTGCCGTGATGTTCACGGGTTCGATCCTGGCCGGCGACGCCGCGGCCGCACAGCGCGCAACGCGCATCCCGCAAGCCGCCATCGACGCCGCCGGCGAGTTGCGCGAACGCGCGCTGGCCAGCGACCTGGGCTTCAAGATCACCGAATCGCTGACCACCGAAGTCGGCCCGCGCCTGGCCGGCAGCGAAGCCGATGCGCGCGCGGTGGCGTGGGCGCAGGCCAAGTTCCGCGAACTCGGCTTCGACAAGGTCTGGACGGAGCCTGTGACCTTTCCGAAGTGGGAACGCCGCAGCGAGCACGCCGAAGTGCTCGGCGCCAGCGCCCAGCCGCTGCGCCTGACCGCGCTCGGCGGCAGCCCCGGCGGCACGGTCGAGGGCGAGGTCGTGCGCTTCGCCGATCTGGCCGCGCTGGAAGCCGCGCCGGCCGGTTCGCTGGCCGGCAAGATCGCCTTCATCGACTACGCCATGCCGCGCGCCAAAGACGGCGCCGGCTACGGCCCGGGCGGACGCGTGCGCGGCCGCGGCCCGTCGGCGGCGGTCCGCGCCGGCGCCGCCGCGTTCCTGATGCGTTCGGCCGGCACCGACTCGCACCGCATGCCGCATACCGGCATCACCCGCTTCGACGAGGGCCTCAAGCCGGTGCCGTCGGCGGCGCTGTCGGCGCCCGACGCCGAGCAGCTCTCGCGCCTGGCCGCGCGCGGCGCCACCCGCGTGCGCGTGGCGCTGGACTGCGGCTGGGACGGACAGGCCACCTCGTACAACGTCATCGGCGAGATCCGCGGCAAGAGCAAGCCCGAGGAAGTCGTCGTCATCGGCGGGCATCTGGATTCGTGGGACCAGGGCACCGGCGCGATCGACGACGGCGCCGGCGTCGGCCTGACCATGGCCGCGGCCAAGCTGATCGGCCAGAGCAAGCTGCGCCCGGCGCGCACGGTGCGGGTGATCGCGTTCGCCAACGAAGAACAGGGCCTGTACGGCGGCCGCGCTTACGCCGACAAGCACGCGGCCGATGTGCGCAAGCACCAGATCGGCGCGGAGAGCGACTTCGGCGCCGGCCGCATCTACGCCTACTCCAGCTCGGCGCCGGACTACGCCCAGGCCGCCGACAAGCAGATCGCCGACGCGCTGGCGCCGCTGGGCATCGAGCACACGCCCGGCAAGGGCGGCCCGGGCCCTGACATCGGCCCGTTCGCGGCCAAGGGTCTGGCCTGGGCGCGGCTGGCGCAGGACGGCACCGACTATTTCGACTACCACCACACGCCCGACGACACTCTCGACAAGATCGACCCGAAGGCCTTGGCGCAGAACGTCGCCGCGTACGCGGTGTTCGCTTATCTGGCCGCCTCGGCCGACGGCGACTTCGGCAGCGCGCCGAAGCAGGTGACGCCGCCGGAGGAATGAGGTCGCGGTGGCGGGGGTCCGCAGACTTCGGCGTTCTGCCTCGATGAGGCCCTGGGTTCCCGCGTTCGCGGGAACGACGATAGGAAGGTTGCGCCGCGCCTCTCCCTGACCGTCATCCCCGCGGACGCGGGGATCCAGAGACTTCGGCGTTCTGCCTCGATGAAGTCCTGGGTTCCCGCGTTCGCGGGAACGACGATAGGAAGGTTGCGCCGCGCCTCTCCCTGACCGTCATCCCCGCGGACGCGGGGATCCAGAGACTTCGGCGTTCTGCCTCGATGAAGCCCTGGGTTCCCGCTTTCGCGGGAACGACGATAGGAGGGTTGCACCTTGCCCCTCCCAAACCGTCATCCCCGCGAATGCGGGGATGCAGAGACTTCAGCGTTCTGCCTCGATAAAGCCCTGGGTTCCCGCGTTCGCGGGAACGACGACAGGTGGGTTGCATCGCGTCCCTCCCAAACCGTCATCCCTGCGAAGGCGGGGATCCAGAGACTTCAGCGCCCTGCCTCGATAACGCCCTGGGTTCGCGCGTTCGCGGGAACGACGACAGGTGGGTTGCATCGCGTCCCTCCCAAGCCGTCATCCCCGCGAATGCGGGGATCCAGAGACTTCAGCGTTCTGCCTGGGTAGAGCCCTGGATATTCGGCTCCGCCGAAATAAAGCGGAGCCCGCTTTCGCGGGAATGACATCAAGTGGGTTGCGTCGCGTCTGTTCCAGCCGTCATCCCCGCGAAGGCGGGGATCCAGAGACTTCAGCGCCCTGCCTCGATAACGCCCTGGGTTCGCGCGTTCGCGGGAACGACGACAGGTGGGTTGCATCGCATCCCTCCCAAGCCGTCATCCCCGCGAACGCGGGGATCCAGAGACTTCAGCGCCCTGCCTCGATAACGCCCTGGGTTGGCGCCTTCGCGGGAACGACGACAGGTGGGTTGCATCGCGTCCCTCCCAAGCCGTCATCCCCGCGAACGCGGGGATCCAGAGACTTCAGCGCCCTGCCACGATAACGCCCTCGGCTCCCGCGTTCGCGGCACGCCGGCAAGCGGCCCGCACCGCGCCCGAATCGCCACGCGCAACGCCCCGCCCGCGCATCCGTGAACGCCGCGCAGCGGCGCCGCGCGCGCAAACCGGAAACGCCCTCACGCTTTGTCGCGCCGCGCCTGCCCTGTCCGCGCGCTGGTTTGCGTTATTTCGAAAACAGCGCGCCCGCCGGCCGCATTCCGGATCCGCACCGACGATGACCGACGCCCCCTACGCCGACGCGGAACGCAGCACCAGCGGCGCGGGTGCAGACGCGACCCCGCCTTCGCCGGAGCGCGCGCTGCTGACGCTGTGGCGCGCGCTGCGCGAAGCCACCCTCGCCCTCGGCGAACAGGTGCTGACCCAGCAAAACGAAGCGGCGCTGCGCGCCGATGCGGTCGTCGCCGCCGGCGTGGGCCGGCTCAAGAACCAACTGTCCAGAGCGCCGCTGTCCGACGCCGCGCCGTCGAACGCCGCGCAGTCCAACGTCCATCAGTCCACGGCCGGCGACGGCCCGCACGCCTCGGAGGCCACCATGAGCGAAAACACCGACAACGACGACGCCGTCGCCGCGCCGAACGACCATCCTGGCCATCCCGGCGATCGCCCGACTGCCGCGCCGCCGCGCAACGGCGCCGACGCCGCGCCGCTGGAGCCGGAAGAGCTGCTGGAACGGCTGCGCGCCGCGCTCGCCGGCCACGCCGGCGAGCCGTACCAGTACGGCGGCATCAACCAGCAGATCGAATCGGCGGTCAAGCAATCCAACGAAGCCGTGCTGGCCGCGGCCGGCGAGTTCGCTTACGGCCACCGCGCCGCGACCGACGCGTTCGCGGCCGGTCTGCGCAACGTTTCCGATGCGCAGCATCGGCAGAACTTGCAGACGCTGCAGGCGGCGGCCCTGGCGGTGTGTCTGGACGCGATGCTGAAGCAGCCGGATCAGGCCGACGAGTACGCGGGGTTGCTTGAGGCGATCAAGCACATTGTGTGAGTTACGGGATGGGGAATGGGGAATGGGGTATAGCGCGAACGCCGCGGCGCCCGCTGCTCCTGTTTCCTTTTCCGCTCCCACAAGCCGTCATCCCCGCGAAAGCGGGGATCCAGAGACTTCAGCGTCATGCCTGGATAAAGCCCTGGATGTTCGGCTCCGCCGAAGTAAAGCGGAGCCCGCGTTCGCGGGAATGACGTTAGGTAGGCTACGTCGCGTCTGCTCCGGTCGTCGTCCCCGCGAAGGCGGGGATCCAGAGACTTCAGAGCCATGCCTGGGTAGAGCCCTGGATGTTCGGCTCCGCCGAAGTAAAGCAGAGCCCGCCTTCGCGGGAATGACATCAGGTGGGTTGCGTTGCGTCTGTTCGAGCCGTCATCCCCGCGAAGGCGGGGATCCAGAGACTTCAGAGCCATGCCTGGGTAGAGCCCTGGATGTTCGGCTCCGCCGAAGTAAAGCGGAGCCCGCATTCGCGGGAATGACATCAGGTGGGTTGCGTCGCGTCTGTTCCAGCCGTCATCCCCGGGAAGGCGGGGATCCAGAGACTTCAGAGTCATGCCTCGATAAAACCCCGGATGTTCTGCTTCGCCGGAACACAAGCGGAGCCCGCGTTCGCGGGAACGACGGCGGGCCGAAACTCAACGCCGCGCGCGCCACGCCGCCAACAGCACCGCCGTCGCCGCCGCGACGTTGAGGCTCTCGACTTGCCCGGTGCCCGGAATCGACAGGCGCCGGTCGCAGGTCCCCGCCAGTTCGCGGTCCATGCCCTCGCCTTCGGCGCCGAGCACATAGATCAGGCGCTGCGGCAACGGCGCGGCGAACACGTCTTCGCCGCCGGCGACGACCGTCGCCGCCAGTTCGAAGCCGGCGCCGCGCAACTGGGCGATGGCGTTGTCGCTGCGTCCCAGCCGCACCATCGGCACCGCTTCGGCGCCGCCTTCGGCGACGCGCGCGGCGGCGCCGGACAGGGCCAGGGTCGAGTCCTTCGGCAACAGCACCGCGGCCACGCCGAAGTGCGCGGCCGAACGCAGGATCGCGCCGAGGTTGTGCGGGTTGCCGACGCCGTCGAGCCACAGCGCCAGCTGCGGGCCCGGCGGCAGATCGCGCAGCCAGGTCGACAGCGGCGCGGGTTCCTCGCGCAGCACCTCGGCCACCACGCCTTCGTGGTGGCCGCTGGCGGCGAGCTTGTCCAGGTCCTGGGTCTCGACCACGCGGTAGCCGACCCGGTTGGCGACGCACCAGGCCAGCATGGGCTGCAATTGCGGAATCCGCGGCGCGTCCAGGTACAGCTTGCGCAGCGCCTGCGGCCGCCGCGCGAACACCGCGCGCACCGCGTTCAATCCGTACAGGCGAAGCTCGGCGTCGCGACGGGCGCGCTGCGGATGCGGCGCGCCCGAACCTCGGTCGCCCTGGTCGTCGTCGTCGTCGACGCGGCGGTGGCCGCGCTCGTGACGCTCGTGGCGGCCGTCGCGAAAGCGCTGCTCGTGCGCGTCCTCGTCGTGACGCGAACGCTGGACCCGGCGCTCGTCGCGCGAGTGCGGGTGGTGCGAACCGCCGCGTTCGCGCCACGGGCCCTGGCCTTCGCCGCGGCCGGCGGGATCGCCCGAACCGCCCGAGCCGCCGGGCCCACGCGGTTCGCCCGAACCGCCGCGGCCGCCGGCGCCATAAGGGCCGCCCGCGCCGCCGGCATGGCCGCGGCCGCCGGAGCCGTAGGGGCCGCCAGTACCGCCGGCGCCGCCCTGCGGCTTGCGCGGACCGCGCGGAGGATCGTCACGTCGCATCTTGCAGGCTCCTTCTCACCTTCGCGAACACACGCAGGTCGTGGACGCGGCCGTGCTTGTACACGGCGCAGCGCTGCACGCCCTCTTCTTCGAAACCGTTCTTCAACAGCACCCGCGCCGACGCCGGATTGTCGTCCAGCACCGTCGCGTGCAAGCGATACAAGGCCAACTGCCGCATCGCCCACGGCGCGAACGCGGCGACCACCCGGGTCATCAGGCCGGCGCCCCACAGCGGGCGGCCGAGCCAGTAACCGAACTCGGCGCCGTGCGCGCGCTCGCCGCGGCCCGGATGCGCGCCGATGCCGCCGACCGCGCGGCCGCCGACTTCGATCGCGAACACCGGATGGGCGAAATCGACGACCTGACCCTCGAGGAAACGCTCGCCGTCCTGGCGCGTGTACGGGTACGGGAAGCGGTCGCTGAGCCCGCGCGACACCTCGGCGTTGTCGGCGTATTCGACCAGGCTGTCGAGGTCGTCGCCGCGCCACGGGCGCAGCGCGAAGCCCGCGCCTTGCGGCAACACGGGGGTGGCGGGGTCGGCGTTCATGCGGGTAGCCTAATTTCGCCGCCGCCGCGCTGCAAACGCCGGATCGGTCGGCTTGCGGTGCAGGCCCCGGCGCCGCCGTCCGGGCCGGCCGCGACGGCGCGCGAGTGCCGCGCCGCCGTCCGTGCGTACGACGAGCGCGCGCCCCGCCGTCGCGGCGCGGACGCTGCGCGGCGCCCGGCCGTTTGGGCCGCGAACCGCTCCTCTCCCGCCCTCAACGCATGGAACGCCCGCTTTATGAAGATGTACATCCTGGTCCGCGACGACATCCCCCTGGGCTTCGCCATGGTCGCCGTCGCCCACGCTTCGCTCGCCGCTTACCTGAAGTTCCGCGACGCCCCGGACACGCAGCGCTGGCTCGACGGCCCGTTCTTCAAGGCCGTGTGCAAGGCCAACGCCAAGGAGTTCGAGAACGCCAAGCAGGTCGAGGACCACGTGGTGCTGACCGAATCGGCGCTGGACGGGCGCGAAGTCGCCATCGCGTTCAGGCCGCGCGAGGAGTGGCCGAAGATGTTCAAGTTCCTGCGCTTGTACAAAGACGCGTGAAGCGCGGGTGGCCCCCCTGTAGGAGCGGCGCGAGCCGCGACCGCGACAACGCAGCTGCGATGAAACCTGCGGCGTAGTTGCGTTGTCGCAGTCGCGGCTCGCGCCGCTCCTACAGGAAGGCCATCTTGTTACGCGTGGCCGCCGGCTTGCGGGGTGTCGCGCTCCAGTTGATCCAGCTCGTGCGCCACCGCTTCGGGCGACTTCGTATAGCGCGCGAGCAGCACATAGAACGCCGGCACGATGAACAGCGACAGCAAGGTCGAGAACGACACGCCGAAGATCACCACGATGCCGATGGTCGCGCGGCTGGCCGAACCCGGGCCGCCGGCCAGCACCAGCGGCACTGCGCCGACCACGGTCGCGATCGAGGTCATCAGGATCGGGCGCAGGCGCACCGCCGAGGATTCGACGATGGCCTGATGGATGCTGCGGCCTTCGTCGCGCAACTGATTGGCGAACTCGACGATCAGGATGCCGTTCTTCGCCGCCAGCCCGACCAGCATGACGATGCCGATCTGACTGAACAGATTCAGCGTACCGCCGGTCATCCACAGCCCGAGCAAGGCGCCGAGCACGCCGAGCGGCACGGTCAGCATGATCACGAACGGGTGGATGAAGCTTTCGAACTGCGCCGCCAGCACCAGGTACACCACCAGCAAAGCCAGGGTGAAGGTCATCAGCACCGCGCCGCCGGCCTTCTGGTATTCGCGCGATTCGCCCTTCCAGTCGATCTGGGCGTGGTCGGGCAGTTCCTCGGCGACCACCTGGTTGAGCCAGGCCACCGCCTCGCCCATCGTGTAGCCCGGCGCGAGGCCGGCGCTGACGGTGATCGAACGCAGGCGGTTGAAGCGGTTGAGGCTGCCGGCCTCGGCCAGTTCCTTGAGCGTGACCAGATTCGACAGCGGCACCAAAGCGCCGTCGCGCGCGCGCACCTGGATCGCGGCGAGGTCCGCCGGCGACGCGCGCAGGCCGCGGTCGGCCTGGACCATCACGTCGTACTCCTCGCCGTTCTGCACGAAGGTGGTGACGCGGCGCGAACCCATCAGGGTTTCCAGCGCGTGGCCGATGTCGGTGACGCTGACGCCGAGGTCGGCGGCGCGCTGGCGGTCGATCTCGACCCGCATCTGCGGCCGGGTTTCCTTGTAGTCCGAGTCGGCCGAGAACAGGCCTTTGTTCTGCTCGATCCGGGCCAGGATGCGGTCGCGCCACTGCGCCAGCTCGGCGTATTCGGGGCCGCCGAGCACGATCTGGATCGGCTGGCCGCGGGTGCGCACCAGACCGCCGCCGACCTGCGGCATCGCGCGCACGCTGGCGATCCGGCCGAGTTCGCCGCGCAGGCTGTCGGCGACCTGGGCGGTGCTCTTCTCGCGCTGGTCCCAGTCCTGCAGGAACACTGCGATGCGGCCGGTGTGCATCTCCTCGCTGGCGCCGAAGCCGCCGGGCACGCGCGGGTTGTAGCGCTGGATGGTCTGGTCCGGCCCGGTGTGCGCGGCGACGATCTTCTCGACTTCCTGCACCTGCTTCACGGTGTAGTCGAAGCCGGCGCCTTCCGGGCCGAGGATCGAGATCTGGAACGAGCCGCGGTCTTCCTGCGGCGCCAGTTCCGACGGCACCAGCTTGAACAGGCCGAAGCTCAGCGCCAGCGCGGCCAGCATCATCGCGCCGAACAGCCACGGCCGTTCGACCGTGCGGTCGAGCAGGCGCTTGTAGCCCGCGCTCAAACCGTCCAGGCGCGCGTTGACCCAGCGGTTGACCGGATTGGATTTTTCCTGCGTGTGCGGCCGCACGAACTTCGACGACATCATCGGCGTCAGGGTCAGCGCGACGAACGCCGACAGCGCGACCGCGCCGGCCAGCGCCACCGACAGTTCGCGGAACAAGCGCCCGGTGTTGCCTTGCATGAAGCCGACCGGCAGGAACACCGCGACCAGCACCGCGGTGGTGGCGATGACCGCGAACGCGACCTGCTTGGTGCCGCGCGCGGCTGCGACCAGCGCCGGCTCGCCGAGGTCGGCGCGGCGCTGGATGTTCTCCATGACCACGATCGCGTCGTCGACGACCAGGCCGATGCACAGCACCAGCGCCAGCAGGGTCAGCAGGTTGATCGAGAAGCCGAACGCGTACAGCGGGATGAACGCGGCGATCAGGCACACCGGCACCGTCACCGCCGGAATCAGCGCGGCGCGGAAGCTGCCGAGGAACAGCCAGATCACGATCAGCACCAGGACGATGGCCTCGACCAGGGTGTGATAGACGCGTTCGACCGCCGACTCGATGAAGATGGTGGTGTCGAAGGCGACGAAGATGTCGGTGCCTTCGGGCAGGGTCGGACGGATCCTGTCGGCCTCCGCGCGCACCGCGCGGGCGACGTCGAGGCTGTTGGCGGTCGAGGTCTTGACGATCCCTAAGCCGATGTTCGGTTCGCCGTTGCTGCGGTAATAGGCGCGGCGCTCGGCCGATTGCAGCTCGATCTTGGCCACGTCGCCGAGCCGCACCACATAGCCGTCGGCGCCCTTCTTCAGCGGGATCTGGGCGAAGTCGGCGGGCTTCTGGTAGCTGCGCGCGACGCGCAGGGTGAAGTCGCGCGACTGCGATTCGATCCGCCCGGCCGGCAGCTCGACGTTCTCCGAGCGCAGCGCGTTCTCGACTTCGTTGACGGTGATGTCGCGCGCGGCCAGCGCGTCCTGGTCGAGCCAGATGCGCATCGCGTAGCGCTGCTGGCCGCCGATGCGGACCTGGGCGACGCCGTCGACCGACGACAGGCGATCCACGACGTAGCGGTCGGCGTAATCCGACAGCTGCAGCGTGTCCATCTTCTTCGAGCTCATGTTGAGCCAAAGGACGGGGTCGGCGTCGCTCTCGACCTTCTCGACTTCCGGCGGATCGGCCTCGTCGGGCATGCGGTCCATGACCCGGCTGACCGCGTCGCGCACGTCGTTGGCGGCGGCTTCGATGTCGCGCTGCAAGGTGAATTCGATGCTGACCGAGGCGCGGCCGTTGACGCTGCGCGATTCGATGGTCTCGATGCCCTCGATGCCGGCCAGCGCGTCTTCCAGCACCTGGGTGATGCGGGTTTCCACCACCGCCGCGGAGGCGCCGGGATAGGTCACGTCGACCGAGACGATCGGCGGGTCGATCGCCGGCAGTTCGCGCAGGGTCAGGCGCGAGAACGCCATGATCCCGAGCACGATCAGCAGCAGGCTCATGACCGTGGCGAACACCGGCCGGCGGATGGACAGGTCGGACAGCTTCATCCGCGCGCGCTCCCGTCGTCGCCGCCGCGGCGCGGCGGGTTGCCGCGCTTGGCCGGCACGTAGACCGGCGCGCGGCCGTCGCGTTCGGCGCGGGCTTGGCCGGGTTCAGCCGATTTGGACACAGGCAGCTTCGCGCGCAGCCAGCGCAGGATCCGCGCCGCCTCAACCATTGCGGCCGTCCCGCGCGGCGCCGGCCGGCGCGCCGGCTTCGCGCGTCTGCGCGCCGGCCGCCTGCACCTTGCTGCCGGCGCGCAGCTTGCCGGTGCCGTCGACGACGATGGTGTCGCCGATCTTCAAGCCGTCGACGATCTCCGCCAGCCCTTCGCGGCGCGCGCCGATCTGCACGTCGGCGCGTTCGACCGTGGCGTCGGGCTTAAGCCGATAAACGTAGGCATCGTTGCCGACCTGCACCACCGAGATTTCCGGCACCAGCAGCGCCTGCCTTGGCGGCTGCGACAAAGTCACCTGCACCAGCATGCCCGGGCGCAGCAGACGGCCCGGGTTGGCGAAGTCGGCGCGCACGGTGACCGCGCGCGTGGCCGGGTCGATGCGCGCGTCGACGGTGGCGACCGTGCCTTCGAAACGCTGGCCGGCATAGGCCGCGCTGGTGCCTTCCACACGCTGGCCCTTGGCCACGCGCGCGAGCAGGGTCTCGGGCACCGGGAAATCGATGTAGACGCGCTCGGTGTCGTCGAGCGTGGCGATCGCCGTGCCCGGGGTCACCAGCGAGCCGGGGCTGATCTGGCGGATGCCGAGCACGCCGGCGAACGGCGCGCGCACCTGGCGGTCGCCGATGTCGGCCTTCATCTGCTCGACCCGGGCGCGGGTGGCGTCGCGGGTCGCGCGCTGGGTGTCCAGGGCCGAGCGCGCGATCAGCTGTTGCGCGGCCAGTTCGGTCTGGCGCTGGTAGAGCTGCTCGGCTTCCTTGGCGGTGGCCTCGGCCTGGGCCAGCGCGGCCTGCTGGGCCTTGCCGCTGAGGGTGACCAGCGACTGCCCGGCGGCGACGTGGTCGCCGCTTTCGAAATGCACGCTCTGGACGATCTCGCTGACCTTGGCGGTGACCGTGATCGACTCGCGCGCCTTGACGTTGCCGAGCGCCTGCACAGTGTCGTTCCAGGCGCGCAGGCGCACCTGTTCGGTGGTCACCGGGGTCGGCCGGTCGGGCTGCCCGCCGTGCCCGCCGCCGGCGCTGTTCTGGGGCTTGCCGCCCTTGCCGCACGCGCCCAACACCAGGGCGAGCGCGAGGAGACAGCCGTTACGAAGGGCAGAACGTGGGCGCATGCGGATCTCTGAACAGGGCGGCCCCGAAGGGCGATGGCGCGGATCGGCTGGCGAAGCGACGCCCCTCTCCCCAGGGGCCGCACGACCGTCCGGGGGGACGGCGAAGCCGCGCCCCTTGGCGAGCGCGGATTCTAGCGGCCGGGTATGAACGTTCGCGTGGGCCATTGGTTGACCGTCGTCACCCCGATTCGGCAAAGCCCGGCGCCCCTGGGCGCGCCTCGTCGCGGCGACACGGCCGCGCCGCCAAGCCGGGGGCATACTCCAGACTTTCCCCCACGGAGCCGTCCCATGATCTACGACAGCATCCTGCAGACCATCGGCCGCACCCCGGTGGTGCGCCTGCACCGGCTGGCGCCGGGCCACGTCAGCCTCTACGCCAAGGTCGAGGCCTTCAATCCCGGCGGTTCGGTCAAGGACCGGCTGGCGCTGGCGATCATCCTCGACGCCGAGGCGCGCGGCCTGCTCAAGCCCGGCGATACCGTGGTCGAGGCGACCTCGGGCAACACCGGCGTGGCCCTGGCGATGGTGTGCGCGGCGCGCGGCTACAAGTTCGTGGCGACGATGAGCGAGACCTTTTCGATCGAGCGGCGCAAGCTGATGCGCGCGTACGGCGCCAAGGTGATCCTGACCCCGGCCGCCGAGCGCGGCAGCGGCATGGTCCGGCGCGCGGCCGAACTGGCCGAGAAACACGGCTGGTTCCTGGCCCGCCAGTTCGAAAACCCGGCCAATCCGGCCTATCACCGCAACACCACCGCCGCCGAGATCCTGCAGGACTTCGCCGGCCGCCGGCTCGACCACTTCGTGACCGGCTGGGGCACCGGCGGCACCCTGACCGGCGTGGCGCAGATGCTGCGCGTGGCGCGGCCGGAGGTGCGCGTCACCGCCAGCGAACCGGCCGGCGCGGCGCTGCTGTCCGGCCAGGACTGGGCGCCGCACAAGATCCAGGGCTGGACCCCGGACTTCGTCCCCGCCGTACTCGACCGCGACGCCGCGCACGCGATCGTGCCGGTCGACGACCTGCTCGCGCGCGACACCGCGCGCCGGCTGGCGGCCGAGGAAGGCATCTTCGTCGGCATTTCCGCGGGCGCGACGATGGCGGCAGCGCTACAGGTCGCGCAGTCGGCCGAGCCCGGCGCGACGATCCTGGCGATGCTGCCGGATACCGGCGAGCGTTACCTCAGCACATTCCTGTTCGAGGGCGTGAACGAGGGCAGCGATGAGGAGTGGTTGGCGTCGTTGGATTGAGCTTGCGGCGCAGTCGGGTTTTCGCGGTCGCGGCTCGCCCCGCTCCTACAGGGGCTGCGGACGGTTCGTATCCGACTGTAGGAGCGGCGCGAGCCGCGACCGCGCCAATCCGACTACGACGAAATCCACACGACCGTCGTCAACTCGCCGCTGCCGGCCGCCGCAATCACCAGAAGAACCACACCGCGAGCAGCGCAACAGCGATCGCGGCCACCACCCATAGCGCGCCGCCGCGGTCGCCCTGGCTCACAGTGCGGCCGCTGTCGGCGACGGCGCGGCGCGTTTGCCGCGCAACGCCGTAGTCGGCGACGCGGCTCGCCGCATCCTGCGCGGAATACCCGTGCTGGCTTTGCAGCAGTTGCGCGGCGCGGGCGCGTTCGCCGTTGAGGATCAGCGCCACCGCCTCGCCCGGCAGGTCCAGCCCCGGCGCGTCGGCCGGCCTCGTGAATTCCGCCAATGCGGCTTCGCCGCGTTCGGCGTAGGCCTCGACCAGATCCTTGGCCTCGCGCAGGCGCAGCCCGTAGGCTTCGCGCACGATCTTGATCGCGACCAGCTTCTGGCCGCTGCGGATCGCCACGCGCGCGCCGTCGGGAAAGCCGGCGGGCGCTGCCGGACCCGGCGCAGCGGCGACGTACGCCGCATCCGCCTCGGGCAAGCCCTGGCTCAATCGCTGCTCATACGCCTCGACCGCGTTCTTCGCATCGCGCAGGCCCAGGCCCGGATTGCTGTCGATCACCAGCTTGATCGCTTCGATCTTGCGGTTGCCGCGCACCAGCGCCGCGACCTGCGCCGGCATGAACGGCGTCTTGTTCTCCGACATCGCCGGACTCCTTGGCTGTGGTTGCGGCCAGCCTAACGGCCGCGACGGCGCCGCGTCACCCCGCCGCCGCGCTCAACGCGAAGCCCACGCCAGCCGCGCGCTGAAGCCGAGCATCATCGTGCCGATCGTGCCGTCCAGCGCGCGCGCCACCCGGGTGCTGCGCATCGTCCCGGCCATCCGCGCCGACGCCACCGCCAGGATCGTCAGCCACACCGCGCCGATCGCGTAGTGCAGACCGATCATCAGCATCGAATCGCGCGCCATGTGCGGGCCCGGCGCCAGGAACTGCGGCAGGAAGGCCAGATAGAACATCGCGATCTTGGGATTGAGCGCATTGGTCAGCGCGCCCTGCGCGAACGCGCGCCACAGCCCGGACGCGGGCTCGGCCGACACCACCGCGAACGTCGCCAGCTGCGCGCGCGGCTTGAACGCCGAGCGCAGCGCCTTGACCCCGAGATAAGCCAGGTACAGCGCGCCGAGCATCTTGACCGTCCAGAACGCGCGCTCGGAATACATCAGCAACTGGGTCACGCCGAACGCGAACAGCGCGACATGGAACAGGCCGCCGGCGGTGATGCCGGCCGTCGCCGCCAGCCCGCGCCGCGCGCCGCCGGCGAGCGAATTGCCGATGACCAGGAAGGTGTCGGGGCCGGGCATCAGCGTGAGCATCAGCGCGGCGACGGAGAAAGCGAGCCACTGGGTTTCCATGGGCGGGTCCGGAAGCGGGTGGGAAACGGACAACTCGGCTGATGTTCGCGATGCCGGCGCACGGCCGACCGGCCAGGGCCGACAGCGCCGGCCCGGCCCGGAGAAACGTTAACGCCAAAAATCCGCGCCGGCGCTTCGGCAGGCTGCGCCGCGGCACCGGCCGCCACACAACGAAAAACGCCGGCGCGAGGCCGGCGTTTTTCGGGTCCGCGCAGCCGCAGCTTACGCCGCCGACTTCCACTGGCCCAGCGCGGCCAGACCGTTGGCCTTGGCGCGCTCGTACACGGTCTGCTGCGCCTTGGCGTAGTTGTTGACCAGGTCCTGCGACCACAGCTTCAGCGCCGCCGACTGCATCGCGCGGCCGTACGAGAACGACAACGGCCACGGGTTCGGGCCCATCTGGTTCATCGCGTTGAGGTGCGCGGTGGCGGCCTCGTCGGACTGGCCGCCGGACAGGAACACAATGCCCGGCAGGGTCGCCGGCACGGTCGACTTCAGGCACTGCAGGGTCGCCGCGGCGACGTCCTCGACGCTGGCCTGCTCGGCGGCGGTGGTGCCCGGCACGACCATCGAGGCCTTCAGGATGGTGCCCTCGAGCAAAACGCTGTGCTCGTACAGCGCGCCGAACAGCGAGCGCAGGGTGACTTCGGTGACTTCGAAGCAGGTGTCGATGTCGTGGCTGCCGTCCATGATGACTTCCGGCTCGACCATCGGCACCAGGCCCTGCTCCTGGCACAGCGCGGCGTAGCGCGCCAGCGCGTGGCTGTTGGCTTCGATGCAGGTGCCCGACGGGATGTCGTCGCTGATGTTGATGACCGCGCGCCACTTGGCGAAGCGGGCGCCGAGCTTGTAGTACTCCTCCAGGCGCGCGCGCAGGCCGTCGAGGCCTTCGGTGACCACTTCGCCCGGGAAGCCGGCCAGCGGCTGCGGGCCCTTGTCGACCTTGATGCCCGGGATGATGCCGAGGTCGGCCATGTGCTTGGCGAACGGCACGCCGGCCTTGGTCGACTGGCGCAGGGTTTCGTCGAACAGGATCGCGCCGGAGATGTATTCGTTGAGCTTCGGCGTGGCCAGCAGCAGCTCGCGGTAGGCGCGGCGATTCTCTTCGGTGTTCTCGATGCCCACCCCGGCGAAGCGCTTGGCGATGGTGGTCGTCGACTCGTCGATCGCGATGATGCCCTTGCCCGCGGCGACCATGGCCTGGGCGGTTTCGGCAAGCTGTTCGATGCTCATGGAGATCCTGCGGCAGCGGTGGGAAGCCGGCGATTATAGCCGCTGACCGTGAACCTTGCCGCTGGCTGCGGCCTGTTCAATCAGCCACTTAGCCGGGATTGCGACCCAGGCCCGGACGTAACCGGTTACAAGCGCGGCGGCGGTCGGCGCCGGCCGCGCGGGGACATCGATGTCGTCGGGACGGGCTGCGAAGCAGCCGCGCCGACGGCTCAGCGCTGCGGCACCTCGCCCATGCGCTTGGCGATCTCGAAGCCCTGGTCGGCGAAGACGTGCGCGCCGACGGTGAACATCAGCCGCCGCTTGCCGTCACCCGGCGCGCCTTCGCCGAGCACCACCGGATGGCCCTGGATCTCGCCGCGCAAGCCCATCGGCATCTTCGCGCCCTTGGCTAGCGGCGTCAGCCGCATCGACACGACCTGGGCCTGCTCGACCGGCCCGACCTGGCGGCGCGCTTCGGCATTGAACAACGCCAGCAGCAAGGCGCCGGCGCGCTCGGTTTCGGCGGCGAAGGCCTGCGCCTGCTCGGGCGACGGCGGCGCCTGCAACGCCTCGAACGCGACCGGCGCGTAATGATAGGTGTAGCGCCCGGTCCAGCCGGCATAGGCGATGTCGAAGCCGAGCATCCGATAGACCAGTTCGCTGTTCTTCGGCCGCGAATAGATCAGGTACGGCGTGACCTGCGCCTTGGTCGCGGCGACCGGGCCGAGCGCGGCGTTGTAGCGGGCGAAAGGCTCGACGAAGAAGCCGCGCGGGTCGAGCGCGTCGGCGCCGCTGGCGCCGGCCGCTTCGCGCTGGGTCCGCTGCTTGACGTTGTGCGCGTTGACCGCGACCGCGGCCGGTCCCAGCAGCAGGCCCGCCAGCAGCGAACCGCCGCCGGCCTGGTAGTAGTAGGTCGATGCGTTGCCCATCTGGGCCATGTCGCCATAGAACACCTGCTTGGCGACTATCGGCTGCGCGGCGATTTCGACCGCGATATCGGCGTCCTTCGACTCCGGCGGCAACGCCGGGGGCTGGAACCCGGCCAGCGCGTTCAGCGACGCCGCGAACACCAGCGCGCCCGCCACGGCGCGGCGCGCCTGCTTGATCCATGCGTACATGACATCCCCCCGATGCCGTCGTGCGAGGCGCCAGTGTAGCCAAGCCGCGCGGTCCGACGCCGCGATTGCGCGCGCCATCGTCAGGCACTAGCCTGCCCGCCGGTAATCACCGCAAAGGACAGCGACCGTGCCACGACTGCATTTCTGCTCATCCGCGCCTTTTTCCGCCGCACCCTCTTGCGCCGCGCCGCGCCGCATCGCGCTGGCGGCGGCGCTGCTGCTCGGTATCACCGGCCTCGCCCACGCCGACGGCAACGCCGAATACGACGCCGCGCTGGCCGCGTGCAAGGCCGCGCCGAAATCCGGCACCCGCTACGTCGCCGTCACCGGCGCCTTCATGCGCCCGGTGCCGCGCGCCGACGGCGGGCTGATCGCGCGCATTCCGATCGCCGCGGCGGTGAAGATCGAATGCGAGCGCGACGGCTGGGTGCGCGCCACCTCCGAACTGCCGCAGCCCTCGGTCGGCTGGATCCGCGCCGACCTGCTGCAAGCCAAGGCGCCGACCCTGGCCACGCTCAACGCCGACTACGCCGCAGCCGCGCCGGACCAGCGCAAGACCGTGGCCGAGCGCATCGTCGCGCTGGCGCCGTACCAGGCGCGCGGACACCAGTTGCTGATCGACGCGTTGACCGCCGCCGGCGACGCCGAAGGCGCGCGCAAGGCCGCCGCTACGCGCGATCGCCTGCTCGATCCCAAGCCCGAGCGCCTGGGCGGCGAGCCGAAGCTGCTGTTCGTGGTCGAACGCGGCTACGTCGCGCCGCTGGCGCGCATCGGCGACGACGGCCGCTACCAGGACGCCGGCGACGGCGCGCGCTATTTCCCGCCGCTGCGCGGCCTGCACTTCTTCCGCCGCGGCGGCGCCGACGGCGTCGCCCAGGTGCTCGACGAAGCGCTGTCGGACGTCACCGGCGAGGCGAAGGTGCGGATCGCGCCGGCCACCGCGCACAGCGAAGACAACCGCGGCCTGGCGACCAACTTCGCCGCCACCGCGGCCAAGCCGGCCGCGGTCGCCGCGATCCCCGCCGCCGCGCGCAAGGCCGCCGAAGACGCGCTGCGCGCGGGCCTGCGCCAGCAGAAGGTCGACCGCGCGCAGATCGAGCGCGCGCTCAAGGCCAAGCCCGACCACCAGCGCGACACCGGCATGGAGCTGCACGCCTTCGACGCCGGCAGCGCCGGCCCGGTGACCGTGGCCACGGTGATCTGGAGCCTGCCGCCGGCCGGCCCGGACCAGAGCGACACCAGCGTCGCCGCCTCGGCGATCCTGGAAAGCGACGGCAAGGGCGGCTACCGCGTCGTCGGCAGCCAGAGCGCCTCCTCGGCCGGCGACGCGCTGGAATCGCCGCGCTATTTCGAACGCCTCGACCTCGACGGCGACAGCGTGCCGGAACTGATCTTCCAGGTCGGGCAGTACGAAGGCGTCGACTATCAGATCTGGTCGCGCAAGAGCGGGCAGTGGACGAAGGTCTACCAGGGCGGCTACGTCGGCGTCTGAGCCTCGGCGCATCCGCGCGATCTCCCTGTAGGAGCGACGCGAGTCGCGACCACGACAACGCAATTACGTCGAAGGTTCGCGGAAGTTGCGTTGTCGCGGTCGCGACTCGCGTCGCTCCTACAGGGGGTGGCCGTCGCAACGCATAAAAAAGTCCCGGCGAATGCCGGGGCTTTTCGATTCGGCTACGTTGCCGCCGCGCACGTTACAACTCATCCAGCCCTCGACGCTGCCGCCCTCGCCCACCTGCAACAAGCGCCGGCGCATCCGCGCGATACCCGTTGCGGCGGCGCCTGCGCGCCGACGACGCCACGCGATCTCCCTGTAGGAGCGGCGCGAGCCGCGACCGCGACAACGCAACTACGTCGAAAGGTTCGCGGAAGTTGCGTTGTCGCGGTCGCGGCTCGCGCCGCTCCTACAGGGGGCTACCGCTAAAACGCGCAAAAAAAGCCCCGGCGAATGCCGGGGCTTTCGATTCGGCTGCGTCGCGGCAGCGGAGGTTACAACTCGCCCAGCCCCTCGGCGCCGCCGCCCTCGCTGACCTGCAACAGGCGCAGGGTGTTGGTCGCGCCGTGCTGCTCCATGGTGTCGCCGCTGGTGAAGATCACCCGCTCGCCGGCGCCGAGCATGCCCGAGTCGAACAGCTGCTTGACCACGTTGCGCGCGGCGTCGCGCGAGGCCATGCCGCGGCTGTCGAAATCGATCGGGTAGACATCGCGCATCATCGCCATCTGCCGGCGCGCGCCGGCGTGGCGCGAGAAGGCGTAGATCGGCGCGTTCGAGCGGAAGCGCGACAGGAAGCGCACGGTGCCGCCGGATTCGGTCATCGCCACGATCGCGCGCACGCCGATGTGTTCGGACAGGAACATCGCCGCCATCGCGATGGCCTGGTCGGCGCGCTCCAGGTTGCGCGGCGCGGCTTCGAAATCGGTGTCGTGATCGAACTGACGCTCGGCGCCGAGGCAGATGCGCGCCATCGCTTCGACCGCCTTGACCGGATAGCGGCCGGCCGCGGATTCCTGCGACAGCATCACCGCGTCGGTGCCGTCGATGACCGCGTTGGCGACGTCGAGCACTTCGGCGCGGGTCGGGATCGGGTTGTCGACCATCGACTGCATCATCTGGGTCGCGGTGATGACCACCCGGTTGCGCGCCAGCGATTCGCGGATGATCTTCTTCTGCAGGCCCGGCAGCTCGGCGTCGCCGATCTCCACGCCCAGGTCGCCGCGCGCGACCATGACCACGTCGCTGGCGTCGACGATCTCGGTCAGGTTCTCGATCGCTTCGGCGCGCTCGATCTTCGATACCAGCGCCGCGTCGCAACCGGCGGCGCGGGCGATGCGGCGGGCCTCGTTCATGTCTTCGGCGTTGCGGCAGAACGAGACCGCGATGAAGTCCACGCCGATCTCGGCGGCGACGCCGATCAGTTCCTTGTCGCGCTCGGTGAGCGCGCCCAGCGACAGGCCGCCGCCGAGCTTGTTGAGGCCCTTGCGGTCCGACAGCGCGCCGTCGTTGAGCACGGTGGTGACGATGCGCTCGCCGTCGACCGCGCCGACGCGCAGTTGCAGCAGGCCGTCGTCGAGCAGCAGCACGTCGCCGGGGGCGACGTCGCCGGGCAGGCCGAGGTAGCTCACGCCGACTTCGCGCAGGTTGCCCGGCGGCGGGTTTTCCGCGGCGATCAGGTCGAAGCGGTCGCCGGCCTTGAGCAGCACCCGGCCTTCGGCGAAACGCTCGATGCGGATCTTCGGGCCCGGCAGGTCGGCGAGGATGCCGACTTCAACCCCGACCCGCTGCGCGGCCTCGCGCACGGCCTGGGCGCGGGCGACCTGCGAGGACGGATCGCCGTGGGAGAAATTCAGGCGGACCACATCGACGCCGGCCTTGAGCAGGGCATCGAGAACGCCCGGCGGATCGGTGGCCGGGCCGAGCGTGGCGAGGATCTTGGTGCGTCGCGGACTGTGGGACATGGCAGACTCTCTGGACTGCCGGCCAAGCTAGCATAGCTTGGCTGCATTGCGCGGCCCGCGCGGCGCAGCGGCCGGCACGCGCAAGCATTCGCCGCGATGCATACCGCAGCGCATGCGACAGCGTCCCCACTCGCCGCCCACGGCCCGCGCCGGGCGGTCCACCGCCCACGGAATCGTCATGCCGCTACCGCTTTCGCCGCACAGTCAGGCCATCGCCGACGCCCTCGCCGCCCTCGACGGCTTTCCTTCGCTGCACGGCCCGCGCGTGCGCCTGCGCGGCCCGCGCGACAGCGACGACGCGGCCTTGTTCGCGATCTTCGGCGACGCGCGCGTGGCCCGGTTCTGGAGCCGGCCGCCGATGCAGGACATTGCCGAAGCTCGCGAGCTGATCGCGCAGATCCAGGCCAACATGGCCGAACGCAAGCTGATCAACTGGGCAGTCGTCGACGAAACCGACGCGCTGGTCGGCACCTGCACCCTGTTCCGCTTCGACGCCGCGCACCGCCGCGCCGAACTCGGCTACGCGCTGCACCCGGACCACTGGGGTCGCGGCCTGGCCAGCGAAGCGACCGGGCTGGCGCTGGACTGGGCGATCGACACGATCGGTTTCCACCGCATCGACGCCAGCATCGATCCGGACAACCAGGCCTCGCGCACGCTGCTGCACCGCCACGGCTTCCTGACCGAAGGCCGGCTGCGCGAAAGCTTCTTCGTCGGCGACCGGGTCACCGACAGCGAGCTGCTGGGGCTGTTGGCCAGCGACTGGCGCGAACGTCGCGCAGCGGCCGCCGCGGCCGCGCGCTGAGCGCAACGCGGCGCGGTCGAACAGGCGCGCGTGGCCGCGGCGCGGTCGCGGCTGGAGCAAGGACGCGAAGCGCCGAAGCAGGTCGCGGCGCAGTGCGGTTTTCCGAATGCCGACGCGATGCGGCGCGCGTTCGCGCGCCATGTCGGGGTGACGCCGGCCGAGTACCGCAAGCGCTTCGCCGTCGCCGCCGGTTGAGCCGCGCGCGCTCGGCGCGCGCTGCGGCGTGGGAGGAGCTTCGGCCCGGACGCGGCTTTCCCGAGGCGCCGGCCCGACTGTGCGATCGCGCCGCAGGCCGAAGCCCCTCCCATCGAGCCGATCCTGTGGCGAACCGCTCCAGGCCCCTCCCCTTGCAAGGTCGCGCCGCGCGCCGGCGCCGCAGTCACGGGTTGCGGCGGGCGCGCGGCAGCGATCGGTCAGTCGCAGACCCAGGTTCTGCGCTGGTAATGCTCGGTACGCACGCCCCATTGCAGCAGCTCGCCGCTGCAATGGGCGGTGACGCCGCCGACGAGTTCGCCGTTGGCGTCGAAATAACTGACCGAATAGCCCTGATACGGCGGCGCGGCGAGCGCGGCGCCGGCGACCAGCGCGAGGGCGAAGACTGCGAGAGCGGCTTTGCGCATTACGCGTTACTCCTTCGATCGATAGAGGGTGAAGCCGGCCGCGCGGCGCGCCGCCTCGTCGTGGCGGCATCGTTCGCGGCCGGCGGTGGGCGGCTCAGCTTTCCGATGCGCAGCCCTGGGTGAAGCGCTTGTTGCTGCCGGTGGTGTCGCCCCAGCGGCCGTCGGCGGCGCCGCAACCGGCGGTCCACTTGCCGATCGCCGCGCCTTCGGCGTTGTAGTAAGTCCAGGTGCCCTGCCAGCTGTTGGCGGCGGCGGCGAACGAAGCCGCGCCCGCCAGCGCCACGGCGCAGACCGCGGCGAACAATCCGATACGACCCATGCAGTTGCTCTCCCGAGTTCGCGGCGTCAGTCGCCGCGCAAGCAACCTAGCCGAGCGCGGCCTCGGGTTGAGGGGACGGTTGTCATCTGCACTGTCATGCGATTGTGCAAGCGTGATTGGTTTGGCTTTTGGCGGTTTTGGCCGACGCGCAAACCGCGCGCAACCGCGGCGGCCCGGGCCGCCGCGGCGCGAGGCTCACAGGCAGATCGTCGGCGAATCCTTCCAGCGGCCGGTGGTCGCGCCCCACTGGCTGAAGTGCTCGTTGTCGCAGTCGTTAACCCAACGGCCGACCACATGGCCCTGGTCGTCGTAGAAATCGCGCTGGTAGCCCGGCGCCAGCGGCGGATAGCGCGGCCCCGATACGGCGCTGGTCGCCATCAGCGACACCAGCAGGCTCAGGGCGGCGGCTTGAAGCAGACGGCTCATCGCTCGTTACTCCGGTAAGCGGCCTCCTTGGCCGCGCACCGACGCTAGCACGCGCGTTCGCGATGCCGCGCCCGACCATGGCGTGACCGCGGTCGCGCAACTGCACGGGCAGCGGGCGCCCGGCGACGAGCGGACGGGCAGCGCCGGGGCCGCAAAAAAGCAGCGGCCGCATCGCGGCCGCTTCGGTGTCCGTCGCCGCCCGGCCGCGCTCAGGCGGCGAGCAGCTCCGGCAGCTGCGCCGGCGCCAGCGCGATGCGCTGCGCACCGGCCTCGCGCAGTTCCTGCTCGCTGCCGAACCCCCACAGCACGCCGACGCCGGTCATGCCGTGCCGGGCCGCGCCGTCCATGTCCATGCTGCGGTCGCCGATCATCACGCACTGCGCCGGTTGCAGGCCGAAGCGCTGCAAGGCCTCGGCGATCAGCTCGACCTTGTGGGTCAGGCGGCCGTCTTCGGTGGAACCGACGATGTCCTCGAAGTAAGCGCCGAACGGCAGGTGGCTGAGTATCAGCCGCGCGTTGCCCTCGTTCTTGGCGGTGACCACGGCCATGCGGTAACCGGCCGCGCGCAGGCCGTCGAGCAGCTCGGCGATGCCGTCGTAAACGCTGTGCTCGGTCCAGCCTTCGCGCGCATAGCGTTCCAGGTACAGCGCGACCGCCTGCTCGACCTTGTCGTCGTCGCGCAGCAGCGGCTGGAAGCTGGTGCGCAGGGCCGGGCCGATCCAGCCGCGCAGCGCCTGCGCGTCGGGGACCGGGTGGCGCAGGGTTTCCAGCGCGTAAGCGATCGAGCGGGTGATGCCGACGGAGGAATCGATCAGGGTGCCGTCGAGATCGAAGAACAGGACCGGACGTTGTGCGCTCATCGCTCAGCCCGCGCGCTGCTTGAGCGCGGCCACCGCCGGCAGTTCCTTGCCTTCCAGGAATTCCAGGAACGCGCCGCCGCCGGTGGAGATGTAGCTCACTTCGTCGTTGATGCCGTACTTGTCCACCGCCGCGAGCGTGTCGCCGCCGCCGGCGATCGAAAACGCCTTCGACGCGGCGATCGCGCGCGCCAGCGCTTCGGTGCCTTTGCCGAACGCATCGAACTCGAACACGCCGACCGGGCCGTTCCAGACCACGGTGCCGGCCTGGGCGATCAGCGCCGCGTAGCGCGCGGCGGTGTCCGGGCCGATGTCGAGGATCATGTCGTCCGCGCCGACCGCATCGACGGCCTTGACCGTGGCCGGCGCGTCGGCGGCGAACGCGGGCGCGACCACCACGTCGCTCGGCACCGGAATGTCGGCGCCGCGCGCCTGGGCGTCGGCCATGATCTTTTTCGCGGTGTCGATCAGGTCGTTCTCGACCAGCGACTTGCCGACGCCGTGGCCCATCGCGGCGATGAAGGTGTTGGCGATGCCGCCGCCGACGATGAGCTGGTCGACCTTGCCGACCAGCGAGGCCAGCAGCTCGAGCTTGGTCGAGACCTTGGAGCCGGCGACGATCGCCAGCAGCGGCCGCGCCGGGTTGTCCAGCGCCTTGGCCAGCGCGTCGAGCTCGGCCATCAGCAGCGGGCCGCCGGCGGCGGTCTTGGCGTAGCGGATCGCGCCGTGGGTCGAGGCCTGGGCGCGGTGCGCGGTGCCGAACGCGTCCATGACGAACACGTCGCACAGCGCGGCGTACTTCTTCGCCAGCGTTTCGTCGTCCTTGCCTTCGCCGACGTTCATGCGGCAATTCTCCAGCAGCACCAGCTGGCCCGGCTTCACGTCGACGCCGTCGACCCAGTCCTTGACCAGCGGCACCTCGATGCCGAGCAGTTCCGACAGGCGCTGGGCCACCGGCGCCAGCGAATCGGCTTCGCTCCACTGGCCTTCCTTGGGCCGGCCCAGATGCGAGGTCACCATCACCGCCGCGCCTTTCTCCAGCGCCAGCTTCAGTGTCGGGATCGCGGCGAGGATGCGCAGTTCGGAAGTGATGCGGCCGTCGTCGATGGGGACGTTGAGATCTTCGCGGATCAGCACTCGCTTGCCGGCGAGATCTAGGTCGGTCATGCGGACGATGGACACGGTGCCTCCTGGGCGATGCGGGGATGGGGGTGCGGCGGGGGCCGCGGCCGGCTCGGGGCGCGGCTTGGGGTGCGGCTTGGGGTGGGTATTGTCGCGGGGGCGGCCGGGGAAGGGAACCTTGGGGCTGAACGGTCGGCTCCGACGGCCACGCGTCTGGCGCCCTGCCTCGCCGGCAGCCGGTGCGCACGGCCGATGTCCGGCGAAAACCCTGCGCTCAGTCGCGAGGTTCCGACGTCGCCGAACGCAGCTGTCGCACGACGATATACCGCGACGGCACGTCCTGGGGCGCGAATTCGAACCGCCCGGAGACTTCGACTTCCGCCGTTTGCGCCTGCGGCTCGGGATATCCGACCCATAGCTGTTTCAAGACGCCCGCGACGTCGACGCGATCTTGCGATCCCTCCGGGACGTCGAGCGTCACCACCGATTGCGCGCAACCGTCGTCGTACAGAACGGCAGCGTAGTGGTTTGCGCCCCTGATCTTGGCGCGCACCTCGATTCGCCGCCCGGAATAAGCCGAGGGCCGTTCGATCAAAGCACACAACTCAACGCGTGCGTCGGCCCGCGTCGCCGGCCGCAGGCCACCGCAGCCGGAAGCGCTCGCGAGCATTGCGGCCAGCAGAATCAAGTGCGCGTGCCGCGTCAGCATGCGCCCCCCTGCTGGCACCAGTCCTGCACCGACTTCTCCGCCATCTGTTCGACCCGAGCGTCGTCGATGCCTTTGTAGGAGGACCACAGGCGGTAGTTGGAACCGTTGTACTGCATTGCGCGATGGACCTGCCCGTGCAGATTGAAAGCGCTGGTCTCCATGCTCTTGGCCTGTTCGCGATTCCTCGGCATGCCGTTGGCCCGCTGCCACACACCATGATCGCCTTCGTGGCCCATGATCCCGGCCAATTCGGGCTGAAACTTGTCGGAGCCGGCGCCGCCGGACTGCTCGGCGACGGCCTTGAGCGAGACGTTGATCCTCACCACGCCATTGTCGGTGCGGGTTCCTGCCAGGCGGCTGACATCCTTTACCGTAACGTCCACCCCATTCTTCTTGCCGGCTTCTGCGAACATGCCGACGACCTGAGTAAGCCTGATTCGTTCGGGGGAACCTTCCGGCAGCCCCTCGGTCGCCTGACGCGCCTTTTGCAGTGCGTCTTCGATCGTCGCGCAGGACGACTTCGATCCCGAGCAGGTATAGCGGCCGTCCGGATCCACGAACCGATAGGGATTGTTGTTCGCGTACCAGTACCGATTGAAATTGGCGCCGTACTCCGGCGCCACGGCGACCGGATCGACCGAAAGAAAACGCCCGATTTCAGCATCGTAGTAGCGCTGCTGCATGTACCACAGTTGGGTCGCTTCATCGCCGACATGCCCGGTATACCCAGGACCATCGCGCACCGGACCTTCTACCGGTGCTCCGAACGGCTCATGGCTGCGCCGCTCGACTACATTTTGATTCGCATCGGTAATCGCCATCGGCGAGCCTAAAGCGTCCGTATGAATGTATTCCACCACTGTTTGCGCAGAGGAATTCAACGAAACCAGCATCATTATTGTGACCGCCAAGCTTCCTGTCGCTTTCATTCCGCATCCCCATGCGATTCAGCGTCGCAGCAACGATAGCGCAACCGGAAAGCTGCGTAACGATGGAACGGATTGCTGACCTCCGGACACGCGAGCAGTCGGCACGGCATCGCAATACCGCTTGGTTTGCGAAGCCTGGATCAGTTCTCCGCCCCCTTCCCCGACCGCAACAAACTCATCGCGAATCCCGCCACGATCACCGCCCCGGCCACCAACACCGCCCACAACAACCACGAACTCCAATCGCGCTTGGCCGGCATGGGCTGCAACGCTTCGGCACCGCCAAGCGCGCTCGCCGCGCCCAGGCTCGCCTCCGCCGGCCGCCAATCGTCGCCGCGCGATTTGCGCAAGGCCTCGACCAACTGCGCCAGCGGCGAATCCGCGCGCGCCGCGCGCGCGCTGCCGGCCACCAACGCATACGGCGGCTGCCCCTGCGCCAGGAACACCGCCACCTCCGGCCGATACCCCAAGCGCAGCACCGGCTCGCCCGGCACCGCGCCGCTCGCGCGCAAGCGCCACAGCCGGTCGCGCGAAACGCCGGCGAGCTGGCGCGCGGCGGAACGGTCGCCCGCGCCGACGGCGTACGCCATCCACGGGCCGGCCTGCGCGCGCCAGCCTTCGTCTTCGCTGTCGCGGCTGTCCAGGCGCCATTGCAGCGCGTGATTGCCGGGCAACGCGACGTCGGCCTGCTGGATCGGGAAACGGCCGTCGAGCCGGTATTCGAACGCGACGCTGCCATCCTTGAGCTCGACCCGCTTGCCCTTGAGTTCGCGCCATTGCAGCGGCGCGCTGGCCGCGCCCGCGGCCAGTTCGGCCTCGACCGCGACAATCTGCGCGGCGCGCTGCGGATCCTGCGGGGTCAAGCGCAGATAGCGCGCCTGTTCGCCGACCGTATCGAAGGCGATGCGGCGCTGCTGCAAGCGCTGGCCGTCGCGTTGCAGGTCGACCAGCCGGCCGCTGCTGCTCACGCTGCGCCACTGGTCGAGATCGTCGCTGGCCTCGACCGAGTACGCCGCGTCCAGCGCCGCGCCCGGCGCCCATTGCAGTTGCAGCGCCTGGATCGGCGCGCGCACCGCGCTGGCGTCGATCAGCAGCGCGGTCTGCGGCAGCTTGGCCGCGTCGCCCGCGGTGCTGCGCGCCTCGACCCGGCGCAGGCGGCCGTCGGTTTCGACTTCGCTGATCAGTTCCCAGCCTTGCGCCGCGCCGCCCGAAGGCGCCGCCGGCAGCGCGAACCACGGCAGCGCCCGCCGTTGCGGCGCGCGCGCCAGCGGCTGCTCGGGCGCGAACACCTCGGCCGGCACGCTGGCGCCGCTGGCGTCGATCACTTCGACGTCGCGCAGTTGCGCGCTTTGCGCATGCGCGTACACGGCCGGGTCGAGCACGACCCGGTACGCGCCGCCGTCGTCGCGGCTCAGTCGCAGCGGCCATTGCTGCGCGTAGTCCTGGCGCGGCGCGGCCGCCAGCGGCAGGGCGAGCGTCAACAAGGCGAGAACGAACAAACGGGGCTTCATGCGGAGGCGTCCTGCGCGCGGTGTCGTTCGGAATCGGAAGTCGGATCGGGCGCTGGTTCGGGCTCGGAACCGCCGTCAGCGTGCGCATCGCGCGACGGCGGCGCCGGCGCGAAGTAGCCGACCAGGGTGCACAGCAGGCCGTAGGCGATGAACGAGGCGATGCCGAGCAGATTGCCCAGATGGCCGCGGTCGACGAACACCAGCTTGGCCAGCACCACGCCCATCAGCACCGCGCCCGCCAGCCACAGCCCGCGCTGGCCGCGGCGCGAACCGGCGATCCAGCCGGCCACGCCAAGCACGCTCCAGACCACGGTCAGGCTGGTCTGGACCAGGCTGGACTTGAACATCGACGCGTCCCACGCCACGCCGCCCCAGAAGTGCGCGCTGCGCAAGACCTCGACGGTGAACAGGGCGAAGCCGCCGAGCGCCAGCAACGGCACCCGGCGCCGGCGCAGGTCGGCGCCGACCAGCGGCGAAGCCAGCCACGCGCCGAACAGCAGCAGCGTCGCCCATTGCGCCAGGCCCTGCGGATTGAGCAGCGGCAGCCACGGCAGCGGGCGCGGATCGGCGTCGCCGCCCAACTGCACCGCCATCGCCAACATCAGCACCAGCACGAACACCGCGGCCGCGCCGGCGCGCCATTGGCCGAAACGCTGCGCCACCGGCGCGCCGATCCATTGCGGCCGCCACAGGCAGCCCGCGGCGATCGCCAACGCCGGCAGCAACGAGGCCGCCACCATCCAGCCCAGGCCCAAGGCCTGGCCGCGATCGAGCCACAGGCACAGGCTCGCGCCCAGGGTCAGCGCCCACGCACACAGCCAGGCCAGATGCGCGAACGCCAGCTCGCCCTGCGCGCGTTCGCGCAGCGCCCGCAAGCTGCGCCAGCCCGCCGCCGCATACACCGCCCACGCCAGCCAGCCCCAGTCGCGCAGCGGCCAGCCGTGGCGGTCGATCTGGGCGAAGGCCAGCAGCACCGCCGCGCCCATCGCCAGCATCGCCGTCGCCGACAGCGCCTTCCACGCGTGGCTGGCGAAGGCTTCCGCGGCGAGCCAACCGGTGACGGCGACCAGGATCAGCCACGCATCCACGCGCGCCGGCGCATCGACGAAGTCGACGATCTGGCTGCCGAACGCGCCGAGCCACCACGCCAATCCCCACAGGTAATAGACCAGCGCGATCGGCTTGAGGTTTTCGCTGCGGCGATAGCTCGCCGCGCTGGCCAAGCCCGCCAGCGCGATCAGCAAGGCGCCGGCGAAGTTGGCGTTGAGCAGCGCGCGCTGCGCTTCCCACACGCTGTCGCTGGCGCCGATGGCGAACGCCATCGCGGCGGCCACTTGCAGGCCCGCGCCGGTGAGCTGCGGCAACCTGCGTTGCTGGCGCAGTCCCAGCCACGCCAGCGCCGCGCCTTCCAGCGCGAACACGCAGGCGGTGGCCTCCGCGGCCAGGGCCAGCGGCACCGCGAGCGTGGCGAAGCCGACCGCGAGCAGCGCGTACGGCACGCTCAGCGCGAGGAAGCGCTGATCGCGGCGCAGCCACCACGCCAGCGCCGCGTACAGCGCGCCCAGGCCGAGCGCGCAGAACGCCAGCGGCATGCGCGCGCCTTCGAGCAGGCCGGCCTGCAGGGTGAACGCGACCAGCGGCGTGCCGAACACCAGGCAGCCGTCGATCAGGTCGCGGCGGCCGGCGGCGCGGCGGCGCGCGTACAGCACCGGGATCAGCAGATAGAAGGCGAAGAACAGCAGCAGGAACGGCTCGGTGGTCGAGTAATGCTCGGGCCGGTACTTGAGCACGCCCCACAAGGTGCCGATGCCCCAGGTGAAGGCGAAACCGAGCAGGTTCAGCGCGCGCCACGGCCGCCACCAGGCGATCGCGAAGATGCCGGCGTTGAGCACGGCGTAGTAACCGAACAGGGCGACGTGGTTGCCCGAGCCGGTCGACAGCCAGATCGGCGCGAGGAAGCCGGCGAGAATCGCGAACACCGCCAGCGCCAGCGCGTTCTGCTTCACCGACAGCACGCCGGTGCCGGCCACCAGCACCACGCTGAGCGCGAACGCGGCGCCGGCCGGGATCATGCCGTAGAGCTTGAATGCGGCGAACACCACCAGCAGCAGCACGCCGATCGCGCCGCCCTGCAGGCTCAGGCCGAACGCACGCTTGCGCTCGCGCTGGCGCCAGCCGAACACCAGCGCGGCCATCGCCGCGGCGGCGACGCCGGCCAGGCGCAGTTCGATCGGCACGCGCACCCAGCCCTGGTCGCTGGCGTACTTCAGCAGCGCGGCGACGCCGGCCAGCAGCACCAGCATGCCGACCTTGACCGGCACGTTGCCCTCGGTGAACCAGCGCCGCACCCAGCGCGCGGCGACGGTGACGAAATCCGGCGGCGGCGGCGCGGCCGGGGCGCGCGGGGCTTGCGGGCGCGGCGGCGGGGCCGGCGGCGCGGACGCAGGCGGCAACGGCGGCGGCACGGCGGCGGCCGGCGCGGATTGCGGCGGTTGCGCGGCGGCGGGCCCGGGTGGAGGCGATGCGGCCGACGCAGGCGGCGCTGCCGCACTCGCGGGCTGGCTGCGCGCGACGGCCTCGCGCGCCTCGCGCGCGGACTCCTCGCGGGCCTCGCGCGCGATCCAGTCGGTCAGCGTCTCCTCGCTGCGCGCCGGTCCGCCCGACCGGCGCAGGCGTTCCACCTCGCGCTCCAGCCCGGTCACCCGGCCGCGCAACGAGCTCAGCTGGACCAGTGCCACCACCAGCAGCACAGGCACCGCCAGCACGGCCAGGACCAGCAACACAATCAGCGATTCCATCACGCTTTCCCCTATCCTTATGGCGGGCACGTTACACCAACCTTGGCCTCCTGCGGGGTCGCCTTCACCCCATGCAGATCTTCCTGACTCACCACATATCGCGTTGACGAAATCGCTCAACCCCACTATGTTGTGCCCGTCGGTGCCGGTCGAGAGACCGGCTGAAAAGGGAAGCCGGTAGGGAACCGTCCGCGCAGCCGCGCGGAGGGGTCCGAAGCCGGCGCTGCCCCGCAGCGGTATGGGAAACGAACGGGTCATGGCACTGGGCGCGACGAACGCCCGGGAAGCGGCCCCAGTAGGACAAGAGCGAGGACTGAGCGGAGAGGAGTGAGGAGAGAGCAAAAGCAGATCGCTGCCGCTCGCTCCTCACTCCTCTCCGCTCCGTTTCTGGCTCCAAGTCCCGAGCCCGAAGACCTGCCGACAGCCGCGCGTCGCACAACCGCGCGGTCCCGGCCCAATGGAGTCTTCGAGCGAAGACCGGCCGGTGTCGCGGCACGACGGGGCCACCGTCGCGTCCGACCGCTTCGGCGCCATGCGCGGAGCGGCACGTGCCCGGAACGGTCCGGCGCGCGCGACACCCAGCCAGCGCTCATTGCTCCGCGCCCGCGGGGGCGCGGCCGTGCCTTCGGCGACGCCGCTATCGCGGTCCGCTGTCGATGGCGCGTCCGCGTTCTCCGCACCGTGCACCCACGCCCCGGAGCAATGCCATGACCACTCTAGAAACCGATTCGTCCGTCGCCCCCGCCGCGGACGCCGCCGCCGCCCCCGTCGCCAACGTCAAACCGCAACGCAGCGCACAGGACGCTCCGGGTTTCGCCCTGACCCCGCCGGCCGCGAACCTGACGATGAGCGTGACCAAGCGCAGCGGCCGCCGCGAGCCGGTCGACCTCAACAAGATCGTGCGCGCGGTGACCCGCTGCGCCGAAGGCCTGTACTCGGTCGACCCGATGCGCGTGTCCACCCGCACCATCTCCGGCCTGTACGACGGCGCGACCACGCGCGAGCTCGACGAGCTGTCGATCCGCACCGCCGCGCTGCTGACCGCCGAAGAACCCGAATACGGCCGCCTCGCCGCGCGCCTGCTGGCCGGGGTGATCGAGAAGGAAGTCGCCGGGATCGAGATCCACGCGTTCTCGCAGTCGGTCCAGCGCGGCTTCGACCTGGGCCTGATCAACCAGCGCCTGCTCGACTTCGTCCAGGCCAACGCGCGCAAGCTCAACGACGCGATCGACCGCAACCTCGACGCCAGGTTCGACTACTTCGGCCTGCGCACCCTGTACGACCGCTACCTGTTGCGCCACCCGACCGCGCGCACCGTCATCGAGACCCCGCAGCAGTTCTTCCTGCGCATCGCCTGCGCGCTCAGCGAAGACGTGTCCGACGCGCTGGCGCTGTACCGGCGCATGGCCCAGCTCGACTACATCCCGTCCTCGCCGACCCTGTTCAACGCCGGCACCACCCACGAGCAGCTGTCGAGCTGCTTCCTGCTGGATTCGCCGGAAGACTCGCTGGAAGCGATCTACAAGCGCTACATGGACGTGGCCAAGCTCAGCAAGTTCAGCGGCGGCATCGGCCTGAGCTACACCCGCATCCGCGCGCGCGGCTCGCTGATCCGCTCGACCAACGGCCTTTCCAACGGCATCGTGCCGTGGCTGAAGACGCTCGACGCCTCGGTCGCCGCGGTCAACCAGGGCGGCAAGCGCAAGGGCGCGGCCTGCGTGTACCTGGAGCCGTGGCACGCCGACATCGAAGAGTTCCTGGAACTGCGCGACAACACCGGCGACGAAGCGCGCCGCACCCACAACCTCAACCTCGCCAACTGGATTCCCGACGAATTCATGCGCCGGGTCGAGGCCGACGCCGACTGGTCGCTGTTCGACCCGGCCAAGGTGCCGCAGCTGACCGACCTGTGGGGCGAGTCGTTCGAACGCGCCTACCACGCCGCCGAAGCCGCCGGCCAGGCGGTCAAGAAGGTCAAGGCGCGCGACATCTACGCGCGGATGATGCGCACCCTGGCGCAGACCGGCAACGGCTGGATGAACTTCAAGGACAAGTCCAACCGCGCCTGCAACCAGACCCTGCGCGCTGGCAACGTGGTGCACCTGTCCAATCTGTGCACCGAGATCCTGGAAGTGACTTCGCAGGAAGAGACCGCGGTGTGCAACCTCGGCTCGATCAACCTGTCGCACCACGTCGAGATCTTCGAAGACGGCAAAGGCGCCTTCGACTTCGACAAGCTCGCCGAGACCGTGCGCCTGGCCGTGCGCCAGCTCGACCGCGTCATCGACCTGAACTTCTACCCGATCGAAACCGCGCGCCGCGCCAACCTGCGCTGGCGTCCGGTCGGCCTGGGCACGATGGGCCTGCAGGACGTGTTCTTCAAGCTGCGCCTGCCGTTCGACTCCGAGCCGGCGCGCAAGCTCGGCCGCGAGATCGCCGAAGCCATCTACTTCCACGCCCTATCGGCGTCGAACGAACTGGCGATGGAGCACGGCAAGCACCCGGGCTACGAAGACACCCGCGCCAGCATCGGCGAACTGCAGTTCGAAGCCTGGGGCGTGCAACCGTCGCAGCCCGAGCGCTGGACCGAGCTGCGCGCGCGCATCCAGCAGCACGGCCTGCGCAACTCGCTGTTGGTGGCGATCGCTCCGACCGCGACCATCGCCTCGATCGCCGGCTGCTACGAGTGCATCGAGCCGCAGGTGTCGAACCTGTTCAAGCGCGAGACCCTGTCGGGCGACTTCCTGGTCGTCAACAAGTACCTGGTCGAGGAGCTCAAGAAGCTCGGCATGTGGACGCCGGAAATGCGCGATCGGATCAAGATGGCCGAAGGCTCGATCCAGGCCGTCGCCGAGATTCCCGAATCGCTGCGCCAGGTCTACCGCACCGCTTGGGAACTGCCGATGCGCTCGCTGATCGACATGGCCGCCGACCGCGGCGCGTTCATCGATCAAAGCCAGTCGTTGAACCTGTTCATCGAGAGCCCGAACATCGGCCAGCTCAGCTCGATGTACATGTACGCGTGGAAGAAGGGCCTGAAGACCACGTACTACCTGCGTTCGCGTCCGGCGACCAAGATCGCCAAGACCACGGTCAGCGCGCCGGCGGCCGCTCCCGTGGCGCCGAAGCCGGAGTTCAGCGAGAGCGACGCGATCGCTTGCTCGCTGGAAAACCCGGAGGCCTGCGAAGCCTGCCAGTGAGGCAGGAGATAGCGGGTAAGAGTTAGGAGATAGCTGAGCGGTCAGGGAGCCTGGCCGCTCTTCTCAGCACGGTTAGCATGCGGCCGACTTCGTCGATCAGGGTTTTGATCTCCGACAAATCCGCGCCGTCCAGCCATTTTACCCGCTCGCATATCAGCAATTGGGTGTGCAGCTCGGCTAGGGAACCGTTCGCGATCGACAGAAATTGTCTTCGCTCTTTCTTCGACTCCCTCGCCCATCCTTCCGCCGTATTGCTCGCAACCGATATCGCAGCCCGCGTCAGTTGCAGTCGCACACCGAATTTCTCCGCGTCCGGCAGCATCGCCGAAATGAGACAAACCTTCTCGGCCAGCCGGACGGCTTTGTTCCAGATCACAGTTTCTTGGTAGTGCACGGCCTCCCCCCTTGTTCTCAAGGTCCCAGATCGCACGCACACCTGCATTAGGAAAACAGCCCATGTCTTCGTCAGCGATGTCCCCGCTCTCTCCTAGCTCCTCTTCGCTAGCTCCTAAGCTCCTGGATCCGGGCTTCGATCTCACCCTGCGCCCGATGCGCTACGCGCAGTTCTACGAGATGTACCGCGACGCCATCCGCAACACCTGGACCGTCGAGGAAGTGGATTTCTCCCAGGACGTCAACGACCTCAAGCACAAGTTCGGCCCGGCCGAGCGGCATCTGGTCGAGCGTCTGGTCGCGTTCTTCGCCACCGGCGACAGCATCGTCGCCAACAATCTGGTGCTGAACCTGTACCAGCACATCAACGCGCCGGAAGCGCGCATGTACCTGTCGCGGCAGCTGTACGAGGAAGCGCTGCACGTGCAGTTCTACCTGACCCTGCTCGACACCTACCTGCCCGACCCGAACGAGCGCGCCAAGGCATTCGACGCGGTCGAGAAGATTCCCTCGATCCGGGCCAAGGCCGAGTTCTGCTTCCGCTGGATCGATTCGATCCAGGACCTGAAGCGGGTCGAGACGCGCGAGCAGCGCCGCCAGTTCCTGCTGAACCTGATCTGCTTCGCCGGCTGCATCGAAGGCCTGTTCTTCTTCGCCGCGTTCGCCTACGTGTACTACCTGCGTTCGCGCGGCCTGCTCAACGGCCTGGCCTCGGGCACCAACTGGGTGTTCCGCGACGAGAGCTGCCACATGGCGTTCGCGTTCGAGGTCATCCGCACCGCGCGCGAGGAAGAGCCGGACTTGTTCGACGCCGACCTGCGCGCGCAGGTGGTCAAGATGTTCGAAGAAGCGGTGGACTGCGAATACCTGTTCGCCCAGGACGTGTTGTCCGGCGGCGTGGTCGGCCTGTCGCTGAAGGACATGCGCCAGTACCTGGAATACTGCGCCGACCAGCGCATGGTCCAGCTCGGCATGCCCAAGCACTTCGGTTCGACCAACCCGTTCGCGTTCATGGACCTGCAGGACGTGCAGGAAGTGACCAACTTCTTCGAGCGCCGCGTGTCGGCGTATCAGGTCGGCGTGCAGGGCGAGGTGGCGTTCGACGAAGCATTCTGAAAAACAGAAGCGAGCGTAGAGGAGCCAGGAGTGAGCGAAAGCCCGCTCCGGCCTCTGCGCTCGCTCGTCGACCATGCTCACTCCTCACTCCTCTACGCTCGCTTTTCGCCTCATGACCGAAGCCCGCATGACCGAGATCGTGTTCCCCGACCACACCAACCACCTCGGCACGCTGTTCGGCGGCCAGGCGCTGGCGTGGATGGACAAGGCCGCCTTCATCGCCGCCTCGCGCTATGCGCGCCGCACCGTGGTCACCGCGCGTTCGGAGCAGATCGACTTCCACCTGCCGGTGCCGAAGGGCGCGCTGGTCGAGCTGATCGCGCGCGTGGTCGAAACCGGCCGCACTTCGATGCAGGTCGAAGTGGAGATGATCCGCGAAGACCTGCTGACCGGCGAATCGCAGTTGGCCACGCGCGGCCGCTTCACCATGATCGCGCTCGACGTCGAGGGCAAGCCGACCGCGGTGCCGCCGCTGCCGGCGGCGTAAGCAACGCTGCAACACTGCAATCCGGCGCGCCGCTGCGCCGGCGCAAGCTGCGGATATTCCGAAGCGCGCGCGATTCCTAAAGTCGCCGCACCTTCGCTACGGACTACCGCGATGCAACTCGACCACTACCGCACCCTCGGCCGCTGCGGCCTGCGCATCAGCCCGATCTGCCTGGGCACCATGACCTTCGGCGAGGACTGGGGCTGGGGCAGCGACGCCGCCGAAGCCCGGCGCGTGTTCGACGCGTATCTCGAACGCGGCGGCAACTATTTCGACACCGCGAACTTCTACACCGGCGGCCGTTCGGAAACCCTGCTCGGCCAGTTCGCCCAAGGCCGCCGCGACCGTTTGGTGATCGCGACCAAGTTCTCGCTGTGCACCGACCCGGGCGATCCCAACGCTGGCGGCAACCACCGCAAGAACCTGCGCCGCTCGGTCGAAGCCAGCCTGCGCCGGCTCGGCAGCGACTACATCGACCTGCTCTACCTGCACGCCTGGGACGCGACCACGCCGGTCGAGGAAGTCATGCGCGGCTTCGACGACCTCGTCCGCGCCGGCAAGGTGCTGTACGCCGGCGTGTCCGACCTGCCGGCGTGGCAGGCCGCGCGCATGCAGACCCTGGCCGAGCTGCGCGGCTGGGCGCCGCTGGTGGCGCTGCAGACCGAATACAGCCTGGCCCAGCGCGACAGCGAGCGCGAGCTGCTGCCGATGGCGCGCGAACTCGGTCTCGGCGTGAGCGCGTGGTCGCCGCTGGCCTCCGGCGTGCTGACCGGCAAGTACTCGCGCGCCGATCTCGACCCGGCCACGGCGCAGGGACGGCGCGCGGTGGCGATCGGCAACGGCGCGCTGACCGAACGCGCGCTGGAGATCGCCGCAGTCGTGGTCGAGGTTGCGCGCGAGCTCGAACGCGCGCCGGCGCAGGTCGCGCTGGCGTGGACGCTGCACCGGCCCGGCGCGATCGTGCCGGTGATCGGCGCGCGCACCGAAGCGCAGTTGCTGCAGAACCTCGGCGCGCTGGAAGTCGAACTCGGCGCGGCGCAGGTCGAGCGGCTGGAGCAGGCCAGCGCGGTCGCGCTCGGTTTCCCGCACGATTTCCTCGCCCTGCCCGGCATCGTCGGCGCGATGTTCGGCGGCGCGCAAGTGCGGCGCGACTGGTAAGCGAGACGGCGGCGCGACGCGCCGTAATCGAAGTGTCGCGGTCGCGGCTCGCGCCGCTCCTACAGTCGCAAATGCAACCGGCCGAAGCCCCTGTAGGAGCGGCGCAAGCCGCGACCGCGACACCGCGACGACGACGAGACCCACAGCCGCCGAAATCGCCTCAGGCCGTGCCCGCTCGCGGCGCGCTCAGCTGCGGCGTTCGAAACCTCGGCCCGCACGCCGGCGATGCGCGACCGCGACCTGTCCGCGCATCATCGCGACGGGTTTACTTGGGCGACTTCGCAGCCGGTTCGGACTTGCCGGATTTCTCGGCAGATTTCTCGGCCGGCTTGGCCTCGGCGCTCTTGCCTTCCTCGCCGGCGACGGCGGTTTCTTCCAGCAACGGCGGCGGCAGATCGCGCGCATACAGGTCGGCCGGGCTTTCGCTCGGGCAGGTCTTGTCCGGGAAGCCGAACTTCGCCTGCAACTGCTCGGCGCATTCGGGCATCGACTCGAAGCTCTTGCCGGTGCCCATGCACTGCGCGTCGAAGGCGCGGCGGAAGGCTTCGCGGCGGCGCACGAAGTCGTCGCCGCACTTGCGCGCCAGACGGATCCGGTCGAGGTCGTCCTGGGCGGCGTTGGTGCCGTCCAGGCCGTATTGCTTGAGCTCGTCCGGGGTCAGGATGCGCAGGTCGCGGTTGGCCACCGTCATCATCAGGTCCGAGACCGCGGTGGCGACGCCGTTGCGTTCCAGGTAATCGCGCACCTGCTGGTTGATCTGGCGCAGCTCGCGGCTGAGTTCGGCGCGCGAGGTCGCGGTGGAGCGGTCGCGCATCAGCCGGTGGATGCCGACCTTGCCCTCGATCGAGCGGGTGTCGCCGGCGGCCAGGACCAGCACGCAGGCGCTGTGGCAGACCGATTCCTCGCGCACCCAGATCGCCCAGCCCGACTCGGCGATCGAGTCGCCGGCGCGCAGCGCTTCCTCGACGTGGCCGCCGCTGGAATCGATGTCGAGGATGCGGGTCGGAATCTCCATGCGCGCGGCCATCGCCGCGACCCGCTGCGCCAGCGCGGTGAAGCCGGCGCCGATCTTGCCCTGGTAGCGCACCCGCACCACGCCGCGCTGCTGGCACGGCGACATCGCGTCGACCAGGCTGAAGAAATCCAGCGATTCGAGCTTGTCGCCGTCGCCGAAGCGCGGGTAGTCGTATTCGCAGCTGATCCGGGCGACGCCGCCGTCGAGCTTGGCCGGCGGCCAGTAGGTGCCCTTGAGGATGTCTTCCTCGCTGACCGGCACCTGCGCCGGCTTGGGCACGTCGTTCTGGCTGCCCAGGGTCACCGCGGCGCCGGGCTGGGCCGCTTCGTCCTTGCCGCACGCGGCCAGCGCCAGCGCGCACAGCAGCGCGAGCGAGGCTGCCAGCAGCCTGCGGGGTCGGAACGGGGAGCGTTGCGGAAACATGTGTCGAGCCACCGGAGTCGGAATCGCGCGGGACCGTCCTGGCCCGCGCCGCGCGCTGCGCCTGCAAACGTTAGCGGCAGCCTCGTCGAAGCTCAACGAGGACCGCACGCGCAGGCGGGCCGGGCTTCATGTTGGTCGGGCGCGGATGAACCCGGCGCGAGCGCGAGGCGGTCGCGCGCGTAGCCGGCAAGTGCGGCAAAAGCGGGTGGGACGCCGCGGGCGGAGCGGAAAGCATCGGGTCCGAAGGCTCGCTGGCGAAGGTCGCCGAAGGGCTTGGGGACAGCCTGCAGGCCCGGCGCCGTCGTCCCTGCTGCGACCACCGCCGCAGAAAGCTCCGTGTCATTTGACTTCGCCCCGGCCGCTGCGTACCTTGGCGGCGTCTCGGTGAACATCGCTTCATGCAGATAAAGCGATGGGACACGCCGGGCGCGGTTCGCGCCGCGTCCGGCCAGAGGGAATCCGGTGCGAATCCGGAGCTGCCCCGCAGCGGTATGGGAAACGAACGGGCCATGGCACTGGGCGGTACGCCTGGGAAGCGGCCTTAGTAGGCGGAGCGAGGAGTGAGCGTAGAGAAGTGAGAAGTGAGCGAAAGCGGTGCGGCTTTGCTCACTTCTCACTTCTCTACGCTCACTTCTCGCTCAAAGTCCCGAGCCCGAAGACCTGCCGCGACCGGAAGGCACGCCTTCCGTCCGACTCCGGCCCGTTGCGCCGTCGCGTCCGCGCGATGCCCGCCGCGGGTTGGCTCGCCCGCGGGGGCGGAGGTCGAAGCCAACGGATCGATCCGCAGTCCGGCGCGCAGGCGTCCGGGCGGGCGCGGCCGTGGTCTCCTTCGTTGCCCTGCGTCATGCCCATGCATCGCAGGTATTCATCATGATCAGCGTCACCCCACTCGGCTTCCCGCGCATCGGCGCGCGGCGCGAGCTCAAGCAAGCCCTGGAATCGTTCTGGAAAGGCGACAGCGACGCGGCCGCGCTGCAATCGGCCGCCGCCGAACTGCGCGAGCGCCACTGGCGGCTGGCCGTCGCCGCCGGCGCCGACAGCGTGCCGAGCAACGACTTCTCGCTCTACGACCACGTCCTCGACACCGCGGTGCTGTTCGACGCGGTGCCGGCCTCGCACCGCGCCGCGTTCGAGGAAAACCCGCTGACCGGCTACTTCGCCCTCGCCCGCGGCCTGCAGGACGGCCGCCGCGATCTGCGCGCGCTGGAAATGACCAAGTGGTTCGACACCAACTACCACTACCTGGTCCCGCAATTCGAACGCGATCAGCGCTTCGCCCTGCGCGCCGACAAGCCGCTGGCCGAACTGGCCCAGGCGCAGGCGCTCGGCCTCAAGGCGCGGCCGGTGCTGCTCGGCCCGGTGACCCTGCTCAAGCTCGGCAAGCGCAACGACGGCGGCGACCCGCGCGAACTGCTCGACGCGTTGCTGCCGGCCTACGCCGAACTGCTGGCCAAGCTCAAGGCCGCCGGCGCCGACTGGGTGCAGATCGACGAACCCGCGCTGGTGCTCGACCTCGACGACGCCGACCGCGCCGCTTACCGCCGCGCCTACGATGCGCTGGCCCAGGCCGATTCGCCGCAGCGCCTGCTAGCGACCTACTTCGGCGCGCTCGGCGACAACGCCGCGCTGGCCGCGCAGCTGCCGGTCGAAGCCCTGCACCTGGACCTGGTGCGCGCGCCGCAGCAGCTCGAAGCGGTGCTGCCGCTGCTGCCGGAGAATCGCGCGCTGAGCCTGGGCGTGGTCGACGGCCGCAACATCTGGCGCGCCGACCTCGACGCCGCGCTGAGCCTGGCCCGCCGCGCCGGCGAGCGAGCGCGCTGGCTGGCGCCGTCGTGTTCGCTGCTGCACGTGCCGACCGACCTGGAACTCGAACGCAAGCTGCCGGGCCCGCTGAAGCAGTGGATGGCGTATGCGAAGCAGAAGATCGAAGAGCTGCGCCTGATCGCCGGCGCCCTGGCCGGCGACGCCTCCGCCGAAGGCGAACTGGCCAAGGCCGCCAGCGCGCGCGCCGCGCGCCTGGCCTCGCCTTTGCTGCGCAACGCGCAGGTGCGCAAGCGCCTGGCCGCGGTCGAGCCGGCGATGACCCGCCGCGCCAGCGCTTACCCGCAGCGCATCGCCTTGCAGCAGCAGCGGCTGAAACTGCCGCTGTTCCCGACCACCACGATCGGCTCGTTCCCACAGACCGCGCAGGTACGCCAGGCCCGCGCCGAACACAAGGCCGGACGCCTCGACGACGCCGGCTACCGAGCGTTCCTGGAAAACGAAACCGTGCAGTGCCTGCGCGAGCAGGAAGCGCTCGGCATCGACATGCTGGTGCACGGCGAATTCGAGCGCAACGACATGGTCGAGTACTTCGGCGAGCAGCTCGACGGCTTCGCCTTCACCTCGCATGGCTGGGTGCAGAGCTACGGCTCGCGCTGCGTCAAGCCGCCGGTGCTGTTCGGCGACGTGGCGCGGCCGCAGGCGATGACGGTGGAATGGAGCCGCTTCGCCCAGGACCGCACCGACAAGCCGGTCAAGGGCATGCTGACCGGGCCGGTGACGATCCTGCAGTGGTCGTTCGTGCGCGACGACCAGCCGCGCGCCGACAGCTGCCGGCAGATCGCGCTGGCGCTGCGCGAGGAAGTGCTGGACCTGGAAGCGGCCGGCATCGCCGCGATCCAGATCGACGAGCCGGCGCTGCGCGAAGGCCTGCCGTTGCGCCGCGCCGACTGGCCGGCGTACCTGGCCTGGGCCGGCGAAAGCTTCCGCCTCGCCGCCAGCGGCGTCGGCGATGCGACCCAGATCCACACCCACATGTGCTACGCCGAGTTCAACGACATCATCGACGCGGTCGCCGCGCTCGACGCCGACGTGATCTCGATCGAGACCTCGCGCTCGCGCATGGAGCTGCTCGACGCGTTCGTGCGCTACCGCTACCCCAACGGCATCGGCCCGGGCGTGTACGACATCCACTCCCCGCGCGTGCCCGACCAGGCCGAGATGCGCGAGCTGCTGGACAAGGCGCTCGACGTGCTCGACCCGGCGCAGTTGTGGGTCAATCCGGATTGCGGGCTGAAGACCCGCGGCTGGCCGGAAGTGCGTTCGGCGTTGCAGGCGATGGTGGCTTCGGCGCGCGGCTTGCGCGAATCGGTGGAACAGCCGGCCTGAGGTTCGGCCGCCGCCTCGTGCGCGGGGCAGCGGTTGGTTTCGCCACGTTTTGCAAGGAAAGCGTCGGTCCTTGAGGCCCGATGCTTTCCGCTCGACCCAAACCGAACCGCACAAAGAAAAAGCCCCGCGGGTGCGGGGCTTTTTCGTTCCGACCGCAGCGCCGCGGCTTACTTGCCCGCGACCACCTTGACCATTTCCAGGCACTTGTTCGAGTAGCCCCACTCGTTGTCGTACCAGCTCACCAGCTTGACGAAGGTGCCGTCGAGCGCGATGCCGGCTTCGGCGTCGAAGATCGAGGTGCGCGCGTCGCCGCGGAAGTCGGTCGCCACGACCTTGTCTTCGGTGTAGCCGAGCACGCCCTTCAGCGCGCCTTCCGACTGCGCCTTCATTTCCGCGCAGATCTCGGCGTAGGTGGCGTCCTTGACGAGTTCGACGGTCAGGTCGACCACCGACACGTCCGAGGTCGGCACGCGGAACGACATGCCGGTGAGCTTCTTGTTGAGCTCCGGGATCACCACGCCGACGGCCTTGGCCGCGCCGGTGCTCGACGGGATGATGTTTTCGAGGATGCCGCGGCCGCCGCGCCAGTCCTTGTTGGACGGGCCGTCGACGGTCTTCTGGGTCGCGGTGGCGGCGTGCACGGTGGTCATCAGGCCGCGCTTGATGCCCCACTTGTCGTTGAGCACCTTGGCCAGCGGCGCCAGGCAGTTGGTCGTGCACGAAGCGTTCGACACGATCGCCTCGCCCTTGTAGGTGGCGTGGTTGACGCCGTAGACGAACATCGGCGTGTCGTCCTTCGACGGCGCCGACAGCACCACCTTCTTGGCGCCCGCGTCGAGGTGCTTCTGCGCGGTGGTCTTGTCGAGGAACAGGCCGGTGGATTCGATGACCACATCGGCGCCGACTTCGTCCCACTTGAGGTTGGCCGGATCGCGTTCCTGGGTCAGGCGGATCTTCTTGCCGTTGACGACCAGGGTGTTGCCTTCGACCGCCACGGTGCCCTTGAAGCGGCCGTGGACCGAGTCGTACTGCAGCATGTAGGCCAGGTAGTCCGGCTCCAGCAGGTCGTTGATGGCGACGATCTCGATGTCGCCCTCGAAGTTCTGCACGGCCGCGCGCAGCACGTTGCGCCCGATGCGGCCGAAGCCGTTGATGCCTACCTTGATCGTCATTGACTAACTCCTGCGGCCGCCGGGGCGGGTCGAAGTGGGGAAACCGCCATTCTAGCAAGGCGGGGCCGGCGTCGCAGTCCGGCGACGCCGCGGCGGAGAGCGTGGGTGAGCCTCGGCGGGACTGCGATGGCAATCAAGGTTTGCAGTTTTCTCGCGCCTTTAGAGTGCGCGGCAGGCTTCGGCCTGTTCAGAAAACTCTGCACTCCGCACTCATCTGCAAGGGGGACTCAAGGAATGAACCATCGACTGATCGGCGGCCTCGTCGCCGCTGCGCTCGCGTGCGCGGCGCACCCGGCCCTGGCCCAGCAGGCCGGCAACTTCACGCTCGGCATCGGCGCCCACCAGGTCCAGCCCAAGTCCAACAACGGCACCTTGCTCAACGGCACGGCCAAGCTCGAGATCGGCGACAACGTCCAGCCGACCATCACCTTCGAATACTTCTTCCGCGACAACCTCGGCATCGAAGTGCTGGCGGCCACCCCGTTCAAGCACGACATCGACATCAAGGGCCTCGGCAAGGTCGCCACCACCAAGCACCTGCCGCCGACGTTCTCGCTGCAATACCACTGGAACAGCCAGGGCACGGTCTCGCCGTTCGTCGGCGTCGGCGTGAACTACACGACCTTCTTCAGCGAAAAGACCACCGGCCCGCTGCGCGGTGCCAAGCTCAAGCTCGAGGATTCGGTCGGCGTGGCCGCGCACGTCGGCGTGGACTTCATCCTCAACGAGCGCGGCGCGATCCGGGTCGATGCGCGCTGGATGGACATCGGCAGCGACGTGAAGCTCAACGGCACGAAGATCGGCAAGGCCAATATCGATCCGTTCGTGTACGGGTTGGCTTACGTCATCAAGTTCTGAGCGACGGTTGGATCGCTGAGCGGGGCCGCGCCTGTCGAAGGCGCGGCCTCGTTGTTTGAGGTGGCATAGCGGCTGAGCGAAAGACCTCGGGCCTGAAGGCCCGACGCTTTCGTTCCAGCTGCCGCCCCCGCACCGCCAGCTTCGGACAGCGGCCCGCGCCGCCGGCTCCGGTACAGTGCGCGCCATGACCGAACCCCGCGCTTCCGCCCGCTCCGCCCGCCGCCTGCTCGGCGCCGCCGCCCTCGTCCTCGCCCTGCCGCTGCCGGCGCTGGCCTGGGGTCCACAAGGCCACCGCCTGGTCGCCGAACTGGCCTGGGACGGGATGTCCCCGGCCGCGCGCGCCGAGGCGGCCAAGCTGCTCGCCGGCGAACCCGACCCGACCTTGCCCGGCATCGCCAACTGGGCCGACGAACTGCGCGCCAACGACCCGGACCTGGGCAAGCGCAGCGGCAAGTGGCATTACGTCAACCTGCCCGAAGACGGCGACTGCCATTACGACGCCGCGCGCGACTGCCCCAACGGCAACTGCGCGGTCGGCGCGATCCAGGCGCAGACCGCGATCCTCGCCGACCGCGGCAAATCCAAGGCCGAACGCCTGCAGGCGCTGAAGTTCGTCGTGCACCTCGTCGGCGACGTGCACCAGCCGCTGCACGCCGGCTATGCCCGCGACAAGGGCGGCAACGACTTCCAGCTCGCCATTCCCGGCCAGCCCGAGCGCCCCGGCGGCTACGGCGCCAACCTGCACTCGCTGTGGGACAGCGGCATGCTCAGCATGAGCAAGCTCGGCGACGAGCGTTATCTGGCCAAGCTCAAGCGGATCCAGGTGCCCGCGGTCAGCGCGGTCGGGCTGCCGCCGCCGGCCGCCGACTGGGCCGAGGAATCGTGCAAACTGGTGCGGCAACCGGGGTTCTACCCGCCCACCCACAAGCTGGCTCCGGACTACGTCGCCACCTGGCGCCCGCTGGCCGAGACCCAGCTGCGCCTGGGCGGCGAACATCTGGCCAAGGTGCTCGACGCCGCGCTGGCGCCGGGCCGCTGACCGGCGCGCTGCGCCGCCCCGGCCCGCGCGGCGACCTCCGCGCGGGTCCCGCCGCATCGAGAGCCGCCATGCCGTCGGGCCCCGACTCCAACGCCGCCGCGCCGCAGGTCCGCGCGTTCCACCATCGCGACACCGGCACCTGGAGCTATCTGGTCGCCGACCCGGCCACGCGCGCGGCGGCGATCGTCGACCCGGTGCTGGACTTCGACCCGCGTTCGGGCCGCACCGGCCTGGACAGCGCCGCGGCGCTGCTCGAACGCGCCCGCGACGACGGCCTGCGCATCGACTGGCTGCTGGAAACCCACGCCCACGCCGACCACCTCAGCGGCGCGCACGCGCTGCGCGAACGCCTGCGCGCGCAGGCCGGCGGCGCGCCGCGGCTGGCGATCGGCCGCCGCATCGGCGAAGTGCGGCGGGTGTTCGCGCCGCTGTTCGGCCTGCCCGACGGCGCCGAACCGGACTTCGATCATCTGTTCGACGACGACGACGACTTCGCCGTCGGTTCCTTGCCGGCGCGCGCGATCCCGGTGCCGGGGCATACCCAGGACAGCCTCGCTTATCTGATCGGCGACGCGCTGTTCGTCGGCGATTCCTTGTTCATGCCCGACAGCGGCACCGCGCGCTGCGACTTCCCCGGCGGCGACGCGGCGATGCTGTTCCAGTCGATCCAGCGCCTGTACCGCTTGCCCGACGCGACCCGCGTATTCGTCTGCCACGACTACGGCCAGGGCGGTCGCGAGCCGGCCTGCGAGACCAGCATCGGCGCGCAGAAGCGCGGCAACCTGCACGTGCGCGCCGACACCGGCGAAGCCGAATTCGTCGCCCTGCGCGAAGCGCGCGACCGCACCCTGGCGGTGCCGGCGTTGATCCTGCCGGCGTTGCAGGTCAACCTGCGCGGCGGCGCGCTGCCGGAGCCGGAAGCCAACGGCGTGCGCTATCTGAAACTTCCGCTGGACCAACTGTGAGCACGCGCATGCGCCGCATCGATCGCCGTCCGTTCGTCCCGACCTCGTCGCCGCTGCTGGCCGCGCTGCTGGCGCTGAACTCGCTGCCGGCGATGGCCTTGGCCGCGCCGCCGCGGCATGCGCACGGCGAAGTCGCGCCCGCCGCCGCGCCGCAGGGCACGGTGGAGATCAAACTCGACGAAGCGGTATTGGCCAAGCTGCCGCAGATCAAAGCCGAAGGCATGGCGCACGGGCGCAAGCTCAGCTGCGAAGGCGTGGCCCTGGTCGCGCTGCTGCGCGCCAGCGGCGCGATGCCGGCCGAACCGCTGCGCGGCGCGCAGCTGTCGCGCATCGCGCAAGTGCGCGCGCGCGACGGTTACCGCGCGGCGTTTTCGCTCGGCGAACTCGACCCGAGCCTGGGCAACCGCCCGGTGGTGTTGACCCGCCGCTGCAACGGCGCCGCGCTGCCGACCGAAGACGGCCCGTGGCGGCTGATCGTGCCCGGCGAATCGCGACCGGCGCGGTGGGTGCGGCAGGTGGAGTCGATCAGGGTCAGCGACGCGGACGTTTGAGGGCGTCGCTTGTTCGTTCCAGCCCCTGCAGGAGCGGCGCGAGCCGCGACCGCGCGGTTACGGACTTGCCTCGTCAATGCGGTTTCGCGGTCGCGGCTCGCGCCGCTCCTACAGAAGCGCCAAAACCTGCGACCGGGTTACTCTGACCCCACCTCCCTGCCGACCCCTGCCATGAACCTTCGTCGCCGCTTCCTCGGCGCCCTGTGCGCCCTCGGTTTCGCCCTCGTCGCTACCGCCGCGCCGGCGCAGGAGCAGAAAACCCCGATCACCGTATTCGCCGCCGCCAGCCTCAAGGAATCGCTCGACGAAGCCGCCGCCGCGTACGAGCGCCAGACCGGCACCCCGGTGCGCGCCTCCTACGCCGCCAGTTCGGCGCTGGCGCGGCAGATCGAACAGGGCGCGCCGGCCGACCTGTTCTTCTCCGCCGACCTGGACTGGATGGATTACCTGCAACAGCGCCGGCTGTTGGTCGACGCCAGCCGCCGCAACGTGCTCGGCAACACCCTGGTGCTGATCGCGCCGAAAGACAGCCAGGCCAAGCCGGTGACGCTGAAGCCTGGCGTCGACCTGCGCCCGCTGCTCGGCGACGGCCGCCTCGCGCTGGCGCTGACCGCGAGCGTGCCGGCCGGCAAGTACGCGCGCGCCGCGTTCGAGAAATTCGGCGTGTGGGAACAACTGCAACCGCGCGTGGCCGAAGGCGAGAACGTGCGCGCGGCGCTGATGCTGGTCGCGCGCGGCGAAGCGCCGCTCGGCGTGGTCTACGGCAGCGATGCCCAGGCCGAGCCGAAGGTGCGGGTGCTGGCGACCTTCCCGGCCGGCAGCCACGCGCCGATCGTCTATCCGGTGGCGGTGGTCAAGGCCAGCCGCCACCCCGGCGCCGCCGCGTTCGCGCAGTGGCTGCGCGGCAAGCAGGCCGCGGCGATCTTCCGCCGCCACGGTTTCGCGCCGCAGCCGTGAGCCGCGCCGCGCCCGCGCGGCAGGGACACGATTCGAATGCGCGCGGGACTCGAACAGGCGCCGGGTTCAGATCGGCCCGGATTCAAACCGGCACAGAGTTCAAATGAACGCAGGATTCGAATGAACGCGGGAGCCAGATGAGCAGCGGATTCGCCGGCTTCAGCGACGCCGAGCTGACCGCGATCGCGCTCAGCCTCAAGGTCGCCGCGGCCGCCACCGCGTGCAGCCTGCCGTTCGGCGTGGCGGTGGGCTGGCTGCTGGCGCGCAAGCGCTTTCCCGGCAAGCTGCTGGTCGACACGCTGATGTACCTGCCGCTGGTGCTGCCGCCGGTGGTCACCGGGTACGCGCTGCTGCTCGGATTCGGCACCCAGGGGCCGATCGGGCGCTTCCTGTCGGAACACTTCGGCATCGTGTTCGCGTTCCGCTGGACCGGCGCCGCCCTGGCCAGCGCGATCATGGGCTTCCCGCTGATGGCGCGCGCGATCCGGCTGTCGATCGAAGCGGTCGACCCACGTCTGGAACAAGCGGCGTCCACGCTCGGCGCCAATCCGTGGCGGGTGTTCTTCGGCGTGACCCTGCCGCTGGCCTGGCCGGGCCTTTTGGCCGGCGCGGTGCTGTGCTTCGCCAAGGCGCTCGGCGAGTTCGGCGCCACCATCACCTTCGTGTCCAACATCGCCGGCGAAACCCAGACCCTGTCGTCGGCGATCTGGGGCCTGATGCAGACCCCCGGCGCCGAATCCGGCGTGCTGCGGCTGGCGCTGGTCGCGGTGGCGCTGTCGTTCGCGGCGGTGTTCGCGTCGGAATGGCTGGTGCAGCGCCAGCGCGCGGGGACCCAGCGATGAACGCGAACGCCGCCGACGCCGACGCCCGCGGCTTCGACATCGACATCGAACTGCGCCGCGGCTCGTTCCGGCGCGCGTTCGCGATCCGCAGCCAGGCCCGGGTGATCGCCGTGGTCGGCGACTCCGGCGCCGGCAAGACCTCGCTGTTGCACGCCATCGCCGGGCTGCTGCGGCCGACCCGCGGCCGCATCGTCGTCGCCGGCGAAACCCTGTTCGACCGCGAACGCCGCATCGACCTGCCCGCGCACCGCCGCCGCATCGGCTACGTGTTCCAGGACGCGCGCCTGTTCCCGCACCTGGACGTGCGCGCCAACCTGCTCTACGGCCTGCGCGGCGCGGCCGCGCGCGAACGCCGCTTCGAACCGGCCGACATCGTCGAACTGCTCGGCGTCGGCCACCTGCTCGCGCGCGGCACCGCCGGCCTGTCGGGCGGCGAGATGCAGCGCGTGGCGCTGGGCCGCGCGCTGCTGTCGCAGCCGCGCATCCTGCTGCTCGACGAGCCCCTGTCGATGCTGGACATGAACCGCCGCGACGAACTGCTGCCGTACCTGCAACGCGTGCGCGAAGAAAGCGGGCTGCCGATGATCTACGTCAGCCACTACCCCGAAGAAGTGCGGCGGATCGCCGAGGATGTGCATCGGGTCGGCGGGAGCGAGGAGTGAGCGTGGAGGAGTGAGGAGTGAGGAGTGAGAAAAGCCTGGCTTTCGCTATCTCCTCACTCCTCCACGCTCACTCCTCGCCCCGCCGCCGGAGCAAATCGCCGCGTTGACAGGCCCAATGCCATACTCCGCCGATGACCGAATCCGCCCGCGAAACCCTGTATTTCCAGTCGCTCGACGAGGCCGTCGAACTGCTCTACCGGCGCATCGACGGGCCGCTGCACGTCGGCGCCCCGCTCGGGCTGGGCAAGCCGCACCGGCTGCTCAACGCGCTGTACGCGCGCGCCGAACGCGAACCCGCGCGGCGCCTGCACCTGTACACCGCGCTGTCGCTGGACCCGCCCGGCGCCGGCAAGGGCCTGGAAGCGCGGTTCCTGAAGCCGTTCGCGCAGCGCCACTTCGGCGACGACTACCCGCGCCTGGCCTATGTGCAGGCGCTCAAGCGCAACGCGCTGCCGGCGCACATGGAAGTCGAAGAGTTCTACCTGCAATCCGGCGCGCTGCTGAATTCGCAGGCGGCGCAGAGCCGCTACGCCAGCCTCAACTACACCCACGTCGCGCGCGCGCTGGCCGATCGCGGGGTCAACGCGGTGGTGCAGAAGGTCGCCGCGGATCCGTCCGGCAGCGGGCGGCTGTCGCTGTCGTGCAACACCGACCTGACTTTCGATGCGGTCGATGCGATCGTCGCGCGCGGGTTGCCGCGGCCGGTGCTGATCGCCGAAGTGGATCCGCTGCTGCCGTGGCTCGATGGCAGCGCGGCGGTGGAGGCGTCGTTCTTCGATGCGGTGGTTACTCCGCCGGGGCCTTATCCGAAGCTGTTCGCGCTGCCGCGGCAGCCGGTCAGCGATGCGGACTATGCGATCGGATTCCATGCCAGCACCTTGGTGCGCGACGGCGGGACGTTGCAGATCGGGATCGGGACGTTGGCCGATGCGTTGTGTCATGCGTTGGTGTTGCGGCATACGGATAATGCGGCGTATTGGCGGGTGTTGGGGGCGCTGGGGTACGAACAGGGCGGGAAGTCGAGCGGTGCGGGAGTTTCGGCGCGTGGAGGAGCGGCTTCGGGCGACGTTGACCTGTCCAGTACCCGTAACGCAAAGGCGCCGGTTGCGCCGCTCGAGCCCTTTAGAGTCGGGCTTTTTGGCTGCAGCGAAATGCTCAACGAAGGCTTCCGCCGCCTCGTCGAAGTCGGCGTCATCAAGCGCAAGGTCGTCGACGACCTCGACTTGATGCGCCGCCTGTACGAAGGCCGCGCCGATGCCGCCGACCTGGAGCGGCTGGAACGCGATGGCGAATACCTGCAAGGCGGCTTTTACCTGGGCTCGCAGGATTTCTACGACTGGCTGCGCGACCTGCCCGAAGACCGGCGCCGCGGCATCAGCATGCGCCGCATCAGCGAGGTCAACGAGTTGTACGGCGGCAACGAAACGCTCGAACGCCTGCAACGCCACGACGCGCGCTTCTTCAACAGCTGCATGATGGCCACCGCGCTCGGCGCGGCGGTGTCGGACACGCTCGACGACGGCCGGGTGGTGTCCGGCGTCGGCGGCCAGTACAACTTCGTCGCGATGGCCCACGCCCTGCCCGACGCGCGCTCGGTGCTGATGCTGCGCGCGACCCGCGACAGCGGCGGCGAAACGCGTTCGAACGTGGTGTGGAACTATGCGCAGGCGACGATTCCGCGCCATCTGCGCGATGTCTACGTCACCGAGTACGGCATCGCCGACCTGCGCGGCAAGACCGACGAGGACTGCATACAGGCGATGGTCGCCGTCGCCGCGGCCGGGCATCAGTTTCCGCTGCTGGAAAACGCGATGCGCCACGGCAAGCTGCCGCGGGCGACGTATCGCCTGAGCGACCGCAACGACCCGCAGCGCCTGCGCGACGCCCTGGCGCCGCTGCGCGCGCAAGGCGCGTTGCCCGACTATCCGCTCGGCAGCGACTTCACGGCGGTCGAGCAGCGGCTGGTGAAGGCGCTGGGCTGGCTCAAGGCGAACACCGCCGGCAGCGGCGCGAAGGCGCGCACCGTGCTCAAGGCCTTGTTCTCGTCCGGCGCGGCGGATGCCGAGGCGATGCAGCGGATGGGGTTGGCGCAGCCGAGCGGCTTCGGCGAGACGATCCAAGCGCGGCTGGTCGCGCTGGCGCTGCGCGAAACCGCCTGACGCGCGCGATCGCGCGCGTCGCTTTCCGACCCTCGCGCGCAGATTTCTCCTAGCCGCCGGCCGGACGACGTCCGATAACCCCTCTCGCCCGCAGCCGCGATGCTGCGGCCATGAACCCGACGCACGACACCCGCGCAGATCCCACCCCCGTCGCCGACCCGCAGACCCGACGCATCCACGTGGTCGCGACCACCTGCATCCGGCGCCGCCGCATCTTCGCCAGCGACCCCATCGCGCGCATCGCGGCGGCGTCCATCGTCGACCCGGACAAATGGCTCGGCGCGCAGCTGTTGTGCTGGGTGCTGATGCCCGACCATTGGCTCGGGCTGATCCAGCTCGGCGAGGGAATCCGGCTCGAAAGCGTGGTCGCTTCGATGAAAGGCCGCGCCGCGCGCGCGGTCAACCGCGCGTTGAATCGAAAGGGCTACGTATGGATGCCGGGCTTCCACGACGAAGCCTTGGGCGACGAAGAAGATCCGCTGGACGCTGCGCGCCGCTTGGTCGCGCAGCCCCGGCGCGCCGGGCTGGTGCACAGGATCGGCGACTATCCTTATTGGGACGCGGTATGGGCGCAGCGGCAAGCCCGCGAGCTCACGCCGCTCCCGTGCATGCTTACGCTGCCTCGCCCGCCGCCGCCCGGCGAGCTCTCATCCGCGCGAACGCTCGGCGCCCCCAGCGAATGCCCGGCTGCTCTACAAAACGGTACGTCAGCCATGCCGCCGGAATCGCCAGAAGCAGGCTCAGCGCCAGACAGGCGGCGTACGCCGCTCCATCCGGCAGCGCCGCGTAGAAATGCGCGAACGCGCCGTACAGCCGCGACACCACGAACGGATGCACCAGATACAAGGAGTAGCTGATCGCACCCAGAAAACACGTCGCGCGATTGACGAGTACGCGAACGAACAGACCTTCTCCGGCCAGCAGCAACCCCAACAGCATCAGCCCGTAAGCGAGCGCGCTCTGGTGCCAGCCCGACGCCCAGACGCCGGTCGGCAGCAGACCGTAGGCCAGCATCGCCAGCGCCGCCGCGCCCGCGCCGAGCGCGCCCAAGCCCAATACGCGGCGCGGCGCGGCCGGCAGCGCGCGCAGGCTCCGCCACAGGCCGAACAGCACGCAGCCGAGCACGAAGATCGGCAACTGGGTCAGCAGGCCGTAGCCGTTGCCGAGGAAGGCCAGCGCTGACGGCGCCGCGTGCGTGGCCCACAACGCCAGCGCGTAGCTCGCCGCCAGCAGCGCCAATTGCGCCGGCAGCCGCCGCACGTACAGCGCCAGCAGCGGGAACACCGCGTAGAACAGCATCTCCACGCCGATGGTCCAGCTGCCCATGACGATGCCGGCCTGCCACTGCGGCGACAGGCCGAACAGCATCGACGCGTTCCAGGCGATTTCCTGCGCGCCGTAGCGCGCCGGCGCGCGCAGTTGGTCGCGCAGCACCATGATCGCGAGCAGCGCCAGCAACAGCGGCGCGATGCGGAACAGCCGGCTGAGATAGAAACTGCGCAGCGCGGCGCCGCTGGCGGCGTGGCGCGGCCAGGTCAAACACAGCGAGAACGCGCTCATGACGAAGAACAGCACCACGCCGCTGCCGCCCATCGCGATCGCCGGCTGCGCCCACGCCGGCACCGCGAGCAGCGGCTGCGGCATGGCCATGACGTGGTAGACCACGACGTAGAGCGCGGCCAGGCCGCGCAGGGCGTCCAGCTGCGGCAGGCGCGGCGCGGCTTCGGTGGCGGGACTGGAGGACGGCATGAAGATTCCGGCGCCCTGTCGAATTCGCGCAGGCGCCGGGCGCAGCGTCTGCTGCGCACATGTTATTGGCCGTAATGACACATAAAAAGTGCGCTGCGCACCTGCCGCAAAAACAAACGGGAACGCGTTGCGTCCCCGTTTGGGTACCGCTCCGCACGCGGAGCGGCCGATGTCGCCGCGATCAGCCCAGCTTCTTGACCGTCGCCACCACCCGCTCGACGGTGAAGCCGAAGTACGGGAACAGCGCTTCGGCCGGAGCCGAGGCGCCGAAGCGGTCGATGCCGACCACATCGCCGTCCAGGCCGACGTACTTGCGCCAGAAATCGCTGACGCCGGCTTCGATCGCCACGCGCTTGCGCACCGCGTTGGGCAGCACCGACTCGCGGTAGTCCAGCGGCTGGCGGTCGAACACGTCGGTCGAGGGCATCGAAACCACCCGCACCTTGACGCCTTCGGCGCTGAGCTGGTCGGCGGCCTGGGTGGCCAGGCCGACTTCCGAGCCGGTCGCCAGCAGGATCACGTCCGGCGTGCCTTCGCTGTCGCGCAGCACGTAGCCGCCGCGCTCGATCTGCGCGACCTGCTGCGCGTCGCGCGGCTGGTGCGGCAGGTTCTGGCGCGAGAACACCAGGCAGCTCGGGCCGTCCAGGCGGGCGATCGCGGCCTTCCACGCGGTCGCCGATTCGACCGCGTCGCACGGGCGCCACACGTCGTTGTGCGGGATGTAGCGCAGGCTGGCGAGGTGCTCGACCGGCTGATGGGTCGGGCCGTCTTCGCCCAGGCCGATGGAGTCGTGGGTGTAGACGTGGATCGCGTGCGCGCCCATCAGCGCGCTCATGCGCACCGCGTTGCGGGCGTAGTCGCTGAACACCAGGAAGGTGGCGTCGAACGGGATGAAACCGCCGTGCAGGTTCAGGCCGTTGCTGATCGCGGTCATGCCGAACTCGCGCACGCCGTAGTAGACGTAGTTCGCGTTCGGGTCGCTGCTGGCGACCGACTTGCTGGCCTTCCACAAGGTCAGGTTGGAATGGGCCAGGTCGGCCGAGCCGCCGATCAGTTCCGGCAGCAGCGGGGCGAAGGTTTCGATCGCCATCTGCGAGGCCTTGCGCGAGGCGATGGTCTGGCCGTCGGCCTGCAGCTTGGCGATGTAGGCGTCGGCCTGGGCGAGGAAGTCGGCCGGCAGCTCGCCGGCGACGCGGCGCGTGAGCTCGGCGGCTTCGGCCGGGAACTGCGCGGCGTAAGCGTCGAACGCCTGCTGCCACTGCGCCTGCGCGCCGGCGTGGTCGCGGTTGCGCCAGCCGGCGTAGATGTCCTGCGGGATTTCGAATTCGGCGTACGGCCACTGCAGCGCGGCGCGGGTCGCGGCGACTTCGTCCTTGCCCAGCGGCGCGCCGTGCGAGGACTCCTTGCCCGCCTTGGCTGGCGAACCGAAACCGATGGTGGTGCGGCAGCAGATCAGGGTCGGCTTGTCGCCGTGCTTGAGCGCGGTCTCGATCGCGGTCTTGATCTCGACCGGGTCCTGGCCGTTGACCTTGCGGATCACCCGCCAGCCGTAGGCCTCGAAGCGCGCCGCGGTGTCGTCGGTGAACCAACCGTCGGTGTTGCCGTCGATCGAGATCTTGTTGTCGTCCCAGAACGCGACCAGCTTGCCCAGGCCCCAGGTGCCGGCCAGCGACGCGACTTCGTGCGAGATGCCTTCCATCAGGCAGCCGTCGCCGAGGAACACCCAGGTGCGGTGGTCGACGATGTCGTGGCCTTCGCGGTTGAAGCGCTGGGCCAGGATCTTCTCCGCCAACGCCATGCCGACCGCATTGGCCAGGCCCTGGCCGAGCGGGCCGGTGGTGGTTTCCACGCCGGGGGTCTCGAAGTTCTCCGGGTGGCCCGGGGTCTTGGAGTGCAGTTGGCGGAAACGCTTGAGTTCGTCGATCGACAGGTCGTAGCCGGACAGGTGCAGCAGCGCGTACTGCAGCATCGAGCCGTGGCCGTTGGACAGGATGAAGCGGTCGCGGTTGAACCACTTCGGGTCGGCCGGGTTGTGGCTCAGGAAGTCGTTCCACAGCACTTCGGCGATGTCGGCCATGCCCATCGGCATGCCGGGGTGGCCGGAGTTGGCGGCCTGCACCGCGTCGATGGCGAGGAATCGGATGGCGTTGGCAAGGTCGCGGCGGCTGGGCGTCGTCATGGGGCTCGGGCGGCTGAGGCTGGGAGGCGGAGCGGGAGCCGGCTGGCGAACGAGCCCGGATGCGGGCGGCGGGCCGGCGAAGAGCCGCCATTGTCCCATCCCGGGGCGAGGATGTCGCCCCGAGCCCGTTCAGGGCCGCCTCCGGGGCGCCCCAAGCGGCGCCCGGTGTCCCGAACCGGCAGATTCGGCACGCAAGCCCCCTGTAGGAGCGGCGCGAGCCGCGACCGCGACAACGTAACCACGGCGGACGTTTCGACGTAGCTGCGTTGTCGCAGTCGCGGCTCGCGCCGCTCCTACAGAAAGCAACCGCTGCAACGAAAAAGCCCGCCGGGCGGCGGGCTTTTCGGCAGACGCGGATCAATCCGCCAGCGTCTCCGCCGGCGGATCCTCGACCCCGCGCGACACCATCGAGGCGATCGCGATGTCGCCGGTGACGTTGAGCGTGGTCCGGCACATGTCGAGGAAGTGGTTGACGCCGAGGATCAGGCCGATGCCTTCCGGCGGCACCTTGACCATCGCGCAGATCATCGCCACCACCGGCAGCGAACCGGACGGGACGCCGGCGGTGCCGATGCCGCCCAGGATGCAAACCAGCATGACCATGACCTGCTGGCCCAGGCTCAGGTCGACGCCGAAGAACTGGGCCAGGAAGATCACCGTAACGCCTTCGAACAGCGCGGTGCCGTTCTGGTTCGCGGTCGCGCCCACGGTCAGCACGAAGCGCGAGATGCGCCGCGGCAGCTTGAGTTCGTCGGCCACGCGCAGCGCGGTCGGCAGGGTCGCGTTGCTGGAGGCGGTGGAGAACGCCAGCACCATCGCTTCCTGCGCGCCCTTGAAGAATTGCAGCGGCGAGCGCCCGCCGATGAACTTGATCGCCAGCGCATAGACCACGAACAGGTGGATCGCCAGCGCCGACACCACCACCGCCACGTACTTGGCCAGCTTGAACAACAGGTCCCAGCCGAACTGCGAGGACAGGTTGAACATGAAGCAGAACACCGCGTACGGCGCCAGCTTGATGACCAGGCCGATCAGGGTCATCGAGATTTCGAACAGGCCCTGGATGCCGTCGCGCAGCGTGTCGACCGCCTTGGACTTGGTCAGCACCATGCCCACGCCGATCATCAGGGCGAAGAACATCACCGCCAGGATGGCGTCGTCGGCCGCGGCCTGGACCACGTTGCTGGGCACGATCGACACCAGCATCTGGATGCCCTTGGGCGCGTCGGTGCTGCCCTTGACGATGCTCTGCGCGCGCTCGGCGTTTTCGCTCATGAGCTGCTGCGCCTGCGCCGGATCCATGCCGGCCCCGGGCTGGAACACGTTGACCATCACCAGGCCCAGCAGCACCGCCAGGCCCGACATCACCACGGTCAGCCCGAGCGTGCGCCAGCCGACCCGGCCGAACGAACGAATGTCGCCCATCTCGCTGACGCCCATGACCAGGGCCGAGAACAGCAGCGGGATCACCAGCATGAAGATCAGGCGCAGGAAGATTTCGCCGGCGGGGCCGGTGATCACTTCGGTGAACAGCTTGAGCAACGATTCGCAGCGCCAGCCGGTCGCGCCGGCCTCGCAGGCCTGACCGCCGAGCTGCGCCCAACTGATTCCCCCCACGCCCGCGGCGTAGACGATCAGGCCCAGGCCGAGGCCGGCCAGGAAGCCGATCGCCATCTTCCAGTGCAACGGCAGCGGCTTGCGCGCGTTCGGGGTTTCGCTCATGGATTCGCTCGTTACCGGCCCGGCCAAAACAGCGGGCAGGATACACCAGGGGGTCGGAAACGCCCCGACGGTGGGGTTTGGAGGGGTTTTCGGCCGATCCGTCGGCCTGCGCGGGGGACTTCAGCGCCGACGCTTTCCGCTCCGATCGAATCGATCCGGCGCGGGAGCCTCGGGACCGAGGCCCCACCGCAGCGATCAACCCGCAGGCGGGTACAGCGGCGGCAGCGGCGAGGCGGATCGCGCGGCGCCCTGGCGCCATTGCGGCCCCTGCGCGGCGAACGCGGCGCGCAGGCGGTTGCGCGCGGCGACGCCGTCGCCGCCGCCCCAGCGCGCGCGCCGCAGCGCCTGCACGGCGTCGCGCTGGGCCGGGTCGGCTAGGCGTTCGACCAGTTCGTCGTCGTCGGCCGCCGGCGGCGAGGCCAGCCCGCGCAGCACGCTGGCGATGTGGTCGAAGTCGCCGCGGTCGATCAGTTCGCGCAGCGCCGGCAGGTTCAACTTCAACGGCGCCGCCGCGGCCTGGCCCGGCGCCGCGGCGGGCGCAGCGGACGCGGCCGCGGCGCGCGGTTGCGCGCGCAGTTGCAGCGCCCACACCAGCGTGCCCAGCCACAGCAGCGCGAACAGCACCGCGGCGATCGCCCAGCCTTTGTGCACCGCGCCCGCGGGCGCGGCGTCGGCCGGCGCGGGATCCGCGGACGCCGCATCGGCGGCGTCGCTGCGCGCCGCGGCCACGGCCGGGTTCACTGCCGGCGCGGCCGAACCGGTGCCGCCGATGCCGCGGCCGACGGTCCAGCTCAGCGGCGCCAGGCTGGCGGTGCGCGCGGCGCGCGCGGTCACGTCCCACCAATCCAGGCGCAGGCCTTCCAGCCGCACCTCGCCTTCGCGCGAGGGCACCAGCGAGAACTTGCGGGTCAGCTTGACCCGCGGCCGGCCGCCGACGAAGGTCTCGTCGGCCTGGACCGGATCGGCGAACACCTGCACTCCGTCCATCGGCGGCAATTGCAGTTCCGGCATCTGCGCCAGGCCGGCGCCGTCGACGCTGGCCTCGACGATCACGCTGGCCGAATTGCCGACCCGCAGCTGCTGCGGCGTGGAGCGGTAGCTCAGGGTCAGGCTGCGCAGCGGCAGCCACGGCTGCGGCGCGTCGGCCGGCACCGGCCGCACCTGCAGGCTGCGCGTGCGGCTGACCGCGCGGCGCGCATCGCCGCCGGAGCCGGTGAGCTGTTCGATCAAGGTAGTGCCGACCCGGCCTTCGAACACCGCCGCCGGCATCGTCAGCGCGCCGCTGCGCTCGGGCACCAGCAGGAAGCGGCGCTCGACCACGGTGAACAACTGGCCGTTGATGGTGCGCTGGTACTGCACATCGTCGCCGACCTTGGTCAGCGAAGCGCCGTCGGGCACGGCCTGATCGATCTTGCCGCCCAGCACCTGGCTGGAGGCGTACAGCCGCACCACCCAGCCCACCGCCTGCTGTACGTAGGGATTGCTGTCGTCGGGCACCGCATCGATGAACACGTCGCTGGCGCCGACGGCCGGTTCCGGCGGCGGCGCCGCGGCGGCTTCCACGTACAGTTCCAGCGGCTGGGTGCGCGCGCCGGCGACGTTGAGCCCCGGGATCTGGATGCGCCCGCTGCGCAGCGGACGCAGTTCGACGCTGTAGCGGGTGCGCGCGACCATCCCGTGCGGGCCCGGTTCGATGCGGGTGTCGGAGCTGGTGCCGACGGTTTCGAAGTTCGCCGCCAACGGCGCGAAGTCGGGCGCGCCGCCGACCGCGGCGGTGGTCTCCACGTTCAAGGTGGCCGTTTCGCCCGCGCGGATGCTGGTGCGGTCCAGCCACGCACGCGCCTGCGCCGCGGCGCCGGCGCTGAAGCCGGCCAGCAGCAGGAACAGCGCGAATTTGAGCAAGTAGCGCGACATCGGCCTCAATCCCCTTCCAGCGCCGACATCTGCCGGCGCGCGTATTCGATCTTGAATCTCTCCCGCAGCAGGCTGCCGGGGTCGTCGGGCACGCGCTTGAGCCAGGCGTCGTTGGCCTGCTGGCGTTCGCGCTGGGCCGGAGTGCGCGCCGCCTCGCGCTCGCCCGCCGGGGTCTTGCCCTGCTGCGCGCGCTGGCGTTCGAGCTCGCGCTGCATGCGTTCGCGCTGGGCCTGGTCGGCGCGGCGCTGTTGTTCCGGGTCGTCGGCGGGCTTTTTCTGCGGCGCCTTGTTCTGACCGTCCGGATCGGGCTGTTGCGGTTGCTGTTGCGGCTTGCCGTCCTGCTGCGGATTCCGGCCTTGCGGCGAGGGCTTCTGGTCCTGCTTCCCCGGCTGCGCCTTCTGCGGTTTCTGTCCGTCCTGGTTCTTGTCCGGCGGCCGCTTCATCGCCGCTTCGACCGCGCGCTTGTTGGCGATCGCGTCGTCCATGCCCGGGCTCTGCTTGAGCGCGCGGTCGTAGGCGGCGATGGCCTCGGGATAACGGCCCTGGCGCGCCAGCGCGTTGCCGAGGTTGTACTGCGCATCGGCGCCCTGCGCGCGCTGGTACAGCTCGGCGGCACGTTCGAACTGGCCGGCGCGGTACGCGTCGTTGCCTTCGACCATGCGCGCGTGCGCGCCCTGGTCGGCGCGCTGCCACAACGACTGCGCCGCCGCCGGCCGCGGCGCCAGCGGCAGGCCCAGGCACAGCAGCAAGGCCAGCGCGCCGGCGCCGCTGCGGCGACGGAACGCCAGCAGCGCCAGCACCAGCAGCGGCGGCAGCAGCCAGTAACCGTCGTCCTCGCGCGCGAGCCGCTTCTCGCCCATGCCGACGCCGGCGCCGGCGTCGCCGCGGCCGCCGCCGGCGATGTCGAGCGCGCGCAGATCGCTGTCGTCGGCGCTCAGCGCGGCATAGCGGCCGCCGCCGGCGCGGGCCAGCGCGGCCAGCGCCGGCGCGTCGAGCTTGACCTTGACGATGCGCCCGTCGGGCCGCTGGAACGCCGCACCGGCGGCGGTGCCCAAGCCGAGCACCGACACCGCATAACCGTCGCCGGCGGCCTTGGCCGCGGCGCGGTCGGCGGCGCCGTCGCTGCGGTCGGTGATGAGCACGATGCGGCCGCGGTTGAAACCGCCCTGGCGCAGCAGTCTGGCCGCCCAGGCGATCGCGCGGTCGGCGTTCTGGCCGTCGCCGGGCATGATGTCCGGCGCCAGCGCATCGAGGAACACCGCCACGTTGTCGGGATCGTCGGTCAGCGGCGCCACGGTGTAGGCGTCGTCGGCGAACGCCACCAGCGCGGTCTGGCCGCTGCCGGCGCGGCGGCGCAGCAGTTCGGCCAGCTTGGCCTTGGCCTGGGCCAGCCGGCTCGGCGGCAGATCGCCGGCGAGGCTGCGGCTGGACAGATCCAGCGCGACCACCATCGGCGTGCTGCCCTGCCACAACGGCTGTTCGCCTTGCGACCAGCTGGGCCCGGCCAGCGCCAGCACCGCCAGCGCGGCGCCCAGCGCGGCCGCGCCCGCGGCCAGCTGCGAGCGCCGGCCCGGCGTCGCGTCGAGCAGGTGCCGCAGCAGATGCGCGTCGACCGCGCCCTGCCAGACGTCGCTGCGGCGCCGGCGCCGCCACCACCACCCGGCCAGCAGCGGCAGCGCCAGCAGCGCCCACAGCCACTGCGGGCGCAGGAACGTCAGCGGCGCGAGGTGTTCGAACCAGGACGCGGGATTCATGCCGGCCTCCGCCGCGGCCAGAGGAACGCGAGCAAGGCCAGCGCCATCGCGCCGGCCAGCGGCAGCGGATAGCGCTCGATGCGCGGACGCACCGCCTTGCCTTCGCGCTTGACCGGTTCGAGCCGGTCGATCGCGGCGTAGATGCCGGCCAGCTCGCTGGTGTCGCGGGCGCGGAAGAAACGGCCGCCGGTCTGCTCGGCGATGCGGCGCAGCGCCGGTTCGTCGACCTCGGCGCCGCCGCCGGGCACGGGCAGGCGCACGCCGAACAAGGTCATGCCGCCGTCGCCGCCGAAGGCGATGGTGTGGACGCGCACGCCTTCGTCGTGGGCGATCTGGGCCGCGCGCATCGGGTCGGGGGTGCCGGGCGTGTTGGCGCCGTCGGTCAGCAGGATCGCCACGCGTTCGCGTTCGGGCAGCTGGCGCAGGCGCTTCACCGCCAGGCCGATGGCTTCGCCGATCGCGGTTTCCTGCCCGGCCAGCCCGACTTGGCTGTTGCCGAGCTGATCGCGCACGGTGTCGCGGTCCAGGGTCAGCGGCGCCAGCACGTAGGCGCGGTTGCCGAACACCACCAGGCCGACGCGGTCGCCGACGCGGCGGTCGAGGAAGTCGGCCAGCACCGCCTTGGCCGCGGTCAGGCGGTCGACGGTGCGCCGGCCCAGGGTCATGTCGAGTTCGCTCATGCTGCCCGACAGGTCCAGCACCAGCATCATGCCGCGGCCGACCTGCGGCGGCCGGATCGGCTCGCCGAGTTGCTGCGGCCGCGCCGCGGCCACGCACAGCAGCGCCCATGCGAGCCACAGCAGCCAGCCGGCGCCGCCGCCGCGCAGGCCGCGTCCGCCGGCCGCGGCGACCGCGTCCAGGCGCGCGCCGAACGGCACTTTCAACGCCGCCGAACCGTCGCGCGCCGGCGGCAGCAGCCAGCGCGCCAGCCAAGGCAGCGGCAACGCCGCCAGCCACCACGGCCACGCCAGCAGATCGCGCCAGTCGCCGATCCATGCGCCCACCGCGCTCAACGCACTCATGCGCGCACGCCCATCCATTGCAGGAAGCGGCGCCGCGCCAGTTCGCGCAGCGCGCGCACCTGGGCCGGATCGACCTGGCGCCGGTAGCCGCCTTCCAGCAGCAGCCGGCCGGGACCGGCGGCGAAGTCGTCGCGCTTGCTGCCGCGGTCGAGAAACTCCAGCCACGCCTGCCCGTCGAGGGTGTCGGCGGCGCGGTCGCGGCGACGGCCGGCGCGGCGCAGCAATTCGGACATCGCCGCGACCTGCGCGACCGGCGTGGCCGCGGCGGCCAGCGCTTCGTCGAACACGCGCTCGGCCTCGCGTTTGCGGCGCGCGCGGCGGCGTTGCCACCACCACAGCGACAACGCCAGCGCGGCCAGTACCGCCAGCAGCAGCCACCAGCCCGGCGCCAGCGGCCACCACGACGGCGCACCCGGCAGGTGCACGTCGCGCAGGGCCAGGGTCTGTTGCGCCGCCATCAGGCCACCAGCGGCCGCGCGCGGCCCAGCAGCGGCAGCCAGGATTCGCTGGCCGCATCGGTCGACAAGGCCTGCACGCGCACGCCGCGCGCCGGCAGTTTTTCCAGCGCCGCTTCGACCGGCCCGACGAAGCTGGCGTGCCAGCGCTGGCGCTGCGCCGGCGCGCCCAGGTCCAGCTCGATGCGCTGGCCGTCGCGGCTGAACGGCAGCGCGGCGGCGGGCGGCGCGGTTTCGATCGGGTCGGTCAGCAGCAGCACGATCACTTCGTGGTGTTGGGCCAGCACCGCCCAGCGCCGCTGCGGCAAGGCCGCGACGCTGCCGGGTTCGGCCAGCACCACCATGCGCGAACCCGGACGCAGCAGGCGCGAGGCGTGGTCGAGCGCGACCTCCAGGCCGGCGTCTTCGGCCGGCGGCTGGGTGTACCAGCGCACCATCGCGTCGAGCACGCGCAGCGCGCCGCGCGGGCCGCTGCCGGGATTGACCGGCGGCTCGCGCAGGCTGCCGCGCAAGACGGCGATGCGGTCGCCGTCGCGCGCCGCGGCCCAGGCCGCGACTGCGCCGGCGCGCGCGGCCTGCACCGACTTGAAGCGCACGCGGGTGCCGAAATACATCGACGGCGACGTGTCGGCGACGATCAGGCTCAAGCGCTCGCGCTCGGCCTGGAACAATTTGGTGTGGGCGCGGCCGGTGCGCGCGGTCAGCCGCCAATCGATGTGGCGGGCGTCGTCGCCGTTGGAGTATTCGCGCGATTCGGCGTACTCCATGCCGCGTCCGCGCAGCGGCGACAACGCCTGCCCGCTGACCCCGTGGCGGCCCTGGCGTGCGCTGCGGCGGCCGGTCGCGGCGGCGCGCAGCGCGACCAGTTCGGCCAGGCTGGGAACGATGCCTTCACTCATACGCCGGCTCCGACTTCGCTGGCGTGCGCATCGAACCGGCCCGGATCGCACTTGCGTGCGTCGCACCCGCTCGAATCGCCCTTGCCTGCATCGCCCTTGCCTGCATCGCCCTTGCCCGCATCGCGCTTCCCTGCATTGCGCCTTCCTGCATCGCGTCTTCTTCCTGCATCGCCTCTTCCCGCATCGCGTCTGCGGCCGGCCGCCGCGCGCGAGGACGCTGCGCAGCGAACCACCGATCGCGAACGCCAGCCCTCAAGGCAGCGGCACCTTCTTCAGCAATTCGCCGAGCAGGCGATCGCCGTCCCAGCCCTCGGCGGTGGCTTCGTAGCTCGGCAGGATGCGATGGCGCAGCACCTCCGGCGCGATCGCGCGGACGTCGTCGGGGGTCACGAAATCGCGCCCGGCCAGCCAGGCATGCGCGCGCGCGCAGCGTTCCAGCGCGATCGAACCGCGCGGGCTGGCGCCCCAGGCGATGCGCCGCGCCAGCGTCGCGTCGTAGCGGGCGGCGTCGCGCGAGGCCAGTACGATCTCGACCAGATAGCGCTCCACTGCCGGCGCGACGTGCAGGTCCAGCACCGCCGAACGCGCGGCGAACACGTCCGCCAGCGGCATCCGCGGCACCGCCACGGGTTCGGGCTTGAGCGTCTGCCGCGCGCGTTCGCGCGCCAGCCGCAGGATCTCGGCCTCGGCCGCGGCCTCGGGGTAGCCGATGCGCACGTGCATGAGGAAGCGGTCGAGCTGGGCCTCGGGCAGCGGGAAGGTGCCTTCCTGCTCGATCGGGTTCTGCGTGGCCATCACCAGGAACAGCGGCGGCAGCGCGTAGGTCGCGCGGCCGACGGTGACCTGGCGCTCGCCCATCGCTTCCAGCAACGCCGACTGCACCTTGGCCGGCGCGCGGTTGATTTCGTCGGCGAGCAGGATCGGATGGAAGATCGGGCCGGCCTGGAATTCGAAGCGGCCTTCCTGCGGACGCCACACCTCGGTGCCGGTCAGGTCGGCCGGCAACAGGTCGGGGGTGAACTGGACGCGCGCGAACTCGGCCTCCAGACGCGCGGCCAGCGCGCGCACGGCGCTGGTCTTGGCCAGGCCGGGCGCGCCTTCGACCAACAGGTGGCCGTCGGCGAGCAGGGCGATCAGCAGGCGCTCGATCAGTTCGGCTTGGCCGACGATCTCGACGGCGAGGGCATCGCGCAGTTGCCTGAACGCATCGTGCAGGCGGGCGACATCGGCGGGGGCGGCGGGGGTGTGCGAGCGGTCGGTAGCGCTGTCCATCCGGAATCCATTGCGGGCGAAACGGGCAAGCGCGCGGACGCGGCCTGCAGCGGTTAGGGCGATTTTGACCGAAGTCCGGCCGCGAGGTTCAACCAACGGCGCGACCCGGCAAAGTGCGCCGGGTTTTGCGGGCGCCCCTGGGCGACGTTAACAGGTTGATCGCAGCGGGGTTGATCGCAGCGAAGTTGATCGCAGCCGGATCGGCCGCAGCGGGGTTCGCCGGAGCGGATCGGCCGCAGGCCGCGCGAACGCGCGGCGGCGCCCGTCCCGGGCCCGAAGGGCGGACCGCACAAACGCGAAGAGGGCCCGGAGGCCCTCTGCGCATGCGCACAGCCGCATTCAGCGCTGCGCGACCTTCATCACCTTCGGCGTCACGAAGATCAGCAGCTCGGCCTTTTCCTTGCTGCGGCTCTTCTTCTTGAACAGGTTGCCGAGGAACGGGATGTCGGCCAGGAACGGCACCTTGGACAGATCGCTGCGGTCGCGGAACTCGTACACGCCGCCGATCACGACGGTCTGGCCGTCTTCCACCAGCACCGCGGTGTTGATGTTGCGCTTGTTGATCTGCGGCACGTCGCCGATCGAGGTGTTGACGAAGCCGTTGATCTCGTCCTTCTTGACGTCCATGTTCAGGAACACGCGGCCGTCGTTGGTGATGGTCGGGTTGACCTTCATCTCCATCAGCACGTCCTTGAACTGGACGTTCGGGATCGGAATGCTGTTGCCGCCCTGCTGCGGAGCGATGGTCACGTAGCCGACTTCCTGGCCCTGGCTGATCACCGCTTCGCGCTGGTTGCTGGTCACCACGCGCGGGTTCGACACCACTTCGCCGCGGCCCTCGGTCTGCATCGCGCTGAACTCCATGTCCAGGTTGACGTACTTGCCGAGGATGGTGAACGCCAGCGCGCCGGCCGGGTTCAGCACGCCGACGTTGCTGTTGAGGCTGGCCGGGAACAGGAACGCGGGGTTGGTGATGGTCTGCAGCAGCGAACGCGCCTGGTCGCGCAACGCGGTGCCCTTGGCGATGTCGCCGCGGCCTTCGGCGACGAGCGCGTCGTCGATCAGGCTGCGCGCCTGCGACTGGGTTTCCTGCTTCTTGACCAGGCCGTTGCGGTAGTTGTTGATGCTCTCCAGCGTGCCGCTGGTGATCACATCGCCCTTCTGGCCCGACACGCCGAAGCGCGCGCCCAGGTCGCGGGCGAAGCTTTCGTTGGCGATGACGATGCGCGCTTCGATCAGGACCTGGTCGACCGGACGGTCGATGACCTTGATCAGCTCCTTCATCTGCGCGACTTTCTTCGGAATGTCGCTGATCATCAGGGTGTTGGTGCGTTCGTCCGCCACCAGCCGCCCGCGCTGCGAGAGAAAGCCGTTCTCGTTGGCGGTGTTGCCGCTGCCGCCGCCGCTGCCGCCACCGCCGCCGATGCCCTTGGCCTCAGTCAGCGCCTTATAGATCTGCGCGGCGTTGTGGTAGTTGACCTGCACGTACTCGGTGACCAGGTCGACGCGGTTGTCGAGCGCGATGCGCGCGTCTTCGCGGTCCTGCTCGTACTTGGCGACTTCGGCCTGCGGCGCGACCCACACCACGTTGCCGCTGCGGCGCTTGTCCAGGCCCTTGGCCTGCAGGACGATGTCCAGCGCCTGATCCCACGGCACGTTCACCAGGCGCAGGGTCACGTTGCCCTGCACGGTGTCGGCGGCGACGATGTTGAGGTTGGACTCCTCGGCGACCAGCTGCAGCACGGTGCGCACCGGCACGTCCTGGAAGTTGAAGGTCACCGGGCGGCCGGCGTAGGTGCGCACGCCGGTGGCGGTGGCGCTGCCGCTGATCGTGCCCGAGGTCGGCGCCGAGCCCGACGCCGGCTTGACCCCGACGCCGACCGCGCCGACCGCGCGGTTGCCCGCATCGGCGCTGCGCGGCACGACTTCGACGATGTAGTCGCGGCCGGTCTGGTAGGCCATCGTGTCGTAGCCGCCGGCGGTGTTGAGCACCAGCTGCGAGCCGTTGCCGCTGGCGCGCGCATCGATGCGCTGGACCGGGGTGGCGAAGTCGGCGACGTTGAGCGGGCGCTGCAACTCCGGCGGCAGCTTGGCGTTGCCGACGTCGATGGTGACCTGCGAGCCCTGGCTGCGCATGTCGGGGACCGCGCCTTCGCCGCTGAAGCGCACGATCAGCTTGCCGGAGCCGCCGTCGCCGCGCTTGAAGTCGATGTTGGCGACCGCGATCGCGCCCGGCAACTGCTTGGCCGGATCTGCGCTCGGAGTCGGGGCGACCGCGGGCGCCGGCGCAGCGGCGGGCTTGGCGGTCGCGACGGGTTCGGCGGCGTTGACCGCGCTGATGCCGGCGAGCAGGCCGAGCGCGAGCCCGGCCAGACGGGGGGCGGACATGCGGGCGCCGGATGCCATGGGGCGTCGGTCCGACGGCATGCGGTTGGCGTTGAATACGATCATCATGCTATCCCCTTATTGATCTTCCAGCGCCACGGAGGCCGGTCGTTCCAGCCAGCCGCCGGCGCCATCCGGCACCAGTTCCACCAAGTCGATGCGTTCCTCAGACACGCTGGTCACACGACCGTCGTTCTGCCCCATGTACGCACCGGGTTGAACACGATAAGTCACTTTGTCCGGCGCCATCACCAGCGCCACGACGTTTTTGCCGCTGCCCAGTGTGCCGACCATGTCCAGGCCGTCGAGCGGGAACGCTTCCAACGGCTGCTTGCGGCGCACCTTGTCCGGACGCGGGCCGTTGCTGGTGTCCTCGTCGGTGAAGGCGGTGCTGAACGGGTCGCGCATTTCCTGCGCGGCGTACTCGAAGGTTTCGAACTGCTGCATCACCGGCAGCGGGTCCAGCGCCGGGGCCGGACGCGCCTTGACCTCGGCGACCCACTTCTCCAGGTTCGGAGCGTCGCCGGGGGTGCTGGTGATGCTGCGGAAGCAGCCGGTGGCCGACAGCGCCAGGACCACGGCGCACGCGGCGGTCAGACGCGAAGCGACCGGTCGCGACAGAAGTTGAGCGCGCATGTCAGGTGCCCTCCTTCTTGTCGGCGGGCTTGGACGCGTCGCCCGAACCATCGGCGGGCGGGCTCTGTGCAGCCATCTCTTCCTCGTCCAGGTAGCGGTAGGTCTTGACCGTGCCGGCCAGCTCCAACGGGCTGTTCGGGGTGATCCCGCCCATCGCGTCCTTGCTGTTGTTGCCCTTCGGCTTCAGCGAAATATCGTGCATGGTCATGATGACCACGCGCGGCAGCGAGGCCACGCCGCTGACGAAAGCGCCGAACTGGTGGTACGTGCCGACCATGCGCAGGGCGATCGGCTTCTCGGCGTAGAACTCCTTGGGAACCTCGGCGCCGGGCTGGAACAGCTCGTTGGAAATGCCGGTGGCCAGCGCGGTCTGCGAGATGTCGACGATCAGGTCCGGCATTTCGGTCTTGCTGGGCAGCTGGCGCAGCATCTGCTGCAGCTGCTGTTCCATCTGCGCGAGCTGCTGCTTGAGCGGCTCGAGGTTGGCGGCGCGCCCCTGCTTGGTCTCGAAGGTCTGGCGCAGCTCGGTTTCCTTGCGGTCGAGCTGTTCGAGTTCCTCGCGCTTGTCGCTGACGAACAGGTACCAGGCCAGGCCGACGATCACCAGGCCGACCAGCGCGCAGAAAATGATCTGCGCCTGCCGCGGCCAGCTGCCGATGTTGTTGAAGTCCAAGTTCTTCATCGAAGCCTTCTTGCTCACGACGCGGCTCCAGTCTTGGTGGGGGCGGCCGCGGGCGCGGCGGGCTTGGCCGGAGCGGCGGCGGGCTTGGCCGCCGGCGTCGCGGAGGGCGCGGCGGGCGCCTGGCCGGGCTTGGCGGCAGCGCCGGGCGCCGCCGGAGCGGCGGCCGCGGGCGCGGCGCCGGCCGGAGCCGGGGCGGCTGCGCCGTCGGCGCCAGGCGCGGCAGCGGTCGCGGCGGCCGGGGCCGCGGCGGGCGCGTCCGGAATGCCGTCGCCGTCCTCGTCCTTCGGCGCGTTCGGATTGGCCAGCTTCACCGTCAGCTTGAACTCGTACGGCAGACCCTTACCGCCACCGCCCTTGGCCTCGATGATGGTCAGGTCCGGCTTGCTCATCCAGCCGGAGACCTCGAGGTTGCGCATGTAGGTACTGACGCGGGCGTTGGACTGCGCGCGGCCTTCCAGGGTCAGCGTTTCGGCGTCCTGCTTGATCGCGGTCAGCACCGCGCCGTCGGGAATGGTGCGCACCAGCGAATCGAACAGGTGGACCATCTGCGAACGGTTGGACTGCAGCTTCTCGATCACTTCCTTGCGCGCGAGCAGCTTGGCCTTCTTCTTGTCGAGTTCCTCGATCTCCTTGATCTTCTTGTCGACTTCGACGATCTGGCCGTCGAGGAACTCGTTGCGCTTCTGCTGCCCGCTGATTTCGTTGCTGTAATAGAAGACGATCAGCACCGACAGCGCCGCCGCGGCCAGGGCCGACAGGCCCAGCATCGCGACGAATTCCTTCTGCCGGGCCTTGCGGCGCTCGGCGCGCCACGGGAGGAGGTTGATGCGTGCCATCAGTCGAAGCTCCTCAGGGCCAGGCCGCAGGCGATCATCAGCGCGGGAGCGTCCTGCGCCAGCGCGTGCGCCTGCACGCGCGGCCCCAGGGTCATGTGGGCGAGCGGGTTGGCCACCGTGGTCGGAATGCCGAGCTGCTCTTCCACCATTTCGGCGATGCGCGGGATCGAGGCGCCGCCGCCGGCCAGGACGATCTGGTCGACGCGGTTGAACTCGCTGCCGGCATAGAAGAACTGCAACAGGCGGCTGACCTGCTGGACCATCGCTTCCTTGAACGGCTCCAGCACTTCGGCCTGATAGCTTTCCGGCAGCCCGCCCTGGCGCTTGGCCAGACCGGCTTCCTCGTAGCTCAGGCCGTAGCGGCGCATGACCTCGTCGGTCAGCTGCTTGCCGCCGAACACCTGTTCGCGGTGATAGAGGCTGCGGCCGTTGCGCAACACGTTGAGCGTGGTCATGGTCGCGCCGGAGTCGACCAGGGCGACCAGGCCGTCGCGCGGGCTGCTCAGGGTGTCGGCGAGCAGCGCGAACGCGTTCTCGATCGCGAAGGCTTCCACGTCCATGACCTTCGGGGTCAGGCCGCCGAGCTCCAGCGCCGAGGCGCGCACCTCCACGTTCTCCGAGCGCGAGGCCGCCAGCAGCACCTGGACCATGTCCGGGCTGCCCGGCATCGGGCCGAGCACTTCGAAATCGTGGTTGACCTCGTCGATCGGATACGGCACGTAATTGGCCGCTTCCAACTCGACCTGGGACTCCAGGTCGTCTTCGTCCAGGTCGGCCGGCATGCCGATCACGCGGGTGATCACCGAGGAACCGGCGACCGCCGCGGCGGCGTGCTTGACGCGGGTCCCCGAGCGGGCGACGGCGCGTTTGATCGCCTCGCCCACCGCTTCGACCTCGACGATGTTCTTTTCCACCACCGCGTTCGGCGGCAAAGGCTCGACCGCGTAATGCTCAACGCGGTAGCGATTGCCGGCACGCGAAAGTTGCAGCAACTTTACCGCGGTCGAACTGATATCCACGCCGACGAGAGCCGGCTGGCTTTTTGTGATGAGTCCCACAGTTATCTCCCCATGCCACAAGCGCTTACGCGCACTTCGTGTGGCCCCGGCTTAGATAACGGACTTTTCACAGGCTGGCAACCACTTCTTTCACGATTGCCAACCCAGTCGTGCTTTTTTGACATTTGGCGTCACGTGACCGCCACCGTCAGTCCACCGGGGTGACACATGCCATGACCGCACCGGAGCCCCGCTTCCGGAGCCTCCGCGCAGCCGGGGCGTGCGTCGCGGAGGCCGTCCGGAGGCCCTGGCCCCGGTTCAGCCGATGCTGCGTTCACGTTCGCGCGCCGATCCGTGTCGTCCACTGCAAATCGCACTCGAACCGCCACTGCGCAGTGCGCGCCCGTTCACAGCTCGCGCAAGCCGTACCGCAAGCCCGTGAGACTGGGTGAGCGGCGCGGCCCGTCGCGTTCCGCCCGGCCCGGCCCTGCCCGGCCCGATGCGGCTCTCGCCCCGCGTCCGGCGGCCGATCCGGCACCGCAACGCCGCGGCCCGGCCGGGGTGCCGCATCGCGTCACCCCGGCCTGCGGCGGAACGCGACCCGGGTCGCGTTCCGGCCTCCTCTATACTTCCCCGCCACGACCACACGACTCCCGGAAACCGATAGATGTCCCGACTTCGCCGTTGGCTGCGCTGGGCGCTGTACGCGTTCATCGGTGCGGCCCTGCTGGGCGCGATCGCGCTCGGCACGCTGTATTACCTGATCGTGCCCAAGCTGCCGGACGTTGAGACCCTGCGCACGATCGAGCTGCAGGAGCCGATGTACGTCTACGCCCGCGACGGCCGCCTGATGGCGATGTTCGGCGAGACCCGGCGCTACCCGGTAGCGATCGAGGACGTGCCCGACCGGCTCAAGAACGCGTTCATCGCGATCGAGGACTCGCGCTTCTACACCCACCACGGCATCGACTACAAAGGCATCGCGCGCGCGGTGTGGCTGCTGGCCACCACCGACGACAAGCGCGTGCCCGGCGGCTCGACCATCACCCAGCAGGTCGCGCGCCAGTACTTCCTGAGCTCGGAATACAGCTACAAGCGCAAGCTCGGCGAAATGCTGCTGGCGATGCGCATGGAGCGCGAGCTGAGCAAGGACGAGATCTTCGAGCTGTACTTGAACAAGAGCTTCTTCGGCAACCGCGCCTATGGCGTCGGCGCGGCGGCGGAGTTCTATTACGGCAAGAAGATGAACGAGCTGAGCCTCGACGAGATGGCGTCGCTCGCCGGCATTCCGAAATTCCCGTCCAGCGGCAATCCGCTGAGCAATCCCGACCGCGCCAAGATCCGCCGCGACTACATCCTCGACCGCATGGCCGAACAGAACTTCGTGCCGCGCGCCGAAGCCGAGGCGGCCAAGGCGGTGCCGATGCACGCCAGCCCGCACGAGCGCCCGGTCGAGGTGTACGCGCCGTACGTGGCCGAAATGGTGCGTCAGGAAATGGTCGCGCGCTACGGCGCCGAAGCGCTGACCAAGGGCTACCACGTCACCACCACGATCGACCCGGAACTGCAGGTCGCCGCCGACAAGGCGATCCGCGACGGCCTGTCGGTGTACGACCGCCGCCACGGCTGGCATGGCGTGGAGCAGCACTTCGAACTGGCGCCGAGCGAAGACGCCACCGCCGCGCGCGTGCGCCTGCGCGGCATCCCGGCGCAGGCCAACCTGCTGCCGGCGGTGGTGCTGTCGGTGGCCGGCTCGCAAGCCACCGTGGTGCTGGCCGACGGCACCGAACTGAGCCTGAGCGAAAAGCAGGGCTTCCTCGGCCGCAGCCCCGGCAGCCTGCTCAAGCGCGGCGATCTGGCGCGCGTGGCCAAGCTCGAAACCGCCGCCGCCGAACCCAAGCCGGGCGAAACCGCGGCGCCGCCGACGGTCAGCTATCGCCTCGACCAACTGCCGCAGGCGCAGGCCGCGCTGGTGTCGCTGGAACCGGGCAACGGCGCGCTGCGCGCGCTGTCCGGCGGCTACAGCTTCGCCGGCGCCAAGTTCAACCGCGCCACCCAGGCGCGGCGCCAGCCGGGTTCGAGCTTCAAGCCGTTCGTGTACGCGGCCGCGTTCGAACGCGGCTACAACCCGGCTTCGATCGTGCTCGACGCGCCGGTGGTGTTCAAGGACCGCCGCGGCCACATCTGGCGTCCGCAGAACGACAGCGGCAATTTCGCCGGGCCGATGCGCGTGCGCGAGGCGATGGTGCAATCGCGCAACCTGGTCTCGGTGCGCCTGCTCGACGCGATCGGCGTCGACTTCGCGCGCAAGTACATCAGCCACTTCGGCTTCGACATCGAACAACTGCCGCCGAACCTGTCGATGTCGCTGGGCACCGCCTCGCTGACCCCGCTGTCGGTCGCGCGCGGCTACGCCACCTTCGCCAACGGCGGTTTCCGCATCGACCCGTGGTTCATCGACGAGGTCAAGGACCGCGCCGGCGCGGTGGTGTTCAAGGAAAAGCCCGCCACCGCCTGCGCGCAGTGCGTCGGCCGCGGCGGCACCGCCAGCGCGGCGCTGCCGGCCAGCAACATCGTCGACGGCTTCAACCTCGGCCCCGCGCCGGGCGCGGCCGCCGACGCCAAGAAGCCCGATCCCAAGGCCGCCAAGGACAAGGACAAGAAGGACAAGGCCAAGCCGGAGGAAACGATCAAGAAGCTGACGCCGGAAGAGATCGCGCAGATCAAGGTCGCGCCGCGCGCGATCGACGACCGCATCGCCTACCAGATCGTTTCGATGCTGCGCGACGTGGTCAAGCGCGGCACCGGCACCGCGGCCAAGGTGCTCGGCCGCGACGACGTCGGCGGCAAGACCGGTTCGACCAACGACCACCGCGACGCCTGGTTCTCCGGCTTCGGCGGGCCGTACGTCACCACCGTCTGGGTCGGCCGCGACAACTACAAGTCGCTGGGCTACCGCGAGTACGGCGGCAAGGCCGCGCTGCCGATCTGGATCGACTACATGCGCGTCGCGCTGAAGGACCAGCCGCTGCACGACAACGAGCCGCCGGAAGGCATGGTCAAGGTCTCGGTCGGCGCCAACGGCTCGCTGATTCCCGACGGCGCCGGCGGCATCGTCGAATGGGTCAAGGCCGAGGATCTCGAACGCATGCAGACCTACACCGATTACGGCAACGAAGACCAAGCGCCGTCGGAAGAGTCGTTCGATATTTTCTGACCGCAGCCTCGCCGCGAAACACCGAAAGCCGCACGCCTCGCGCGTGCGGCTTTTTTTCTGCCCGCGCCGCGGCCTGCTGCCCCAGCCCGCCGACTTTTTTGCCCAGGCCGTGGCTCTTTGCGGGCGCGCCTTCAGGCCCCGCCGGAAAAACAGCGAAGCCCCGGGACCGCCGTCCGCGGCCCTTCGCGCCGCGCTGACGCCCGCCTGAACGCCGCCTCGCTTGCCGGTTCTGGCACCTCGCCGCGCAGGCCGCGGCAGACATTGCCGTGCCGCACGAACGTGCTAGCTTTGGGCTGCCGGTGCACCCCGGCCGCGGCGAGCGCCCTCGCCGTGAGTGCCCGCCCGGAGGTCGAGATGCACCAGGCCCGACAGCACGCACACCAGCATGCGCAGACCCGCACCCGCGAACGCCGCCGCAGCGTCGCCCACGAAGCGGCCCGGCTGATGGCCGAAAGCGGCTATCGCGACTACCACCAGGCCAAGCTCAAGGCCGCCGAGCGACTCGGCATCCACGACGACGCCTCGCTGCCGGCCAACCGCGAAATCGAACAAGCGCTGCGCGAATACCAGCGCCTGTTCCACAGCGAGCACGCCGACGGATTGCGCCAGCGCCGCGAAGCCGCGCTGCGGGCAATGGAATTCTTCGCCGGCTTCGAACCGCGCCTGGTCGGCCCGGTCCTGGACGGCACTGCCGACGCGCGCAGCCCGGTCGCCCTGCATCTGTACTGCGACGATTTCGAAGCGGTACCGCGCTTCCTCGAACAGCACCACATCCCCACCGAAACCCGCGAGCGCCGCCTGCGCCTGGACCGCGAACGCAGCGAAGACTTCCCGGTGTGGGTGTTCAGCGCCGAGGAACTCGGCTTCGACCTGACCGTATTGCCGCTGGACGTGCTGCGTCAGGCGCCGCTGTCCAACGTCGACGAAAAACCGATGCGCCGCGCCTCGACCGCGCAATTGCGGCAGATGCTGGCGGAAGAGGAAATCTCGCAATTCGAGCACGGCTGAGCGCTGCGCGGCCGCCACGCCACGCCCGGCCAACGCGACCGGGTCGCGCGCCTGCGCCGGCGTGCGGCGTTCAGCGGCGATCCCGGCGCGCAGATGGATCTGGCCGACGAACTGGAGGCGAGCGATCCCGCCGCCGCGCAGCGCCTGCGCGACTGCGCCCGTCGGCGCTTTCCCGACATCGACGGCTAAGCCGCCCGCCCAACGACGAGGCCAACGAAAACGCCCCGCCGAAGCGGGGCGTTCTGGCGACGCGGGCCTTCGCGCCGATCCGCGGGCAGCGGACCGGCGACGCAGGATCAGCGCTTGTCGGCCGCCACGTAATCGCGCACGCCGTGGCCGGTGTAGATCTGGCGCGGACGGCCGATCTTGTTTTCCGGGTCGTTCTGCTGTTCCAGCCAGTGCGACACCCAGCCGGCGGTGCGGGCGATGGCGAACATCACGGTGAACATCTCCACCGGAATGCCGAGCGCCTTGTAGATGATGCCCGAGTAGAAATCGACGTTCGGGTAGAGCTTGCGCTGGACGAAGTAATCGTCCTTCAGCGCCGCTTCTTCCAGCTTCATCGCCACGTCGAGCAGCGGGTCGTTGATGCCCAGCTCGCCGAGCACGTCGTGGGTCATCTTGCGCACCAGTGCGGCGCGCGGGTCGTAGTTCTTGTAGACGCGGTGGCCGAAGCCCATCAGGCGGAAGCCCGATTCCTTGTCCTTGGCCTTCTCGACCGCCGACTTGACGTTCTCGGGACGGCCGATCTCGTTGAGCATCTTGAGCACGGCTTCGTTGGCGCCGCCGTGCGCCGGTCCCCACAGCGCGGCGACGCCGGAGGCGACGCTGACGTACGGGTTGGCGCCGGTGGAACCGACCAGGCGCACGGTCGAAGTCGAAGCGTTCTGTTCGTGGTCGGCGTGCAGGATGAACAGCAGGTCCATCGCCTTGGCCGCGACCGGGCTCAGCTCCAGCGGCTCGCTCGGCACTTCGAACAGCATGTGCAGGAAGCGCGTGGTGTAGTCGAGGCTGTTCTTCGGATAACGGATCGGCCAGCCGATCGAATAACGGTGGCAGGCCGCGGCGATGGTCGGGACCTTGGCGATCAGACGGATCGCGGCCAGGCGGCGCTGTTCCGGATCTTCCAGGTCGAGTTCGTTGTGGTAGAAGCTCGCCATCGAGCCGAGCATGCCGACCAGCATCGCCATCGGATGGGCGTCGTGGCGGAAGCCGTACAGGAAGGTGCGGAAGGCCTCGTGCATCATCGTGTGATGCGTGACCTCGTGTTCGAACTTGGAGAACTCGCCCGCGCTCGGCAGTTCGCCGTTCATCAGCAGGTAGGCGACTTCGAGGAAGTTCGACTTCTCGGCCAGCTGCTCGATCGGGTAGCCGCGGTACAGCAGCACGCCGGCGTCGCCGTCGATGTAGGTGATGGCCGACTTGCAGCTCGCCGTCGCGGTGAAGCCCGGATCGTAGGTGAACATCCCGGTTTCTTTCGGCAGCTTGCCGATGTCGACGCAGGACGCGCCGAGGGTGGGATGCTGCACCGGCAGGGCGAAATTCTTGTCGCCGGCGGTGATGCTCACCTGATCCAGGCGTTTGGTGGAATCTTCGGACACGAAACACTCCTCAGTCTGCCTGCCGCAGGGATGGCCGCGTCAGGAGGGGAACGGGGGGTCGCAAGCACGTTGCGATAGTGAATTATCGCACAACGCGTTCCGAGCCCAAGCTCGGACTTTGGTCGGCACGGCGGCCCGGACGCGACGCTTCGTTGCGTCGCCGAGGTCCTGTGCGGTCGATATTCGACCGGCCGTTTGCCGGGATCTGGCGGCTGACCGTACCGGCGGCGACGGCAGCGGGCGGTGGCGGGCCGGGAGCGGGCCGGGCGCCGCCGTCGGGGTGCGCCGGCGCCGGACGGCTTGCCGCAACGGCCGGCTGGTTGCGCGCGGTTCGGTGGCTCGGGCTTGGGTGCGGCCTGGCGACGGTTCGCGCCAGGTTCGCGATGCGCTGGCGCAGAAGCGTCGGGACTGAAGTCCTCCCACAACAGCCGCGCGGCCGCGCGTTTGCGCAGGACGCGCTTCGAAGCAGAATTCGCGAGAGGACTTGAGCCGCTTTGCCGGCCAAGCTTCAGCGACCGGTTGCGGAGGGGACTTCAGTCCCGACGCCTTGCGCTCGAATCGCCGCGAGCCATCGTGAAAACGCAGCGCTCCATCGGGTGGAAAAACCGGCGCAAACGCAAACGGCCGCCCTTGCGGGGGCAGCCGTTGTGCGTACAGCGATGTGCAACGAATTCCGGCCGGATCGCTCCGGCTCGACGCGTTGTTACTTCGCGCCGTAACGCTTGCGGAACTTGTCGACGCGGCCGCTGGTGTCCATGATCTTGTGCTTGCCCGTATAGAACGGGTGCGAAGCCGACGAGATGTCGACTTTGATCAGCGGGTACTCAGCACCGTCAAGCTTGATCGTTTCCTTGCTCGACAGGGTCGAACGGGTCAGGATCTGGAAATCGGTGGTGACGTCCTGGAACACGACGTCGCGGTATTCGGGATGGATGCCTGCCTTCATGGCACTCAACCTTAAGGTGTGCGGGAAAGTCGGGCAGTATAGCCACCCCTGCCGGGGTCGCGCAAGTCCATGCAGTGGAAAGAATTCATCGCAGGCGGGGTTGAGAACCCGCCGCGGCCGGCGCCTCGCCCCTGGCGGGACGAGGCGCGGCCCGCGCGGGCTCAGCCGGCCGCCAATGCCGCAGCGATCAGGCGTTCGAACCGGGCCTGATCGTACTTCATCAGAATCGACACCCCGTCCGGCCGCCCTTCCTGGCGGCGCCAGTCGACGACGGTCGCGCCGCGGCTGTGGGTTCCTTCCAGTTCGATCGACACAGGCCGGTCCTGCACGTCGAGCGCACCGTCGGGTTCGAGCGCGTACGCCATCGCCAGCGCGTCGGCGGCATGCCACTCGTCGCCGCGGCGGTCGATCGACCACAACCGGGTCTTCTCGGAAATGCGCTCGTAGAAGCGGCCGCGCTCGGAACCGGCGGCGAGCCAGCCGACCACGCGCTCGTGGTGCAGGCCGTGCGCCATCACCGCTTCCCAGTCGGCCAGGTCGATGTGTTCGAACGCTTCGAACACGATGTGCGCGGCTTCCGGATCGAAGTAGATGTTGAACTCCGCCGCCGGGGTGATGTTGCCCTGGCAGGTGACCGCGCCGCCCATCACCACCAGGCGCGCGATGCGCTGCGGCAGGGTCGGATCGAGCTTGAGCGCGAGCGCGACGTTGGTCAGCGGGCCCAGCGCGACCAGCAGCAGCTTGCCGGCGTGCTCGTGCGACAGGCGGATGATCGCCAGCGCCGCGTGCTCGGCTTCGACGCCGCGCTTGGCGGCCTGGTAACCGACATCGCCGAAACCGTCCTGGCCGTGCACGTAGCCGGCGTCGGGCGAAGGATGCAGCAGCGGCGCGTCGGCGCCGGCGAACACCGGAATGTCCTGCCCCGCCACTTCGCACAGCTTCAGCGCGTTGGCCACGGTGTGCTTGAGGCCGACGTTGCCGGCGGCGATGGTCAGGCCGACGATGCGGTGGCGCGGGTCGTTGAACGCCATCAGCAACGCCAGGGCGTCGTCCACGCCGGGGTCGGTGTCGATGAGCAGGGGAATGCGATCGGTCATGAAATCACTCGTTGTGCGCAACGTTGCGCAGCGGCATCCGCTGCGCCGGCCGGATCGGCCGCTGAGGCCGTAACGGCCGGGACGGCGTGCAGTGCGCCTTGGTAGCGCAGCAGTTCGCCGAAGGGAAACCAGGAAAACGCCACGGCGAAGCGATAGCGCGCTTCGCCGTCGATGGATTCGATGCGCTTGCAGGCATCGGTGCGCGGAAACAGCCAGCGCGGCAGCGGCAGGCCGCGCGCGCTCAGGCCGAGCAGGCGCCAGCGCCAGCCGCCGCCGTCGAGGTCCACGCCCAGGCGCATGCGCACCGGGCCGGTGGATTCGAGCCAATGCCCGTCGGGATAGCGGCCGACCGGTTCGAACACCGAACGCAGTTCGCTGCCGTCGTCGAAGCGGCGCAGCCACAGCATGCGGCCGGGCTCATGGACGATATCGACGCGGAAGCCGCGGCGCGCGCGGTCGGTGGGAATGCCCAGGCGACGGGCGAGGCGGCGGCCGAGGACGCCGGCCAGGCCGGTGCCGGTGCGCAGTTCGATCTCGCCGGCCAAAGCGCCGCCGTGGCGGTGCAGCGCCTGCAGCAACGGGTGCAGCCGAGCGAATTCGGGGCCGAACCAGTGGGTCGCCGCGTTGTGGGGAAGTCCCGGCATCCGGGGCCGAATCTCCAGCGGGCGGGACACTATATGCCAAAAAAATGGCGGCCGTGGGAGCCTGCGGCGGCGCCGGCGGGGGCAGCCGACACAGCCGGCACAGCCGCGGCGACGGCCCGGCTCGCCGCGACGCCGACCGCGTCGGATCGGCCGCAATCCAGACGGTTCACTGTCCGGACGCCAACGCGATGCGCGCGGCCGGCACCGGCGCGCGCCGCGAACCGCACGATCCAGGCGAACGCCGGAACCTCGCTACGCCCGCTGGCGCGCCGCGCGCACGGCGCCGGCACGCCATCACCGACGATTGGGGTGTCGCCCGAGCCGCGCCGCGGCGGCGTTCGCGCCGATGCGGGCATTCGCGCCGACGCAAGCCTTTACGCAGACGCGTAGCGCGCCGCGCCGCCGACCCAGCGCGAGACGATGCGCTCGGCCAGTTGCGGCGACTGCGCCAACAGGCGTTCGCCGAGTTCCTGCACCAGCGGCAGCAGGTCGGCGTCGCGGCCTAGATCGGCGACGCGGAAGCCCGCCAAGCCGGTCTGGCGGGTGCCGAGCAATTCGCCGGGGCCGCGCAATTCCAGGTCTTTCTGCGCGATCACGAAACCGTCGTGGGTCTGCCGCATCGTCTCCAGGCGCTGCCGCGCCAGCCCCGACAGCGGCGCGCGATACAGCAGCACGCAGCTCGACGCGGCGCTGCCGCGGCCGACCCGGCCGCGCAGCTGATGCAGCTGCGCCAGGCCCAGGCGCTCGGCGTTCTCGATGATCATCAACGACGCGTTGGGCACGTCGACGCCGACTTCGATGACCGTGGTCGCGACCAACAGATCGAGTTCGCCGTCCTTGAACGCGCGCATCGTCTCCTGCTTTTCCTTGGCCTTCATGCGCCCGTGCACCAACCCGACGCGCAGCGGCGCGAGCTGCTTCGACAAGTCTTCGAACGTGCTCTGCGCGGCCTGCGCGGCGACTTCGTCGGATTCGTCGATCAGGGTGCAGACCCAATAGGCCTGACGGCCCTCGGCGCAGGCGGTGCGGATGCGCTGGACCAGTTCGGGCCGGCGCTCTTCGCTGAGCGCGACGGTCTGCACCGGCGTGCGCCCCGGCGGCAGTTCGTCGATCGCCGACACGTCGAGGTCGGCGTAGGCGGTCATCGCCAGGGTGCGCGGGATCGGCGTGGCGGTCATCACCAACTGGTGCGGCACGATCGCGTCCTCCCCGACCGCGCCGCCGGCGCCCTTGTCGCGCAGCGCCAGGCGCTGGTGCACGCCGAAGCGGTGCTGTTCGTCGACGATCGCCAGGGCCAGATCGTGGAAGGCCACGCCTTCCTGCATCAGCGCATGGGTGCCGACCACGACCTGGGCGCTGCCGTCGGCGACCTGTTCCAGCGCCTGCTTGCGCGCCTTGCCGGTGACTTTGCCGGCCAGCCATGCGACGCGGATGTCCAGCGGCTCCAGCCACTTGCGCAGGTTGTTGAGGTGCTGCTCGGCCAACAGTTCGGTCGGCGCCATCAGCGCGGCCTGGCGGCCGTGCTGCACCGCCAGCATCGCCGCCAGCGCGGCGACCACGGTCTTGCCGCTGCCGACGTCGCCCTGCACCAGCCGCAGCATCGGCGAGGGCTTGGCGAGGTCGGCGCGGATCTCGTCGAACACCCGCCGCTGCGCGCCGGTGAGTTTGAACGGCAGCGACTTGCGCAGCTTCTCGGCCAGCGCGGTCTGCTTCAGCGGCCGCGCCTTGTGCGCCTGCTGGCTGATGCGCTGGCGGCGCAAGCTCAGGTGATGCGCGAGCAGTTCTTCCAGCGCCAGTCGGCGCTGCGCCGGATGGCGGCCGTCGATCAGCGCGGCCACGTCGGCATCGGCCGGCGGGCGGTGCACGGTCAGCAAAGCGGCGCGCAGGGTCGGCAGCTTCAAGCGCCGGCGCAGTTCGTCCGGCAGCAATTCGAGCGAGGCTTCGTCGGGCAGGCGGTCGAGCGCGTAGCCGATCAGCTTGCGCAGCATCGCCGGGCCGATGCCTTCGATGGCCGGATACACCGGGTCCAGCGACTGCCCGAGTTCGACCTCGGCCTCCTCGTCGAGGATGCGGTAGCTGGGATGCACGATCTCCAGCCCGTTCTGGCCGGGCTTGGGCGTGCCGTACAGCCGCACCCGCGCGCCGACCTGGAACTGCGCGACCTGGGCGGCGCGGAAATGGAAGAAGCGCAGCACCACGTTGCCGCGCGAGTCGTCGCCGACCGCGACGCGCAGCATCGGCCGATAGCGGAAGCCGCGCTCGACCGCTTCGACCCGCCCTTCGACCTGCGCCGGCACGCCGGGGCGCAGCTGGGCGACCGCGGTGAGCTGGGTTCGGTCCTCATACTGGCGCGGCAGTTGCAGCCAGAAATCCTGCAGGCTCAGCAGCCCGCGCGCCGCCAGCTTTTCGGCCACGCGCGGCCCGACCCCGGGCATGCGCGGCAGCGGTTGGGTTTCGAGGTCGACGGTGGGGCCGTCCTTACGACTCTGCATAGGCGTAAGGATAGGGCGACAGGCGCGGATCGGGAAAGCCGCGCGCGCGGCGCGTACGGCGCCGTCAGGACCCGTCGGCGCTCGGTCGGCTCAAAACGACTTGAGCTTGATCGAGAAAACGAACGCGAAGAAAGCGACGACGACGACAATGCCGAGCGAGGCCGGCAGCCCGGCCCAGCCGGACGCGTCGCCACGCGCCCAGCGTTAGCCGGTGTAGAACACGCCCGACAGGATCAGCGCCGGAGCGACGAACAGGGCCAGACTCGCAAGCGCGTCGTAGTCCCAGCGCAGCAAGGTCGACACGGCCACGAACGCGGCCAGCAGCAGAAGCAGCGCCGACAGTGCGGCGAACGGGTACGCGCTCGACCGCCGCAGCCACGACGACAGCGGCTCGTATTTCTGGTAATGCCTGTTCATCGATCGCCCCCGGTTCCAGGACGACAGACAACCAACGACGACCCGGCTGTCCACTCGCGTGCGCGGCCGGCGGACAACGGGCGGCCGGCGCGGCCGCCCGCGTCGCGAGCCGATCAGTACTTCGCCATGAACTCGACGCCGTACGTGCGCGGCTCGGTCAGGCGCGCGCCGACCGTGCCGAGCACGTTCTTGCCGTAGGTGCCGAGCGAATTGACGTACTGGTTGTCGAACAGGTTGTTGCCGTACACCGCCAGGCCCCAGCGGTCCTGCGGCGAGGTCCAGGCGATGCGCAGGTCGGTGCGGTTCTGCGCTTCGCCCAGGTCCAGCGCCGGGCTCACGCCGCAGCGGTTCTGCGCCCGCGACTCCTCGCTGCAACGCACCTTGCCGCGATAGGAATGGCGCAGCGAGACGTTGATGTCGCCGTTGGCCTCCATCGGGATGCGGTAGTACAGGCCGCCGGCCGCGGACCAGTACGGCAGGCCGGTCGGATCGCCGCTGGCGTCGATGCCGTCGGAGGTGACGTAGTTCTTGTAGGTGGAATCGATGAAGCTGGCGTTGAAGTCCAGGCCGAAGTTGTCGGTGGCCTGCCAGCGCATGTCGAAGTCCAGGCCGTAGGCTTCCAGGTCCGAGGTATCGATGACGAAGCGCGGGATGTCGGTGCTGCTGTCCAGCCGCACCGCCTGGCGGTTGTCGTAGACGTAGTAGAACAGCGAGGCGTTGAGCTGGATGCGCTGCTGCGGGAACGAGGTCTTGATGCCGGTCTCGAAGTTCCAGACGTCCTCGTTCTCGAAGCTGCTGCCGATCTGCAGCGAGTTGAAGCCGCCGGCCTTGTAGCCCTTGGCCAGCGAGGCGAACAGCATGGTCTCGTCGTTGACGTGGTAGTCGACGACGAAGCGCGGGCTCAGGTCGCTCCAGCTGTTGGAGGTGCGGCGCAGCACGCCCTTGTTCATCATCGCCGGCGGGTCGATGAAGGCCACGTCGAAGACGAAGAAGTCGCGCGGGATGCCGGCCAGGGCGAAGAAACCGAGCTGGTCGAGCCGGTCGAGCGCGGCGTCGAGCTCCGGCGCCGAGCGCGGCGTGTTGAGCCAGCTGAACTTCTTCTCGTCGCGGGTGTAGCGCAGGCCGACGGTCAGGTTGAGCTTGTCGTTGACGTGCCAGATCACGTCGCCGAACACCGCGTAGGCCTTGGTGTCCAGGGTGTTGCGGAAGGTCTCGTTCCAGCGGTGGCCGAGCAGGCGGATCGGAATCCCGAGCGCTTCGAGCTGGCTGTCGACATAACCGAACAGGTAACCGTTCGGCGTCGGCGCCATCCCCAGGTTGTGCACGATGGTGTCGACCGAATCGGTCATCGCATTGACTTCGCTGGTCTGGCGCGCGCGTTCGTCGAAATAGCTGGCGCCGGCGACCCAGTCGAGCTTGTCGGTGCTGCCGCTGAACTTGAACTCCTGGTAGAAGCTGCGGTTGCTTTCGGTGTTGGTCGAGTCGACGTAGAGATAGCGGCGGTTGGTGCCGTCTTCCTCGACCCGGTTGACCGAGTCGTAGTCGCGCCACGACGTGGTCGAGGTGAAGCCGCCCCAGTCGGTGCCGTGGTCGACGATCAGGGTCACGCCGTCGAAGCGGCGCGATTCCTCGTTGCCTTCGGCGTCGCTGACCGTGCCGATCTTGCGCGGGTCCAGATACGCGCGCTCGTCGACCGGCAGCGTCGGCAATCCCGGCGCCGCCGGCAACGGGACGATGCCGGTGGTGGCCTGGCCGAGCTGGTCGAGGCTTTCGTGGTCCCAGCTGATCAGCGCGCTGGTGCGTTCGCCGAAGCGGGTCTTGAACGCGGCGCGGGTCGCCCAGTTGTTTTCCGGATTGAGGTCGCGGCCGGTCTCGGCGTCCTGGATCCAGCCGTCGGCGTGGTTGACCAGGGCGTTGAATCGGAACGCCGAGTCCTCGCTGACCGGCAGGTTCAGCATGCCGTCGACGTACTGCTTGCCGTAGTTGCCGATGCGCAGCTTGGTCTTGACCTGGGTCGCGGCGGTGTCGGGCTTGCGGGTGATGATCGAGATCGCGCCGGCCGCGGTGTTGCGGCCGAACAGAGTGCCTTGCGGCCCCTTGAGCACCTCGATGCGCTCGACGTCGGTGAACGGCAGCAGCACGCCGCCGCCGCGGCCGGCGTAGACGCCGTCGACGTATACGCCGACGGCCGGGTCGGTGCCGATGCCGAAGTCGTCGGTGCTGATGCCGCGCAGCTCGAAGCCCGGCTGGGTCGGCTGCAGGCTGTCGACGACGAGGCCCGGGACGAAGCTGTCGAGATCGCCGAGGTCCTGCGCGGCGACGTCGTCGATGAGTTTGTCGGTGACCACCTGCAGGGCGATCGGCACGTCCTGCAATTCCTGCTGGCGGCTCTGCGCGGTGACGGTGATCTTGTCCAGTTCCTTGGGCCCGGAATCCTGGGCGAAGGCGGCCGGTGCGGCCAGGACGAAGGCGCCGCCGCACAGGGCGGACAGCACGGTGTGGGTCGCGATGACCAAACGGTGTTTGCGCAACGACATCGAAAGCTCTCCCCTCTCGTTCGTTCTTGCGTTCGTCGGTGTGTAGCGGCGCGTTCGTCCGGTGCGCCTTGGTTCTCGGTGTTTCCTTTCACTCGTTGGCCGGATCGCCGCTCAGCCGCACTCCCCCCGTTGCGCGGCGATCCAGTCGCGGATCAGTTGCACGCCTTCCTCGTGCACGACGCTGCGGCCGAGCTCGGGCATCATCACCGAGGGATCGTCGCTGCGCATGCGGTGGATCAGGATCGATTCGTCCGGCTTGCCGGGCACCACGCCGTAGCGATGGTCGCCGGTGCCGTGGCCGGCCGCGATCGGCAGCTTGCACCGCCCCAGTCGCAGCGGCTCCTGCGTCGCCGCATTCAACCACAGGCCCGAAGTGTTGCCCGGGCCCTTGGGGCTGTGACAGTGGCCGCAGTTGATGTCGAGGTAGGCGCGGGCGCGCGCTTCCAGCGGCGCGGCCGGGTCGTGCCAGTTCGCGTCGCGCGGCGCCTGCTGCGGCGCCGGCGCGCCTTTCAGATAGCCGACCTGGGTCCAGCGCGCGATCTGGTTCTGCAGGCCGTCGTCGTAAGCGAAATCGCGATTGAGGTGGCGCGCCTTCGGGCCGATCGGGTGCAGCGCCTTGGATTTCATGTCGGTGCCGTGGCAGCCGGCGCACTGGTTCTGGTCGGGCACCGCGTAGTCGGCGGTTTCGCGGCCGCCGTCGGCGCCGACCAGTTCCAGCGACACCAGCTCGCCGCCGCGCATCAGCTTCGCCTTCGTCTGCTCGCGATTCCACACGTACGGCAGCGCCACCCAGCCGTTGTCGCGGCGCAGCAGCAGGCGGGTTTCCACCAGCCGCACCTGGCTCAGCTGCAAGCCGCCGCCGCGCAGGTCCGGGCCTTCGTCGTAACTGCGCAACACCGCTTTGCCTTCGCCGCGCGGGTAGTAGAAGGTCTTGCTGAAGACGGTGCCGACCGGGAAATCGAACTCCTCATCCGGCTGGTAGTTCGCCGCTTGGCCCTTGGGCATCCACACCGTACGCAGCTTGTGCGCGTAGTCGGAGAACAGCGCGGTGTTGAGCTCGTAAGGCAACACCCCGCGGTTGAGCTGCAGGCGGCCGCCGGCCACCCGCAGCAGGTTCCACTCGGCCAGATCCTCGGGCTGGCCGTCGGCGAAGAAGCGCACCGGCGCCCACGGCGCATCGGCGGCCAACGCCGCCGCGGCGGGTTCGCCGGCGCGCGGCGCTTCCTGCGGCTTGCTGCAACCTGCGACCAGCAACGACACCAGCACGGCCACGACCCAACGCATCGACATCGGCGACATCGCTCAACCGCGCTTGAGGTCGATGGCCGGCAGCTTGGTCAGCTCGCACGCATAGGGTTTGACGTCCTTGCTCGGGTTCTTGTAGCCGCCGGGGCCGTCGGCGTTGACCACGCCGGACACGTCGCGGATGCAGATCTGCGGCCCTTCCTTGCGCTGCTTGTTGGCGTAGCCGTCCCACAGCACGTCCGGCAACTGCCCGCTGAGGCCGTACAGCGCGGTCTTGAGCGCCTTCAGGTCGAACCCATCGGGCGAATCGCCGCCGCCCTTGAGCCGGTTGCCGTAGATGTTGATGCGTTCGGGATACGGATCGAAGTCCTTCGACGCCTTGTCGTCCTTGTAGCCGGTCGAATACACGCTGGAGACGATGATGTTGGTGGTGGCGTTGTCGCTGATGTCGTTGTCGAAGATCTCGACGTCGTCGTTGGAGTTGACGACCACGCCGCTGCCGGCCGGCACGCTCGCCACCGGCGTGCCCTTGGCGCCGAAGTTGGCGGTGTTGTTCTTGAACACCTTGTTCTTGAACACCCGGATCGCCCCGCCCTGCTGCGACAGCGCCGGCATGTTGAACACCAGGATGCCGCCGGTGTTGTTGGTGGCGGTGTTGTCGTAGACGTCGGCGTTGACAGTGTTCTCGATCTCGATGCCGGCGACGTTGAACTCGGCGCGGCTGTTGCGCACGATCACGTCGCGCGACTGGCCGACGTAGATGCCGGCGTCCGACGCGCCGATCGCCGCCGAATTCTCGATCAGCACGTTGCGGGTCTTGACCGGATACAGCCCGTAGCCGCCGTTCTTGGTGCTCGGCCCGCCGGTCCACTCGACCCGCACGTTGCGGATGGTGATGTGTTCGCCTTCGTTGACCTTGAGCCCGTCGCCCTTGCTGTCCTCGATGGCGATGTTTTCGATCAGGAAATTGCTGGCGTTGACCAGCAGGCCTTCGGCGCCGGCCTTCTGGCCCTTGAAGCTGAGCACCGACTTGTCCGGGCCGGCGCCGCGGATGGTCACGCCGTCCACGCGCAAGGTCAGGCTGCGGTCGAAGCTGTAGCGCCCCGGCGGCACTTCGATCACGTCGCCCGGCTTGGCGTCGAGCAGCTTGGCGCGGAAGGTGTCGGCGAAGGCCGCGTCGCCGGCGGCGACCTGCGCGGTCGGCGTGTGCTGGGCCTGTTCGGGGCCGCAGGCGGCGGCGGCGAGGACCAGGGCGAGGACGCAGGCGCGCAACGGCAACTTCGGCTGGTTCATAGGACTCCCCGGGACAGTGGCGGCGCCGCGTCGCGCGTGTTGCGGCGCGGCATGCCGGCGATGGCTAAGCGGTGAGTCTCCGCCGCCTGCACGAGCGCGCGTGAGGGCGATTGCGGCACACTAGGGGGGGATTCGCGGTCAACCGTGCGGCCAAGTATCGTGAGGGGCGATGCGCCAGCCATCCGAACCAAACACCGACGCCAGCGGCGACGTCGCGCTGATGTCGCCGAACCTGTTGTGGGGTCTGCTGGAAACCGCGGACCGGATCGGCGCGCCCAGCGACGACTGGTTCGCCGGCACCGGCCTGAGCCGCGCCCAAGTCAGCGACCCCGGCGTGCGCCTGCCCGACCGGCCGACCGCGGTGGTGATCGAACGCGCGCTCAAGGTGCTGCCGCCGAGCATCGGCCTGGACATCGGCCGGGTCCAGCACGTCGGCAGTTTCGGCCTGCTCGGCCTGGCGATGACTACCGCGGCGACGTTCGGCGAGGCGCTGCAGATCGGCCTGCGCTTCACGCCCGTGGTCGGCAGCCTGATGCGCTTCGTCGAAAGCGCGTCCGAATCGGGCACGTTGGCGCTGGCCGGACAAATGACGATCGCGTTCCCGTCGATCCACCGCTTCGTCGCCGAAGAATTCTTCAGCAGTTGCCTGGCGCTGGCGCGCGGGCTGGTCGGCGACACGCTGCGGCCGCGGCGCCTGGAATTCAGCTATCCCGAGCCGGAATACCGCGAGCAGTACGAGCAGGTGTTCGAATGCCCGCTCGCGTTCGACCAGCCGCAGGACCGGCTGGTGCTGGACGCGCACTGGCTGGCGGCGCCGCTGCCGACCCACAACCCGATCGCGTCCAGACAGGTGTTGGCGCTGTGCGAAGCGCAGATGCCGTCCGGCGCGGTGCCCGGCGAGGCGACCGCCGCGGTCGAGCGTTTGCTGCGCGCGCAGTTGCCGCAGGATCCCAAGCTCACCGACATCGCGGCGCAGATGCATGTCAGCGAGCGGACGCTGCGTCGGCAGCTGACCGGGGAAGGCACGAGCTTCCACGCGATCCACGACCGGCTGCGCATCGACGCGGCGTATGCGCTGCTGCGCGAACGCGGGCCCAGCATCGCCAGTGTCGGCGCGGCCATCGGCTACAAGGATCCGCGCGATTTTCGGCGCGCGTTCAAACGGCTGACCGGCGAGACGCCGCGCGCGTTGCGCGAGCGGTTGTGGTTGGAAATGGCGCGCGAGCGCCGCTGACGCGCAGCTTCGGTCGCTCCCTGTAGGAGCGGCGCAAGCCGCGACCGCGCCAATCCGATGACGACGAACGCATGCGGCGCGTATGCGAACCCGCTGCCGTCTGGTGCGCAGCCGGTTGCGCTGTCGCGAAGCCGGACCCGGTTTCGCCGTCATCGAACTGGCGCGGTCGCGGCTTGCGCCGCTCCTACAGGGGGAAACCGGCGCGGCGCGGATCATGAAAAAGGCCGCCCAGCAGTAGGCGGCCTCTTCGGCGCTGTCGATGCGGCGGGCGCCTCAGCGCAACACCATCACCGCATCCACTTCGAACGCTACGCCGCGCGGCAGCGCCGAGACTTCGACGGTCGAGCGCGCCGGATACGGCGCGTTGAAGTATTCGCCCATCACCGCGTTGACCTTGCCGAACGCGCCGAGGTCGGTGAGGTACAGGCCGAGGCGGGCGATATCGGCCAGCGAGCCGCCGGCGGCTTCGCAGACCGCCTTGAGGTTCTGGAACGCGCGGTGCGCCTGCGCTTCGATGTCGCCTTCCACGACCAGCCCGCTGGACGGGTCGAGCGCGATCTGGCCGGAGAGATACACGGTGTCGCCCACGCGCACGGCTTGCGAGTACGGGCCGATGGCGGCGGGGGCTTTGTCGGTCTGGATGATTTCGCGGGACATGTTTGGGGCCGGGAATGGGGAATGGGGAGTCGGGAATCGTAAAGGCAGGACGCGGCCACGGGAAAGGGCGTGGCGCCGGCTTTGCCGCCGCCGGGAATCAGGAATCGGGAATCGGGAGTCGTAAAAGCCGTACGCGGCGCCGAGAACCCACGCGGCCGCTCTCACAATTCCCGATTCCCGATTCCCGATTCCCGGCGGCAGCACCAGCTGCCGCCCGCGGCTACATCCGCTGCACGCCCAACACCACCGTCAGGCGCCGCACCCGCCGCATCACGTCGGCCAGATGGCGGCGGTCGTGCACTTCGATGGCGAAACGCATCACCGCGATGTTGGCGTCGCGTTCCAGGTACTCGACCCGGTCGATGTTGGATTCGGCCTCGGCAATCGCCGCGGCGACCTGCGCCAGCGAGCCGGGGCGGTTGTCGACTTCGATCCGCAACGCGGCGGCGAAATCGCCGGAGACCTGGCGGTCCCAGCCGATCGAGACCCAGCGGTCGGGCGACTTGCGGTAGTCGGCGACGTTCGGGCAATCCAGCCGGTGCACCACGATGCCGCGGCCGGCGGTGTGGTAGCCCATGATCTCGTCGCCCGGCAGCGGCAGGCAGCAATTGGCGAAGCTGATGACGCCGCGTTCGGCGCCGGTGATGAGGATCTTGTCCTCGGGCAGGCGCGGGCGGTCGATGGCGCGGCCGCGGGTCTTGCCCAGGGTCTCGCGCGCCAGCGCCAGCGCGACCTGGTTCGGCATGCGGTTGCCGAGCGCGATGTCGGCCAGCAGCGCTTCCAGGCGCGGGTAGCGGTTCTCGTTGAGGTAAGCCTCCAGGCGCTGCGCCGGGGTGCGGTCGAGCGAGGTTTCCAGCGATTCCAGCGCGCGGTCGAGCATGCGGTGGCCGAGTTGCACCGCGTCCTCGTGTTCGAGTTGCTTGAGCTGTTGCCGGATCGAGGTGCGGGCCTTGCCCGAGACCACGAACTCCAGCCACTGCGGCTTCGGCGACGACGACTTGGCGGTGATCACCTCGACCCGTTGCCCGCTCGTCAGCTTGGTCCGCAGCGGCACCAGCTTGCCGTCGACGCGCGCGGCGACCGCGCGGTTGCCGACGTCGGTGTGCACGGCGTAGGCGAAATCCAGCGCGGTGGAATTGCGCGGCAACGACAGGATGTCGCCCTTCGGGGTGAACAGGTAGACCTCGTCCGGGAACAGGTCGACCTTGACGTTTTCGAGGAACTCCAGCGACGAACCGGCGGCGCGCTGCGATTCGACCAGATTGGCGATCCAACTGTGCGCGCGCGACTGCGCGCTGTTCGGGCCTTCGCCGCCGTGCTTGTACGACCAGTGCGCGGCGATGCCGCGCTCGGCGACCAGGTCCATGTCCTCGGTGCGGATCTGCACTTCCACCGGCGAGCCGTAGGGGCCGAACAGCACGGTGTGCAGCGACTGGTAGCCGTTGGCCTTGGGAATCGCGATGAAATCGCGGAAGCGCCCGTCCAGCGGCTTGTACGCCGAATGCACCACGCCGAGCGCGTGGTAGCAGTCCGGCACGGTCTTGACCACGACCCGGAAGCCGAACACGTCCATGACCTGATTGAAGCTCTTATGCTCGTGGTGCATCTTGGTGTAGATGCTCCACGGCGACTTCACCCGGCTGACCAGCCGGTGGGTCAGTTTCTCTTTCGCCAGCCGCTGGGCCAGATGCGCTTCGATATGCACCAGCGAATCGCGCCGCACCACCGGCTGGGTGCGGATGCGCTTTTCGATCACCGCGTGGCGCCACGGGTGCATGGCGCGGAAGCCCAGGTCCTGCAGTTCGGCCTTGATCAGGTTCATGCCCAGGCGCTGGGCGATCGGCGCGTAGATCTCCAGCGTTTCCAGGGCGATGCGTTGTCGCGCCTCGGCGCTCTGCGCGCCGAGGGTGCGCATGTTGTGCAGGCGGTCGGCGAGCTTGATCAGGATCACGCGCAGGTCGCGCGCCATCGCCAGCAGCATCTTGCGGAAACTTTCCGCGGCGGCTTCCTGGCGGTCGCGGAACTGCAGCTTGTCGAGCTTGGTGACGCCGTCGACCAGTTCGGCCACGGTCGCGCCGAACTCGGTGGCCAGGCATTCGCGCGTGACCGGGGTGTCTTCGATGGTGTCGTGCAGGATCGCCGCGACCAGGGTCTCGATGTCGAGCCCTTGCTCGGCCAGCACCTTGGCCACCGCGACCGGGTGGGTGATGTAGGGCTCGCCGGACTTGCGCGTCTGCCCGGCGTGCGCGGCCGCACCGACCGTCCAGGCGCGGCGCAGTTGCAGGCGCTGGGCTTCGGGCAGGTAGTGCGCAGCGAGCTCCAGCTCGCGCACGTAGTCCGGCAGCTCCGCGTCGTCGGGAGCGGCGGGATAGGTGTTCAGCGCGGGCTCGGCAGGGGTCATAACGGAAATTTACGCGGCCGACCGCGTAAGTGGCAACGCATCGTCATGTCCTGAATGTGGCGGCTGTGCGCTACGGCGCAAGCCGGAGGCCGCAGTACGCGGCAGCGGACCGCGGTCCGGTTCAGGAATTACGCCGGGATCGGGCGCGGGGGCGCCGTCTGCAAGGGGCTTCGCCGACGCGAGGTGGAGGGGCTTGAGCCCCGACGCGTTCCGCCCGGGTCGCCGCGATCCGGCGCAAAGCGTCGGGGCTCAAGCCGCTCCCGCAAACGCCTCTGCCGCGGCGGCCCGTTGCGTGCGCACAAAAGAAAACGGCCCCGCCAAGGCGGAGCCGTTTCTCGGTCGCGGCGCGCGCCCGGCAGGGCGCAAACCGCGTCTTGCCAGGCCCGCGCGCGGCGGGCCCGAAACTTAGTCGTCGCCCTTGGACAGGTCGTCGTCGGCGACCACTTCGGCCGCGGCCCATTCCAGGGCTTCGCGTTCCTTGCGCTCGCGCTCGGCCTTCTCGACCGCGTCGATGTAGTCCGGGTTGACCTGACGCGCGGCGATTTCGCGCAGCGCCAGCACGGTCGGCTTGTCGTTGGCTTCGCTGTTGTCCAGCTGCGGCTCGACGCCGTTGGCCAGCTGGCGGGCGCGCTTGGCGGCCAGCATGACGAGTTCGAAGCGGTTGGGGACCACTTCCAGGCAATCTTCGACGGTGATGCGGGCCATGGGGCTCCTGCGGCCGGGTCGGCCGTCTTGCAAACGGATGGGGACCGGGAAGTCTAGGCGCAGCCGTCCCGAAACGCAAGGTTTTCGCCAATTAACCCTTACGAATCAACCCGGTAGCCCCTGTAGGAGCGGCGCAAGCCGCGACCGCGACACAACAGATACGGCGCGAGCCCGAAGCCCCGCGGTCGCGGCTCGCGCCGCTCCTACAGGGGGACCGGCTTCAGCCCTCGTCGACCAACAACGCGGTGATCAGCCGCGAATGCCGCGCCACCTGCGCCTCGCGCCGCAGCCGGCTGGCGGTGAAGATCGCGCACATCTCGTCGACCGCGGTGTCGAACACCTCGTTGACGATGACGTAGTCGAATTCGCCGTAATGCGACATCTCCTCGCGCGCCGCGGCCAGGCGCTGACCGATCACTTCCTCGCTGTCCTGCCCGCGCGAGCGCATGCGCGACTCCAGCGCGCGCCGCGACGGCGGCAGGATGAACACGCTGACCGCGTCGGGCACCTTGTTGCGCACCTGGCGCGCGCCCTGCCAGTCGATTTCCAGCAGCACGTCCTTGCCGGCCGCCAGGAACGGCTCCACCGACTGCCGCGCCGAGCCCTTCCAGTCGCCGTGCACGCGCGCATGCTCGAAGAAGTCGCCCTCGGCGACCATCGCCTCGAATTCCTGTTCGCTGACGAAGTGGTAGTGCTCGGCATGGCGCTCGCCCGGACGCGGCTTGCGCGAGGTGAACGAGATCGACAGGCGGATGTTCGGGTCGCGCGCGAGCACCGCGTTGACGATGCTGGATTTTCCGGCTCCGGAGGGAGCGGCGACGATGTAGAGGGTTCCGCGCATTGGGTCTCGGGAATCGGGAATCGGGAATGGAGAATCGGCAAGCGGCAACGCGGGAACGGCAGCAGCGGGAGCCTTTTACGATTCCCGATTCCCCATTCCCGATTCCCGGCTACTCGATGTTCTGAATCTGCTCGCGCGCCTGATCGATCAGCACCTTGAGCTCGACCGCCGCGGCGGAGCTGCGCGCGTCGACCGATTTGGAGCCCAGGGTGTTGGCTTCGCGGTTGAATTCCTGCAGCAGGAAATCCAGGCGCCGGCCGACCGCTTCGCGCAGCTTGAGCACGCGCCGGGCCTCGGCGACGTGCGATTCGAGCCGGTCGAGTTCCTCCTCGACGTCGAGCTTTTGCAACCACAGCACCAGTTCCTGCTCCAGGCGGCCGTTGTCGGCCGGCTGGGCCAGGTCGGCCAGGCGGGTTTCCAGCTTGGTGCGCTGGCCGGCGCGGATCGCCGGCATCATCGTGCGCACCTCCGCGGCGATGCGTTCGATGCCGTCGACGCGCTCGCCGATCGCCGCGGCGAGCTTGCCGCCCTCGCGTTCGCGCGAGGCGACGAATTCGTCGAGCACGCTGTCGAGCAAAGCCAGCGCTTCGGCCTGCAACGCGGCCGGGTCGGCCGCCGGCGCCTGCAGCACGCCGGGGAATTGCAGCAGTTCGGTGAACTCGGTGCGCAGCGCCGGGAAGCGCGCGGACAGGTCGATCGCCAGCTCGCTGAGCTCGCGCAGGCGGGTCGGGTTGAGCTGCAAGGCGTCGCCGCCTTCGGGCAGGCGCAGGCGCAGGGTCAGGTCGAGCTTGCCGCGGCCGACGCGCGCGGCGATGCGCTCGCGCAGGGCCGGTTCGAGCACGCGCAACTCGTCGGCCAGGCGCACGCCCAGTTCGAGGAAGCGGTGGTTGACCGAGCGCAGCTCGCAGCCGAGCGTGCCCCAGGGTGTCGCGCGTTCGCCGCTGGCGAAGGCGGTCATGCTGCGGATCATGCGCAGGTTTCCGAGCCTTACGGGGGGTGAATGGTAAACTCGCCGGCCCTCAAAACGGTAACGCCGCGCCATGACCGGTCCCATCGCCGCCCCCGCCCAGGCCCCGGCCGGCCCCGTCGCCCGCCCCAGCGGCCGCCTGGCCAGCCAATTGCGCGAAGTCGGCATCGAGCGCGGCTACACCCGCCACGCCGAGGGCTCGGTGCTGGTCAGCTTCGGCCAGACCCGGGTGCTGTGCACCGCCAGCGTCGAGAACAAGGTGCCGGCGTTCCTGCGCGGCAAGGGCGAGGGCTGGGTCACCGCCGAGTACGGCATGCTGCCGCGCGCCACCCACACCCGCAGCGACCGCGAGGCCGCGCGCGGCAAGCAGGGCGGCCGCACCCTGGAAATCCAGCGCCTGATCGGCCGCGCCCTGCGCGCCTGCGTCGACCGCAAGGCGCTCGGCGAGCGCACCATCACCCTGGACTGCGACGTGCTGCAGGCCGACGGCGGCACCCGCACCGCCGCGATCACCGGCGCCTACGTGGCCCTGGTCGATGCGGTGCGCTGGCTGCAGGCGCGGCGCGAGATCAATCGCGACCCGATCTTCGGCGCGGTCGCGGCGGTGTCGGTCGGCGTCTACCGCGGCGCGCCGGTGCTGGACCTGGACTACGCCGAGGACAGCGACTGCGACACCGACATGAACGTGGTCATGAACGACGGCGGCGGTTTCATCGAGCTGCAGGGCACCGCCGAAGGCCACGCGTTCCGGCGCGACGAGCTCGACGCGCTGCTGGCGCTGGCCCAGGCCGGCATTAGCGAATTGCTGGAGAAGCAGCGCGAGGCCCTGGCCCGCTGAGGCCGGCGCAATCGCGGCCGCCCGGCTTCGCCGCCGGCGCGCCATGCCGCCACGCACACGAACGGGCGGTGAGGAGGGGAACGACGAGTAGGGGATATCCGCCCTTCGCTCGTTATCTCTTTCCTCACCGCCCGTTTTGGTTTTTCCGTTCCGATCCCGAACGCGTCCGGCGAGCGCGCACTGCATCGCAGTTCGCGCGCGCCGCGCTGAACTTTTCCGCCGCACGCAGGTTCAATCGCTGCGTCGCGCGGTGCGCACCGCGACTTCGCTCAACGTCTTCCGCAAGGCATCGGCATGAACCGCAGCATCGGCAGCATCACCCTGGTCGTCGACGATTACGACCGCGCCATCGATCACTACACCCGCGCGCTCGGCTTCGCCCTGCTCGAAGACGTCGACCTCGGCGGCGGCAAGCGCTGGGTGCGGGTCGCGCCGGCCGCCGGCGCGCACACCGCTTTGTTGCTCGCGCAGGCGTCCGACGAGGCCCAGCGCGCGCGCATCGGCGACCAGACCGGCGGCCGGGTCGGCTTCTTCCTGCACACCGACGACTTCCACCGCGACCATGCCGCGATGCTCGCCCAGGGCGTGCGCTTCCTGGAATCTCCGCGCGTCGAGACCTACGGCACGGTCGCCGTATTCGAAGATCTGTACGGTAATCGCTGGGATTTGCTGGAATTGAAAGCATGAAACTGGTGCTGGCCAGCAGCAACGCCGGGAAACTGGTGGAACTGCGAGACCTGCTCGGCGACACCGGCATCGAACTGGTGGCGCAAACCGACTTGGGGGTCGAGGACATCGAGGAAACCGGCAGCACGTTCGTCGAGAACGCCTTGCTGAAGGCGCGCCATGCCTGCGCGGTCACCGGGCTGCCGGCGCTGGCCGACGACTCGGGCATCTGCGTGGACGCGCTCGGCGGCGCCCCGGGGCTGTACTCGGCGCGCTACGCCCGCCACGGCGACAACGAGGCCAATATCGACAAGCTGCTGGCCGCGCTCAAGGACGTGCCCGACGAGCGCCGCGGCGCGCATTTCTATGCCGTGATCGTGCTGCTTCGGCATGCCGGCGATCCGCGTCCGATCATTGCCGAAGGCGTCTGGAACGGGCGCGTGCTGCACCAGCGCCAGGGCAGCCGCGGCTTCGGCTACCAGCCGGTGTTCTTCGACACCGAGCACGGCATCAGCGCCGGCGAGATCGACGATGCGCTGAAGAACCGGGTCAGCCACCGCGCCCGCGCGCTGGCCGCGCTGCGCGCGCGCCTGCCGGAGCTGGGCGGATGAACCGCATGCTGCGCGCCGCCGCCGCGCCGCGCCGGGCGTTCCGCACCGGCGGCCACACGGTGGCCACGGTGGCGGTGCTGTATCTGCTCGCGTTGCCGATCGCGGCGTGGATCCGCCAGGACGGCCTGCAGGCCGGCGCCAGCAGCTTCGGCCACGAATTGCAGCTGGCGCTGTCGCTGCTCGGCGGGCTGGTCGGTCTGGTCGCCGCCGCGGCGGTGCAGCGGGTCGGCCTGGACGAGGGCCACGGCGGCGCGATCCGCTACGCCAACATCACCAGCGGCCACCGCACCCGGGTGTTCGAGCCGTCCGAGGTGCAAAGCATGACCCTGCACCGGGCCAAGGACGGGCGCCTGCGCCTGACCTCGACCCTGGAACTGCGCCTGGCGCCGGCCGCGCACCGGCGCTGGACCACCGCGACCCTGTTCGACGGCGACATGTCCGGCGACGGCCGCGCCGAGCCGCTGGCCTCGATCATCCGCCAGGTCGTGCAGGCCCGGCCCGAGGTGTCGCTGGATTCGAACCTGCGCGCGCTGCTGGCCGCGCGGCGGTTCGGGGCGACGCTGGATCGCTGAAGCCGGAACCCGACGACCGTCGGTTCCCCGCGGGCGCCCGGCGCCCGCTCGCCGCCGCCCCGGCCGGTTCGATGCCGGATCGCGGCCGGGCCGGTAAACTGGCCGCTTCCCCTGCTTCGGCTCCGGGCGCGCTCCGCCCGGTCTGCGTCTTTTGATTCCCGCCCTGGTTCCCCCGCCGCTGTCGCTGTACGTGCACCTGCCGTGGTGCGTGCGCAAATGCCCATACTGCGATTTCAATTCGCACGAAGCCCGCGGCGCGCCGCCGTTCGCGGCGTACGTCGACGCGCTGATCGCCGACCTGGAGCACGACCTGCCGCTGGTCTGGGGCCGCACCGTGCACAGCGTGTTCTTCGGCGGCGGCACTCCGAGCCTGTTTCCGCCGGAGGCGATCGACCGCTTCCTGCAGGGCGCCAGCGCGCGCCTGCGCTTCGCCCCCGGTTGCGAGATCACCCTGGAAACCAACCCGGGCACCGCCGAGCACGGCCGTTTCGAGCTGTACAAGGCGGCCGGGGTCAACCGGCTGAGCTTCGGCATCCAGAGCTTCGACGACGAATGCCTGCGCCGGCTCGGCCGGATCCACGGCAGCGCCGAGGCCGAGGCCGCGGTGAAGCTGGCCCAGGACGCCGGCTTCGACAATTTCAACCTCGACCTGATGTACGCCCTGCCTGGCCAGACCCTGGCGATGGCCGAACACGACCTGGAGCGCGCGTTCGCGCTGGAGCCGGCGCACGTGTCGCATTACCAGCTGACCCTGGAACCGAACACGGTGTTCGCGGCGCGGCCGCCGCAGGACATCCCCGACGAGGACCATGCCTGGGACATCCAGGAGCGCTGCCAGGCGCTGCTGGCCGAACGCGGCTACGGCCAGTACGAGGTCAGCGCCTACGCGCGGCCGGGCCGGCAGTGCCAGCACAACCTCAATTACTGGCGCTACGGCGATTACCTCGGGATCGGCGCGGGCGCCCACGGCAAGATCAGCCTCGGCGCCGAGCAGACCATCCTGCGCCGCTGGAAGCTCAAGCACCCGACCCAGTACCTGGCCAACGCCGGGCGGGCGGAAGCGATCGGCGGCGACGACCGGATCGCGCCGGAGCGGCGGCCGTTCGAATACATGCTCAATACCCTGCGGCTGGTCGAGGGCTTCTCGCTGGATTCGTTCGAGGCCTCGACCGGGCTGACGCGCGCGCAGATCGCCGCGCAGCTCGACGCGGCTTATGCCGCCGGCTGGCTGGAGCGCGACGGCGACCGGGTCCGCCCGACCGAACTGGGCCGGCGCTTCACCAACGACGTGGTCGCGCTGTTCCTGGCCGAGGACGCCGGCGCCGGCGCGGCGGGCGCCGCGGCCCTGCCCCGGCCCTGAGTCCGGTTCGCCGATCGGCTCCGACGGTCCGCGCTGGTTCGCAAATCCGGGCCGGCGAAACGCCGGGCTTGCAAACTGAATCAGACGCGCCGGCGGCATCACGGGTCAGACACATCCGGGCACTGAGACTGCATTTGGCCGGCGCTTCGGGGACAAAGCGTTTGTGCCAATGGTCGCCTCCCGTCGGCGGTCCGCTGCGTCCGGCACCTCCGGACTGGGCGGGCCCCGGGGAGGCGTGGTTATATTTCGCGGTCGTCAGTACTCAATGCACATGCCCGCCACGTTCGACCCTTTGAACGCCACGCCGCGCGCCACCTTGGCCACGGCCGCGCTGCCGCGCCGCGTGCGCCGCCTGTTGGAACAGCTCTATGCGCTGGTCAGCGACGAGATCGCGCCGCAGATGGAGCGGATGCTGGCCGAGTTCGAGCAGCAGTTGTTCCGGCAGGCGGATCAGGCACGCAATCCGGGGTTGCAGTCGGGGTATTTGGAGACGCTGCGGTTGGTGCGGTTGCGGCGGTCGGATTTGATTCCGCGGTATTTGCTGGGGTTGGAGGCTTCGCTTTGTGGGATTCGGGAGGCGGAGCGGACGACGCGCTTAGCGGTTTCTGCGGCGCCTGAGTTTCGCGAGCTGCGGTTGGTCGACGACAGCGAAGTCGACGAAAACACCGTGCTGCGCGCCCTGTCGAGCCGCCACGAATCGCGCGCCGGGCTCGGCCTGATGCTGCTCGGCCAGCGCTTCGGCGTGCTCGCCGGCGCGCCGGCGTTCGATGGCGAACGCCTGCCGGTCGGCCCGCAGCGGCTGATCCGCGGTTTCGCCCAGGCCTGCCAGCCGCTGCAGATTTCGCTGGAATCGCGGCTGGACCTGTACCGGGTGTTCGACCAGCAGGTGATGCTGGGCTATGCCGCGCTGGTGGAATCGATGAACGCGCTGCTGGTGCGCGAGAACGTGCTGCCGAGCCTGTCGTTCGTGCCGCTGCGCACGCGTCCCAGCGCGCAGGAGAGGCCCGCGCCGGCGGCCGAGGCGAGCGCCCGCGACGGCGAACGCGCGCCGGCGCCCGAGGCCGCGCCGCGCCCGGCCGGCCCGCAGCCGCACACCGCCTGGACCACCGCGCCGGCCGCCGCCGCCGGCGTGCCCGATTTCGCCACCTTGCAGCGCTGGCTGGCCGAGCGCCGCGATCTGGTCGACAAGCTGCGCCCGCGCGCGCCGGCGCCCGACGCGGCGCAGCCGTCGCTGCCGTTGTCCACCGCCGAGCTGGTCGAGGGCCTGACCCGTCTGGACGACGCCGCCGCGCGCGGCGCCCAGCCGCTGCGCAAGATCGCCGACCTGCGCCAGGCCGTGCTCGCCCAACGCCGCGCCGCGGCCGGCAGCGAGGCCGCGCTGTCGCGCGAGGACGGCGACGTGTTTGAGCTGCTCGGCCTGCTGTTCGACGAGATCGAACAGCGCCTGCGCGGCGACGCGCTGATTTCCAACCTGCTGACCCGGCTGCAGCCGCCGCTGCTGCACGCCGCGTTGCAGGACCGCTCGCTGCTGGCCGGCGACGGCCATCCGGCGCTGCAACTGCTCAACACCGTGGCCGAAGCCGGCGCGCGCTGGACCCCGAGCGAAGAAGCCGACCCGCAACTGCACGAACCTTTGCGCCAGGCGGTGGAGCACGTGGTCGAGCAACGCGGCTCGACCCAGTCCTTCGACTCGGCCAACCAGCGCTTGCAGGAGCACCTGCACGCGCAGGCGCGCAAGGCCGAGGTCGCCGAACGCCGCTTCGTCGAGGCCGCGCGCGGCAAGGAAAAACTGGAACTGGCCAAGCGCCGCGCTCAAGAAGCGTTGGAGCAGGCCGTCGCCGGCCAGCGCCTGCCGCGTTTCGTCCAGACCCTGCTCAACCAGGCCTGGACCGACGTGCTGACCCTGACCCAGCTGCGCCACGGCGAGGACTCGCCGGCGTGGCAGCGGCAGTTGCAGATCACCGGCCAGATCGTTTCCGCCAACCAGGGCGGCGGCAGCGATGCGCTGTGCGGACTGGACGGCGACATCGAACACGCGCTGACCCTGGTCGGCTACCACGGCGACGACGCGCGCGCGATCGCCCGCCAGCTGACCCTCGGCACCGCCGCCAACGAAGACGCCGCCTCGCGCACCGAGTTGGCGATGAAGCTGCGCCAGCGCAGCCGCCTGGGCGAGGACAACGCCGCCGCGCAACCGCGCGCGCCGTTGCCGCCGCGCGACGAGGCCGAGCAGGCATGCTTCGAACGCCTGCGCGCGCTGCCGTTCGGCACCTGGTTCGAATTCGTGCAGAACCAGCAGGGCGACGCGGTGCGGCGCCGGCTGTCGTGGTTCAGCCCGGTCACCGACAACGCCTTGTTCGTCAACCAGCGCGGCCAGCGCGTGGCCGAGCACTCGCTCGACGCGCTGGCGCGGATGCTCGCGCGCGGCCAAGTGCGGGTGGTCGAGCAGGAACGCAACCGTCTGGTCGACCGCGCCTGGCACGCGGCGCTGGGTGCGTTGCGAGGTTTCGGCGGGCGCGGCCGCGACGGCGATGGAGAACCGGCATGAACGAGGAATTCCGCCGCGCGCGCCGGCGCCGCATCGTCGATACGGTGCAGGTGATCGACACCATGACCGAGCAGACCATCGGCCACCTGGGCAATCTGTCGGAGACCGGCATGATGATGATCGCCAGCGCGGCGCTGGCCGACGACGCGCTGTACCAACTGCGCTTCGATCTGCGCGATGCGCCGCGGCAGGCGCCGATCGAGGTCGGCGCGCATCTGCTGTGGCAGGACAGCGCGAGCATGCCGGGGCAGAACTGGGCGGGATTCCGGTTCATCGCGATGCCCGAGGACGGGATGGTGCATTTGCGCCAGTGGCTGGATTCGCCGGGCGGCAGTTACGAGTAAGCGCGCCGGGCGCGGTCGTGCCGGCTTCGCGTTGCCTCGGCGCCCGATCGGCCGCGTCGCGGCTTGCGCCGCTCCTACAGTCGCCTGCGGACGCTTCGGCCGCCCCCTGTAGGAGCGGCGCAAGCCGCGACCGCGCCAACCCGAACCACCGCGCCACCTCCCGAGCCCGCTCGCCCACGCCGCGCAAGCCCCCGCGCCCCCGCAATCGGCAAGCCCCGCCCCGCACAGATGCGGCAAAATGCCGGTTCCGGCCTCCCGCCCGCACAGCCAGTCCGCCGCCATGACCGTTTCTGCCGCCTCCCCCGCCGATCTCTACGCGCAGCATGTCGCCGAGCAGCAGCGCCGCGCCGCGCAAGCGCTGGAGCGCGGCGGCTTCGACCATCTGCTGGTGCCCAGCGGCACCCTGCACTACCAAGTCTTCGACGACCGCGACTACCCGTACGCGGTCAACCCGCAGTTCAAGGCCTGGGTGCCGCTGGTGCGCAACCCCGGCAGCTGGCTGGTGTTCACTCCGGGCGCCAAGCCGAAATTGATCTACCTGCAGCCGTTCGACTACTGGCATGTGGTCCCGCAGGCGCCGGCCGGCGTATGGGTCGAACATTTCGAAGTGATCGTGATCCGCGAGCCGGCCGAGGCGCTGGCGCATCTGCCCAAGGATGCGAAGCGCTGCGCGATCCTCGGCGAAGCGCAGAGCGCGCTCGGCGACTACGCGCCGAACAATCCGCAGGCGGTCATCGACTACCTGGAATACCACCGCGCGTTCAAGACCGCGTACGAAGTGGCGATGATGCGCGAAGCCACGCGCAAGGGCGTGCGCGCGCACCGCGCCGCCGAGGCCGCGTTCCGCGCCGGCGCCAGCGAGTTCGACATCCATCTGGCCTATTGCGCCGCCGCGCGCCAGGACGCCAACGAGCTGCCGTACGGCAACATCGTCGCGCTCAACGAAAACGGCGCGGTGCTGCACTACATGGAACTCGGCCGCGAAGCGCCGGCGCAGTCGCGCAGCTTCCTGATCGACGCCGGCGCCAGCCACGTCGGCTACGCGTGCGACATCACCCGCACCTACGCCGGCGATACCGGCGGCGAATTCCAGGCGCTGATCGATGCGGTCGACGCCGCCCAGCAGCGCATGTGCGCGCAGGTGCGCGCCGGCTTCGACTACAAGCAGCTGCATCTGGATGCGCATCTGGCCCTGGCCGGGATCCTCAAGGACTTCGGCGTGCTCAAGGTCTCGCCCGAAGCGGCGGTCGCCAACGGCGTCAGCGGCGTGTTCTTCCCGCACGGCATCGGCCACGGCATCGGCCTGCAGGTGCACGAAGTCGCCGGCTTCGCCGCCAGCGACCGCGGCGGCCGCATCGACAAGCCGGCCGGGCATCCGTATCTGCGCCTGACCCGGGTGCTGGAACCGGGCATGGCGGTGACGATCGAGCCGGGCCTGTACTTCGTCGACCTGCTGCTCGACGGGCTCAAGCGCGGCGAACACGCCGATGCGGTCGACTGGGCGCGGATCGATGCGTTCCGCCCGTTCGGCGGCATCCGCATCGAGGACGACGTGGTCTGCACCGACGCCGCGCCGGTCAATCTGACCCGCGAAGAATTCGCCGCGGCGGCTTGAGCGCCGCCCCGCCTGCGCTAACGGAGCCGTACGCATGAGCCAGACCCACGATCCCTTCCTGGCTGCGCTCGACGGCTACGCCGCGGCGGTCGCGGCCAAGGACGTCGACGCCTTCGCCGCGCTGTACGCCGAAGACGTGCACGTGTTCGACATGTGGGGCCGCTGGGAACTGCGCGGCCTCGCGGCGTGGCGGGCGATGGCGCAGGAGTGGTTCGGCTCGCTCGGCACGGAAACCGTCGCGGTCACGTATGCGCAGGCGCAGTCGCAGGCCGGCGCAGAACTCGCTTACGGGCATGCCGTGCTGACGTACGCGGCGCATGCGGCCGACGGCACGCGGCTGCGCTCGCTCGACAACCGCATCAGCCTGGCGCTGGCGCGGCGCGATGGGGCCTGGAAGATCGTGCACGAGCACACGTCCGCGCCGGTCGATCATGCCAGCGGCAAGGCCATGCTCAAGCGCGACGCGGCGGAGTAAGCCGCTTCTGCGCCAGCGGGCTGCTCTACCAGCGACAAGGCCGCCTTGCTCGAACAAGCCCGCGCCGGCCGCACCGTCCACGAGCGCCAGGACGCCAGCGGACGCAGCGTGCGGGTGGGGCGACGCCGGCGTGGTCGCCGTCAGGCTCTGGCTCAAGGGCCGCACCGACGGCGCGCCGTTCGAGTATCGCCTGTGGTACAGCGACACCTGCGCGCGCACGCCGCAAGGCTGGCGCTACGTGCTCGGGCAAGCGTCGCTGCGCCGGCCCGAGCCGCCGTAAGCCTTACCAGACGTTGAAGGTGCGGCCGCTCTGCACGCCCTCGACGCTGCGCTGGTAGGCCAGCGCGGCGCGCGCCGCCGGCACCGGCTCGAAGCCGGGGAAGAACGCGCCGTAGGCGTCCATCGATTCGCTGAGCACGTTCGGGCTCACCGCGTTGATGCGCAGGCCGCGCGCCAGTTCGCACGCGGCGCCGGCGACGAAGCCTTCCAGCGCGCGGTTGACCGCGCTGGCGTTGGCGCCGGCGCGGATCGGTTCGGCCGAGACGATGCCGGTGGTCAGGGTGATCGAGCCGCCGTCATTGAGGTGGTGCTGGCCCAGCAGCGCCAGCCGCACCTGGCCGAGCAGCTTGTCGTTGAGGCCGACGGCGAACTGCGCCGGGGTCATTTCGCCGAGCGGGCCGAAGTGCAGCGCGCCGGCGGCGGAGACGATGGCGTCGAGCTTGCCGGTCTTGCGCAGCAGCGCCTCGACGCTGGCGTCGTCGGTGATGTCGACCGGGTACTGCGCGCTATTGCGGCTGGCCAACAGCAGTTCGTGGTGCGACAGGGTCTGGGCGATGGCGCGGCCGAGGGTGCCGCTGGCGCCGACGAGCAGGATCTTCATGGGGGAATGTCCGGTTGGGAGAACAGGCGCCAGTCTGCGCGCCGGGCCGTGCACGGTGAATGCGCTAGCATTTCGCGCTCCCCTAACCCTGAGTTAGCCATGGACCTGCTGCGCGCGATGGCGGTGTTCGTCTCGGTCGCCGACACCGGCAGTTTCGCCGCCGCCGCGCAGGCGCAGCGGCTGTCGGCGGTGATGGTCGGCAAGCACATCCGGCAACTCGAAGAACGCCTCGGCGCGCGGCTGTTGCAGCGCGATACCCGCAAGCAGCGGCTGACCGAAGCCGGGGTCGCGTTCCTGGCCGAGGCGCGGCAGGTGCTGGAACAGGTGCGCCGCGCCGAGACGGTGACCGAACGCCTCGGCGACGGTGCGCGCCCGCGCGGCCACCTGCGCGTGACCGCGCCGCTGACCTTGGGCCCGGTCGCGGTGGCGCCGCTGGTGACCCAGTACCTGCGCACCTATCCCGACGTCAGCGTCGATCTGGCGCTGGAAGACCGCATGATCGACCTGATCGCCGAGGGTTTCGACGCGGCGATCCGGATCGGCCCGCTGCCCGATTCCGATCATCTCGTGGCGCGGCCGCTGCGCCCGTACCGGATGATGGTGTGCGCGGCGCCGTCGTACCTGCGCGAGCGCGGCACCCCGGCCGGCCCGGCCGACCTGGTCCATCACAGCTGCCTCAACCACCTGCTGTGGCATCCCAACGCCGGCTGGCGCTTCGCCAGCCTCGGCGGCGAAGCGCTGCCGCTGCACGGACGTTTCGCCTCCAACCACGGCGAGGCGTTGCGGCGCGCGGCGCTGGACGGCTGCGGGATCGTGCTGCAACCCGAAGTGCTGCTGGCCGACGACATCGCCGCCGGCCGGCTGGTGGCCTTGTTCGAAGACGACCTGCCGCCGCCGCGGCCGGTGCACCTGCTGTACCCGCGCGACCGCCAGCCGCTGCCGAAGCTGAGCCGGTTCGTCGAGCTGGTGATGGAGCGGCTGGGGCCGCTGGAATGACGGACGCCCGACTGTAGGAGCGGCGCGAGCCGCAACTGCGACACGTCGCTCGCCGGCGAAGGTTTCGTCGCAGGTGCGTTGTCGCGGTCGCGGCTTGCGCCGCTCCTACAGTCGCTGCGTTGCGGTTCTCTCGAGCCGTCGTCCCCACGAAAGCGAAGCCGGAGACTTCAGAGCGATGTCCCGATGAAGCCCTGGATTCCCGCGTTCGCGGGCATGACGGCAGGCAGGTTTCGCGGCGCCTCTTACAGAACGTCATCCCCGCGAAAGCGGGGATCCAGAGACTTCAGAGTCATCGAGCCGCCGAATCTACGCGCCAGCTACGCCGCGCGCCGCTGCGCCATCAACGCTTCGATCTCGTCGGCGCTGCGCGCCAACCGCGCCGTCAGCACCTCATGGCCGTCCCTGGTGATCGCCACGTCGTCCTCGGTGCGGATGCCGATGCCGCGCCACTTCGGGTCCACCGTGCTGTCGTCGGGCGAGACGTACAGGCCCGGTTCGATGGTGAACACCATGCCCGGCTCAAGCAGGCGCGATTCGCCGTCGATGCGGTACTCGCCGACGTCGTGCACGTCCATGCCGAGCCAATGCCCGGTCTTGTGCCGGTAGAAGCGCTTGTACTGGCCGTCGGCGAGGTTGCGTTCCAGCGTGCCCTTGAGCAAGCCGAGCCGCAGCAGGCCTTCGGTCAGCGTTTCCACCGCGGCGTTGTGGCCGGCTTCGTAGGTCGAACCCGGCCGCGCCTGCGCCAGCGCCGCGGCCTGCGCGGCGCCGACCAGATCGTGCAGCGCGCGCTGTTCGGCCGTGAAACGGCCGTTGACCGGGAAGGTGCGGGTGATGTCGGCGGCGTAGCCGCGGTATTCGGCGCCGGCGTCGATCAGCACCAGGTCACCGTCGCGGGCCTGGGCGTTGTTGGCGCGGTAGTGCAGCACGCAGGCGTTGGCGCCGGCGCCGACGATGCTGCCGTAGGCCGGCTCGGCGTCGAAGCGGCGGAACACGCATTCGATCTCGGCCTGCAATTCGTACTCGTGCGCGCCGGGCCGCGCCGCGCGCATCGCCGCTTCGTGGGCGAGCACGCTGATGTCGGCGGCGCGCTGCATGAAGCGCAGTTCGTCGCGGTCCTTGAACAGCCGCAGTTCGTCGAGCAGATGGCCCAGTTCCAGGAACTCGTGCGGCGGCTGCGCGCCCTGGCGCACCATCGCCCGCACCCGGTTGAGCCAGCCGATCAGCTTGAGGTCGAACTCGGCGTCGCGGCCGAAGTGGTAGTACACCCGCGAGCGGCCTTCCAGCAGCCCGGGCAGGATGTCGTCGAGATCGGTGATCGGGTACGCGTCGTCCAGGCCGAACGCCTCGACCGCATCTTCCGGGCCGTAGCGCGGGCCGTCCCAGGCCTCGCGCTCGCGGTCGCGCTCGCGGCAGAACAGCAGCACTTCGCCGTGGACCCGGCCGGGCACCAGCACCAGCACCGATTCGGGCTCGGGGAAACCGCTGAGGTAGCTCAGGTCGGAATCCTGGCGGAACGGGTAATGGGTGTCGCGGCTGCGGATCAGCTCGTGCGCCGAGGGCACGATCACGATCGCGTCGGGGCCGGCCATTTCCATCAGCTGCCGGCGCCGGCGCGCATGCGCCTTGGCCGGCATGGTCAGCGCGGCGAACATCTCAGTTCAACCGCTGCCGGCGGCGCGCGGCCAGGGCGACGTCGCCGTGCAGGCCGAGCGCGGCGATGCGCACGAACTCTTCCAGTTCGGTCAGCGCTTCCTCGTCTTCCTCGTCGCCTTCTTCCTGCGGCGCGGTGGCGGCGAACTTGGCCAGGTCGGTCAGCGCTTCCTGGCTTTCCTCCGACAGGTTCGGCGCCGCGCCCGCGGCCAGGCCGAAGCCGCCGAGGAAACCGCGGCACCAGTCGAACAGCGCGCCGCTGCGCTCGCTCAGCGAGGCCTCGGCGCCGGGCAGCAAAAGTTCGAAACCGAATTCGTCGTCGCCCATCTGCGCCGAGCTGACCTGGCGCAGGCGGTCGAGCGCGCCGCCGGCGGCCGGGGTCGCGGTGGCGGCGTCGGCGAGCACCTTGGCCGGCCATTCGCGCACGTCGGCGCCGCCGCCGGCAAGCCAGCCGCACAGCGCGCCGTGCAGTTCGGAAGCGGAAGTGCTCAGGGTCAGGGCCTGGCTTTCGGCCTCGACCTCGGACAACAGGGGAAGGGGGTTCGCGGGCACGGGCACGCCAATGAGGGGGAATGCCGGCAGTTTAGCGCGCAAGCCGGCCCGCGCCGATCCTCACGCGGCCTACACGCGCGCCATCGCGACCCGCCTCCAGCGCACGGTTTGCCCGACGCCGCCGTGCGCCCGGCGAGATAAGGCCGCGCGAGAGCTTGTTGCCGCCATCGGCGCCTGCCTACACTGCGGCTCTTGCGCGATTGCATCACGGTGTCCGTGCGTCCCTTCTCCCCCGCCGCCCTGCTGTCCGCCGCCCTCATCGCCCTGCTGTGCGCAGCGGCGTGGCCGCAGCGCGTGGCGGCGGCGACCCGCGATTTCTATTTCTCGCGCCTGGGCAGCGAGCTCGGCCTGAGCCAGAACTCGGTGACCGCGTTCGAGCAGGACGCGCACGGCTTCGTCTGGGTCGGCACCCAGGGCGGCCTGCACCGCTACGACGGCCAGCGCTACATCGCCTACCGCCACGACCCGCGCGACCCGGCCAGCCTGCCCGACAGCTACGTCACCGCACTGGCCCTGGACGGCCAGCGCGCGCTGTGGATCGGCACCCATTCCGAATACCTGGCGCGGCTGGACCTGGCCAGCGGCAGCATCCACCGCTACGGCGCGCCCGAATCGCAGGCCGGACGGCAGGTGGTGTCGCTGCTGGCGTGGCGCGAGCAGGTCTTGATCGGCACCCTCGCCGGGCTGGAGCGGCTGGACCCGCAGACCGGCACCCGCGAACTGCTGTTGCCGCTGTCCGGCGACGGCGCCCGCGCCGCGCCCTGGCAAGGGCTGGCGCAGGCTCACGACGGCAGCGCCTGGTTCGCCAGCGCCGCCGGCCTGCACCGGATCAAGCCCGACGGCCGGGTCGAGCGCATCGGCGCGCCGATCCCGCTGCGCAGCCTCGCGATCGACCACTGCGGCGTGCTCTGGGCCGGCGCCGGCGACGGCCTGTACCGGCTCGACGGCCGCACCGGCGTGCTGGTCAAGATCGAAGACGAAGCCCTGGCCGGCCTGCGCGACGCGCGCGCCGTGGTCCAGGCGCACGACTACCGGCTGTGGATCGCCGGCTTCGGCAGCGGCCTGTACCGCTACGACCCGGAGACCGGCCACAGCCAGCGCATCCACGCCGAACCCGGGGTCGAGGCGAGCCTGCCGGAAGACACCGTCGACACGCTGATGGTCGACAAGGGCGGGCTGCTGTGGGCCGGCGGCCTGTACCGCGGCGTGGCCGTGGCCGATCCGCGCGGCACCCGCTTCAGCTATGTGCTGGACCTGGAAGACTCGCGCCCGGACCGCGCCGCCGCCGACGCCAGTATCCGCGCCCTGGCCCAGGACGACAGCGGCGCGATCTGGATCGGCACCGACAACGGCCACCTGCGCCGCTACGACCTGTCCGGCGACCGCTTCCAGGACATGACCTCGCTGCTGCCGCCGGCGTCGCGCCAGGTCAACGCGATCTCGCGCCAGCCCGATGCGCAGGCGCCACCGCCTGCGACCGATGCGCCCGCGCCTGCGACCGCCGCGCACGCCTCCACCGCGGCGGCGCGCCGCGCGCCGCCGCCGGGCCGCTTGTGGCTGGCCACCAGCGGCGGCCTGCTGCGCCTGGATCCCGGCACCGGCCGGATCGAAGCGGTCGACCTGCGCGGCTACAAGGACGCCGCCCTGCGCGCGCTGCGCTTCGCCCGCGACGGCAGCCTGTGGCTCGGCGGCGAAGACGTCGGCGCGCTGCACTACCTGCCCGACAGCGGCGTGCTGGTGCGTTACGCCTATCGCGAAGGCGATCCCAAGGGGCTGAGCCATCCGCGCGTCAACGCCATCCTCGAAGACCGCAGCGGCCGGATCTGGTTCGGCACCGGCGGCGGCCTCGACCTGCTCGATCCGAAGACCGGCTACCTGCGCCACTACCGCCACGTCACCGATCAGGCCGACAGCCTGCCGGGCAATACGGTGCGCGCGCTGCACCAGTCGGCCGACGGTTCGATCTGGGTCGGCACCCAGGCCGGCCTGAGCCGGGTGGTGGAATTCGGCGACGGCCGCATACGCTTCGAACACCCGCTCGCCGAAGTGCTCGGCGAGCATCCGGTGCCGGTGGTGTTCACCCTCGCCGAGCGTCCCGACGGACGCCTGTGGCTCGGCACCGACAACGGCATCCTGCGCTTCGACCCGGGCGCCTCTTTGGTGCGCCGCTACGGCCTGGCCGACGGCTTGCAGGATCTGGAATTCAACGCCGGCGCGGTCGCCGCGCTGGCCGACGGGCGCCTGGCGTTCGGCGGCGTGCGCGGGCTCAACCTGTTCGATCCCACGCGCATCGCCGATTCGCGCTACACCCCGCCGGTGCGCCTGCTCGGCGCGTGGATCGGCTCGGACACCAGCGCCGGCGCCAGCGCGCTGTGGCAATCGTCGAAGCTGGAAATCCCCGACGGCGCCGGCATCCTGCGCCTGCGCATCGGCGCGCTCGACTTCGGCCCCAACAGCGGCATCCGCTATCGCTACCGGATGGAAGGCTTCGACCGCGACTGGATCGACAACGGCCCGCGCCAGGACATCACCTACACCCGCCTGCCGCCGGGCCGCTATCTGTTCCGCGCCCAGTCGACCAACCGCGACGGCGTGTGGAACACCCAGGAGCTGACCATCCCGGTCAGCGTCGACCCGCCGCTGTGGCGGCACCCGCTGGCGATCGCCGCCGCGGCCCTGGCCGCGCTCGGCGTGCTGCTGAGCTTCGGCTGGCGCTGGCACCGCACGCGCCAGCGCGAACGCGGCTACTTCACCCAGATCCGCGAACGCGAAGAACGCCTGAAACTGGCGTTGTGGGCGTCCGGCGAACAGTTCTGGGACTACGACCTGACCCGGCGCGAACTGCACCGCATGCGCGTGGACGACCACAACGCGCAGTCGCCGGAGATCGGCGTGCAGGCCGACATCGGCGACGACCACGAGATCCATCCCGACGACCTGCCGCGCGTCGCCGAACTGCTGCGCAAGCACCTCAAGGGCGACGCTGCGCTGTTCCTGTCCGAGCACCGCATGCGCACGCCGAAGGGCGAATGGGGCTGGGTGCGGGCGCGCGGCCGGGTGGTCGAGCGCGACGGCGAAGGCCGTCCGGTGCGCGTGGCCGGCACCGGCCGCGACGTCACCGCGGTGCGCAGCGCCGAACGCGAACGCCGCATCGCCAGCGAGGTGCTGCGCTCGATGGCCGAAGCGGTGGCGGTGTTCGACCGCGACTTCGTGTTCGTCTCGATCAACCCCGCGTTCTCGCGCATGACCGGCTATCCGGAGAACGAGGTCATCGGCCAGACCACCGGCCTGCTCGACAGCCGCCAGCACGATCCGGAGTTCTATTCGGACATGCGCGACGAGCTGCAGCGCAGCGGCCGCTGGTCGGGCGAGATCTGGCAGCAGCGCAAGGACGGCAACGAGTTCCTGTGCTGGCTGCAGGCCTCGATCGTGCTCGACAGCAGCGGCCAGCGCGGCCATTACGTCGCGGTGCTGACCGACATCACCGATCAGAAGCGCGCCGAGCAGGAACTGCGTTACCTCGCCAATTACGACACCCTGACCAGCCTGCCCAACCGCACCCTGCTGTCGGAGCGGCTGTCGCGGGCGATCGTGCGCGCGCGCCGCCACGGCCACCGCATCGCCCTGCTGTTCCTCGACCTGGACCGGTTCAAGGACATCAACGACTCGCTCGGCCACGCCGCCGGCGACCGCATCCTGCGCGCGGCCGCGGTGCGCCTGCAGGAAACCGTCGGCGCCGAACACACCGTGGCGCGCCTGGGCGGCGACGAATTCACCGTGGTGCTGGAGAACCTGGACACGCCCGAGCAGGCCGAGGACGTGGCCCGCCGCATCATCAAGGCGTTCGAGGCGCCGCTGGACTTCGACGAACGCCACGACGTGGCGATCTCGCCGTCGATCGGCATCAGCGTCTACCCCGACCACGCCCAGGTGCCGACCGACCTGCTCAAGCACGCCGACACCGCGATGTACCAGGCCAAGGCCGCCGGCCGGCGCACCTTCATGCGCTACACCGAGGCGATGGACATCGAGATCCGCCAGCGCGCGACGATTTCCGCGGCGCTGCGCAAGGTGCTCGACCGCAACGAACTGCGGCTGGTGTTCCAGCCGCGGCTGTCGCTGCCGGAAGCGCGCATCACCGGCGTGGAAGCTTTGCTGCGCTGGCACAGCGCCGAGTACGGCAACATCCCGCCGACCCAGTTCATTCCGCTGGCCGAAGAAAGCGGGCTGATCCTGGAAATCGGCGAATGGGCGATGCGCGAGGCCTGCAACCGCCTGCGCCAGTGGCGCCAGCACGGCCTCGATCAGCTGTCGGTGTCGGTCAACGTCTCGGCGATCCAGCTGCTGCGCGGCGACCTGCCGAAGATGGTCGCCCGCGCGCTCAGCGAAAGCGGCATCCCGCCGTGGCGGCTGGAGCTGGAACTGACCGAAAGCGTGGTCATGTCCAATGCCGCGCACACCTCCAACACCATGCAGGCGCTGCGCGAACTCGGCGTGGCGCTGGCGGTGGACGACTTCGGCACCGGCTATTCGTCGCTGGCGTATCTCAAGCGCCTGCCGATCAATACGCTGAAGATCGACAAAGAGTTCATCAGCGACCTGACCCGCGATCCCGACGACGAAGCGATCACCACCACCGTCATCACCATGGCGCATTCGCTCGGCCTGAACGTGGTCGCCGAAGGCGTGGAGCTGGAAGAGCAGATGGAGTTCCTGCGCGCGCACGGCTGCGACGAAATCCAGGGCTACTGGCTGGCCAAGCCGCTGGAGGCCGACGCCTGCCTGGCCTTCATCAAGCAGTGGCAGCCGCCGCAGAGCGTACGCGCGGCGTTCTGAGGCCGCGCCGGCCGAGCGCCTTGCGCCCTCCCGCAAAAACCGTGCGCAAGAACCCGCACGCCGACCTTCCCTGAGGGCCTGTGTGCGAGCGCGACCCCGGTCACGGCGAAAACGCGCTGTGTTCCCGCACAAATCGCAACCGAAGACGATCTGGCGCAGCGATTCGGCCGGACGTTGCGGATTAGCCAAGGCGGTCAATATTCATCCGGACCTGCCGCCGATCTGGAGGCTTGACCCTGGACTATGGTCCAGACCGAACACTGGCCGCACACCGAGCGCCACGAACAGGGAGGTGGACATTGAAGATCGGGGAGTTCGCGCAACGCGTCGGCGTCGGCATCGACACCGTGCGCTACTACGAACGACAAGGATTGCTGCCGTTGCCGACGCGCCAGATGTCCGGCTACCGGCGCTTCGAGAGCAAGGACGTGGCGCGGCTGCAATTCGTCCGCCGGGCCAAGAACCTCGGCTTCACCCTCGCCGAAATCCGCGAGCTGCTGGCTTTGCTGGGCAGCCGCGGCAGCGACATGGCCGGGGTCAACGCGGCGACCACGCAGAAGCTCGCCGACGTCGAGGCCAAGATCGCCGAACTCAGCCACATCCGCGATCTGCTGCAAGTCCTGCTCGACTCCTGCCCCGGCCGCGGCGCGGTGGAATCGTGTCCGATCGTCAACGCACTGGAAGGAGAGCAACACATGAGCGGTTCGCACCCATTGGACAAACCCGCCGACGGCATCCAGGCGCCGCAGCGCAGTTGCTGCTCGGCTGCGCGCACCTGCGAGACCGAAGCGGCCGCCGACCAGACCGTCGCCGCGGTCGATCCGGTCTGCGGCATGCAGGTGAACATCGAAACCGCGTCGCACCAGGCCGTGCAGGCCGGCGTGGACTATTACTTCTGCTCGGCGCAATGCCGCCAGGAATTCCTGGCCGCCGGCGCGTCGGCGGCGCGCTGACGCCGAACCACAGGGGACGTCCGCCGGCTCGCGCTGAGCGGACGTCGCGCGATCCGGCGGCCGCCGGGTCGCGTCGCAGTCGAACGACGATGTACCGATCCGGCACCGCCCGAATCGGCGCCGGTTTCAATCCCGGCATTCCGGATCCCGCGCCGCGCGGATCCGCGCTCCACGGATCCGCCGCTTGCGGATTCCCGGCTGTAGATCCGCGCCTTATAGATTCGCGCTTTATAGATCCGCGCCTTTAGAACCGCGCCTTTTAGATCCGCGCCTCTCAGATCCGCGCCTTTTAGATCCGCACGCTTCAAGTCAGCACGTACGGGGAAGTCGCAGCAAAACTCAATCGTGGTCGCGACCGCACCGGTCGCGGCGCGTCCGCCTGCGCGCCTGCGAACGGCGCGCCCGGCCCTCCAACCGCCAGCCAGAAGGGGAACACATGAGCACCGCCCGCATGATCCTCGACCCGCCGCACGCCAGCGCCGCGCCGCCGCACGCCGGGTCCGCCGCCGCGCATACGCCGGATTACCTCAGCGACGCGCTCGCGCCGGACGCGTCCTGCGCGCAAGTCGCGCTCGCCGCCGACGAACTCGTCGCGCTGACCCGCAAGGGCCTGTCCGGCGACGCCGACGCCTACGCGCAATACCAATCGATCCTGCTCGACCTGCACCTGCCGGGCGACCCGCAGACCGAGCCGACCCGGCGCTGGCTCGCCAGCCGCATCTACACGGTCGAAGACCAGTTCGCGCCGGCGCTGCCGGAGTTCGAGCCGGTGTCGGTGGAAGATTTCCGCGCCGCGATCGACGCGGAAATCGCCTCGCGCACCCGCGTTCGCCACCCGATGTCGCTGCACCTGTTCCAGGGCGAACCCTCGCACGGCGAGGTGCGCAGCTTCCTGCAGCACCACTGGAACCGCTCGTACAACTTCTACAGCCTGCTGGCCGAGCTGGCGTTCCGCTTCCCCGACATCCGCGACGCCTCGGTGTTCTACCGCAACCTCTACGGCGAAGCCGGCGCGGAAACGCCCGAGCGCTCGCATCCGGCCCTGCTCTCGCACCTGATGCTGCATTTCGACATCCCGCTGGAGATCGACTTCTCCGCGCTGCATCCGCTGGAAAAGGCCTACCTCAACAACCGCATCCGCTGCGTGCGCCACACCGACGTGGCCTGGGGCCTGTCGCTGCTGTACGCGGTCGAATCGGTCAGCTGCGTCAACCACCTGCGCATCTACGAATTGCTCCAGCGCATGGGCGTGCCCGAGGGCCCGAGCGAGTTCCACCGCCTGCACGGCACCCAGGACGAGATCGACACCGAAGAGATGTGGGAGCTGATCGCCAAGTACGCGCACAGCGCATCCTTCCAGCGCACCTTCATGCAGTCGCTGGCCCGCCACTTCGACATCAACCGCGCCTACTTCGATCTGCTGTGGCGCCAGATGCAAGGCCCCTCCTTCCACTGAGCCCACGCCATGAACGCCGTCATGAACGCCACCATGCCCGCCACCGCCGCCAACGCCAGCAACCATTCGCTGCAGCAGCTCGATGCGCTGCAAAGCAACCGCGCCCGCATCCTGGCCCGCGCGCTCGATCCCGAAGCGCCGTTCGCGCACCTGCACACCGCCAGCAAGACCCTGTCGTCGCTGGCCGAGGACGCGCTCAAGGGCGAGCGCGCCGCCAACGACGAATACCAGAAGCTGCTGTACATCCTCTCGCTCAGCGACGACACCGGCACCGCGCTGACCCGGCGCTGGCTGTCCAACGAGGCCTATCGCGTCGAGGAGCGGCACATCCCCGCCGCCGACGTGCCCGAGCCCTTGTCGGAAGCCGAGTTCCTCGCCCGCATCGAGCAGGAAGTCGCCTCGCGCTCGCGCGAAAAGCACCCGATGTCGGAATACATCTTCGAAGGCCGCGCCAGCCGCGCGCAGTTGCAGGTGTTCCTGCGCCGGCAGTGGTTCCGCACCTTCCGCCTGTACCGCGACGCCGCCGACCTGCTGGTCAATCTGGTCGACGTCGACGAAGCCGCCGCGCTCGGCCGTTATCTGTACGGCGAACTCGGCGAAGAGGACGAACAGGGCTCGCACCCGCGCCTGCTCGCCAAGCTGCTCAAGGCGATCGACCTGGACGCGGATTTCCAGGCAGTCAGCGATCTGCCCGAGGAAATCGCCTACCTCAACAACCGCGTGCGCAGCTTCCGCAATCCCGACGTGGGCTGGGGGCTGGCGGTGTTCTACATCACCGAGATCGTCGTGCCCGGCAATCACGAGAAGCTCTACAAGGCGCTGCTGAAGGCCGGACTCAGCGAAGACGAAGCCGAGTACTACCGCATCCACGTCAGCCTGGTGCCGCCGCGGGCCAAGCGCGAATGGAGCCTGATCGCCAGGCGCCTGCCCGACCACGGCTTCCAGAAGTCGTTCCTGACTTCGCTGGCGCAGCACTTCCGGGTCGAGCGCGCGTACTACGACGCGGTCTGGGAAGAAATGCAGCGCGTGCCGTAAGCCGCACCGCCTCCGCCCAAGCCGCTACGCAGAGCCCATCGCCATGCCCAGCCACGCCACCGAATCGCGCCTGTACGCAGGCGTCTACTCCGATCCCGCATTCGCGGCGGTCTTCTGCGACCGCAACCAGTTGCAGAAGTGGCTGGACGTGGAAGGCGCGCTGGCCCAGGCGCAGGCGCAGATGGGGCTGATTCCGGTGCAGGCGGCGCAGGAAATAGCCCGCGTCGCCGACGCCGGCCTGTTCGACCTCGACGCGCTCGGTCGCCAAAGCCGCGAAACCGGCCACGTGTTGGTGCCGACGATCCGCGCGCTGGCCGCGCTGTGCCGCGACGGCTGGGGCGAGTTCGCCCATTACGGCGCCACCACCCAGGACATCCTCGACACCGGTCTGGTGTTGCAGATCCGCGACGCCTGGGAGCTGACGCTGGTGCGGCTGCGCTCGATCCGCGCGCGCCTGCTGGAACTGGCGCTGCGGCACAAGCGCACGCCGATGGTCGCGCGCACCCACGGCCAGCAGGCGTTGCCGACCACCTTCGGCTACAAGGTCGCGGTGTGGGTCGACGAGATCGACCGCCACCTGCAACGCTTCGATCAGGCGCAGGCGCGGGTCATGGTCGGCAACCTCACCGGCGCGGTCGGCACCCTGGCCGCGTTCGGCGAGCGCGGCCTGGAACTGCAACAGCGCGCGCTGGCCCGGCTCGGCCTGGCCGCGCCGCTGACCAGCTGGCACAGCGCACGCGATCGCATCCTCGACGTCGCCGGGCTGCTGGTGCAGGTGGCGGTGACGGTGGGCCGCATCGCCAACGAGGTCTACCACCTGCAGCGCACCGAGATCGACGAAGTCCGCGAAGCCGCGCCGGCCGGCAAGATCGGCTCCAGCACCATGCCGCACAAGCAGAACCCGTCGACCATCGACCTGATCAGCGCGCTGTCGCGGCTGATCCGCGCGCAGATGGTCGCGCTGACCGACGCCGCGTTCCAGCAGCACGAGCGCGACGGCACCGCGTGGCGGATCGAATGGGCGGCGCTGCCGGAAATTTTTATCTACACCGGCGCGTTGTTGGCGCGGATGGATGAGGCGCTGGCCGCCGGCCTGGACATTCGCGAACAGCGCATGCGCGACAACCTCGACCTGCTCGGCGGCCGGATCCTGTCCGAGCGGGTGATGCTGGCCCTGGGCGAACGGGTCGGCAAGCAGACCGCGCACGAACTCGTGCACGAAGCCTCGATGCACGCGCGCCGCGACGACCTGCAATTCCGCGACGCGCTGCTCGCCGATGCGCGCATCCGCGGCGAATTCGCGCCCGGCGCGCTGGAGGCGCTGCTCGACCCGGTCACCTACACCGGGCTGGCCGCGCACATGGTCGAACTCGTCGCCGGCGCCGCGCGCACCGAGGCGATCGCACCCGCAGTCGCGGCCGCCGGCCGCTGAACCCGCAAAGCAAAGCGTTTCCACCCCGCCACTCCCGAACGGAAGGTATGCGATGGAACCCCAAACGCTAGTCCCGATCGTTTCCGCGATCGCGCCGCCCCTGGCCACGTTCGCGGCGCCCGCCGCGTCCGCGCACTGCGCCAGCGGCGCCGAACACGCGCTCGACGATTGCCAGCACGAGCACAGCCACGTGCTCGACTCCAAGACCCACGGCGACGGCTACGCCTGCGCCGCGACCCGGGCGATCTTCTGCAGCCGCTGCCGTTTGCAGCGCTGGCTCGACGTCGAAGCCGCGCTGGCGCTGGCCCAGGCCGAGGTCGGCATCGTGCCGCGCACCGCGGCCCTGGACATCCAGCGCGCCGCGCGCCTGCCGGCGATGGACCTGCAGCGCATCGCCGACGGCGTCGCCCGCACCGGCCATTCGCTGATGCCTTTGCTGCACGCGCTGCAGGAACAGTGCAGCCCCGAGGCGCGCGAGTTCGTGCATTACGGCGCGACCACCCAGGACATCCAGGACACCGCGCAATCGCTGGAGATGCGCGACGTGTTCGACGCGATGAAGGGCGAGCTCGACGCGCTGCTGGCGCAGCTGGCGGTGCTGGCCGACCGCCACCGCTGTTCGGTCATGGTCGCGCGCACCCATTCGATTCCGGCGCTGCCGACCACCTTCGGGCTCAAGGTCGCCGGCTGGATCGACGAACTGCTGCGCCACCGCGAACGCCTGCGCCAGGCGCGCCAGCGCGTGCTGGTGGTGCAGTTGTTCGGCGGCGTCGGCACGATGGCCGCGTTCGGCCCCAAGGCGATGCCGCTGCTGGACGCGTTCGCGCGCCGGCTCGGCCTGGAAGTGCCGCTGGCCGGCTGGCACGTCGCCCGCGACCGGGTCGCCGAATTCGTCAGCGTGCTGGCGATGACCACCGCCTCGCTGGCGCGCGTGGCCGACGAGATCCGCACCCTCAACCGCTGGGAGATCGGCGAGGTCGAGGTCGGCTGGAGCGCCGGGCAGATCGGCAGCAGCACCATGCCGCACAAGCGCAATCCGGAAGGCTGCGAGCAGGTCGTGGTGATGGCGCGGCTGGCCAAGGCGCAGGTGATGCTGGCGCTGGACGCGATGATCCTGGAACACGAACGCGACTACCGCGGCACCCGCCTGGAATGGTGCGCGGTCGCCGACGTCTCGCACTACGCGCTGATGGCGATCCGCCTGCTCGGCGAAACCGTCGCCGGCCTCACCGTCGACCACGCCAAGATGGAACGCAACGCGCAGGCGTTCAGCGATTCGATCTGCATGGAAGCGTTCGTGTTCGAAATGGCCGGCAAGCTCGGCAAGAGCAGCGCCTACGAAATCATCTTCGAACTCACCCAGGCCTGCCAGCGCGACCGCGTGCCGATCCGCGAGGCGGTGGAATCCGACCCGCGCGTGCTCGCCGCGGTCGGCGAAGGCCGGCTGGCGCGGCTGTTCGAACCGTCCGCGCACCTGGGCATGGCCGAGACCATCGTCGACAGCGTGCTCAGCGAAGCCGGCCGCCGCCGCTACTGAACCCCCAACCACTCAATCAGCATCCGAACGGGAGATACGGCCATGGCCGAAGGCAACGCGATGGACCCCAGCAAGGTCGAGCAGTTCTCGGCCCGGATCATGGAGGATTACGGCAACACCCTGCGCGGCGCGATGCTCTACCTCGGCGACCGGCTCGGCCTGTTCAAGGCGCTGGCGCGCCTGGGCGCGGTGACGTTGGAGGAACTCGCCGACGACACCGGCCTCAACGCGCGCTACCTGCGCGAGTGGCTCGGCAGCATGGCCACCGGCAATTACGTGCAGTACGACGCGGCGACCCGCCGCTACCGCCTGCCGGCCGAATACGCGCCGGTGCTGGCCGACGAGGATTCGCCGTACTTCGCCGGCGGCATCCTCCAGCTCAGCGTGCCGTTCGTGAGCATGGCCCCGCGCATCGCCGAAGCCTTCCGCAACGGCGGCGGCGCGCCGGAGGACGCGTACCCGCTGGAAACCTGGCAAGGCATGGAGCGCATGACCATGCCCTGGTACAAGCACTTCCTGGTGCAGCGCTGGATTCCCTCGCTCGACGGGGTCGAGGAAAAGCTCGAAGCCGGCGGCACCGCGCTCGACTTCGGCTGCGGCAGCGGCCTGGCCGCGATCACGATGGCCCAGGCCTATCCCAAGGCGCGCGTGGTCGGCGTCGACTTCCACCTGCCCTCGATCGAACGCGCGCGCGCCAACGCGCACGCGGCCGGGGTCGGCGACCGGGTCCGTTTCGAGGTCGCCGACTCCGACGCGGTGGTCGGGCAGAAGTTCGACTTCGTGACCACCTTCGTGGTCATCCACGACGCCGCCGACCCGCAGCAGATGCTGCACGACCTGCGCGCGACCACGGCCGACGACGGCACCTACCTGATGGTCGAGCTGAACCTGTCGGAAGAACTGCACGAGAACATGAACCTGTTCGGCCGGGTGATGTACCCGCAGAGCACGCTGTACTGCATGACCTGCTCGCTGTCCCACCACGGCGCCGGGCTCGGCGCGTTCATGGGCGAGAAGCGCGCGCGCGAGATGGCCACGGCGTCCGGTTTCGGCCGTTTCCGCAAAGTCCCCTCCGACCGGCCGCCGCTGCCGGCGCTGTTCGAACTGCGGCCCTGAGCCGGCGCGGGCGCGCCGCCGGCCCGGCCGGCGCGTCCGCGGACCCGTTCCGACAGGTCCACCCTTCAACAGGCACCCGCGCGGCCCGGCCCGCCACACCGGCCGCGCGGCGTGCCGCCTCGGCGGCGCCAAGACCGCCGCCGCGCGAGGCGCCCGCAGCGCCGCCCGCGCCCGCGCAGCCGCGCGGCGGCTTGACCGCAGCCCAACCGCCCCCGGCCCCGCCTTGACCGCGCCCGCCCGCTCCTGCCATCGTGCCGGGATGGATCGCGCCGAACTCATCGCCGAACTGCAAGCCGTGCTGACCCGGGTCGACGAACTCGGCGAGCGCGTGCGCCGGCTCAGCGACGAAAACCGCAGCCTGCGCCAGCAACAGGAACAGCTGGTCGGCGAGCGTTCGGCCCTGCTGGCCAAGAACGAGCAGGCCCGCACCCGCGTCGAAGCCATGATCGCCCGGCTCAAGTCCCTGGAACAGCACACCTGAGCCGTTCGCCCCCGCCGTCCCCCGACCTCGCCCATGAGCCTGCCCGCATGAGTACGACGAGCGAAGCCGTCAGCATCCGCCTGCTCGACCGCGAGTACACGGTCGGCTGCGAGCCCAACGAGCGCGAAGACCTGCTCGCCGCCGCGCGCATGCTCGACGGCAAGATGCGCGAGATCCGCGGCGGCAACCGCATGGCCGCGCTCGACCGCGTCGCGGTGCTGGCCGCGCTGAACTTCGCCCACGAGCTGCAGCAGCTGCGCGGCGAAAGCGGCGGCCGCGAGCGCGAGCTCGCGCGCACGCTCGACGACCTGCACCGCAAGCTCGACAGCCTGTTCGACGCCGCCGCCTCGCGCTGAGCGCGCCGGCCGCCGCGGCGCGCTCCGCGCAGCGCCCGCACGACACGCCCGAAGCGGGCGCACGCGCCAGAAACCCACGCGACGCGCATCACGACGCGCCCTGTTCATGCCGTCTAGCATCAAGCCCATGAACCGCAACGCAGCATCGCCGACGAGCGGATTCGCGTGCCGGCAGGCGCGCGCTATACTCCGCGCACGTCCTCTGCTGTGCGCGACGGCGTGCGCAAACATTCGCCTTGTCCCTTAATGACGACACCGGGGACGCGCCGGAAGCCTGGAGTGCAGGTCCGCCTAGCAGCGGGAAGCCCGAAGGCGTCCAAGCGTTCCCACTTGAACCCCGGGTTCAAGGTCGTTTCGCAAGCATCGCCATTGGCGGAGGACTACTTTTCCCGAAACGGGCGCGACGTCACCCCAGGTGATTTCGCGCCCGTTTCCTTATGTACGCTTGCCCGCCTCACCATGCCGAGCCCCCCGATCGCATGACGGACCATCGCACCACCCTGCGCCGCGACCTGCGCGCGCTGCGCCGCACCCAGCCCGCCGCCGCCCGCATCGGCGGCGCCGAAGCGCTCGCCGCGCAACTGGCGGCGCTGCCGTTCGCGCCGCAGACCGGCTACGTCGCCGGCTACTGGGCCACCGACGGCGAAATCGCCCTGCACGCCTGGCAGCTGCGCCTGCCGCCGGGCTGCGTCTACTGCCTGCCGGTGCTGCACGAAGACCAGCGCCTGCGCTTCGCGCCGTGGCGGCCCGGCGACGACCTGGTCGCCAATCGTTTCGGCATCCCGGAGCCGGCGGTGGCCGACAGTTCGCTGCTGCTGCCCGAGGACATGAGCCTGATCGTCCTGCCGCTGGTTGGATTCGACGCCCGCGGCCACAGACTGGGCATGGGCGGGGGCTGGTACGATCGCAGCTTCGCCTTCCGCCAACGCCGACCCGCCCCCCCGTGGCTGGTCGGCGCCGCATTCGAATTGCAGCGCGTCGAGCGCCTCGACGCCGCCGACTGGGATGTCGCACTGGACGCCGTGTGCACCGAAGCGGGCACTGTGGATTGCCGCTCCGCGCTGTACGCCTGAATCCCCAACCGCGATGCAACTGCCCCTGCATCCGAACCTTGCGAGCCCCCCGCATGACTGCACGACGCCGCTACTGGCTGATGAAGTCCGAACCGGACACTTTCTCCATCGACGATCTCGAACGCGTACGCACCGAACCCTGGAACGGCGTGCGCAACTACCAGGCCCGCAACTACATGCGCGACGGCATGAAGGTCGGCGACGGCGTCCTGTTCTATCACTCCAACACCGCCGTGCCCGGCATCGTCGGCCTGGCCACCATCGCCGCCGAGGCCTATCCGGACCCGACCCAGTTCGATCCCAAGTCCGATTACTACGACCCCAAGAGCACGCGCGAGGATCCGCGCTGGCTGCTGGTCGACGTGGCCTTCGAACGCAAGCTCTCGCGCACCATCGCCCTGGACGAGATCAAGGCCCGCGCCGAGGAACTCGGCGAGGACTTCGCCCTGACCCGCCGCGGCAACCGCCTCTCGGTGCTGCCGGTGTCGGCGGCGCAGTGGAAGCTGTTGCTGGCGATGGAGTGAGACAGCCGGGAATGGGGAATCGGGAATAGGGAATCGCGAAAGCGGTTCTGCTTCTGCCGATTCTCAATTCCCGATTCCCGATTCCCGTACCAACCAACCCACTCTGGAAGAAAATGAGCGAAGCAAAGCGCCTGGCCGCCGAAAAAGCCATCGACTACATCGAAGACGGCATGATCGTCGGCGTCGGCACCGGCTCCACGGTCGCCTATTTCATCCAGGCCCTGGGCCGCATCAAGGACCGCATCAAGGGCGCGGTGTCGAGCTCCGACCAGAGCACGGCGCTGCTGCGCGAGCTCGGCATCGAGGTGCTCGACCTCAACAGCGCCGGCCAGCTGTCGCTGTACGTCGACGGCGCCGACGAGTGCGATCCGAACAAATGCCTCATCAAGGGCGGCGGCGCCGCGCTGACGCGCGAGAAGATCATCGCCGAGGCCAGCGCGAAGTTCGTCTGCATCGTCGACCCGTCCAAGCAGGTCAAGGTGCTCGGCAAGTTTCCGCTGCCGGTGGAAGTGATCCCGATGGCGCGCAGCCTGGTCGCGCGCCAACTCGTCGCGCTGACCGGCGGCCAGCCGGTGTGGCGCCAGGACGCCGCCGGCAACGGCGTGGTCACCGACAACGGCAACGTCATCCTCGATATCCACAATCTGGCCATCGCCGAACCGGTCAAGCTCGAGAACGCGATCAACCAGATTCCCGGCGTGGTCGCGGTCGGCCTGTTCGCGCGGCGCAAGGCCGATGTGGTGATCGTCGGCGGCGAGCCGCCGGTGGTGCTGTAAGTTTCCTCAGCGGCCGCCGGCGGCCGCGGATGGGATCGCGCCCGGCCGTTCGCGGCCGGGCAGTCGATTGAGTTTCACCGCTTGCGGCCGACCAGCCGATCGAATTGCGCCGCCCGCGGCTACAAACCGCGCTTTCGTCGACCGCCGCACACCTCGCTCCGTTCGTCGCTTCCGAACGGACACCCGGTTCCAACCGGCCCCTTGCGGCCGGACAATGCGCGCGCCCGCCGTCTCCGGCCGGCGCGTTCCAGTCGCGGCAACGGACGCTGCGGCCACAACCCGGGCGACTCGCCCACCCCATCATGAGCAACCAACGCAACACGCACGGCGCCTTCCTCAACTACCAGGTTTGGGATCTGGCCTCGCTGACCCTCAATTCGCGCCTGGCCGCCGCGCTCGACCACGGCGTTTCCCGCTATCCCATCTACCGTTCGCTGCGCTTCGCCGTGCGTTCGCAGGTCGATGCGGTGTTCGACGATCTCGCCCTGAACCTCGGCCTGGCCGCGCAGCGTCCCAACGGCGCGAGCCTGCTGCTCGACGGCGACGGCGCGTTCGTCGACGTCGGCACCAGCCGCAAGGCCGACTACTGTTCGTTCTACCTCGGCATCTGGGCCGACTCGGTCGAACGCGCCGAGAACCTGTCGCAGGCGATACAGACGCGGGTCGAGTCCGTACGCATCCGCGAAGCGACGTTCTCGATCGACTGGCATTTCCTCACCGGCAACGGCGCGCTGCAAAGCGCCAGCATCGAAGAACTCGCCGACGACGTGCTGCTCGACGAGGCCTATCCCGAAATCGGCGACGTCGCCGGCTTCATCGACCGCTACCTGCGCGCCAAGGAAACCGTGCTGGTGCTGCAGGGCCGGCCCGGCACCGGCAAGACCCGGCTGATCCGCGCCATCCTCGGCGAGATTTCGCGCCGCAACGAAGGCAGCGCGCAGGCGCTGTACACCGGCGACAAGAAAGCGCTGGAGTGCGACGAGATCTACGTCAAGTTCATCACCGGTGACGACCACGCCTTCGTGGTCGAAGACGCCGACCACCTGCTGCGTCCGCGCGCCGAAGGCAACGAGCACCTGCACCGCTTCCTCGCCATCGCCGACGGCGTGGTGCGCGCGCAGGGGCGCAAGATCATCTTCTCCACCAACCTGCCCAACGTCGGCGACCTCGACGACGCGCTGGTGCGGCCGGGCCGCTGCTTCGCCCACGTCGACGTGCGCGAACTGCGGCTCGACGAAGCCGCGGTGCTGATCCGCCGGCTGACCGGCGAACGCGGCCTCGACGCCGATGCCGCCATCGCCGCGGTCGCCGGCAGCGGCAACCGCAGCCACTCGCTGGCGGCGATCTATCAAGCCGTCGACCGGCTGAAATAACCACGCAGCTCCGATCCCCCTGTAGGAGCGGCGCAAGCCGCGACCGCGAAACCACAGCGACGACGCAAGCGGGTTTCGCGGTCGCGACTCGCGTCGCTCCTACAGTCGCTGCGCCGTACTTATTTCATAACCTACTGAATTTAAAAACAATCTCACCACCTGCGACAGCCAGCCAGGACGATGAGCAGCCGCATCGCTGCGCCTTGCCCCGCACAGCGCGATACTGACGCCCCAAGCATGGCTCCGCCGCCGTGACCCTGCGCTGCCTGTTCGTCGACTTCAATTCCTACTTCGCCTCGGTCGAGCAATTCGACCGCGAGGAGTTGCGTGGGCGCCCGGTCGGCGTGCTGCCGGTGATGGCGGCGACCACCTGCTGCATCGCCGCCAGCCGCGAAGCCAAGCTCCACGGCGTCAAGACCGGCACGCCGGTGCGCGAAGCGCTGGAGCGTTGTCCCGACATCACGTTCGTCGAAGCGCGGCCGGCGCGTTACGTCGAACTGCATCACCGCCTGATCGCCGCGATCAACGACTGCATCCCCATCGACGGCAAGCCCTTGTCGATCGACGAAGTCGCCTGCCGCCTGATCGGCCGCGAACGCGAGCGCGACAACGCGGTGGCCATCGCGCACAGGATCAAGCAGACCTTGATCGACCGCGGGCTCGACCCGATCCGCTGCTCGGTAGGCATCGCCCCCAACACCTTCCTGGCCAAGACCGCCTCCGACCTCGACAAAGTCGACGGCCTGACCGTGGTCGAACTGGCCGACTTGCCCCATGCGCTGCATGGACTGCAGTTGCAGGACTTGTGCGGGATAGGCCCGTCGATGCTGCAACGCCTCAACGAAGCCGGTATCGAGACGGTCGAGCAGCTCACCGGCGCGCCGCGCGAGCGGCTCAAGGCGATCTGGGGCGGCATCGAAGGCGAGCGTTTCTGGGCGCAGTTGCGCGGCATCGAACCGCCGACGCGGCAACGCGCCGCGGTCGCGTCGGTCGGCCACTCGCATGTGCTCGATCCGCAGATGCGCAATGCCGACGGCATGCGCTCGGTGCTGTTCAAGCTGTTGGCGAAAGCGGCGATGCGCCTGCGCCAGGAGCGTTGCAAGGCGCGCGGCCTGAGCCTGCACGTGCGCTTCGTCGGCCGCGACCAGCGCTTCAGCCGCGACCTTGCGTTCGCGCCGCTGGACGACTCGCCGACCCTGCTCAAGCTCATGGCCGACGCGCTGGAACCGCTGCTGCGCGCCGCCGCCAACGGCCGCTGGCGGATCCAGCGCCACCCGCCGCTGTCGGTGGCGGTGTCGCTGATCGACCTCCTGCCCAGCGCCGGCGACAGCGTCGCCCTGTTCCCCGAACGCGAACGCAACCAGGCGCTGACCCGCGTGCTGGATCAGGTGAACCAGCGCTACGGCAACAATCGCCTCTATTTCGGCGCGATGCAGGACGCGCTGGCGCAGGGCGCCGCGCCGATGCGCATCCCGTTCCAGCACATTCCCGACGAAGCCAGCGAAGCCGATCTCGGCGCCGCCGCCCTGGTCGCCGACCCGAGCATGGACGAGCTGTGGCTGCAGCGCGAACGCCAGTTCAAGGCGATGGCCGAGAGCGCGCACCGGCAGGAACGCGAGCGCGCCGCAGCCAAACCCAAACCCGCCGTACCGAGTTCCGCGCACCAACCCTCCGGCGTCGGCGGCTGGGCGCGCAAACGCCAAGGCCCGTCCGACGACGGCCGCGGCACCACCGGCTCCCTGTTCTGACCGGTTGCTCCCTGTAGGAGCGGCGCGAGCCGCGACCGCGACAACGCAACTGCGATGAACCCTTCGGCGTAATTGCGTTGTCGCGGTCGCGGCTCGCGCCGCTCCTACAAAAGAGCCCTCTTCCCAACAGGAAGAGGGCCGCACAAAGCCCCTCTCCCGCAACGCGGAAGAGGGGTCGGGCTGAGGGCCGCTTACGCCTCGACCGCGACAAACCCACCGGTCTGCCGCTTCCAAAGCCGCGCATACAAGCCATCGCGCGCGATCAGCGCCTCATGCGTCCCGGTCTCGATGATGTGTCCCTTGTCCATCACCACCAACCGGTCCATCCGCGCGATGGTCGAAAGCCGGTGCGCGATCGCGATCACCGTCTTGCCGGCCATCAAGGTTTCCAGGCTTTCCTGGATCGCCGCCTCGGCTTCCGAATCCAGCGCCGAGGTCGCCTCGTCGAGGATCAGGATCGGCGCGTTCTTCAACAGCACCCGCGCGATCGCAACGCGCTGGCGCTGACCGCCGGACAGTTTCACCCCGCGTTCGCCGACCAGGGCGTCGTAGCCCACGCGCCCTTCGCCGTCGACCAATTGCGTAATGAACTCGTCCGCCCGCGCCTTGCGCACCGCTTCGAACATTTCCTCCTCGCTCGCGTGCGGACGCCCGTACAGCAGGTTGTCGCGGATCGAACGATGCAACAGCGAAGTGTCCTGGGTGACCACGCCGATCTGCGAACGCAGACTTTCCTGGGTCACCCGCGCGATGTCCTGGCCGTCGACCACGATGCGGCCGCCTTCCAGGTCGTACAGGCGCAACAGGATGTTCATCAGCGTCGACTTGCCCGCGCCCGACGGCCCGACCAGGCCGATCTTCTCGCCCGGCTTGACCGTGAGGTCGAGGTCGGCGATCAGCCCGGCGTCCTTGCCGTAGTGGAAGTGCACGTTCTCGAAGCGCACTTCGCCGTGCGTCACCGCGAGCGGCTTGGCGTCTTCGCGATCGACCACGGTCAGCGGCCGCGAGATCGTCTCGATGCCGTCCTGGACCGTGCCGATGTCCTCGAAGATGCCGTTGACCGTCCACATGATCCAACCCGACATGTTGTGGATGCGGATCACCAGGCCGGTCGCCAGCGCGATCGCGCCGACGGTGATCGAACCCTTGTGCCACAGCCACAAGGCCAGCCCGGTGGTGCCGACGATCAGCAGGCCGTTGAGCAAGGTGATGCTCACGCCCATCAGCGTGGTCATGCGGGTCATCTCGCGCGAACGCTGGGTCTGCTCGACCATCGCCTCGGCCACGTACTCCTCTTCGCGCCGCGAATGCGCGAACAGCTTGAGCGTGGCGATGTTGGTGTAGCCGTCGACGATGCGCCCCATCAGCTTGGAACGCGCGTCCGAGGCCCTCCACGAACGCAGCTTCACCCGCGGCACGAAGTAACGCATCAGGCCGATGAACAACACGATCCACACCAGCAACGGCGCCACCAGCCAGACATCGGCCTGGGCGAACAGATAGACCGCCGAAGCCGAGTACACGACCACATACCAGATCGCGTCGAACGCCTGGGTGGTGGATTCGCGCAGCGACGGACCGGTCTGCATGATCCGGTTGGCGACGCGGCCGGCGAAGTCGTTCTGGAAGAAGCTCAGGCTCTGCCGCAGCATGTAGCGGTGGGTTTGCCAGCGCACCAGGTTGGTCATGCTCGGGTGCACGGTCTGGTTCAGCAGCAGATCGTGCAGGCCCAGGCATACCGGCCGCGCGACCAGCATCACCACCGCCATCCACAGCAGCTGTTCGCCGTGGCGGGCGAACAATTCCGACGCGGGCGTGGTGTTGACCAGATCGACCACCTTGCCGAGGTAGTCGAACATGAGCACTTCGACGATGGCGACGAAGAAGCCGACCACGGTCAGGATCACGAAGATCGGCCAGGCCTGGCGTATGAAATGCCAGTAGAACCGCGCGACCGAGCGCGGCGGCATCTGCGCCGGCGCCGGCCGGAACGGATCGATCAACGATTCGAACCAACGAAAAATCATCATGGCTTGTTGCCTTGTTTGAACTGGAACGGCTCCCGCTGCGGCGTCGATCCGACGGCGCGCCGGAACCGGCGCGGGCGGACGAAGCACGCGAGCGACTGGGCGCCAGGCGGCGCCGATCGGGCAGAGCGGGAGTGAGGCGGCGGACGCGCGCGGGCGATCCAGGGCCACCGCAGCGGCCTGGAACGAACAGCGGTCAGCCAAACGCGGCCCGGAACGTGTCCGGAGCCGAACGCACCGACTTAACGGTGACGGACCTTGCCGGTGCTTGTGAACTTCATCTTGCGCCTCTCCTTTCGACGGAACCGGTCCCGGGGCGACGTGGCGCGGCGGGATTCGGCGGCGCGGCCATGCCCCGTCGGGGGCGCCATGGCCGGCGAGCTGCGCTCGGCGCGATGCCGGATGCGCGCAGCATCGCGAGTGTAACCGTATGAACGTCGTTGCTCACTACGGACAGGCTGAATCCGTGCGTTTCTTTTTGTAAGCCGACTGGCTGCGCCACTGACGCGAGCGCTTGCACGGGCCGTGTCCGCAATCGTTCGGCCGATGCTGGCAGAGTCGGCACGCAGCGGCGCGCTCGGGAGCAGGCTCGAGCGCGTCGCGACGATTACGATCCGGATCGGAACCGGACCGCAGACGGATGCGCCTGGATGGTCTGCACCCAGGCGCAGATCGAAGACCGGCCGGACTCACAGGAACCCGGTCGGCCCCGGTTTCAAAGGCTCAGCGGCTTCCGCCCGATTCGAACCAGGTCAGTCCGTCGCAGAAGAACTCGATGGTGCGGAACGCCGGCACCGACACGTTGGCGGCGCCGCCCTTGAGCTGCAATGCGCCGTTGCCGACGAAGCTTCGGAATCGATATAGAGCGCCGGCTTTTGTCCTGCCTGCAGCAGGATCGCGTCGTTGACGAACATGCCGCCGGTGTGCGGCCCGAAATAGATCTGATGGCCGCCGCAGGAACGGCCGCGTTTACCTGGCCACTGTGTCTGCTTTTATTCGCCGCAAAGAAGAAGGCCGGATCCTTTGGGATCCGGCCTTCTGGGGTAAAGCCCCTGGCGATGACCTACTCTTGCATGGCTTAAGCCACACTACCATCGGCGCATATGCGTTTCACTTCCGAGTTCGGGATGGGATCGGGTGGTTCCACACAGCTATTATCACCAGGGAGAGGGTGGAGGGTCGCAGGTCTCGATGGATCGAGTTGCGCTCACGCTCACGTGGGTTTGCTTTCAACGGAATGGTGCGTCCGTTGTCGGCGAATAGAGTGGAATGTAGCGAGTCAGTGTTTGGTTTGGAACGTCTTTGGACGTGTCACATAGAGACCAAGGCAACTTGAGGTTATATGGTCAAGCCACACGGATCATTAGTACAGGTTAGCTCAATGCGTTGCCGCACTTACACACCCTGCCTATCAACCACCTAGTCTTGATGGTTCCTTTAGGGGAGTCGAGCTCCCGGGAGATCTCATCTTGAGGCGCGCTTCCCGCTTAGATGCTTTCAGCGGTTATCGCTTCCGAACATAGCTACCCGGCAGTGCCACTGGCGTGACAACCGGAACACCAGAGGTTCGTCCACT